>Ga0209415_10019594_pt1 | contig 10576 bp, 10 predicted proteins | sample PeaSoiSIISIP2007_FD_187696 | JGI IMG/M metagenome (GOLD analysis project Ga0209415, IMG submission 187696) | Peat soil microbial communities from Weissenstadt, Germany - SII-SIP-2007 (SPAdes) (version 2) | ecosystem: Environmental > Terrestrial > Soil > Wetlands > Peat | place: Germany... | reverse complement strand
CGCATCACTCCCGACGCCGTGATGACGCACTACACCTTTAGCGATGCGCCCTACACAACGTCGAGGTATTCGCAGTTCGATGTGAACTTCGCGATTTCCGTGGGCTTGGAGTATAAGTTCACCAAGATCAAGCGCTCGCTCAAGCCGGGGAATTGGGTCTCCGGTTGGTGAGAAGCATTTCGCGTGGTCAGGCCGCGTCAAGAGCGTTTCGCGAATCGGACAGTCCGAACCGCGGGGTGCGGACAAGACTTTGGCTGGCGGTGCTAGCTCGGTTTACCTTGAGGCGCATCGCCGCCTTTCCCCCGGTTCTGTCTTTACCCGGAGCCCACGGCGCCTCCGGAGCCAACTTCATCGCATTGTCGTTCATCGGATTGAGCGGCGCTGCGGAGTACTGAGAAGTACATCTGATTGTGGTATTCTCCTGCGTTCGGCTACAGCAATTTCAGGAGCGGAAGTCGCATGGACATGAAAGACACACTCGGCGTTTTGCTTGCCGGCGGAGCAGGTGAGCGGCTCTTTCCCCTAACGCGAGACCGCGCCAAGCCGGCCGTTCCCTTTGGCGGCCACTACCGCATCATCGACATCACCCTTTCCAATTGCATCAACTCCGGCCTGCGCCGCGTCTACATCCTCACGCAATACAAGGCTCTCAGCCTCAACCGCCACATCCGCGAAGGATGGACCGGAATCGTGGCCCAGGAGCTCGGCGAGTTCTTTGAGCTGATGCCGCCGCAGCAGCGCACCGGCGCCAATTGGTACATGGGCACGGCCGATGCCGTCTACCAGAACATCTATTCGATCGGCAGCGAGCAGCCCAAACACGTGATCATCCTCTCCGGCGACCACATCTACAAGATGAACTACGGCCGCATGCTGGAGTACCACAAGGAGACCGGCGCCGAGGTCACGCTGGCCACGCTACCCGTCTCTCCCGATGAGGTGGCGCGATACGGAGTGGTGGAGGTGGCGCAGAGCGGCGAAATCCTCGGGTTCCAGGAGAAACCATCGTCGACCACCTTCCGTTCGCCCTTCAACACCAGCGCCGTGGACGCCTCGATGGGGATTTACATCTTCAACACGGAGACACTGCTGAAAGCCCTGATCGCCGACGCCGACGATCCCAATTCGAAGCACGACTTTGGCCACAATATTCTGCCCAATCTCCTGGGAAAAAAGAAGATGATGGCCTACAGCTTCGTCGACGAGAACAAAAAGCAGGCGCTCTACTGGCGCGACGTAGGCACGCTGGACGCCTACTACGACGCCAACATGGACTTGTGTTCCGTGTCGCCGATCTTCAACCTCTACGACAAAAGCTGGCCGATTCGCACCCGCATGCGCCAGTATCCGCCGGCCAAGTTCGTCTTCGGCGAGCCGGGACGCTCCGGCATGGCGGTCAATTCCATCATCACCGCCGGCGTCATCATCTCCGGCGCGTCAGTCTACAACTCGGTGCTCTCGCAGGACGTGCGCGTCAACTCGTACTCCGACCTGGATGCGAGCATCGTGTTTTCACATGTCAATATCGGCCGCCACTGCCGCATCCGGCGTGCGGTGATCGACCGCGACGTGCACATTCCCGAGGGCACGGTCATCGGCTACGATCCGGTCGAAGACAAGCGCCGCTATTTTGTCACTCCCTCCGGGCTGACCATTGTCACCCGCGACGCCTCCCTCTTCGAGAACCCGGTCGACCCCGAGTTCGAGGAAAGGTACTGAAAGAGAGGCAGCAAGGGAGCAAGGGACCAAGTGAACCGCAAGCGGCGTCCCTTTACCCCGGCACAGCCAAGACGTTGAAGCAGGGCGCGGTCAGCGGCCGGCGCTCGGCCGCGGGCAGGTCGCTGTTGAAGAGTGTGTAGCCCAGCCCGTGGAGCATGGGCGCGATCTCGTCCCAATGTGAGTTCTTCATCTCGAAGATCAAGACGGGTCGCCGATCTTTGAGCATCCGCTGTGCTCCGCGGAATACCTTCAACTCCGCACCTTCGACGTCGATCTTCAGAATGTCCGGCGGCGGGATCTGCCGTGCCAGCCAATCGAGCGAAACCGTGAGCGCCGTCTCCGTTTCGCGCACGCCGCCCGTCTGGCTCATTCCGAATCCGTCCAAGTAGTTCGATGTCCGGCTGCGCTGTGCAATGTTGAATCGGGCCAGGGCAACATCTTCAGAGACGGCGCATGGAATCACCTCAACGGGCGCCGCCGTGGGATTGAGCCGCGCCGAGCGCCGAAGCAGCCTGGCCATGACGGCGTCGGGCTCTATCGCGAAGACGCGGCCCTGCGGTCCGGCGAGGCCCGCGGCGGCCAAGGAAAACAGCCCCATGTTCGCCCCTACGTCCCAAACTACGCTCCGGGGCTTCACAGTCTCGGTCGCGTTCATCAGCAGTTTTTCGTCGGCGCGGAGGGCCCGGCGAGGCAGCCAATAGCGCAGCCCCGCTTCGGGGCTTATATACATCGAGCAGCCGCCGTAGGTCTTCGGCAGCCGGTAGCGAAAGGAACGGCCTCGGCTCAGACGTTCGGCGATGGATCTCAGCATGGGCTTGCGGACGGAAGGAGCGCCTCCTCGGCGCGACCTGGGCTCCGTATCCTCATTGTGTCATGGCAAGTCGCGCCGCTTTTTGAGCCGCGTCGCTTACCGGGCTCGATCGCAACTCAGCTCTTCGGGAACTTGGGGTCGGCCTTCACTTCGTCGATCTGCTCGGTGTGGCGCTTACTATGGGCGCCGATGAACAGCAGCCACTCATACGCGTCGAGGGGCTGACCTATCGGGCTGTCGGCGACATGATCGCGCAAGCCGGGCTCGGTCTTTAAGTACTCAATCGTCTTCTCCCGGCTGGCGAGAAAATGCTTCAACGCCTCGTCCGGAGTCCAGCGGCCAGTCGGCACCAGCGGCCCGGGCGCCTGTGCCTTGTGGCTGCGGTCGGGAACCATGGCCAGCACCGCAGCGTCGATTTTGGCCACGTCGCGATCGGCCGCGCCAGGACCGGCTTTCATGACGTTCTGCGTGACATTGCCGAAGATGTAATCTTCAGCGAGAGCGATATGTTCCAGACACTCAGCCACCGACCAGCGATCCGGAGCTGCCTTGAAGTGCAGTTGCGCGTCGGAGAGTCCTGCGACCGCAGCGACAACTCCGTCGCGAGTTTGTTCAAGATACGCGACGCCCTTGTCGCGGTCGGCCTGCGAGAGCTCCTGCGCAGAAGCCGAGAGGCCGGTCAGCGCAATGGCGCACGACAGCATTAGAATCTTCTTCACGAATGCCTCCAGGGAATTGGGGATGGTTTTTCGCTGCAGCGAAGGTATGCTTACACGACTCACTTGCAGGCCGCAAGTTCATCTCGAAAGCAGGGACCAAGGGCCCGAGGGAAGCAGCGAACAAGAAGGCAGGCCCGGCCCGTCGCGGAACCAACGGATGTAACCCTGCGTACTAGCCGGGTATGCAGTGCGTGGGTACATTAAGCTGGAGTCAAGTCGGCCTGGCAGCGGCGCCTGCGGTGCGCCGGCCACCCGCGGTGGGGCAGCCTCTTGGACGAGATTCGAGGGAAGGCGAACCGCGGCCCGCCCGCCAGTTTCCGGGTGCGGCGATCGCGCCGGCGACGCAGGCCGTACGCGCGGAGGTGAGAGGGCTGGAGCAAGAATGGTCCCAAATCGTCCGCCGCTGCATCGACGGCGACTCCGGCGCATGGGTTGAGATGGTGCGCACCCACCAGAAGCGTGTCTACGGCCTCTGCTACCGCTTCACGGGAAACGCCGCCGACGCCGAGGACCTCACCCAGGATGTCTTCCTGAAAATCTACTCGAATCTGGGCAGCTTCGACGCCGCACGCGGCAGCCTGCCGGTGTGGATTGCCACCATGACGCGCAACCTGTTGGTAGACAACTTCCGCCGCACGCGGAACCAGCGCGCGACCGGCTCGCTCGACGACGGCTGGGACCAGACCGATGAACTGAAACCGGTAGACCGGCTGACGGCCAGCGGTCCCACGCCTCATGACGCGGCGGCCAGCAAAGAACTAGCACGAATGGTGCAAGGGGCGCTATCGAAAGTGAGCGTGGAACTGCGCGAGGCCGTGATTCTGAGAGACCTACAAGACCTTGATTACAAAGAAATAGCCCAAGTGCTGAGCATCCCCGAAGGAACCGTCAAGTCGCGCATCAGCCGGGGCCGCGCGGAACTGGCGCGTTTACTTGAACGTAATAAACAGGAGGTGATGTAGCCATGGCAGAGCGCAGCAACATTCCGGGTTCGGCGGCATGCGGCGAGTGGGAGACGCTACTCACCGACGCGCTGGACAGATTGCTCGATCCCGAGGCCGAAGCGAAGTTTGCGGCCCATAAGGCGGTCTGCCCGGCCTGCGCGGCATTGTATGAGGAAGCGCGCAAGGGCCGCGAGTGGCTTGCGCTTCTGGGGCCGGAGCCGGAGGCGCCAGCGGGACTGCTCGACAAGATTCTGGCCAAAACCGGGCCGGGACGTCAGACAGGTGCGAATTTGATCCCCGCGCCGGTAAATGCGGTTCCGGAGTTCGTTCCGCCGGTCTGGCAGCAGCCGGGATTCTTCGCCCGGATGCGCAGTTCGATGGGTTATGCGCTGCAGCCGCGTTTGCTCATGACCGCCGCTATGGCGATTTTCTCGATTGGGCTCACCATCAACATCACCGGGTTCCGCTTGCCCAATGTGCACGTGACTGCGCTGCGGCTGAGCGATCTGCGGCCGCGGGCCGTGCGCGCCTACATGGAGAGGCAACTGACCGTAGCTTCGGTGCCCTTGGTGCGCTATTACGACCATCTGCGGTTTGTCTATGAGGTGGAATCGCGCGTACGCGCACTGCGCGGCCAGGCCGACGAAGGCGGCGAGCGGAAGCAAGAGCAGCCTAGACCCGGCGAAACCAAACAGACTCCGGGCGGCAAGGATGGAGGCTTGCGCACGGACCCTCAGCAGGAGCTGGGCAATCCGGCGATGGAGCCGGCGGTGGAACCGGGAAGTGATCTTTTGGAGAGTTCGCTTGAGTGCGAAATTGGGCCCACGGCATGCAATGACGCCGCACGGCAACCATGCGAAAGGAGCACAGTATGGATTGCGCCAACCATAGCGGTGTAAATGCGGCGGCCTACTGCCAGAACTGCGGCAAGCCGCTCTGCCAGCCCTGCACGCGCAGCGCGGCGGGAGGGCAGATGTTCTGCGAGCCGTGCATGACGGCTTGGCAGAGTGCGGCGCAGAGGCAGTATGTGCCTCCGCCCGCGGGAGCGCCCAACCCGGTGCTGGCAGCCGTTCTGGGGCTGATTCCCGGCGTCGGCGCCATGTACAACGGGCAGTTCTTGAAAGGGCTGACGCACGTACTGATCTTCGCCGTCCTGGTCAGCGCCGCCCACATGTTTGGCATCTTCGGCCTGCTGATCGCGGGATGGGTCTGCTACCAGGTCTTCGACGCCTACCACACGGCGAAGGCGCGGCGCGATGGCGAGCCGCTGCCCGATCCGCTGGGCCTGAACGATGTTGGATCCTGGCTTGGCATCGGGCAGAGAGGAACGGGTGGGCCGGGAGCGTCGGGATGGACGCAGCCGGGGGTGCCCACAGCGGGCGCCGGCACGGGCCAGGCGAGCCAGCCGCAGGCATCGGCCGGGCAGACGAGCCCCTATCAAGCTCCCTATCAGGCTCCGTATCAGGCTCCATACCAAGGGCCGGTTCCGGGTGGAACCTATCAGGCGCCGGCGGAGGGATTTGTCGATCCGGGCGCGCAACAGAATCAGTGGCAGGCGCCGTATCAGGGCTCGTACCGGGGTCAGAGCTCGGGCGAAGTGCCGGGCGCAGGCAGCGCGGCTCCAGGCTTCGCACCAGGCTTCGCTCCGGGAGTTCCACCCATGCCGCCGGGACCCCCGCCGCCGATGCACTGGCGCCGGCCGGAGCCAGTCGCTGCCGTGGTGCTGATTGCCTTCGGCGTGCTGTTCCTGCTGAACAAAGTCGATTGGTTCTCGGGACGTGTCTTTGAGTATTCCTGGCCGCTGATGTTGATCGGGCTCGGTGTCTGGCTGATGGTGCGGCGTCTTGGAAGCGCGCAAGGAGGGCAGAAATGAACCGCTATATCATGATTCGCCGCTTACGCGGCCCAGCCTTTCTGCTGTTGGTGGGCGTGAATGCGCTCCTGGCGCAGGCGAACATTCTCGGTTGGGGAGAGAGCTGGCCGTTCTACCTGATCCTTGCCGGCGTGTTCATGTTGGCCGAGCGCGCGGCGCTGGCCTCGGAAGGGTACCCGGGATACTCGGGTGCGCCCTACGCGGGCCACGGTTACCCCGGCCCGGCCCAGCCGGCAGCGGCAACGGAAGCGCCATCGGCTCCGGCTGCGGAGACCGCGCTTTCCCTCAAGCGGCATCAAGGTTTTGAGAACGATAGCGATGGAGGGCAGTCATGAGCGCGCCTCCCAACATGCCTCCGGGCGGAATGCCGCCTTACGATCCCAAGATGCAGTGGCGCGTCTACCGCGAGCAGCAGAAGGCCGCCTGGCGCGCACAGCGCGATGCATGGCGCGCGCAACGTTACGCTTGGAAGGCAAGCTACCCGGGCATGTACGGTCCGCGCGTGCCCTCCGTCGTCGGACCCGTGATTCTGGTGTGCGTCGGTGTCATCGCGCTCCTTCTCGCCACGGGCCACATCGACTCCGGCGCATTTTGGAGCTGGTATGGGCAGTGGTGGCCGCTGCTATTGATCGGCGCCGGCCTGGCCATGCTGGGCGAGTGGGCGCTCGACATGCAACGCAAGACTCCTGTCCGGCGCGGCGGCAGCTTCATCGGTATTCTGGTTCTCTTTGCCATCATCGGCGCATGGGCTGGGGTGCACAACCAATTGTGGGGTCCGTGGGGCAACGGCAATTTCGGACAGTGGGGCGGAGATAGCGATTTCTTCAACACTTTTGGCTTGCCCGAGCACGATACCGACCGCGAAGTGCTGAACACGCAAGTCTCGGCGAACGGCACCATCGACATCGAAAACCCGAGGGGAGACGTCAGCATTACGGCGAGCGATCAACCCAGCGTGACGGTCCAGGCGCACGAGATAGCGTATGCCAACTCCGACAACGGCGCGAAGAAGATCTTCGATGCCGAGGCGCCCCATACGACAGCTAGCGGAAACGCCGTAGTCGTGAAGTCGGGCGGCGATTCGCGTGGCCGCGTCGACTTGACAGTGAGCTTGCCACGCAGCATGAAGGTGACGGTAAATGCCGGCCACGGCGATGTGACCGCGGCGGGCCTGGGCGCGGGAGTCGAGGTGAGAGCGCCGCATGGCGATGTGCATCTGAGCTCGATCGCGGGATCGGTGCTGGCCCATCTGGCCAAAGGCGAGTTCGCGGCGCACGATGTCGCGGGCAGCGTGAGCGAAGACGGGCCGTGCGACGATGTCACCCTCTCCGACATCAAAGGCGGCGCCACCCTCAACTGCGACATCTTCGGCCAGATCCACCTTGAGCGCGTATCCGGCCCGGTCCGTCTCCACTCCCACTCCGACATCCAACTGACGCAACTGGACGGCGACCTTACCCTCACCGACGATAGCCTGAACGTCACCCAGGCCAAGGGCCCGGTCCACGTTGTGACTCACTCGCGCGATGTGGACCTGAGCCAGATCGCCGGCGACACGTATGTCGAAGATCGCGACGGGACCATCAGCGTGGAGCCCACGGGTTCCTATAGCGTGGAAGCGCGCAACCAGAAGGGCGACGTGAACGTGACTCTGCCTCCCGATGCCGCGGCCACGGTGAGCGGTACGACGCACAACGGCGACGTCCTTACGGATTTCGCGCTGAGCGTAAGCGGGGATGAGGACAAGACAGTCGCCGGCAAGATCGGCTCCGGAGCGGCGCGCATTGTGCTCAGCACCGAGAACGGCGACCTGCATATCAAGAAGGGCCAGGCAGCGGACGAGGAGACTGCGGCGGCCCCTAAGACGCCTAAAACTCCGGCTCCGCCCATAGCGCCCAATGCGCCTCACCTGAAGAGCAAGAGTAGCCTTCCGCAACAGCCGGTGGCGCAGTAGACCTGTGCGGGCGGCGCGAAAACCCTTGGCGGCGATAGAGAGCGGCGCCGCCTATTTCGTTTTCATTCCCATGGATGTATTCTCCGGTCAGAAGGGTCCACCCGAGGAGGCCAGACCAGGAGGTTAGAGCCATGCATGCGCCGGTCAATGTCATCACAGTGGAACGGGAGTACGGCTCGCACGGCGCGGAGTTTGCCCACGATCTAGCCGAGCGGCTGGGCTGGCGGTTGCTGGATTCGGAGCTGGTGGCGCGTGCCGCGCACGTGGCCGGAGTCGATCCCGAGCATGCAGCCAAGCTTGACGAGCGGCTCGATCCCTGGTTCTATCGCTACGGCAAGATTTTCTATCAGGAACCGATGTATGTGACCTCAACCGGCGAGGAACACTCCCTCGATTCCGAACACATGCTCGAACTGATCAGGCAGCAGATTCTCGAAGCGGCAAACCAGGGCAATTGCGTGATCGTGGGCCGGGGTGCGGCGTGCGCGCTGGCCGGGCGGCCCGGTTGCTTCCATCTCTTTGTGTATGCCACCGCCAGCGCCAAGAAGCAGTGGTTTGCGCGGGTGTTTCCCCGGAAGGCGCAGCAAGCCGAGCAAGAACTGGCCGCTTTCGACCGCAGGCGCGCGGCTGCCATCCGCAAGTTCTACCAGCAGGAGTGGTGTTCGCGCGGCCTATATCACATGCTGCTGAACTCGTGTATCGGCTCGGAGGCGATGATCTCCGCGGTGCAGTGCGCTGCCGGGCTGTGTGCGCCGGCCACCGAGAGCGTAGCCTCCTAGTGCAACTCTAGTTGGGACGCCCGCCGGAAGCGGCACGGCGCCGGAAACGTTCGTCGACCGGCTGCCGGCCCTTGAATCCGGAATCCATCGTGTGCCAATGCTCGATGGCCGGCTCGCCCATGCGCCAGCAAAGCAGCACAATCTCATTGTCGACGCGGCATGGAAAGTCCAGCAGGCCTGACTCCAGGTCCTTTACTTGCACGCCGATAGCATCGATCTCCGAGACGCTATCGCGGAGGGCTTTGAGATGATCCTCCATCGTTGCACGCTGCTTGGCAACGCTGGTGGCATTCACGCGCATCCCGCCGGCCAGATAAATTCGCCGTGCCAGCCCGTTCAGCCCAGCCTCCACTTCCTGCGCCGAGCGGCGGAAGTCGATTGCGCGCTTCAACAGCGACTCGAGCACGGGCAATAGTGACTGCGCCTCGTCGAGCGTGAAGGTTTTCATCGGCTCTTCCACGATATTCGTCCTTCCCGATCCCTATGATCCCGGCAGGGCGCTAGCGCGGCCTCGAGCGCGGCTGCGGCAGCTTGATGAATATTGTAGTACCGAAACTGTGCAGGCCGGCGGGCGAGGCAGGCGCGCGGCTCAATGCTGAAAGCGCAGCATCCGGCGCAGCTGATTCAATTTGCCGGCGCCTTCAGGGTCGTTCTTGAGGCGCTCGAGTCCAGCACTCACGAGCGCCGCGAATAGACCGATGAGGAATCCCGCCGCGGTGGCGACCAAGACAATGAGCGCTCGTTTGGGAGAGGACTTCTTGTCGGGAACAGTCGCCGGATCGACGACCTGGATCAGCGCACCCTCGCGGGCTTCGTCGAGTTTGGCCGCCTCAAACTGGCGCGCGAGAATATCGAAAATGGTTTCGTAGTACTTTACATCGCGCAGACGGCGCACATACTCCACGCCGGCCGTGGTCATCTGACCTTTCGAGACGATGATGCCATCGGGGTTGTCGCCGCCGCCTAGCTTGGCAAGTTGCGCGCGAAGGCCGGAGAGTTCCTGCTCTGCCTCAACCAGCTGTGAATTCTCGCCGGTTGCATAGGTTTGCATCGCCTGGATTTCAACCTCTTTGGCGGCAACTTGCGCCTTCAGCGACGCAGCGGACTCGACAAGCGCTCGCGTCTGTGCGTCGAGCGCGATCAAGCCGGTTTTTTGCTCTGTTTCCTTCAGCGACTCCTCGGCGTCCCCAAGGTCTCGGTTTGCATCCTTGAGTTGCTGCTCGAAGAATAATCTGCGCTGGCCGGCCTCGCCGATGGCGAGATGCTGAGACAAATTGCGGAACTGATCCACATATCCGTTGGCGAGTTCGACGGCGCGCTGTGGGTCGCGGTCCTCAACGGAGATGTGGATTAAGTTATCCTTTCCGCTCCCATCGATCGTCGCGTGGTGTTCGAATGCCTTCCGCGTATCGGAGCGATACTTCTTGCGATACTCCTGCATCAGGCCGAAATGGTCGATCATGGCGTCCTCGACGGTTCGGCTCTTGAACATCGCCACATACATGTCGTTCGGATTCCTTAGTAGACCGCTGCCACCACCCGCCAAAGTGGCCGCCATACCGCCCACTGAGCCGAGCTGCGCCGCCAGCTGGCTGCTCAACGAGCTATTTTGCTGGGGCGGCAAGAGTGTGACGGTTGCCGTATATTGCTTGGGCAGAAGCAGCGAGACAACAATCGACCCGATCGCGAAAACTGTTGCAACCCAGAGGATCAGGCGCTTGCGTTCGGCAAGAACGATTAGAAGATCCAGCAGAGAAATCTCATCGTCATTTCCCGC
>Ga0209415_10019593_pt1 | contig 10576 bp, 9 predicted proteins | sample PeaSoiSIISIP2007_FD_187696 | JGI IMG/M metagenome (GOLD analysis project Ga0209415, IMG submission 187696) | Peat soil microbial communities from Weissenstadt, Germany - SII-SIP-2007 (SPAdes) (version 2) | ecosystem: Environmental > Terrestrial > Soil > Wetlands > Peat | place: Germany... | reverse complement strand
TGACGGAGTCCAGGTCCTGCGCCACAGCGGGCAACGTACCCAGGCAAACCAAAAGCCCGAATATCAACGCGGTGATCCATGTCAGCAAACGCATGCAAACCTCCGGTCCTCGAAAAGTGTACTCGATCTAAATGATTTGCCCCTCGGGACGGCGCGACAACGAGAGCCTCATCTTTCTTCGCCTAACCGAAGTGATCGGAGCCGCATTGCTTGGGTGGCGAGGGCGAGAACAATTACGTGCGCTTGGTGCCGAAGGCTGGCATTACTTCCCCGGCTTCGGTGTCCAGTTGGTGATCAGAGTAATCGGTGGTGGATTGCCAGCGGGAGGCGAATTCACTACAAACCATTTTCCATCGGGGGCGGCATCATAGCCGACAAACCCAGAGAGGTCCAGACGTGTTACCCCTGTTCTCAGTGCCAGATGGAAGAGCGGACGTAGGGCGCCAACCTGGAAGACGGATCCGCTGGGGTCCACTTCTGCTGCAATCAGTGTCGAATCCGCCGCCATATAGAAGAGTTCTTTGCCATCGCGTCCCCACCTGGGACCTGATCCTCCGATCGCAGAAACCTCCCACTTGCTACCGCCCCTGGGAAACGGTGTGACATATATCTCAGATCGGCCCGTCTCGTCCGAGCTGTAGGCCAGCCAGTGTCCGTCCGGAGAAAAACTCGCTTCTCCTAGGTTGAAGTCACCCTGCAAGAAAGTGTACGGCTTGCGGTCCCCGAAGCGAGGCAAAATCCATACGGCGGCCTTCGAATTCCCCGGGGTGGAGGTATAAGCGATGAAGCGTCCGTCCGGAGACCAATCGGTAGGATACTTCGCGGCGAGGGATTGTAGCGCGGGTTCTTCAGAGCCGGTCGTGTCCGAGCGTTTTTCAAAGAGATCGTAGGGGCCATTCTTGATCGACGCAAACACCAGGGACTTTCCATCCGGTGCCCAAATCGGAGAAATATCTCGGTTGGATCCAAAGGTAAGTCGTGTCGCTTTTTCCCGGAAGAGGTCGTAAACCCAGAGTTTGTAGTTCGCCACGCTGGAATCCAGTGCAACCACCGCAAGCCTTTGCCCGTCAGGAGAGATCCTGATGCCGTTAATATCCCCCGGCGTCCCGACGGTTTTTAGCTCCTTGCCTGTGCGGTCAAACATGACCAGGCGCGAGTCAGCCCCATTGTTTGCTCCCTGAAAGGCCAGAATCCCATTGCCGGAGCAGGAAAATACACCTCTCCAAACCATTTGGTCGTATAGAACCTGCCCAGCGACCGGAAAGGCCTGGCCGCGGATCTGCAGCTTCTTCTCGTCAAACGCTTGCGCCATGAGCATCCGGTCTCGGATATATAAGATATAACCCGACGTATAAGCCGCATTGGAACGAGCGGGAAATAAGAGCTTGGTGTCGCCGGAATCCAGTGCCGCTACATGAATTGAGGTGACCTCGGCACTCAGGCCGGCGAAGTAAAGGAAGTGCTGTCCGTCAGGGAGGAAATACGGCCAGCGGTGGCTGGTCTCACCATGCGACGCGTCCGGCTTCGTGACTTCAGCGGGCGTACCCCCGGAACTAAGGACGCGATAAACCCCACTCCACGCCGTGGCGAACAGGATGACTCCGTTTTGGTTCCAGGTGCCACCGCGGGGGGTAGGCGCATCGCAGATCGTGACCACTGGGCCGCCAACAGCTTCAATCGTTTTGAGTTTTCCTCCCGCGAAGAAACCTATCGACCGATCATCCGCCGACCAGAAAGGAGAGGAAGCGTCTTCTGTGCCCGCTAAGGCTCGCGCTTCTGAAGCATCCAAGGGGCGTACCCAAACTACGTCCTTGCCCGCAGAGGTCGTTGCCACGAACGCCAGCGTTCTTCCATCGTGCGACACTGTCACCGGGCCGGTAAAATAGGCAAGGCTGGTCTGTTCCGGAGCCAAGATGTAAGACAGCGTCGGCTGCGAAACAGTCGGAGGCATGCGGGAGTAGAGGGCGAGAAGCGCCGCCGCCAGAATCACCACTACCGAAATCCACGTCCATCGCTCACGGAGCGGACGAACTGTCCGCGGCGCTGTCGACGGCCCAGTTTCTGCGATCCACTTCAGTTGAACTTTGAGGTCGTGCACCGTTTGGAACCGTTCGTCCGGGTCCTTTGCCAGAGAGGTCGTCACCACGCGGTCCAGTGTGGGTGGGGTCATCGGTTGCATCGAGGAGATCGGTTTCGGCTCCGAGGCCAGAATCGCTGCGATTGTGCTTGCCGTTGTTTTCCCCTCGAAAGCCCGCCTTCCCGTGATCACTTCATAGAGCACTGTGCCTAGTGCGAAGATGTCTGATCGGACGTCAGCATCCTTGCCCTCCAGCTGCTCCGGTGCCATGTACTGAAACGTCCCCACGATCATTCCTTCTACGGTCAGCGGCTGTGACATGGTCGCCAGCGAAGCCGAGGACGAACCCGCTCCCACTGCAGCAATCGTCGGTTTCGCCAGACCGAAGTCCAACAGCTTCACACCCGACTTAGTGAGCATGATGTTCGCCGGCTTCAGGTCACGATGTACCACGCCGCTGCGATGCGCCTTCTCTAACCCTTGGCAAATCTCTGTTCCTACTCGTAATACTTGCTCAAGAGGTAACGGTCCCTTCCGGAGACGATCTGCCAGCGTCTCGCCTTCAAGATATTCCAAGACAAGATAGTCAATCCCGTCCTGATGGCCGACGTCATGAAGCGTGCAGATGTTTGGATGGTTCAGCGACGAGATCGCTCGCGCTTCGCGATCAAAGCGCTGTTTGGCGTCGGGGTTGTCGGAGAGATGCGCGGGCAGAATCTTGATTGCTACGGTACGGTCAAGGCGCGTGTCGCGGGCACGATACACCTCGCCCATCCCGCCGGCTCCCAGGGGCGAGACAATTTCATACGGCCCGAGTTTCGTGCCAGAGGTGAGGGCCATCCGTGCGCGTCATTATAGTCCGGAGGAAGCGAATCGTAGCGATCCGACGATCGTGGACGGATAGTCGGCGAACCGGAACTTATCCGAGGCGACAGTCCGGTTGGCCATCATCTCAACTGGTGAAACATCTCCCGATTAACTCTCATTGATGCATCGCGGGAGTTTGGGTTCACTGCAACTAGGAAGTTTAGGCAGTCGACCTGCAACTTCGAAAAGAAGTTGGCGAACTAGGCGAGCAAGGGGAGTTGTGGGTTTGAAGAGCCGTCTGTGTCCTCGGCGGGGTCGGCAAATCTTCTCAGCTCGGGATATTTCTGGATTAGCGTGGGCGGAGCCAGCACTCGCTTCCCTGTTACCATCGCTTTCATTTCCAGGGCGTTGACGCCGGCTTTGCTTTCGAAATGGTTGTTGGTGATCACATAAGTTCTCTGCGCTTTTTCTGCGACATTTTCGATTCGGTCTTTCCAGCCTTCGAGTTCCCTCTCTTTGTAGAGATAGTTGTAGCGGTCGTTGCGATTATCGGAATCGAACCATTCGCTGTAGTTGCGGCCGTGCAGGCGGACGTAGGCAATCGGCGCGGTGACATGTTCGGTGGGCGCGAGCGAGAGTCCGAGCACCGGCTGGTCGATGTTGCAGAAGGCAACGTTCTGGCGCGCGAAAGCGGCCAGGGTCTCGGCATTGTTCCAGCTGGAGTGGCGCACCTCGACTACCCGCGGATATTCGATGAACTGGCGCAGCAGGCGTTCGAGATATTCGCGGTTGAGCCCGGTGTTTTTGAACGACACGGGAAACTGAATCAGCAGAGCTCCCAGGCGGCCTTCGTTGGCGATGGCGTCAAGGCCTTCGCGGGTGCGGATTTCGTCTTCGTCGGTGGGGCGAATCGTGGCGGCGGACGTGGGTTCCATCACTGCGATGGGGGAATGCGTGAAGGCGCGGTAGAGTTTCGCGGTAAACAAAAACTGCGGATTCACTGCGGCGACTTTGCGGCACCATAGCTTGGCTAGTTCCGGCTTGAGCGGCCCATAAAACGACGTGTTGATTTCAGTGGTATCGAAAAAACGCGCATGTACTCCAGCGGATGCTGCTTGCGCCGCTGCATGCCCGGAGGGTAAAAGATTCCGTCCCAGTCTTTGTAAGACCAGCCAGCCGTGCCGATGCGGACATCGTTTGACCGAACCTGGCTTGACGATTCCATGGCGAACCACAGACGGAGGGCAAGGGCAGGTTAGCACAGGCGGGCGGCAGAAACTGGAATCGTGGCGGCACGGCACGATGAGGTACGCTATGGTGAAACTGCCGTGCTGTACCATATGACTCGAACGACATGACTCGAACGAGATGACTCGAGCCGCCACCACGCTCGTCGCGTTAATGCTGGCCGCAACACAGAGCCAGACTGGCAACGCGCCGTCGCGAGCCGCGACCCAGTCCCCCGCGCCGCAGTACGCGACGCGCAATCCCGCCGACTACGTTGGTGACGATACTTGCCGATTCTGTCATCAGGACAAGACTGATGCTTATCACCGGACAGCGCACTATCTCACTTCCCGGCTCCCCAACCGAGACTCCATTCTGGGGAAGTTCATTCCCGGCGAAAACATCCTGACTACCGCGAATCCGGGCCTGTTTTTTCGCATGGATGAGAAGCGGGTGGAGGATGAGAAGCTCGAAGGTGGAGTGCAGAAAAGCGGAAACGAAAGCGGCTTTTTTCAGACCGCGGTGGAAGGCAAACCTCCGCACACAACTTCGCGCACGGAACGTTTCGACGTCGTGGTTGGATCTGGCACCAAGGGCCAAACCTATTTGTTCTGGAAAGATGAGGAACTGTTTCAGCTGCCGGTGTCCTATTGGACAAACTTGGGTTGGGTCAACAGTCCGGGATATCGGGACGGCTTCGTCAATTTCGGGCGAATGATTGCTCCGCGCTGCCTGGAATGTCACGCAACTTATTTTGAAAATCTGCCGCCGCCACCCAACCGGTTTAACCGCGAAGGCTTCGCGCTTGGCCTTCAGTGCGAGAAGTGCCACGGGCCGGGACGCGAACACGTGCAGCGCGAACAAACTGCCGGTGGGCAAGCGAAATCTCCACCGGCGCCGGGGGCCGCTATCCTGAATCCCGCGCATTTTCCGCGGGACCGCCAGATCGATCTTTGTGCGTGGTGCCACGCGCACGGCAATCCCCTGCTACCGGCGTTCACTTACACTCCCGGCGATCCGCTGGACAAATACCTCGATCTTCAGCGGGCCGATCCCAAAGCTCCTCTCGATGTGCACGGGAACCAGGTGGGACTGTTGAAACTGAGCCGTTGTTTCGCGGCGTCCACGATGACCTGTTTCACTTGCCACGATGTTCACGTCGCGCAGCACAATCTGGCCGAGTTTTCCCAGCGCTGCCTGGGCTGTCACAAACCGGATTCGGCTACGTTTGCGAAAGCGGGCCACCCGGTTTCAGAAAACTGCATCGATTGCCACATGCCCAAGCAGGAAACCAGCCAGATCGTATTCAACTCCAAAGGAAAGAAGAACCGGCCGCAGGTGAGGAGCCACTGGATCAGGGTTTACGAGGATGAGAACTGAGAGCATCTCACCTTTGCAGCGGGGTGAAAGCGCGCGAGGGGGATACGGCTAGGTCAAAACGGACGGGACGTTGCGCGCTCCGTGAAGGATCCGGATTACATGCAGGGGCTTGCTTTCCGGATCATAGACGATCAGATAGTTCGGATAAGGATGCACAACCCAGAAGCGAAGGGGCAGTGGAGTCAGATCTTTCCGCACTTGTCCCGCGAGCCGAGACTCGGCAAGAAGATCGCACGCGCGATACACCGCAGCTTCAACGCGGTCAGCGGCATCGGGATTATCTTGGGCTATGAAACTCCAAACGTCGCAGAGATCGCGTGCGGCCTGGGGCGTGAACCGATAACGGCTCATCCGCGCTGCTGTTCACCGGATCGTGCACGCTTGATTTCGCTGAGCTTGGAACGCACTTCGTCGGAATCCAGCAATTCTCCACGTTGGGCGGCGGCGTAGCCTTCCCCGATCTGCGCTCCGATCTCTGACCGGTGCGCAGCCAACCACACTTCGCGCTCGTGCAGCATAGCGACAGCGTGCTCGATGTATTCGTCTACTGTTTCGTAGGCGCCGCGCTGCACGTCCTGCCGAATCAGAGCCTCGAGTTCGGGCCGAAGTCGAATTTCCATAGGGATAGTCTACCAGCAGCCTGCCTACGTTGATCCTTTGGGCCTTTCCATGCGGTTGAGGATCAAGAGTTTGAGGCTGACGCGCAGCGGCACAGGAGACTGGGATCCCTCCGCCGCGATGAAAGGCGCGGCGTTCGGGATGACAAGGTCGTTCGGGATGACACAACCGTGCTTAGGGTTGAATTTACTTGCGGCTCGGCGTCAGTCGAGCGACAGGACTACCCAATACACGCCCGTGGGATAGGTCTCGGTGCGGGCGTAGCAGACTCCAATTGAGAAGCTGCGCAGGTTGCGGCTGCCGATTGCGTGATCGGAGCCGCCGGGCAAGGTTTCCGGATGCAGGCTGGTGAAGGTGAGCACGGTGTAGCGCTGCGCCAGTTGGTGGACTTCGGAGGTTGCGAGCTTATCCGCGTGAGCCATGGAGCACGCCGCTTCATCCGCGGTGGCCAGGTCGCGGCGCGGCAGATCCGGAGCATCTGCGTGGTGGCGTGCCTGCTGCACGGCGCTGGCGATGCGCTCTTTCACGTCGGTCAAGGAATAGTTGGGGAGGGCGTGGCCGAAATCCTGGACAACGTAGAGCCGGTCTCCGCTGCGAACCACGCCCATCCCGACCACGTTGTAAGCCGGGTTGAGCAGGTTCGCGCGATGTGGAGGGGAGAGCATGAGATGCTGTTCAGCCTGCACCGGATCGATGTCGAGCGCGACGTTCTCGCCTTCCTGATCAAGCTGCAGAGCGGTTGCGGCCGCCAAACGTTTGGGTAGGGAGGGCTCGCCGTCAAATTGGTGCGAAAGTTGGCGCGCTTCGAGCATCGCCTGTGCGTGTAGACGGGCAGCCTGCGAGAGTCCGGCGTCCATGGTCAGCACCGCAGCGCCAGCCTGTTGCCGCGAGCGGTTGGCTAACTCCAGGATCTGCTCTTCGGCGTGCGCATCGAACTCGAGGCTGTGAAACGGAATGTCAGGAGAGGCGGCCGCCACTGGTTTCAGCGTGGCCTTGCTGGCGCTTTGCGGAGCCGACGCGGGAACCGCTCCCAGCGCGGCTACGCCGAGAACGAGCACCTGCAGAAGTTTTGAGGTCCAGCGCATCGCTTGTGCCTAATCCACTGGACCCTGGGAAGGACCGGGTTAAAGGCTGAAACTTGCTGCTGGTGCTAGGCTAGAGGCGGGAATGGAGGCTGAGAAGTTACCGTAAGTCTATGGGTCCAGGGACCAGTATCGGCATTGGACTGTTGTTCGGAGGGTTGCTGGCGTGGCTGGTACTACGCTCGCGGACGGCGGCGCTGAACGCTCGCTTGTCGTTGATGGAGAAGGAATTAGCGGCCGGAAAGGCCGATCTGGCGGGGCTTTTGGCCGATCAGCGGCAGCTGGTGGAGAGGCGCGCCTGGCTGGAATCTGCGCTCGAATCGGAACGAAAGACCAGCACCGAAAAGATCGAGTTGCTCACCCGCGCTGGAGATCGCGCCACCGAAGATTTACAGAATGCCTTCAAGGCGCTGGCTGCGGACGCCCTGAAGAGCAACAATTCTTCGTTCCTGCAGATCGCGCAGGAAACCCTGAAGCGGTTTCAGAGCGAGGCCAAGGGCGATCTCGACGCGCGACAGAAAGCGGTTGCCGATCTGGTCAGTCCGGTGCGCGAATCGCTGAGCAAAGTGGATGCGCAAATTCAGCAGATGGAAATCGCGCGTGGCGAGGCCTATGGCGATCTGAAAGCCCAGGTGCAATCGCTGATTACCACGCAGAAGCAACTGCAGTCGGAGACGGGAAATCTGGTAAAGGCGCTGCGCACTCCGAATGTCCGCGGGCGCTGGGGAGAAATCCAGTTGCGCCGGGTGGTGGAGATTGCGGGCATGCTACCGTACTGCGATTTTTCCGAGCAGGAAACCGTGACCACTGACACTGGAAGAATCCGCCCGGACCTGGTGGTGAACCTGCCCGGCGGCAAGAAAGTAGTCGTGGACGCAAAGACGCCACTGCAGGCTTTTCTGGATGCGTTCGAGACCACGGACGAAGACGCGCGACGCGCCTGCCTGGCAACTCACGCCCGCCAGGTGCGCGATCACATCGAAACTCTCAGCGACAAGAGATACTGGGCGCAGTTTGAATCCACGCCGGAATTTGTTGTGATGTTTCTGCCCGGGGAAACGTTTTTCAGCGCGGCACTCGAACAAGATCCGGGCCTGATCGAGCACGGAGTTCTGAACAAAGTGATTCCGGCGTCGCCCACCACGCTGATCGCGCTGCTGAAAGCCGTCGCGTATGGATGGAATCAGGAAAAGTTGGCGCGCAACGCGCACGAGATCAGCACCCTGGGCAAAGAACTTCACGAGCGCCTGCGCAATCTCGCGGGACACATCACCGCTGTGGGCACTGGCCTTGATCGCGCCGTCGAGGCTTACAACAAAGCCGTCGGCTCGCTCGAAAGCCGGGTGCTGGTTTCGGCGAGAAAGTTCACTGAACTGGGCGCACCGGTCGCGGAAGACATTCCTGAACTGGAGCCGATCGAAACCACCGCTCGCGCGCTGTCGTTTGATTGGGACGACGAAGCTCCGCTGTTGGAAGCGCCCGAAGACGCCTCGGAAGATGTTCCCACTAAAAACGAGCGTAAAGCTGGCTAGGCGAGAGCCTGGCGGACTTTCTCGGCGAGGGCAGAGCCGGTGAAGGGTTTTTGCAGAAAAAACGTTTCCGGCCCAAGACCACCATGAAGGTCGATCACGTCGTCGGTGTATCCCGACATGAACAAGACACGGATGCCTGGGCGAAGGCGACTGACGACCGCCGCAACTTCCTTGCCGGTCATCCCCGGCATAATCAAGTCCGTCAACAATAGATGAATGGCGTCGCGAAATTCCCGGCAATGTGTCTCCACGGCTGACATGGTGTCGGCAGCCAACACGGAGTAGCCACAACCCTCCAACAGTGAGTGGGTCAGTTGGCGAACCTGCGGATCATCCTCCACCAGGAGGATGGTTTCCCGGCCAAGGGATTTCTCGGAGCCAGCCTTGACGGAACTTGAATGCTCGGCCGGTTCATCCACTCGGGGTAAATAGATTTTGAAGGACGTCCCGCGTCCCGGCTCGCTGTAGACGAAGATATGACCTTCGCTCTGCTGCACGATGCCGTATACGGTGCTGAGTCCGAGCCCCGTGCCTTTGCCCAGGCCCTTGGTGGTGAAGAAAGGTTCGAAGATGTGAGCGATGGTCTGTTCATCCATACCGATGCCCGTATCGCTGACGGTGAGCAGGACGTAGTGGCCAGGGATGACACCGACATGAAGGCGTGCGAAGGCGTCGTCGAGATCGGTGCTGGAGGTTTGCAGCAGGAGTCTGCCGCCCGTGGGCATGGCGTCTCGCCCGTTGATCGCCAGATTCAGGATGACCTGCTCGAACTGGCCGGGATCGGCGCGGACCGTACCGAGATGCTGCGCGGGGGTAAAAACAACTTCGATGTCTTCTCCGATGAGGCGTTGCAGAAGGCTTTGCAGAGAGCCGACGACAAAGTTCAAATCAATCGCCCGGGGCTGGAGAACCTGCCTGCGGCTGAAAGCCAGCAGTTGTTGGGTAAGGGCAGTAGCGCGCTCGGCGGCCTGCGTGATCTGGGCAGCGTGGGCGCGACTGGTATCGGCGGGCGTTCCGGGTGCCAATTGCAATTCGCTGTAACCGGTGATGACCGTAAGCAGATTGTTAAGGTCGTGTGCCAGTCCGCCGGCGAGGCGACCGATGGCCTCCATTTTCTGCGACTGCCGGAGTTGCTCTTCGGTAGTTTTGAGGTCGCTGATGTCCCGGTAGATGCAGTAGATGGCGTCCAGTTCGTTGCCGACGATGACGGGCGACACCAAGACAGAAACATCCACGCGGCTGCCGTCTTTGCGGCGGCGTGCGGTTTCGAGGACGGTGGTCACGGGACGGGCCGTGTAATCAGCCAGACCTTGGCTCTCTCCTTCCTTGTCGGAAGGGACGATGAGAGCGTCGAGGTTGCGGCCACGAGCTTCCTTCTCGGAGTAACCGAAGACGCGTGTAAATTCCAGATTGATCTGCCGGACCGTGTAATCGGGATCCGTGATGGCGATGGCTTCGGGCGCGTTCTGGATCAGCTGCTCGAGAAAGAGTTTTTGTACACGGAGGTTTTCCTCCATGCGTTTGCGATCGGTAATGTCGCGGGACAACCCGAACGAACCCGCGATCTTGCCCTGGGCGTCGTGAAAAGGTCCGCGGGTTGTGAGACAGACAAGAGCCCTGCCCGCCACCGTGAGCTGCTCTTCAAAGGTAGAGCTTTCCCCAGCCCGCAGGGCCGTGCGGTCGCGCTCAAGAATCTGCGCGACGGTATCCGGGGAGAAGAATTCATGACAAGTCTTCCCGATTAAGTCCCCCACCTTTCGACCGACCAGGGCAGCCGCGGCGGTATTGGCCATCAGATAGCGGCCTTCACGGTCTTTCACAAAAATGGCGTCGCTCGTGCCTTCGATGACCGC
>Ga0209415_10019590_pt1 | contig 10577 bp, 7 predicted proteins | sample PeaSoiSIISIP2007_FD_187696 | JGI IMG/M metagenome (GOLD analysis project Ga0209415, IMG submission 187696) | Peat soil microbial communities from Weissenstadt, Germany - SII-SIP-2007 (SPAdes) (version 2) | ecosystem: Environmental > Terrestrial > Soil > Wetlands > Peat | place: Germany... | reverse complement strand
CAGCGTCTTCTGGATCACCGCTTCCCGCTTGTCTTCCTGCGAGCCTTCTGCGCCGAGGGACTTAAGCACATACTGCTTCAAACGCAGTCCTCCCGCTTCGTTTAATTCGAACTCCGCCAGCTTGAGGCTCCCCGCCCCGAAGTCCACCGCCAGAAATGATTTTAAGTTAAGCATTTTGCCATCGCGGCATTTAAGCCGGGCTTTTTGTGGCACCCGCTTGCCTGGGCAATCCGGGTCGCTGATGTTGGTTACTTCAAAACCCCCGCTTTGGTCAAATACAAAAGCGATCAGCGTAAACTAATGTTGAAGGTTCCTCGCAATCACCTACCATGGGGCAGGTTGGAAAGAACGAAGCATGACCAAATCCGAACCAGGGCCGGACGCCGGACGCGAGGTATATCACAAAATCGCCGAAAATATCGCACGCATCATGCAGGGACAGGCGGCTTCGACACGCAAACTGCTGGCGGCCCTGGCCAGCGGCGGTCATGTGCTGCTCGAGGATTTCCCCGGCACAGGCAAGACGACGCTCGCCAAAGCCCTGGCGCGCTCGATCGATGCGCGCTTCAAACGCGTCCAGTTTACGCCGGACCTGCTGCCCTCGGACATCCTTGGCGTCTCGGTTTACAGCCAGCGGGATCAGCAGTTCCATTTCCATGAAGGCCCGGTGTTTACCAATATTTTGCTGGCCGACGAAATCAACCGCGCTTCGCCCCGCACCCAATCCGCCCTGCTCGAAGCAATGGGTGAAAGCCAGGTGAGCGTGGATGGCGAGCGGCGCGATTTGGCCGAGTTGTTTTTCGTGGTCGCGACCGAGAACCCAGTGGAGTTCCGCGGCACCTACCCGTTGCCCGAGGCGCAAATGGACCGCTTTGCGATGCAGTTTTCGCTCGGGTACGTGGAGTCGGGCGAGGAAGTCGCCATCCTTACCGCCCAAGAGCAGAGGCATCCGCTCGAGGGGCTCAAGCCGTGCGTCACGCTGGCGGAGGTGCTTGGGCTTAGACACGCGGTGCAACGCGTGCGGGTGAGCGAGGAGCTGAAACGCTACTCCGTGGACCTGGTCCGCGCGACCCGCGCGGCCACAGGGGTGCAACTGGGTGCCAGCCCCCGGGCCTCGATCGCCCTGATGAAAGGGGCGCAGGCGCTGGCCTTGTTCGACGGCCTGGATTTCGTGACGCCGGAACACATCCAGGAGTTGGCCGTGGCGGTAATCGCCCATCGGCTGGTGATGGAGCCGCAGGCGCGCTTCTCCGGTCTGAGCGCGCGCGGTGTGGTTGACGAGGTTGTGAAGAAGACGCGGGTGCCGGCCTGAGGGGGGAGGACGAAGAGGATATTAAGATGAGCTTGGCTTGGCGGATAGTTTATCGCCTGTATCGCGGCTCGTCGGGGCTGTGGTATTGGACGGGGCGGCGGTTTACGCGGCCGGGGCTGGCGGTGCTCGCGGCGCTGGTCCTCACGGGGATCATGGGGACGGATACGGAGAACAATATTTGTTACCAGGCCTTTGCGCTGCTGCTGGGATTTACGCTCGTGGCCTTTGTGGGCAGTTGCTTTTTCTGGGGCCGTTTTTCGGCCACGCGCATCTTGCCTAGGTTCGGCACCGTCGGCCGCCCTTTTGGCTACCGTGTGCTGGTGAAGAACCTCACCCGCCGGCAGCAACGCGGGTTGATGGTGCTTGAGGAGTTAGCCGACCCTCGGCCATCCTTTCAAGATTGGCTGGCCATCCAACGGGAGTTGGCCAGTCAAAGCCGCTCATTCCGCATCACTCCGCGCCGGCGTGGTCCTGGATTCCGAATCGCCACATTTAGAGAAACGGTGCTTTCACCGGCACGGCCTAACGAAGAAGCAGAGGCAAGCCTGGAGATAACTCCCTTGCGCCGAGGAGTTTTACGCTTTCGCGGGCTAACCGTGGCGCGGGCCGACCCGCTGGGATTATTCCGAGCGTGGTGGAGAGTTGCGCTGCCGCAAACGGTGTTGATCCTGCCCCGGCGTTATCCACTCCCGCCGATTTCGATGCCGGGCACGATGAAGTATCAGCAGGGCGGCGTGGCGCTGGCCTCGAGCGTGGGCCAAAGCGAGGAATTTGTAGCGCTGCGCGATTACCGGCGTGGCGATCCGTTGCGCCACATTCACTGGCGCAGTTGGGCCCGGGCGGGCAAGCCGGTCATTCGGGAATTTGAGGATGAGTTCTTTGTGCGCCATGCGCTGGTGCTCGACACCTTCACGCCGCTGCATCATAGCGAGGTGTTCGAAGAAGCGGTGTCGGTCGCAGCCTCCTTCGCCTCCTCGATTCAGACGCAGGAATCGTTGCTGGATTTGCTCTTCGTCGGCGCGCGCTCCTATTGCTTCACCGCCGGGCGGGGCCTGGCGCATGCGGATCAGATGCTGGAAGTCCTGGCGTCGGTGCAGCCGTGCACCGACTATACCTTCGAAACTCTCGAACACTTAGTTATGAACCACGTCAACGTGGTGAGCGGTTGCATCTGTGTGTTCGTGGCGTGGGACGAGGCCCGGCGCAAGTTCGTTGAGAAGCTCAAGGCTTTGGGCCTGCCCGTTCTGGTGCTGGTAGTAGTGACGGCGGGCCACGCACAGCCGCTGGACGCAGGGCCGATGCGTGACGAACCGGAGCGGTTTGGCGTGCTTGAGGTCGGGCAGATTGAGAGTGGATTGGCGCGTTTGCGCGAATGACGCGCGCTCCGGCGAATGACTAATGACCAATGACGAAGTCCGAAAGAATGTCAAAGACCGAAGTCCGAAATGAAGCCCGGTTTAAGAGCGGGCATCTTCCATCGCTCGGGTTTCGTTGTTCATTCATCAAAGGCTCCCGGGAGGGTCGGACGTGAGGGAATCGTTCACTAAACCGCCGCCGCTCTTGCTGGGAGCGGGGCTGCTTTTCTGGGGTTGGCAGACGGATGCGCTGCTCATTGGCGCAGTACTGGCGGCGGGCCTGGAAAGCGCCCATTGGATCAAGGCGCGCTGGGAATTTACCGATGAGGATTTTAGCCGCATGCGGATATTTTGCGAGCTGTTCTTGCTGGCGGCGATCGTCTATGCGTTCACGTCGAACCAAGGGCCGACCGATTTCCTCGGCTTGTTCGAACATCCCACGCCGCTCACGACCCGCAACGCGGGCACGGCGAGCGCGCGGACCAGCACCGCCCTGTTTCGTTGGATGCCGATGGTTTTCTACCTGCTGATGGCAGCACAGACTTACAGCACGCAGCAGGGCGTGCCCTTGCAAACCATTTCCCGGATTGTCGGCGCGACGTGGAGGAAGGCCCGGAAATTGGGCCAGTCCATGCCGGCCGGGCGGGTAGTCGATATTGGGTATCCTTATTTCATGGTGTGCCTGTTTGCTTCGACGATGCGCGTGCGGGAGGGCATGGTATTCTTTTGGGGACTAGGCGCGCTGCTGGCCTGGGCGCTGTGGCCGCAACGGTCGCGGCGCTTCAATTGGGCGCTTTGGGTCATGGCGCTGGCGACGGCCATGGCCTTGGGCTACAGCGGCCAGCGCGGGCTGGGCCGATTGCAGAGCTTATTGGGGGGATACAATCCCCAGTGGTTCACCGGCCGCGGCACGGGCGCCGATCTGTCCCGGAGCTGGACGGAAATTGGTCAGATCGGGAGAGTGAAGACCTCGGGGAAAATTGTTATTCGCCTCGAGCCGAAAAAGGGCACGGCGGCCCCGCCACTGCTGCGCGAGGCGAGCTATCGCAGCTACGGCCGCCAAGTGTGGGCGGCTGGGTTCTCGGAAAACGATTTCGTCGGCGTGCCGGAGACCAACGGGACGAGTTACGTGCTGCTCCCCGGCAAGACCAACGCTGCTTCGGTAACTATCGCCTCTTATTTGCCCGGAGGAAAAGGCCTGCTGCCGTTGCCCCGCGGTAGTGGCCAGCTTGACAACCTGTTCGTTTACCTCCCGCCGCAGAAGAACAGCCTTGGCTCAGTCCTCGCGCAAGGCCCGGGGCTGGTTATGTTTGACGCGCACTACGGACCCGGGGCTACCATCGATGCGGCGCCAAACACCAACGAGGACTTGGCGATTACCGCGAAGGAGTTGGCTGGGCTCGACGGGGTCATCTCGGAAATGCAGTGCCAGGGCCAGAGAAAGGACCAGGCGCTGGGAATGATTCGCGAGTTTTTTCAAGATAAATTTACCTACAGCTTATGGCAACCGCCAGCCAAGCGAGCCGCTCATCGGAACGTCATGCATCCCGCGGCGTCCACCAACGTCACGAAGGGGACGTCGGTCGCACCGCCACAGCTTCTGCCGCAAGCGTGGCAGCGCCAGCACTTTCCCCAAGATCCGGATCTAACCCCGTTGACCCGCTTTCTGCTGGACACCCGCAGCGGCCACTGTGAGTATTTCGCCACCGCCACGGTCTTGCTCCTGCGCCGGCTGCATATCCCGGCTCGCTACGCGGTGGGCTACGCCGTGCATGAGCGCACCAGGGACAAGTACGTCGTACGGCTGCGGGATGCGCACGCCTGGTGTTTGGTGTGGGATGAGCCGAGCCAGAGCTGGCAGGACTTCGACACCACGCCGGCATCCTGGCTGCAAGCTGAAGAGCAGCGGGCGTCGGCCTTTCAATTCTTGTCCGACGCGTGGTCACGGCTGTGGTTTGAGATTTCCAAACTGCGCTGGGGCCAAACCCAATTGCGCCAATACGTGCTGTGGGCGCTGGCGCCGATTTTGGCCCTGTTGCTGTACCAGATTATATTTCGCAGCCGGCGGCGGAGGCAGGAAGCGAGCCGCGCATCCCGGGTGCCCAAACCGGTGTGGCCGGGCCTGGATTCAGAGTTTTACCAACTCGAGGAAAAACTGGTGAAGCGAGGTTTGCTGCGCCAGGAAAGCGAGCCGCTCTCCGCTTGGTTGGTGAGGGTCGCGGCGGACCCGGCCCTGGCGCCGGTGCGCAAGCCTCTCGCCTTGTTATTGCGCTTGCATTACCGCTATCGGTTCGACCCCACTGGTCTGGACGGGCCGGACCGCGAGGCCTTGCGGCGGCAAGCACAAGCGTGCTTGTCGCGAATGGGGTAAGGACGGGTGGCCGCCGTGTACGTCGGCGCCGAGTTTATCGTCACCAGGAGTCCTGTGCTCCGGCGGCCATCGGCGGTCGCGGAAAGGTTAGCGCCGACTCACGTCGGCGGCTACGCGGAGATTGTTCAACGCCCTGTGCTATGAGTAGCTGGCGGTGCCGGCGGCGGAGGCGGCGGGGGCGGCGGAGGCGTAACGGTATTATGCTGGGGAGGAGGGGCTGCCGGAGGCGGCTCGACCCGAGCCGGCGATGGGGGCGGCGGCGTGAACGCATTGTGCTCGGGAGGAGCGGCTGCCGGGTGCTCGCGGCTCGGTTGTTCCCACTGGCTTGGAGCGCGGGGCGGCTCGACCCGAGCCGGCGCTTGATTGACTGGCGGAGAAGACTCCCGGGGACTAACCGCGCCGGATGTGCCGACTTGGCTGCCGTAAGGCCAGGAAGGTGATGACCCCGGTCGAGGCAAAGGCTGCTGGTGTTGCAGCCCCGTGGCGGGCGTAACGGCATGCCCAGACCAGGAAGAGTTCGCGGATGGCCGGGGCTCGACACCCGGCGCGCTGTGCGGAGGTGGATTTTCATTGGCCACCTGGCGCAGGGGCCGGCTGAGCGCCGACGCCTGGGGAGTTGCTCGCCGATCGGCGGCTTCGGTCGGCTGTGAGCCCACGAGAACGAGCGGAGCCACTTTGCCAGCTTGGCCTGTACCCTGGACAGCGCGCTCCGCGGCAGGCTCCGCGCGGCTCGCAAGGTTTTGGGTTTCTGGCGGCGCAGCCTCAGCGGCCGAAGCTGCCGGACGCGTTGCCGCGGGTGGCGTCTTAGCCAGCATCGCCAGGGCCCGTTCGGGGCCGGCCAGAGATCGGGGGCGGAAGACCGCCAACGTCTTCCCGCCCAGGGAGAGATGGTCGGCTCGCATGCCATCAACGACTGGAGCAGGAACCTCGTGGATCGCCACCTTCGGAACCTCGAGGTGCGTGGCGGCGGCGACCACCTCAGGCGCGAGACCCTGGTTAGTTGGATGATTGTGCCCGCGAGTGATCCCAGCGGTTACCGTCGTTTGTTGCCAGAACCGGCTCACTTGCTCCTGAGGCAGAGTTACGTGTTGCAGGTGGTGATCGCGGAAATGACTCACGTTTACGAACACAAAGTGCTGCATCCCAAGTCCAAAGTTGGAGCCTGGTCCGGCGGGCCGTCCATGAAAGGTGAGCCCCAGCGCAGGTTTAAATGACGTGCCCGGCGGCAAAGGCGCCCACCCCACAACGGAGCCCGTCTGGCGCCAAGTCACCCAGGCCGGCGCCCAGGCTCCCGAGGGTCGCCAGCACCAGCCCAGTTGGGAATGGTGAAACCACCGGCCATAATGAAAAGGACCCCAACCCCAGGAATAATCCGACATCCAGTACCACCCGTCGTCAGTATAAACCCAGCGGCCATCATCCAAGTAAGGCTGCCAATCGGGGTTAGCGACGGCCACCGTTGGTTGCCAAACTGCGCCATTGCCGTCCAAACCGACCCAACTTCCATAGGGCGCCAACTCATCATAAAAATCCGGCGGCGCTTCCGCCACCGGGGGGACAAGTGGCGGCGGCGCAGCCGGCGGAGCGTCCGGTGCCGGTTGCGGTGGCATGGCCGTGGGAAGCGGCTCAAAATCGGGCGGGGCCAGCGCGGTGTTAAGCGCGGCATCCCTTAAGGCTTGGTCTCTTTGGATGATCGCGCTGATGAGGCCCGGGGGGACACCGAGGTCGTTCAGATAAATGATCTCTTCGGCCGTGAGAGTGAAGGGAGTGGCCGAATTAGTGATGAAGGCCTGCAGCACCCCTTCATCGACCCCGGAAGCAGCCAGCTTAATGACGGCTCCCGCAGGACCGGTGCGACGCACATTGGCCGGTATCACGGTAGGGGCTGAAATCGTCTGCACCGCTGCGTCCGCAATGTCGGTGCCCACGTCATCGAGCCCAGGCGTGGGGTCCTGCTCCTCGGGATCGACCGATGCCGTCTCCATCGCAGGCGCCGCGGCGGGTTGTTCAGCGGGACTAGTAGCTTTTCGATTGCAGCCACCGGCCACCAACAGGAGAACAAAAGCCAGTCCTAAACCCCGTTTCCCGCAAATCTGAATCTTCATATTCTACCTCGCCAGGATAGCCGCAATCGCGTTGGCTGTCATATCTAATTGACTCCCCAAGCGGCCCGACTATTCAAGCCGGCAGGTTACGGTTTGTTGGTCGGGGAGAGGAGTTTGATTTCCTCGCCGTATTTTTCCGCTTGCGCGGTTTGGTTCAATTTCTGAGCCAATGGCAGCAGCTTTTGGTAGATAGCGAGTTTGTCGGGGTAATCCGGGTTCTCGCGGAGGAGGGCCTGGTATTGGTCGCTGGCTTCCTGGGCGTGATCCAGCGCGGCGAGCTTCTCGCCGAGCGTAAGCCGGAGGCGCAGGCGTTGTTGGGGCGAGGGCGACCGTTCGAGCGCTTGCACATAGGCATGCACTGCCGAAGAGGGTTTGCCTTGCGCTTCATACAGATCGCCCAACTTCTCCGTCAACACGGCGCTGCGCTTGGTGATTTCAAGCGGCTCGAGGAACTCGACGAGGCTGGCAACCGGCCGGATGTGATTGACCAGATTGGCGTTCACGACGCGGAGATAAGACCAGTCCAAGTATTTGCTGCCCTGGCGCTCCATTTCAGCTTGAAACTGGTCAAAGTTCTTCGCCATCGGCCGGTAGAGGGGATCGCCGATCACCGTGGTTTGCCAGGATACCCTGCTCTGGCAGGCGTAGGCCGCCTCGCCAAAAGTGAACCCGCTGTACAGCCAGCGTGAGGCGAAGACGGCCATGTCCGGGGTGCCGCCTAAGTAAGGCTCCCAAACCGTGCCCATGGTCGCCGTGACACCTTTGGCCAAAAAAGGCCCCGCCCAAAACGTAGTGGTGGTGCGCAGGCTGGCCGCGCTAAACGAGTGCAGATGATACGCGAAAGCGCCGGGCATGAACTCCACCGTTGGCGCAGCGAAGGGCCCGCACGCGCTGTCCGCGTACCAGCCCATGTAAATGGCAATTTGGCTCATGGGAAACCCGGCCGGGAAGGTGGCCGCATTTTCGTCCACGACCGTTTCGAATCCCAAATGTTTGCAGACCTCCGCCGCCCCGCGTATCCAATCATCGCCCAGTTTGAACCCCGGTTCCGTAATATTGCGCAGATCAAAATAGGCGCGCCCCCAAAACCCTTCGGTCTCGGCCTGGATCGCCTTATCGACCAAGCCGCGGGCGATGGCGGCGCTGGGTCCGTCCAGGCGGGTGACGAGCAGAAGGCCATTGGTGGGATGGAGCAACGCGGTATTGGTGGTTGTATAAACCGGGTTGAGCAAAGATCCGGCCAGCCGTGGTCTGGCTTCAATTTGCGGCAACAGCGCCAGGTCGTTGTCCACGGCCGCTTCATTGCGCAGCATCTCCGGCCGCCAATTCTCCGTGCCTTCCTCCTTGAGCGTCGGGTCCGCGTTAATGCGCAACGGCACGCCATAACAAAGGACGGCGTAGCGGATTTTGGATTGAACCACCCAGCGCGCGGTGTGGCTGGGCCGGTTCGTCGTAGCGGGGAAGGTTCGCGACCCAATGCGCCAGAGCTTCCTGGCTTCCATCGTTTTGGCCAAAGGCAATTGCAGCGTATCCCGAAATTCCGCGCGCGTGATGATTTCGTTGGTGGTCATCGGGTACCCAAAAACCTGCCCCGCGGGAACCTGGCGTCTTTCGGCGTAATGCTCGGCGACTTGTTTGGACTCAGGCACGACGCTGTTATAAACCACGATAACCTCGTCGCCCGGGCCAGCGGCCCGCAACGCCCCGCCGGCCGCGCACACTAGCAGCAGACAGGCAACCAGACCTCCTTTCACCAGCCCCTTAGGACGCGCTGTATCCAAACCCAATTTCATTTCGTGCCTGCTTAGTGGACACTCGTCGAGGCGAATGGTTCAAGAACTACCTGAGCCTCTGCTCCGGCGCCGTGGGCCGTGTTCGGCTTCACGAATCGGAGATGACGCATTTCAGCCCGTCATAGGCCAGTTCGACTCCCGCGGGGAGCTCCGCTTGGGCGGCGTCATGATCGTAATCGTGCGTCAGGTGGGTAAAATACGTGCGCCCCGGGCCAATCCGCCGCACTGCGGTCAAGGCCTCATCCAGGCACATGTGCGTCGGATGCGGCTCTCGGCGCAGGGCGTCCACGACCGCGACTTTCACCCCGCGGACAGCTTCGACCGCGGGCGGCGGGACCTCCTTGCAATCGCTCAAATAAGCCAACTGCTTCTGGCCATTCTGGCGAAAAAGGAACCCGCAGGTCTCGGTCCGGCCGTGGGGCAGCGCCAGCGGAACGATTTCCAGATCACCCAGTTGGAACGGCCCATCGATCAGGTGCGGCTCAGGAATGAAATAACCTTTGGGCCAGGGGCCATTATGGAACGCGTAGGCAAACACGCGCCGGAGATCGTACATGGTGGCCTGATTCGCGTATATCGGCAGAGCCCCGCCGCGCGCATCGCAAATCCGCCGGCAATCGTCCAGGCCCATGATGTGGTCCGCGTGGGAATGGGTGAAGACCACGGCGTCCAGCCAGCCAATTTTTTCGCGCAACATCTGGATGCGGAACTCCGGCGTGGTATCCACCACCAGTTTCACCGCGTCGGTGGCCACGTAAATCGAAGGGCGGGTGCGGTGATTTTTTGGGTTAGCCAAAAACTCCGGTGGATACTCCTTGCCAATCATCGGCACGCCCTGAGAAGTGCCGGAGCCTAAAATAATAAATGAAAACGCCATTTAATGGCCTGCACCTTAGCGAAGTCTCCCAACGGGAGCAAGGGGAGGGAAATGACGAAGGACCAATGACGAAATCCGAGGGAATGACAAAGGGCGAATGACGAAAGAGCCGGAGCGGGGCGTGCTCGCACAGGCGACAGAGTGAGGTCCTCTGCAAAACTCAAATAAAGGCGTACGTGTCGGGTTATGCTCCGTCAGCAGACCTCGCAAAGTGTCTGGCGTGAACCTCGTGAGAAGTACGGATTGCTCGTCCCCATAATTCCGCCGCTGATCTTCTTGACAGCGGCGCCTTCAGGAACCACAGTCATTGCGTCGTCCGAAATTAAAAATGCTTTGCGAAAGCAGCGTACTGGTTTAGAGCCGATAATGAACATAGGGTCAAGCTCCGGGAGTAAGCGTTGTGGCGGTTCATTCTTTGGGACCGATGCACCCTTGAGCCTCAGATGCTCGTTTGTTTTCCAGCGGTATCGATCGCGTTTTGATCTCGATGTCTGGTTCTGTCAAGATTTTGTGCAAGGCAGCCATTCTCAAACGTATCCCCGTAGAACGCCTATTACGGCCTGACAAAAACAGAAAGTCCATTATGACCATGAACTCGGATCTCGCGGGCGGGAAACACAAATCTCTGATATCGGCGCCCCTGAAAACGCACCCTCACGGCCTCTTTGGCCTGGGCCTTTTGTTCATCCTTTTCCTGGCAAGGGCCGGGTTTGCGGCCGAGGTGGTGCAGCGGGTGATCCGGCTGGTGGACCGCAGCGAATACA
>Ga0209415_10019588_pt1 | contig 10578 bp, 9 predicted proteins | sample PeaSoiSIISIP2007_FD_187696 | JGI IMG/M metagenome (GOLD analysis project Ga0209415, IMG submission 187696) | Peat soil microbial communities from Weissenstadt, Germany - SII-SIP-2007 (SPAdes) (version 2) | ecosystem: Environmental > Terrestrial > Soil > Wetlands > Peat | place: Germany... | reverse complement strand
GCCGACCGGTCCTGGTCGACGCGGCGCACAACGGCGCTCGGTACGGTGGCGGCGTGGGCGGATCCGAGCGGGGCATGGCGTGGCGAGGCGCGGTGGCGGTGGTCACGGGCGGCTCCAAGGGCATCGGTCGGGTCATCGCCGAGCAGGCCGTGGCCCGGGGGGCACGCGTCGGGTTGATCGCCCGCCACCGCCCCGAGCTCGAGGCCGCGCTGGCCGCCCTGGGCGGGAGCCGGGCCGGTGCGGTGGCGGTGGCCGACGTGGCCGACCGCGCCGGGCTCGAATCCGCCCTCGACGAGCTCGTCTGCACCCTCGGGCCCGTGGACGTCCTCGTCAACAACGCCGGGTCGGGGGCGGCGGGACCGGTGGCGAGCGTGCCGGTCGAAGCCATCGAAGGAGTCATGGCCGTCAACTACCTGGGCCCCGTGTACGCCATCAAGCACCTGCTGCCCGGCATGCTCGAGCGCCACCGAGGCCACGTGGTGAACGTGGCCTCGGTGGCCGGCCGCTTCGCCGCCCCGGGCGAGGCCGCCTATTCGGCCACCAAGTTCGCCCTGGTGGGGTTCTCCCAGGCCCTCGCCCTCGACCTCCACGGCACCGGCGTGGGGCTGTCGCTCGTGGACCCCGGCCCCGTCGACACCGGCTTCTTCGACACCCGGGGGGCGGACTACCAGCGCAGCTGGCCCCGCAAGGTGAGCGCCGCCCGGGTGGCGGCGGCCGTGATGGCCGCGGTCGAGCGGGGACGGCTCGAGGTCTTCGTGCCCCCCTGGTACCGGGCCGTGGGCGTCGTCCAGGCGGCGGTGCCGGGCGCGCTGCGGCGGTTGCCCCCGGCCGTGTTCGGGATCACGCCCCAGGCCGACGACGTGGACGAGGCGGTACGGGGCACGCACCAGCGGAGGGGTCCGGGAGCGCCCCGGGCCGGGCCGGGCGAGAGCACGGAGGTGCCTGACGAGAATGTCAGGTACGGCGACGAGGACGCGGTTAACCTCGGGCAGCCAAACGGGGAACCACGCTGACCCGGACAGGGGAGGATGCACAGATGATGCAGCAACGGCACGACGGCGAGGCGGCACCGGCACCGAGTCGGCGGCTGCCCAGACGGCCGGGGCAGATCGCCCTCACCCTGGTGGTGGCGCTGTCGCTGGGGGCGGCGGCGTGCTCGTCAGGATCGAGCTACAACAAGGCCACGGCCGGGGCCGACATCAACACTGCCTACAAGACAGTGTTCAACCTGGCCAACCCCACGCTCGACCCCAAGATCGCCGCCATTCAGGACGGGTCGAAGATCAAGGCGTCGTTCAACGCCGCGCTGACGTCGTCACTGGCCAAGTCCTCGGCCGGGGCCAAGCTCGACAGCTACACGATCCTGTCCTCGTCGGGGTGCTCGGCGGCGTCGGTGCCCTCGCCGTGCGCCAAGGTCGTCTACGACATCGACGGTCCGACGGGCACGGCCATCCTGCCCAACTCCAAGGGATACGCCGTCTACCTGAACGGCAAGTGGCTCGTGGCCAAGGCCACCATCTGCGGCCTGCTCGGCCTCTTCTACACCGCGGCCGGCAAGACCGGGAGCCCCGCGGGCTGCTGAGCCCGACGACCGGACCGTGACGCCGTCACGGTCCGGTCAGGGTCGACCGCCGGGACCGGGTCCGGCGATGGTCGGCCCGTCGTCACCCGTGCGCCTGCTCAACGAGCTGGCCCGCGTGGGGAGCAGCCCGGCAACGGCGTCACCCACCTCGTCCACGCGCCCGTGGCGCACGACGCGGCCCTTGGCCAGGACCACGACCTCGTCGGCCAGGTCGAGGGCCCGGCCCACGTGCTGCTCCACCACCAACAGGGCCGTGCCGGCGGCCAGGATCCTGCGCAGGGCGGCGAACACCTCGTCCACCACCACCGGGGCCAGGCCGAGCGAGAGCTCGTCCACCACCAGCAACCGCTGGGGCAGGGCCAGGACCTTGGCCAGCGCCAGCATGCGCTGCTCGCCGCCGGACAGGGTGCCGGCCGGCTGGTGCCGGCGCTCCCCCAGGCGGGGAAAGGCGTCGTAGGCGCGCCCGAGCGCCTCGGCCTCGCCACGACGGCCCACCGCCCGGCGGAAGACCAGAGCCAGGTTCTCCTGCACCGTGAGGGAGGCGAACACGGCCCGGCCCTCGGGGGCATGGGCCAGACCGAGGCGGGCGATGCGCCAGGCCGGGAAGCGGGTGACGTCCTCGCCGCCGAAGCGCACCGAGCCCGCACTGGCCCGCACCAGGCCCGACACCACCCGGGCCACGGTCGACTTCCCCGCCCCGTTCGACCCCACCAGCGCCACCGCCGAGCGCTCCGGGACGGAGAACGACACGTCGAACAGCGCCCGGTACGGACCGTAGGCAGCGTCGACGTGGCGCAGCTCGAGCAGCGGTGGCCGGGCCGCAGGGGCGGGGTCGGGCGGCGTGGCCCGATCGACCGGCGTGGCCCGATCGACCGGCGTGGCCCGGCCGGCCGGGTCCGGCGTCGGACCACTCACGTAGCGTCCCCCAGGTAGGCGCGCCGCACCCCGGTGTCGGCCAGCACCCCGTCGACGGGGCCGTCGGCGATCATCCGGCCGAAGTCGAGCACCACCAGGCGCTCGACCACGGCGGCCACCATGTCGAGGTCGTGCTCCACCAGCACCACGGCGGTGCCCCTCTCGCGCCGGACCCGCGTCAGGATGGCGACCACCGATGCCGTCTCACCGCCGTCGAGCCCCGACGACGGCTCGTCCAGCATGAGCAGCCGGGGGCGCGCCGCCAGGGCCCGCGCCAGCTCCACCAGCCGGCCCGTGCCCAGGGCCAGCGCCTCGACCGGGACGTCGGCGACATCGGTCAGGCCCACCAGCTCGAGCACCTCGTCGGCCATGCGCTGCTCCTCGGGCCCGGGCCGGCCCAACCCGACGACGTCCTCCCACAGGTGCCCGTGCCCGGCCCGGACCCGTTCGGTGACGAGGACGTGCTGGCGCGGGGTCATGCCCGTGAACAGCTCCAGGCGCTGGAACGTCCGCGCCATCCCGAGGCGCGCCCGGCGGAAGGTGGGCAGGCCGTCGATGCGCTCGCCGTCGAAGGTGATGGTCCCGGCGTCGGGATGCAGGATCCCGAACAGGCAGTTGAACAGCGTGGTCTTCCCCGCCCCGTTGGGGCCGACGACGCCCACCGCCTCGCCCTCGGCCACCGCCAGCGACAGGGGGCTCAAGGCCACGATGCCGCCGAAACGCTTGCAGATGCCCACCGCCTCGAGCAGGGCCACCGCTCAGCGTCCCCCGCCCGGGACGGCCGCGGCCTCGCTCGGATCCGGCGCGTCGTTGCGTTGGAGAAAGCGTGCGAACTGCTCGGCCCGGTCGAGCACCCACCGCTTCACGAAGGCCACCACGCCCTCGGGGTGCCGCACGTAGGACAGCGCGGCCAGCCCGAACACCATGGCCAGCAACGACCCGTAGCGGCTGGGCAGGTTGTCGACCGCCTGCTGCAGGACGGTGTAGGCGATGCCCGCCTCCACGGCACCGGCCACCGAGTACACCCCCATGGTCGCCACCACCACCACGAACAACAAAGAGAATTGGTAGTTGAAGTCGTTGGGCGACACCGACTGCTGCAGCGAGCCGTAGAGCGCTCCCCCCACGCCTGCCAGGCCGGCCGACAGGGCGAAGGCGGTGACGCGCAGACGCCGCACGTCCACTCCGATCGAGCGGGCGCCCGTCTCGGACCCCCGGAAGGCGGCCAGCTGTTCCCCCACGCTCCCCCGCTGGATCACGCCCACCGCCATGCCGGCCAGGACCAGCACCACGAGGGCGAGCCCGAAGAAGGCCCCGTTCCCGGCCAGGCTGGCGCCGAAGAGCGTGGGCCGGGGGATGACGACCCCACTGGCGCCGTTGCCGGCCCACGGGTAGACGAACAGCACGTTGTCGGCCACCAGGGCGAAGGACAAGGTGAGCAGGGCCAGGGCGATGCCGCCCAAGCGCAGGGTGGGGAGCGCCACCACCGCCCCCACCGCCGCCGCCAGGATGCCGCCGAGGAGCGTTCCGGCCAGGACCGGCATGTTGAAGTGCATGGCCAGCTGCCCGGCGCAGAACGCACCCACGCCGGCGAAGGCCGCCTGGCACAGCGAGATCTGTCCGCTCATACCGGTGAGGACCGTCACCGACAGGAAGATGGTGGCGAGCACGAGGCCCTGGGTGAGGGTGAACTCCCAGTTGCCGGGCACGAGCGCCAGGGCGGTGACGACGAACACCGCCGCCACCAGGGCGGTGAAGGCCCGCGTCCCGAGGGCCACCTCGGCCATGCGGGGGGGCGGGCGCAGCGACGGGGGCGGCGGGTCGCACGCCGCCAAGGGATCGGTCGCCGTGGCGCCCTGGCGGAAGGTGCGCCGCGCCACCAGCAGGACGGCGAGGACCACGAAGGGGAAGGCGGGGCGCAGGCCCGACGACAGGATCGTCCCCGACGGCAGGTAGCCCCCGATCACCTCCTGGGCCACACCCAGCCCGATGCCCCCCACCAGCGTGAGCGGCAGGCTCGAGAACCCCCCCACCGCGGCGGCGGCGATGGCCGCCACCAGCAGGGCGGTGAAGTTCGAGGCACTGACGTCGGCGTACACCGTGGCGAGCAGCACCCCGGCCAGGCCGGCGAAGAAGCTCGACAGCATCCAGGCGAAGGCGCCCACCCGGTCGGCGCGGATGCCGGCCAGCTCGGTGAGGCGCGGGCTCTCGACGACCGCCCGCATGCGCAGGCCCACCGTGCCCGACCGGAACACGAGCACCAGCACGGCCACCACGACCACCGTGACGACCGTGGTGGCCAGTTCTTCGCCCGTCACCCCCAACGACGCCAGGTGGAAGTAGACGTGGTCCGGGGAGAGGAACAGCGCCGGAGGAGAGTCGCGCACCGCCGAGCCGAAGATGGCCTGCGTGATGCTCGGGATGGCGAGGAGCAGGCCCAGAGCGGGCACGAGCTTCACGAGCGGCGGGGCGGTGCGGGTGTAGCGGAACAGCAGCCGGTCGAGGGCGAGTCCGAGGGCGGGGCCGAGGACCACCACCGCCACCACGAACGCCGCCCATTTGGGCCAGTGGTCGTGGACGGCGATGTAGAACACCAGGGCCGACACGTACGCCTGGGCCCCGAAGGCCAGGTTGAAGACCCCCGAGGCCTGATACGTGAGCACCAGGCCCACCGCCATGAGGGCGTAGGCGCACCCGTAGGGGATGCCGGGCAGGGCGTAGGAGAGGAACTGGCTCACGAGCCGCGCCCCGCAGACGGGCCCGGGCGCACCGGGGACAGGGGCGGCACCCCGGCGGGCAGCGGGACCACGAGCTCGATGGGCGGCCCGGCCGGATCGGGTACGGGGAAGCAGCTGAAGACGCTCGGGGGTGTGCCGTACACCGGCACGAAGCGGTCGCCCTCGACCCGTACGAAAGCCGTGCAGTTGGTGGGCCCGTTCACAGGACGGTGGGCAATGCGCCAGTCGATGGGTGGATCGATGCCGTCGGCCGTGTACGCCGTCAGCCGGTTGATGGCTGCCACCAGTCGGGTACGGGTCACGTCGCGCCCGATCGCACGGAGGCCCGTGACGAAGAGGTCGGCGCTCGTCCAACCAGCGAGCGCGGCCTGTGACGGCTCGTTCCCGGGCTCGTAGCGTCGCAACGCCGCTTGGAAGCGGTCCATGCCGGGGTAGCGCCCCGGGTCGAGCTGGGTCGCCTCGAACGGCACCTGCGAGAGGAGGAAGTACGTGTCCTGCATGTACCGGCCGAACTGGCTCAGGGTGGTGGGGTCATAGCCGTCGAACCAGTACTGCAGCACACCGGTCATGCCCGCCTGCTGCATCGTCTGGGCCAGCAGCACGTTGCCGTCGAGGTCCATGCACGACACCACCATCTGGGCCCCGGCGGCCTTGATCCGGTCCACGTCGACGTGCAGGTCGATGGCAGGGGCGGGGACGCTCGTGTCCTCGTAGGCCACGTGCACCCCGTAGCGGGTGAATGCGTTCTCGACCCCGATGCATCCCTGCTGGGACTGGGCCACGTCGTAGGCGATCACGGCCGCCGAGGTCACGTGGTCCTGCTCGGCCAGGAAAGCGGCTTGCAGTTGGGGGGCGGCGAAGTCGGTGTAGGAGCCGGTGTTGCCGAACATGCTCGGTCCCGCGTCCCACTGGCTGTTGGCGTTGACGTTGAGGCCGAACGTGGGGACGTCGTGCGACGCCAGGTAGGGCGCGCCCGTGAACGACGGCGTGGCCACCGCCACCACGGCGAAGACGTGGTCCTGGTCCACGAGCGTGCGCGCCTGGCTGGCGTCCTCGGACGGGCTCGAGGAGTCGTCGAGCGAGTGGGCCAGATCGATGCTGCGCCCGTTCACGCCGCCCCCGGCGTTCACCATGTCGAGGTAGGCCTGGGCGCCGGTCACCACCGGGGCGAAGTCGGCGGGCAGGGGGCCGGTCTGCGACGACAGGGCGCCCACCACGATGCGGTCGGGGAACACGCCGTCGGCGTTACCGGTGCGGGTCACCGTCACCGGCGCATTGCCGCTGGCCACCAGCAGCGCGCACAAGACCAGGACGGACACGCCCAATGCCACGATCCGCTGCACGGCGGGCACGCGCTCCCTCCGGTCGGGGTCCGTGGCGGCGACCTTACCCGTGACGACCGCGCCTCGGGCGGGACCGGCCCGGGGCCTGGTGCGGTGCGGGCTCAGGCTTTGCCGGGGAGCACCGCCACGGCCTCGCCCACGACCTTGACCTCGCCGTCGGCGTTGGCCAGGCTGCACTCGAGGTCCACCAGATGGCGACCGTCCTCGGTGCGCGTCCCGGTGACCACGATCCGGGTGGCGAGCTCCTCCCCGGGCCAGGTCTGGCGGGAGAACCGCACTTTGTAGGCGGTCACGTTGCCCGCCCCCACGAAGTCGGTGAGGGCGGCGCCGAGGAGCCCCATCGAGAACATGCCGTGCCCGAACACGCTGGGCTGGCCGGCCCCGGTGGCCAGTACCTCGTCGTGGTGCATGGGGTTGTAGTCGCCCGAGGCGCCGGCATAGCGGACCAGGTCGGTACGCGTCAGGGTGTGGCGCTTCACCGGCGCCTCGTCACCCTCCTTGACGTTCTCGAAGTGCAGCGTGGCCTGGCCCATGTCCGTCCCCTCCTCGCCGGACCACGCAGCATGGGCGGCGTCCCCGGGTACTGTCAAGACCGCCCGGGCCCCGCCCGGCGCCCACTTACGTGCCGGGCTCGGGGTCCCGGGGGAGACCCAGGATGCGCTCCCCGATCACGTTGCGCTGGACCTCGCTCGTGCCGCCGGCGATGGTGAGGCAGCGGGTGGAGAGAAAGCCGCGGCTCCACCGGCCGGCGTCGCCTTCCACCGTGGCCCCGAAGGGCCCGAGCAGGGTGAGTCCCAGCTCCTGGACCCGCTGCTCGTGCTCGGCCCCGAGCAGCTTGCGCACGCTCGCCTCGGGGCCGGGCTCCACCCCCGAGACCGAGCGCAGCGTGGAACGGGCCCCGAGCAGGGCCACCGACTGCGCCTCGGCCAGCAGCCCGCCCAGCTGGTCGAGGACCACGGGATCGGGATCGGGGTCGCCGGTCGCCAGGGTGCGCAGGATCCACTCCACCCCGTAGCCGAAGGTGGCGCCCGAGGCCATGGACACGCGCTCGTTGGCCAGAGTGGTGCGGGCCAGTCGCCACCCGCCGTGCACCGGGCCCACCACGCAGTCGTCGGGGACGAAGACGTCGGTGAAGAACACCTCGTTGAACATGGCGTCGCCGGTGATCTCGCGCAGCGGGCGGACCTCGATGCCGTGGCTGCGCATGTCGACGATGAAGTACGTGATGCCCTCGTGCTTGGGGGCGTCGGGATTGCTGCGCGCCAGGCAGATGCCCCAGTCGGCGCGCATCGCCAACGAGGTCCACACCTTCTGGCCGTCGAGCACCCATCCGCCGTCGTGGCGCGTGGCCCGCGTCGACAACGAGGCGAGGTCGCTGCCGGCGCCGGGCTCGCTGAACAGCTGGCACCACACCAGCTCCCCCCGCAGGGTCGGCCCGACCCAGCGCTCCTGCTGCTCGGGCGTGCCGTGGGCGATGATGGTGGGCAGCGCCCACGCCCCCACCGACAGGTTGGGCCGGTGCACCTTTGCCGCGGCCAGCTCCTGGTCGATGACGAGCTGCTCGACCGGTCCCGCGCCCCGGCCCCACGGCACCGGCCAGTGGGGCGTGAGGAGGCCGGTGTCGACGAGCCGGCTCCGCCGCTCGGCCCCGTCGGCCGCCGACGCCACCTCGGCCACGGCGGCGCGTACGTCGGTCCGCACCCGCTCGGCGTCCCCGGGCAGCTCGATGTCGAGGCGCCGACGGCTGCCGCCGACGGACCGGCGCGAGGCCTCGACCCGCAGCGCCGCGGTCGGACCCACCAGCTGGCGCAGCGACAGGGCCCGGCGCAGATGCAGATGGGCGTCGTGCTCCCAGGTGAAGCCCATGCCGCCCAGTACCTGGACGCACCCCTTGGCGCACTCGGCGTAGGCGTCGAGCACGAGCGCCCCGGCGAGCAGGGCGGAGAGCCCCGCCTGGTCGGGGTCCCCGGCGTCGGCGGCCTGCGCCGCGTCCCAGGCCAGGGCGGTCACCTGCTCGACCGATACCAGCATGTCGGCCAGGCGGTGCTTGATCGCCTGGAACTGCCCGATGGGCCGTCCGAACTGCCAGCGGTTCCGGGCGTGCTCGGTGCCCACCTCGAGGCACCAGCGCGATCCCCCGGCGCACTCCGCCGCCGCCACCACGAGCGCCAGGTCGCGCACGGCGGGGCTCGTCACGGCGGGCAGCATCCGCTCGGCGGGGACCACCACCGCGTCGACCCGCACCGCCCCCACCCGCCGGGTCGGGTCCAGGCTGGCCAGGGGCTGCACCGTGACGCCCGGCCCCTCCAGGTCGAGGACGCACCAGGTCTCGGTCGGCCCGACCTCACCCGCCACCGCCACCGGCGCCACCAGCCGCCGGGCCAGGGCCACCCCCAACACGGGCTGCAGCACCCCGCGCACCACGATCGTCCCGTCGGCCTCAGCCGTGCCCTCGAGGGTGCCGCTGCCGGGCAGGGCCACGACGGCGGGGACCGAACCGTCGGCCATCGAGGTGAGCAGGACCTTGCGCTGGTCGTCGGGCGCGCCCGCCGCCACCACGGCGGCGGCCAGCATGGTGGGCACCACGGGTCCCGGCGCCAGCGCCCGGGCCAGTTCCTCCACCACCACGGCCAGCTCCAGCAGCCCGAAACCCTGCCCGCCGTACTCCTCGGGCACGTGGATGGCGAGCCAGCCCTGGGCCGCCAGCTCGTCCCAGAACGGCGGCATGGCCTCGGACTCGGCGTCGAGCAGCGCCCGGGGCACGTCGGGCGGGCACCGGGACTCGAGCCAGCGCCGCACGGTGCGACGCAGCTCCTCGTGGTCCTCGCCGATGCCGATGGGCATTGCGCTCCTCCCCGCGCTGTCCCGCGCTCAGAACCAGCCGATGACGTGGTCGAGGGACCACGTCTGCCACCCGTGCAGGCCCAGGACCACCGCCGCGGCCAGCACCATCATCAGGTTCTGCCCTTGCTCGGCCCAGTCGTGGATCATGAGGGTGAAGTACAAGAGGTTGAGGCCGATGCTGGCGAAGGCGGCCACCGGGGTGATCAGGCCCAGGGTGAGGCCCAGGCCCAGAGCCAGCTCGCTCATGAGGACGACCCACGTCATGGCCTTGGGGTGGGGCTTCACCACGGCCTCGAACCCGGTGCGCACCACGCCCCAGCGGTGCTTGCCGGCGATGTCCCCCGCCCAGTTGATGCCCGCCTGCCGGCGGATCCAGGCCTCGAGGTTCTTGTGCCGGAAGCTCTCGAGCCACCACAGCCCGAGGCCGATGCGCAGGACCGCCGCCCAGTGCGGCGCCGTCAGCAGGGAGGTCTTCACCTCGTTCGTTCTAGCACCCGCCCACCTGCGGATTCACACCCTGTTCCCGCCCCGCCGGCCCAGGCGGGGCGGATCAGCCGCGATGGATCAGGTTGAAGCGAGAGGTGACCACCGGCTCACCGGTGGCGTCGTCGCGCCACACCGTCTCGGTAACGACGAAGGTCATGGTCTTGCCCTTCGACTCCTTGGCGTAGGCGTCGACGATATGGCCCTCGCCCACGAGGACGTCGCCCACGAACACGGGGCGGTGGTAGACGAACTCCTGCTCGCCGTGGAGGATGATGCCGCCTTTGGCCATGAGGGGCCCGATGACCTCGCCGAGGGGGTTGCCCTTGGGCTTGTCACCCGGCTGGTCCTCGGGGAACTCGCCCCAGGTCTGCATGACGAAGGGGTAGGTGGGCGGCGTGGGGATGGCCCCCAGCCCGGCCTCGGCGGCGGCCCGGGGGTCGCGGTACACGGGGTTGGGGTCGCACACGGCGGTGGCGAAGTTGGCCACGGGGCCGCGCTCGACGACCACCTTGGACTTGCTCATCGGCTTGCCGATGATCTTGCGCAGCTCGTCGTCGGACATCTGATCCTCCCCGTGCGACCCCGGACCGGAGCCGTGCCGTTGACGCCGGAGGGCAAACGTAGCCGGGGGCGCGGAAGCGGTGCGACTCGCCCCCACGGTGGGCCCGGG
>Ga0209415_10019587_pt1 | contig 10578 bp, 11 predicted proteins | sample PeaSoiSIISIP2007_FD_187696 | JGI IMG/M metagenome (GOLD analysis project Ga0209415, IMG submission 187696) | Peat soil microbial communities from Weissenstadt, Germany - SII-SIP-2007 (SPAdes) (version 2) | ecosystem: Environmental > Terrestrial > Soil > Wetlands > Peat | place: Germany... | reverse complement strand
GGATGGAGCGGGCGATGGGAATCGAACCCACGGCTCAAGCTTGGGAAGCTTGGGTATTACCATTATACGACGCCCGCGACCGACTTGATTCTAGTCGGGATCCCAGGGGCCGGCAAATCGCGATCAATGGTGCTGGGCGCAATTCTGCGTGCAGCCAACAAATGAAAATCCCGGCGCGGGGCCGGGGCTTTAGCCATCACTTGGATGGGTGAATCAGGCTTACGAAACTCGGCGGCGACGGGCTAAACCAAAACCGCCCATGCCCAAGAGCCCGCTCAACAAGAGCGGCCAGCTCGCCGGCAGCGGAACGGCCGTAATCCCGAGGTCGCCGGTGAAGCCACCGCCCCCCGAAGCCGCTAGGCCTGCGATTTGCAAAACGTATTCGCCGCCGGCAAGGGTTGGCGAATTGAACGAGGTGTAGTCGAACGAGCCGGATGTGTTAGTTGCGGACCAAGCGTTGATCAACCCGGAAGTCGGCGGACCGATTCCACCCACGGTGAGATTGTTCGCCCCGCCGGCCGTGTACTCATACAGACGCGCGGTCAAATATGACACCCCGGAGCAAGTGCCTGCGCCGCAGACATTCACGCTCACTTCGAAGTCGGCAGCGCTGCTCGTTGGCAAATTGAGCACGTAGGTGTCGACGAACCCATACTGGTTACCTCCGATGGTGCCGGTCGCGGCATTCGATGCTTGGCCGGCGGCGTAATTGTCCCGCAAGGTGTAGGTCGACGTTCCGTTGCTGCTCATATCGAGCACGCTCAGCCCCCCCTGGACCCGTGCTCCCCGTGCCTGTGATGGTGGTAGGAGACTGCCCCGAAGCTGTCGTGAACCAGCCCTGGGCTGTGGGGGGTGGGCCCGAAAATGTCCCTCAGCTGATCACCTCGCCTCCGGAGATGTCGCCATCGGGCGTGACGGCCGTAAGGCTGTCTGCGTGGGCGAAACCGCTACCCACAAGGCAACCGAAAGCAATTCCGCTCAGACTAAGAACATTCTTACGCATCCCGTGCTCCTTAGGACATACACCTGCCGTGGACCTTAGGTTGTGTACCAACAGCTTCGCATGCCCATGTCGGTTACATGGACGTTGGATAACACCGCTCCGGCGGCACACTGCGGGGTTGCATCGAAGGGTACCGCCCCCGCGCTATCGCCGACGATTTGCCGTCTCTGTGTATCCCGAGTGGAATCAAAAACTTAGCGGGTGACCCGCTTCGTAAACCCAGCTCACACCGAGCACGGTTCGCTAGACCCCTTGGCATGTTCCTCGAACGACGCGTAGGCCGCCGTCTAGCAACGAATCGTACAGCGCAGGCGCGGGCGCGGCCTCAGCCGGCGCGGGGTGCTAAGCTCGACCCAAGCGCCGGTTATAACAGCGGGGGCCTGCCCCAAGGGGAATTCGAATTTGACTGCGCTGGAATTGCGGATCTTCTTGAAGGCGCTTCTGTTGCCTCCAGGCGGCCCTTTGTTGATCGGCGTGGCGGGCTTGCTGATCTGGGCGCGCCGCCCGCGATTGGGCTTCGCGCTGTGTGCCGTCTCAATCTTGAGCCTTTGGCTGCTCGCCATGCCCATCGTCTCCGATGCGCTCACGCGCGCGACCGAGGGTTACCCGGCCCTCGACCCGACAAACCTGACACCGGCACAGGCGCGTGCTCAGGCCATCGTGATTATTGGCGGAGGCGTGCGCCGCAGCGCGCCCGAAGTCGGCGGCGATGCACCGAGCACCTATGCCGATTTGCGATTGATCGAGGGCGCCAAGATCGCGCGTGCGACCCAGTTGCCCATCCTGGTATCGGGAAGTGCGCGCGAGACGGCCGCCATGCGCCGGTTCGTTGAGGAAAATCTGCAGCTCCCGGTGCGCTGGATCGAGAACGCATCCACCAATACCCATGAAAACGCTCTGTATTCGGCGCGGCTGCTGCGCCACGAGGGGATCGATCGGATTATTTTGGTCACTTCGGGCACCCACATGGTCCGCGCGGTCGCGGAATTCACCGAGGCGGGCTTCGAAGTGACGGCCGCACCGGCCGAGATGTGGACCCACGATGAGCACGGCGCGGTGGCGTTCGTGCCGACGGTCTTGGCCCTCTATCGATCCCACGTCGCCCTCTACGAATGGGCCGGCAGGGTGGCTCGATGGCTGTAGCCACAGTGTCCCGGGCCCATCAGAAGGCGATATAAGGTCCGGTACCCGCGGACGTTGGATATCCCACGATCGCCGTGGCTACCCGATTCCCGTAGAAGAAAGGCAACCCCCAATCGAAACTGCCGGCAGCCGGATTCGTCCCCGCGAGGCCGGGGAATGCGGTAATGCTTTGCCCAAGCGTCTCCGCATTGGCCACGCTGAAGATCTCGGCAAAGCTGATGCCGTTGGCGCCCTCAATCGTCGCGCTTAAGTTATTGAGGGTGCTCGCCGGACAATAGAACGGGACGAAATTGCCGGAGCATTTCAGAATACTCGAATCGTTGAAATAGTTGGCGTTCGAGCCCGAATCGATGAAGCTCGCGGTCAAGCTCTGGCCGTTGAAAATCGTCGTCAAGTCTCCGGCGTTCAGGCCGCTGCTCTGGAGGGTCAACACCGTCTGAGTACCGGACTGGTTGTTCGATTCGGTATCGATGCCGAAGATCAGCGACCCGGTCACGCTGGTCGCTCCGCCAGCGGCGACCGCGGGCAGGACGATGATCGTGCCGTTGTTGTCGGTGCCGAACAGCGGAACCGGATTTTGCACCTGGCTCGCCAAGCCCACCGTGATGTTCGAGCATCCCGTTGAGGTACACGAATAATAGGCCGCGGGGAGGGCGGCGGACGCGCATTCGGGGCAATCCTGCACGAAGGGTCCGATGCCCAAGACGCCGTTGGCGCGGAACGCTGCGACCGTGTCTTCCTGCGCACCCGTACTCGAGCAATCGGACGGCACCGTGGGAAATCGACCGTCGCCGATGATCTGCACCGGCACCGCACTTGCCGTCTCACCGGCGACGTGCGCGTCCACCAAGGCCACCGGACCCCAGCTATAGCCAACGGCGAACACGACGCATTCCACCAGCGCATTGCCGTCGGATGCCTCCGCGACCGGCAAGCTCAACGTGAGCGCCGGTGCCAGCAGGCGCAGCCCGTACGAGCCCGTATCGACCAGAATGTTGTCGATGGTCTGGCACTGCGTGGCGCTGCCCGGCACGCATACCGTGACGGTGGTGTAAAGCGCATTAACGGATGGGCCATTGAGCGCGGCGGGGCCGGCGTTGACCACGACGCCGACCACATTATTCGCGCCGGGCGTCACCGGCGCGCTGGGGGCGGTCAGCGAATTACCGCCGCCGCCGCAGGATATCGCGGAAAGACACAGAATCAATCCGCAGCCGTGGCGCAGCGCTCGCATCAGTGCCGGCCTCACAGCAAATCTCCGATGGACACCCCGCCCGGAATCGCCTGCGGCAGGTAGGCGCGACCGTTGAACGCGTGCATGTGGCCGCTCGATTCGACCACTAAGTCGCTCTGCCTGACTTGCAGGTGATGGTGGTCCGCGTGCGGGGCTTTCCCCGCTCCCACATACGCGTCGAAATAGCGGCCGAGCAATTGCCGTAAATTCGGCACATACGGCCCATGCCAAGTAACCGCAAACACGGTGCCATCCAATCCCGCGTACTCCCGAACCAAGGTGCCCGAGGGCAATTGAATCTCATGCAGCCGATAAGTTCCCATATCCGCTGCTTTGATCGAACCTTGAAGCTGCGCCCCGTCAGCCGCCACCGATGCTTCCGGCTCGCCCAGGGTCGCGGATGCCAGGCAAGGCAAGAGCACAGCGATTGCGGCCGTACTCGCCAGCATCCAACTCTTGAGTCCAAGTCTCGACGGCATAGAGGCCCTTCCATTGAAAAATAGTTAGATCGGTTAATGGGGAGTTTAGTTCAGACATGGCCTGTCGGTATCCGCAGACACCCGCCGTGAATTTACTCAAAAAACGCGCGGCGTTAGTCCTTGGCCGGCGGGCTGCTGCGATACTGGCTCTGAAGGCTGAGCATCCAGCCGGGATATTCCGCCGGCAACCTGCTGATCTCAGCGAGCGCCTCGAGATCCGCCGCCGACAATTGCACGCGGGTCGAGGCAATGTTTTCGCGTAACTGCTCCGCTTTGCTCGACGCGAATATCGATTGTTGACCCGCAGAGGTGCAGCATACAATCAATCGATATCACGGTGAGGTACGTTGCGAATGCTGAGGACCCTTGGCTCCATTGGTTTGGCGTCGTTTGCGGCGCTGCTCTCGGCCGGCGCCTCGGCGCTCGGCAATGCACCGGCGCCGCCAGCGCCGGCTGCGGAAAAAATCGGCGATGCCGCCCACTTTTTGATGCTGCCGCCGGACGAGCAACCGGCAACTTATCGCAACACCGACAAGCTGTTCCGGACACGGGTGTTCAAACGCGGTTCGCTGGTCTATCCGCTGCCGGCGGCGAAACCTCTCACGGCGGTGCCCTATCGATTCGCAGGCAAATCCTGGGGCCTCGACGATTTCATGAAGCGCAACCGCGTCGGCGGTCTGCTGGTGCTCGAGGACGGGCACGTGCGATTGGAACGCTACGCGCTCGGCAATACCGATCAGAGCCGCTGGACCTCGTTCTCGGTCGGCAAATCGATTGTCTCGACCTTGGTGGGAGCGGCGGTGAACGATGGGGCCATCGCGAGCGTCGAGGATCCGGTGACGCGGTATCTGCCGCAGCTGCGGGGCTCCGCTTATGACGGCACCACGGTGCGAAATCTCCTGCAGATGTCCTCGGGCGTGAAGTGGAACGAAGACTACACCCAGCCGGACTCCGACGTCGGCAAGATGCTGAAGTGCACCGCGGACGACAAGCCTAGCTGCATCATCGATTTCATGAGCAAGCTGCCGCGCGCCGCGCCGCCCGGAACGGTATTCAATTACAACAGCGGCGAAACCCACTTAATCGGATTGATAGTAAGTGCCGCGACCCACAAACATCTGACCGATTATCTGTCGGAGAAGATCTGGTCGCGCTTTGGAATGGAAAGCGACGGCTATTGGGTGCTCGAGTCGACGAACGGAGCAGAAATGGCCGCCGGCAGCCTGTCGATGACGCTGCGCGACTACGGTCGATTCGGCGAGTTCATCCGCACCGGCGGCAGCGCCGGCGGTGCGCGCGTGCTGCCGCCCGGCTGGATCGCCGAAGCCACCCAGCCGCGGGCCGATTCTCCGCAAGTCGGCTTCGGCAAGCTCGAACCCGGCGATCCCACGGGTTATGGATATCAATGGTGGGTGATGCCGCATCTGGCGCCGCACAGCGGGGCTTTTATGGCCGAGGGTATTTTCGGACAATACATTTACATCAACCCTGCGGCGCATCTCGTCATCGTTGAATGGAGCGCATGGCCCGAGGCTTGGGTTGATGCCGACGCCGAAGAAGCGGCGGCCTTCTTCGGCGGCGTTGTTAACGCTCTGAAGGCAGCGCGAGTCGCCGCCGGCAGGAGCGCCACGTGAAAATCATGGTGAGGATTGCGATCTTGGCTGCGGCGGTGGGCCTCGGCGTCACCGCCTGCCACACCGGCGGCGGCTACACCCTCGGCGGCACGGTGACCGGACTTAAGGGTTCCGGGCTGGTGCTGCAAAACAACTCCGGAAACAATGTGAACCCGAAGACGAACGGGGCGTTCGTATTTTCCTCCGCGATTGATCAAGGCGGACCTTATTCGGTCACCATCAGATCGCAGCCCACGAACCCTGCTCAGACTTGCGCCGTCTACAATGGCTCGGGGACGATCGGCACGGCGGACGTCACCAACATCGTGGTGACCTGCACCGAACCGGGACGCTACGCCTACGTCGCCAATCAAGGGTCCAACACCATATCGGCGTATTCGATCGATGCCGCCACCGGCACCCTGAAAGAGATCGCCGGTTCGCCGTTCGCCTCCATGGGCACGACGCCGGTCTCGGCAGTGGTGGATCCCAACGGCACCTATTTGTACGTGGCCAATCATGATTCCAATGACGTCTCGGTATTTGCCATCGACAACAGCACTGGGGCACTCACGTCGGCGGGAAATCCGATAGCCGCCGGCTCCGGGCCCTTTGCCGTGCTCGTGGACCCCGCCGATCAATTTCTGTATGTGGCCAACATGGGGGACAACACGGTCTCGGTATTCGTCATCGACGGCGGGACCGGGCTCGCGACGCCGATCGGCGGTTCGCCGTATACCGTGGGGAATCAGCCCACTTCTCTGAAAACCGACCCCGGCGGCAATTATCTGTACGTCACCAATTACGCCGACGGCCAGGTGGCGGCCTTCTCCATCGAGGCCGGCGCCGGCTCGTTGACCGCCGTCGCCGGATCGCCGTTCGGCGCGGGTGCTGGAGCGTTGTCCATCGCGATCGATCCCACCGGAACATTTGCCTACGTGGCCAATGAAATCGCGGCGACGATTTCCGCCTACTCGATTACGCCCAGTTCGGGTGCTCTGGGGGCACTTTCGGACTCGCCGCTGTCGACCGGGTCGACCGGGTCGACCCCCGAATCGGTGGCCGTCGACCCCGCCGGAAAATTTCTCTTTGCCGCAAACGTCACCGGCCAGAACGAGGTCAGCAGCTATTCCATTACCCCGAGCAGCGGTGAGTTGGGGCGGGTGTCGACCGTCGGTGCCGGGACATTTCCGGTGAACGCCGTCATCGATCCTTCGGGCCAGTTCGCATACTTCGCCAACGAAAGCTCCAATAATATTGGGGTGTATTCCATCGACGCCACCACGGGCGCGCTCAGCGCGGTTCCCGGCTCACCGTTCGCGGCGGGTAGCCGGCCGCGGTGGATCGCCATCGATTGAAACTCGATTGACGAGCAGCGCCGCCTCCTTGCCGCGTTTCGGCTTGCCCGCACGCCTCGGCGTCATCGCGGCCGCATTGGCCTTGTTTGCGGCCATGGCGCCGCTCACGGCATGGCTCAATGCCCTGCGGCAGACCGCCGGACTGGCGCTCTATGCGCTCATGGTCGCCGCAACCGCGGTGGCCGTAATTCAGGGCAGCCAATCGCTGTGGGCACCGAGTGCCGAACTCACGTTCCGTCTCGTTAACATCTTGCTCAAGCCGCTTTGCCCGACCTTGCAGAGCGATCCGGCGACATTGACCCTCTCGACCAGCCGCAGACCGTGGGTGCCGTGCACCCGTCCGGTCCTGGGCCGGCCGTCGATCACGCTTCAAGCCTCACCCGCTCCTTGAATTGGCGGCGTAAATCGCGGCCAGCTTCGGGTTGTTCACCTGAAACACCGCTCGGGCGAGCGCCTGCTCGCGGCATTCGCGAACTTGCCTGGTCATCCAATGAGGGCTGTCGGAGCTCGGCGGACACACCTCGGCCGCTGCTTGGATCAGCCGGCTATACAGCGCTCGAGCGCCGCTCTCGGTGTCGAGGCTCTGCGGGTTGTAACGAATGGTGATGTGCATCGCGTCATCGTCGACGGCGGCCGCGCTCGCCGCGCCGATGAAGGCGGCACCGAGGATGCCGCAGACGATCATCGCGATCGTGATCTTCGAACTCGATACCGAGGCTTGACCGGTGTCATGGGAATTCATGTGGGATCTCCTTACTCGTGTTTTGCCGACCAGGCTATGAGACTCCCTTGACCTAGCCTGAGTCTGCGCTGCTCAATCGAGCTCGTCCCCGCCATCCACGAATTCGTCCCCGGGCGCCGCGGCGGCGGGCACAATTGCATGGCAATTGCGTTAGGCTTTCGCCCCATGAGCGGAAAGGAAGACGCACCGATCCTGCGCCTCGCCGGTGAATTGACCCGCCGGCAATTCGTCGCCATGGTGGCGTTGTTCTGGCTGTACGTCATGCTGTCGAACGTCCTGTACGCCTATAGCATGCGCACCGGCATCAGCCACATGACCGACGTGCCCTTGTTTGCGCCCTGGCAGGCGCGCGTACTGCAGCACCTGCTGTTGCTGCCCTGCCTGCTGGTCTCTTATTGGGCGTCGCTGCGCATCGAGTGGCGCCCGCTGCTCGCGGCGGTCCCGCTGCAGGCGATTCTGGCGACGGTGTTTGCCGCTCTCGCCTATCCGGCCATGATGATCGGCGAAGTGGCGTACGGCGGGTGGAGCCATGAGCACAAGACCATGGCTCAATTGTTGGATCTGGAGCCGGGGTTCTTCTCGCTTTGGGTCGCGAGCTTCGTGACGTTCCTCCCGACTTACGGCTTTGGGCTCGCGCTCCTCACCGGCCTGTCGCTCTATACGCGGTTTCGAAATTCCGAGCTCAAGCGCGCGGCGCTCGAGCGCGAGTGGAGCGCGGCGCGCCTCGCGGCGCTGCGCATGCAACTCTCGCCGCACACGTTGTTCAATTTGCTGCACACCATCCGCGGCCACATCGAATGGGATCCGAAGGCCGCGCAGGTCATGGTCGTGCAGCTCGCGGATCTGCTGCGCCGGTTGCTGAATGCCGGAGAGCATGACTTCGTGCGCCTGGGCGACGAATTGCAATTCGTCCGCTTGTACCTGGAACTTCAGCAAAAGCGCTTCGCGGACCGGCTCAGCGTGGTCCTGCCGCCGGCCGCAAACATTCCCGATGTGTGGGTGCCGAGCTTGATTCTTCAGCCTTTGGTCGAGAACGCGGTGGTGCACGGCCTGGCCGGGCATCAGGGTCCGGTGGCGGTGCAAGTTGCCGTAACGCAATCGACCGAGGGTCTCGTTCTCTCCGTGACCAACACGCTCGCGAGGGATAAGACGCGGGACGCGGACGGCATCGGACTCAACAATGTGCGCGAACGCCTGACCGTTCAATTCGAGGGGCGCGCCCACCTTGCGGCGGGGCCCCGCGGCACGGAATGGATTAGCGAGATCACGCTCCCCGAAATTCACGATTCGCCGGACCAGCACGCCGCGCGAGCCGCGCCGCACGCAACCGCAACATGATGAACGTCATCATCGTCGACGACGAGCAGGCCGGGCGCCGCACGCTGCGCGAATTGTGCGAGGCGGAGGGCGACCTGTGCGTGATCGGCGAGTACGGCGACGGTTATGCAGCGCTCGCGGACATCCGCGCCAAGCGGCCGCAGCTCTTGTTTCTCGACATTCAGATGGATCCCTTGAACGGCATCGATCTCGCGCGCGCGCTCGCGCCGGACGAGCTACCCTCGCTGGTGTTCGTCACCGCTTACGACACGTACGCGCTCGAGGCGTTCGAAGTATGCGCCGTCGATTACCTGTTGAAGCCCTTCGATCAGGAGCGTTTCCGCAAAACACTGGCTCGAGTGCGCCCGCGCCATTTGGCGAGCGCCGCGGCGGACCGGCAGGCGCTGCTCGCCGGCCTGCTCGCTCAACTGGAGCGCGGCGCGCGCGCCGCGCCCGACGATCGCCCGCGCCTGCTCGCCGAATTCGACGGTCGCCTGCACGTCATCGACGTCGCGAAAGTGGAGATGATCGAGGCGGATCGAAACTATGTCGTCATACGCGTGGGGCGTGACAGCTATCACGCGCGCAGTACGTTGAGCCAAGGGGAGCTCGCATTGCGCTCGCAGCCCATGCTGCGCATCAGCCGCTCGTGTCTCGTCAACATGAATTACGTGCGGGAGGTGAATCGCACGCTTCGCGGCGACTTCATTTTGGTGCTGGCCGGGGGCGCGACCGTCACCAGCAGCGAAGGCTTTCGCGGCAAGGTCAAGGACTACCTGAGCACGCTTCGCCTGCCCCCTTGAGCCATTCGGATTACAGCAGCTCCTCGGGCGCGAACGGCGCGAGCAGATCGAGCATGAAGCGTTGCAGCCGCGTCGTCTCCGGATCCTTGCGCCAGGTTCGCTCGTCTCCGGGTTCGCCGCTCGACCACACGATGCGATCGTGCGGGTCGAGCGACAGCTGGTAGCTGCCGTCCGCGCTGATGTCGTCCAATAGACTCGTCACCTGGCTGGCGATTTCGGGGCTGCGGATTACCAAGCCCAGCTCGCTGTTGAGGCGCGCCGAGCGCCGGTCCATATTCATCGAGCCGATGAACACGGTCTTCTGATCTATCACCAGCGCCTTCGCGTGCAGGCTCGCGTAGGAGCTGCGAAACGGGTGAAATCGCCGGCGCTTCTGCCCGAGTTTCGGCCGCACCTCGCTCAATTCGACACCGAGCTTCAAGAGCGGCACCCGGTAACGCGCGTAGCCGTTGTGCACCAGCGGGGAGTCGGTCGAGGCCAACGAGTTGGTGAGAATGCGGATGTGCACGCCGCGCTCCGTGAGCTCCTGGATCAAGGCAAGTCCGGCCTCTCCCGGCACGAAGTACGGTGAGATCACGATGACTTCTTGCTGCGCGGAGCGCATCAGCGCCGCGATGTTCTTGGCCATCGTCACATCGTCGGGTGCGCCTTCGCTCGCGATCTTTCCGGTCTGGTCGGCAAGAACGGTGGCCGCCACCCAAGTCAGCTGCAGCTCGTGTACATCCAGTTCGCGCGCCAGCCAATTGCCCTCCTCGGTGGACGCGCTCTCATCGAGAGTCGGCGGCGACGGCGCTTCGGCCGGCACCGGCGAGGCGAGCGATGAGATCGGGTAGGAATACTTGCTGTTCCAAAAGGCGTCGAAGGATGCCGACAGCTGCGGCACGAT
>Ga0209415_10019586_pt1 | contig 10579 bp, 6 predicted proteins | sample PeaSoiSIISIP2007_FD_187696 | JGI IMG/M metagenome (GOLD analysis project Ga0209415, IMG submission 187696) | Peat soil microbial communities from Weissenstadt, Germany - SII-SIP-2007 (SPAdes) (version 2) | ecosystem: Environmental > Terrestrial > Soil > Wetlands > Peat | place: Germany... | reverse complement strand
AGCTCACCGACCAGGAACAAATCGTGTCGTCCTGCGGGCGACGCTCTTGACATTGAGCGCTCCTTCAGGGATGACTGACTCGAGAGCAGCCTTGCTGGCCCAGCCACTGCCGCACGTCATCACACGGTTCGCCTCTGCGCGTCGAGGATGAGCGCTGGTCGTTCGGTCGGGATTTGGACTGAGCGGGCCTCCTGAACTGATCCACCTGATCAGCTATCGGGTCCCCCTCAGGACCTCGAGGACGCGGTTCGGCTCACCGACCCTCGCGAGAGCGAAGACGAGGACAGGCCTAGTGACGACCTTGCGTCCTCGGCGGGTGTCCTTCGTAGGTACGCCCCAGTCCGTCCTTGACCCGCAAGACGTAATCGGGGAGCATCCCTTCTTCCGGCCGTTCGAGTTGCAAGTAGTAGCAGGCGTGTACCGCCTCCCCGGCGTGCACCATCGTGGGGAGACTGTCGCGGTCCCTCCGCTGCCGTTCGATCGCTCCCGCTCCCTGGATGTACTGGGGATCGTTGGTGTGCGCCCACCTCGTGGGATGAAAGCACGAAGCGCCGTTCATGTGGATCGTCATGTCCGTGTCGGTGTTGTTGCGCACCGAGTAGTCGATCTCCCAGACGATGAAGTCGTGCAAGACATCGTGACGTGCTTCCTTGTCGATGGTGATACTCAGGACCGGGGTGTCCACGACGTCCGCGCCGGGAGCAGGAAATGGCAGTCGGAGTTCCCGGCCCTTGGACCCGACCTCAAGGAATACCATCTCCTTCGGCTTCCCAGGGTTCAATCTGGCGTCGTCACTGAACAGTGCAAGTTCCAGACGGAACTCCAGTGTGACGTGCGTACGCCCTCTCGGCTCGAGCCACACCAGTTCGTTGGGGGTTCTGTGAAGCTCTCGTACGGGGAGCAAATCCTGGACGAACACCACCAGCCAGACGCGGCAACCGATGGGATCGTCGCTCTCATTCACGAACGCCACATCCTCTGCCGTCCAGACCCAGACCTCGTCTTGACCAGTACCGTGTCGATTGCCAGAAATGCCCTCCATATCGACCGCAAGCGGCAGCGAACCGCTTGGCTGCATCGGACGGATTGGACTATGAGCATCGCTCCTGATGCGCCCGTCTGGAAGCACGACGCCGATTCCGGTGGTCAGTATCCCGGTCATGATGCCGGGTGTGCGGAACCCCGGCCCCCGGGCGCCAGGCTTGACTCCGATGTGCGGCCCGCGCCGTCTTGATCGCCACGACCAGGCCAAATGACCGGATGTCGTGAGAAGGAGGAAGGCCCCCAGGCACCAGATGACGACGCCCAGCAAGAACCACCCGTTTCGCCAGGTGTCCAGATGAGCGGCACCAGCCTCGCTCACTCCGAAGCCGAACGGAACAGCCCCCAGGGTCACGACCGCAGCCCCGAGGACAAATCCGGTGTTGTGACCCGCCGACATGGCGCCGAGCTTAGGAGCGCATGCTCATGGCTGTGTTTGCTTGCAGAGCGCCGTTCCACCCGTTCTCAGCGCCTTCGGCGCTTCGGCTCTCCAGGGTATGAGCGTCGTCGCTGACTGATTTCGCTAACAGGCAGAGGCGGCGGGTTGGCCACCAACGCCCTCATATCGCGCGCCGCCACAACCCACCCGCGAACGCGCTGGGTTACTCGGTAGCCTCCCCGGCGGAGCGCCGCCGCCTCAGCCAATGGCTAGCTCTGGCGGAGCGCCGGAACCTCCCCGTGTCGCAGGCTCCTCGATTGACGGCTCCGCTCGGTCCCCCCTGAGGTGACCGGCGACGCTCGTCTCCCGCTCGGTCGCTACCTCCTGCAGCGCCGCGTCCCCGCTGTCAACCTCGGAGCGCACCAGCTCCAGCACCGCCACTCGGCCGTCGAGCAGCAGCTCGGCCAGCTCCGCGAGGCTCACGCCCACCCCGCCGAGCTGCCGCTCGAGCTCCTCCAGTACCTCGACGTACTCCCCACTCGTCAGCCCACCCCCGCCGACGAGCGCCCGGTCGATCGACGCCTTCACCGCGTCGTCGTCGCCGGCGAAAACCTCGAGGCGCGCCACCGAGGCCTATAGACGCCTCGCCTCGTCCGTCCGGCCAGCCGCGGCTCGGCGCTCGGCCAAGGTCCGTGGCTGCTCCGCCAGGTCGAGCAGTCGAGCCCGCCCGTCCTTGAGATCCGCCTCCGTTGTCCGGCGTTCGTCGCGTCCTGCCCTGCCATCGGCCCCCGGGCCCACCGGTGGTCGCTCATCGAGCGACCCCATCTCATCGCTGCTCGTCTTCTTGTCCACGACGCTGCTCCCGCTCCTACTCGAGTCCGATCCCGGGCGGCGCAATGTAGCCCGCCGGGCCGGGGTCGGGGCCGGCGCCCGGCTCCAGGTGGCGCGCCTCGGACCCCGACGGCTGGCGGCTCAGGTACCCAGCGACGCTCCGCTCCGGCCCGGCGTCGCCCGCCGCCACCCCGGCGAGCTCGTCGTCGGCGTCGATGCCCCATCCGGGCGGCGTCGGTCCATCTGCGTCGTGGCGATCGCCGACGACGTCGCTGCGCCCCGTTACCTGCGCGAGCTCTGCCCGGAGGGCGTCGACGTGCTCCTTGCCGTCCGCCGATCGCTCGGCCGGGATCTGGGCGCCCTCGGCCGGCGTCGCCTCTCCTGGCGAACGGTCGTCTCCGTAGCGCTCGGCGAGCTCGCGTCGCAACGCCTCCACCATTCGCCGCGTCTCGCGCAGCTCCTCGGCCTTTGGGAACTCGCCGGCGCCGGCGCCAGCCGCCTGCTCGAGCTGGAGCTCCACGTCGGCCGCCTCGTCGTCGAGTGAGACGAGGCGGTGCGGGAGCCCCTCTACAGCGTTCGTCAGCCTGGTCAGTGCGCCCACAAGCGTGTCGTGATGGCGATCGTCGACCTTCACCGCCCCGTCGCTCGTCCCCACGAGAGCGACGAGCTCGCCCTTGCCGTACTGCACCGGCCGCCACTCGACATCGACACCGGAATCAGGGAAGCGGAGCACCTTCTGATTTCCGTAGCCGAGCAGCGGCGCCATCGCCCGTGCGGCGTCGCCCCGGTTGTCGAAGCTCCGGCCGTCGACCTCCATCCGCCACGGGTGGCTGCGCTCCTGCGCTGCCTGGATGGCGCCGGCGGCAGGCCCGAGGGCCTCTCGCTGGCCGCGCACCCACGCCAACCGCCGCTCAAGCTGCTGGCGTCGGTTCGCCGCCGCTGCTTGCTCTCGCACGTGGCCACGCTGGGTCCGCTCGAGGCGTCCGACCGCATCCTCGAGGCGGGCGAGCTCGAGGAACGCCGGGTCGCCGGTGGCGATCGCCTTCACCTCCGCGTACGACAGCGCCTCCTCGTCGTGGACCTCGAGCGCCCGTGGGCCGTCAGGGTCGGCGCGAAGGATCTGGCCGACGAAGCCGGCCTTTCGCTCGAGCGTCTGCCATGCGTAGACCGAGAACGAGCGCTCGGTCACGTACGCCCACTCCGCGACCACCGGGTTCTGGTTCCCCTGGCGGTCCCAGCGGCCCTTCCGCTGCTCGACGTCGCGCGGTCGCCACGGTGCGTCGAGATGGTGGCCGGCGACGAGGCGGTCCTGGACGTTCGTCCCCATCCCCATCTTCGCCGTGCTGGCGATCGCCACGGCGACCCGACCATCCCGACAGGCGGCGAAGAAGCGGGCCTTCTCCTCGTCGGTCGTGTCGTGCTCGTGGATGAAGCGCACCTGGTCTCGCGGCACACCCTCGTCGACCAGCATCTCTCGGAGGCGGTCGTAGGCGGTGTCGTCTCGCCCCGGCTTCGCCGTCCCGAGGTCGCAGAAGACGAGCTGCAGCGCGCCCGGCCGCGGGTGGGGCGTGCCGATCTCGCTCAGGTACACCCGGTCCTTGTTCGCCCGATAGATGCGCCCGATGTTGCGAGCCGCAGCGGCGAGGATCGAGTGCTCCTCGCCGACCCGCTCGCCCCGGAACGTCTCCCAGTCGAAGCTCGCGAGGCGGCACTCCGTCGACAGCTTCAGCATGTTGTCCTCGGTCGGCTCCACGCCCCCGGAGCGGATCGCCTCGACGCGGCTGCGGACCTCGGTGATGATGAACTCCTCGAGCTCGGGCGAGGGCGGGACGGCCACCACCTGGCGGCCGCCCGCCTCGATCCCCGGGCGGGGCAGGTCCAGCGCGTCGACGGTCACCACGTCGGCGAACTCCCCGAGCAGGCGGGCGAGCTCCGGCAGGTTCTTGTACCGGCTGAGCCGCTCTACACGGCGGAACGTGCGCGTCAGGTCGAGCTCCATGTCCGAGGTCGTGTCGCAGAACACCGCCCGGAAGGCGTCGAAGGACTCGATCCCGTGCTCGGCGAGCAGGTCCGGCCGGAGGTAGCCGATCGCGATCCACAACTCGGCGACCGTGTTCGACACTGGGGTCCCGGTGGCATGGGTCGCCTGGCGCTCGGGGTAGCGGCCGCGCATGAAGCGCAGCTTGCATTCGAGGTCGACGGCTCGCTGGGAGCCTTCTCCCACCGGGACACCCCGGAGGTTGCTCGCCATCGAGTACAGCTCGCCGTTCTTGAACTCGTCCGCCTCGTCGACGAACACGTAGTCGATCCCCGACGCATCGAAGGGGAAGTCGTGTTCGTCCTGGTGGCTCGCGACCTTCGCCTGCAATGCCTCGGCCTTCGCCTCGTAGCGGGCGATCGCCTTCTCGAGGCGCTTCGTGAGCGTCCGGGCAGCCCCCTCGGCACCGGCGAGCTGGGCCAGCTCGGCCCGGCGGAGCGCCACCTTCTCCGCGAGCAGGTCCGCCTCTGCCCCCGCGGACAGGCGCCAACGCACGAACGACGAGTGCGTGATGATGACCGCGTCCCAGTCGTGGCTGCGGGCCCTGGCGGCGAACAGGTGGCGCTCACGGGGGCTGATCTCGTCCTTCGGGACGGTCAGGACCTCGGCGGCCGGGTAGAGGCGCAGGAAGTCGCCGGCGAACTGCTCGAGCATGTGGTTCGGCACCACGTAGGCCGGCCGCCGCACGATGCCGAGGCGCCGCATCTCCATCCCGCCGACGACCATCTCGGCGGTCTTCCCCGCACCCACCGGGTGCCAGAGCGCAGTGTTCCCCCCGAAGACGATCCGGGCGATGGCCTGGGTCTGGTGCGGGCGAAGGTGGAAGTCGCTCGACAGCCCCGGAGGGGCGATCGTCATCCCGGCGTAGCTCCGGGCGACGTAGGAGTTGAACTGCTCGTTGTAGATCGCGAGCATCGCAACGCTGCGCTCCGGGTCGTCGCGGAGCAGCCAGCGGTCGAACTCCTCTTTCAACTCGGTCGCCCGGTCACAGGCGATCGCCGTTGCCTCGGCGTCGACGAGGCGCCTGCCGTCGTCCGTCTCGATCGTCACGACCGGGGTCCGACCGTTCAGGCAGCACTCGAGCAGCTCGAGGGCGTCGCGGCTCGCCGTCCCGAAGGCATGCCCACGGCCCATCCGCTCGCGCACCATCCGGGGAGCCGCCACGGCCCACTCGTTCGACGACGTCGAGCGCGCCACGCTGATCTGCTCGACCGCGGCGCCCTGTGGCGCGAGATGGCGGGCGAAGCCGGTCACCATCTCGACCGGCACCCATGGAGCCCCCACCACTCCTTCGAGCTCGCCCGCCGTCACGTCGCGCGGCTGCACTGCCACGAGCGCAGCCACGTTGCGCTCGAAGGCCGGCGACTCCTCTGCGGCGGCCGTCGCCTCCCGGAGCTTGCGCCGGACGTTGCCCGAGAGGTACTCGGCGGCGATGACCACCCGCTCGCTCCCCGGCTCGACGTACACGAGGTCGCCGAGGGTCTCCAGGCAGTCGGCCTCGGGGATGCCGAGCAGCTCGGCGACGAGCGGGAGGTCGACCCGGCCCCGCTCGGCGAGCGACACGCTGAGCGCGTCTGCGGGCGTCTCGACGTGGGTCACCGGCTCGGCCGGCACCACCACCCGGCGCTCCAAGAGCGCGGCGGGACGCGCTGCACCGCTCGACTCGTCGTAGCGCTCGAGGGCGGCCACCCTCGGCCAGTCCGGGTCGTTGCGGAAGCCCCCGAGGCGCGGGACGCTCCGCCGGCCGGTCTCGTCGTTGATCTTCACCCGGTTGAGTGGCCCGTGGCGGGCCACGTAGCTCCGATACGCGACGGCGAGCTCGCGCCGGCGCTGCTCGACCCCCTCGTCGCCGACCGGTGCCACCGCCTCGAGGTCGACCAGCGATCGGGCCAGCTCGCGGATCTCTAGGAGTCGAGAAAGCTCGCTTGCTTGCTTGCCGGGGTCGTGATGCTCCCAGCCTTCGGGCGCGTAGCGCCGGAAGCCGAAGCTCGTCTGTTCGATCCGCCCGATCGGCGCCTCGGCAACCGACTCCTGCTCGAAGACGTGGTCGACGCCGCGCACCGCGAGGAACGGCGCCGGCACCGGCGGCCCCAGTACCGGCGACTCCAGGGCAGCGACACGCCCGAGCGCCTCTGCCAGCCCGTCGCCAGGAACAGCGCTCGACTCCACCACGACGTCGTCGAGGCCGTACATGCCCGAGCCGACCCTCACTTCGCCGAGCACCTGGTCCGGGTGCTCGGCGAAGTAGGCGGACACGTAGAGCGCCCGATCGCCCTTGTCGAGCCGGCGAGGCGGGTCGAGAAAGCCGGGAGCGTGCGAAGCGCCGGCGTCGGCGGCACGGGCCCGGAAGACGAGGACGTCCGTCACCACCCGGGTACCCGCGGTCGCTTCGTGGGCATTGGAGGGAAGCCGCACCGCTCCGAGGAAGTCCGCGCGCTCGCCCATCGCCCGCCGGGCGAGCCCGTCGATCTTGTCGAGCGTGTAGCGGCTCGTCAGCACCACCGCCACGCCGCCGGGGGCGAGCGCGGCGAGGGACTTGATGATGAAGTGGTCGTGGATCGGCCAGCGGAGACCCGCGTTGAACGCCGGGTCGAAGATGCCGTAGTCCCCGAACGGCACGTTCCCGACCACGACGTCGACCGTCCCCGGCCGGAGGCGCAACTTGCCGAAGTCGGCGGGGATCACGCGGTGGCGGTCGTCGGTGAGCGCAGCGGCCACCTCCGCCGTCGTCGGGTCGAGCTCCACCCCGACGCCACAGAAGCTCTCCGGCGCCGCGTCGAGGAAGCTGCCGCGTCCAGAGCCCGGCTCGAGGAAGACCCCGGCCCGGATGCCGAGCGCACCGACCGCCTCCCACATCGCCGCGACGATGCGGGGGTCGGTGTAGTGGGCGTTGAGCGTCGTGCGAGCCGCGGCGTCGTAGCCCGACGGCCCGAGCAGGGATCGGAGCCGCTCACGCTCGCGGGCGAGCTCCGTTCGATCGAACAGCTGCGGAGCGGCTCCCCACCCGTGCCACCGAGCGAGAACGGCCCGTTCCTCCGGGCCCGGACGCTCGCCGGCGGTGCGGAGCGCTCGGAGCACCTCCAGCGCGGCGAAGTTGTCGGCGATCGCCCGGGTCGTCGCGAGCCGTCTGGCCGGGACGACTGCTGCCGGGGCTAGTCCTTCTCGGGCTCCTGGGCCGCACTGTGTTCCTGAACCCTGTGCTCCTGCGTTCGGTGCCTCTCCTCCGCCTCGGCCTCGCGATCCCGCTCGGCCTCCGCGTGAATCTCCCGCTCCAGCTCGATCAGCGTGTCGAGCTCGCGCTGCCACTCGTTCGGCGGGAGCTCCGAGACTGGGATCGGCTCGTACCAGTCCTCGTCCTCGTCCTTGCCCACGCTCGTCGATCCCCTCAATAGCACCAACCTGGCCGCCACGGTCGTTCTCCCCCTCTGCACCCGGCCCATGCCCACCGGGCGCGGGTGCCTCGGGCTCGCTGCTCGTCCCCAGTTTGTCACCGCGGACCGTGCGTTTCGGCGACGGCTTCTCGAACGAGTCGAACAGCGACAGTTGCTCGCTCATTGGTGCTCACTCACTGGCCGTCGCCTCACCGAGCACCCGGAGGGTTGGCGTGGCGCCGTTACCGGATGCCGACTCGTCAGCGCCGGCGGGCGGGGAGGGGGGTGGTCCACCCGGCGCAGGTGGGCGACGGGGAGGCCGTCGCAGCTCCACGTCGAGGCGCTCGATCGTCGCGGTGCGCGCCTCCCACTCGACCGCCGCCAGCGGATCTTCCACGACTCGGTCCTCGTGCTTGCCGTTCTGGCACTTCACCAGCCGGTCCGGCCCGAGCCAGCGCCCCATCCGCTCGAGGAACATCGGAAGCGTGTAGCTGTGCCAGAACTGCGCGCCACCGACGGTGCCCTCCTCGCCCTCGAAGGCGTGCCAGCGCGCCCAGCACAGCGTCGTCAGCTCCTCGACGAGCGCTCCGTGCTCCGCCCAGCACGGCGGGATCGTCTGCTCCACGCGCTCGACGTAGCGCCGGTTGACGAACGCCACGAAGTCACCGAGCAGCCGCCAGACCACCTCGGCCTCGGCCTGGTCCAGCTCGATCCAGTTCCACGGCCTCGGCGTCTTGGCCAGCGCGAACTTGCCCATCTCCCGAGCCTCGAAGGTCCACGCCCTCGGCAGCTCGGCGCGAGCGGACGGGTCCCTGATGCTGGGATCGCTGGCGGCGAGGTCCGCGCTCACCGACCCATGCCCGTAGCCGCGGCCCTCGCCTCGTCGTTACGGCGCCGGGCGCTCGCCTCCGCCTCGGCCGAGGCCTTCGCGTCCTTCTGCTCCCAGGCGCCCGGCAGGTAGACGAGCATCGGCGGCAGCTTCGCCCACAGCACGAGCGCCACCCCGTCGGCGAGGCAGCGGATCGCGCTCTCGTCCATCACCGGCTCCTCGATCCACGTCGCCGAGATCGACTGGCCACCCAGCCGAGCGTCCTCCGAGCTCGTGTGGCGCAGCACCTTTTTCGACCCGCACAGCCGGCTGAGCTCGCGGAGGTCGTCGGCCACCTTGAGGCCGCCGAGCACCACCGTCGCCGTCGTGGCGTTGCCGAGCGTCTCCGCCCCCTGGCGGCCCCAGCGCGCCTCGGCCTGGGAGAAGCTCTGCATCGCGTAGAGCACGACGATCCCCCGGCCACGGCCGTCGGCAGCGAGACCGGGAAGGCTCGGCAGCGGCGCGATGCTCGCCACCTCGTCGAGCAGGAACATGAGCGGTGGGTCGAGCCGCCTCGTCGGCCGCTTCATCGCCTGCTCCTCGGCCACGAAGACCAGCTCCTCGGCGAAGCCGGTCACGAGCGGCCCGACCCCGCCCGGGCGGTCCTTGCCGAGCGCGAAGACGCTCCCGTTGTGCTCGAGGAACGCCACGAAGTCGAACTCCTCGCCCGCAGCCGGCGAGGCCAGCTCGAGCACGTCGTCGTGCTGGAAGCAGGCGAGGGCGAGGTCGAGGGTCCGCATGACGCCGCTCGTCGTCACCTCCGAGCCGGTCGTATGGCGCGACAGGCGCGAGCCCCAGTCGATCCGGCCTTCGCCTTTCCGGCTGAGGATCTGGAGCGGCTTCGGGTCGGCCGGGTCCGACGCCCAGGTGACCACGTCGGCCATCGTGCAGCCGCCGAGCGCTGCCGCATGGAGCAGACCGGTGAGCACCGTCTTCGCGGAGTTGCGGAAGAACTCGCCCGACTTGACGTCCGTCGTATCTGCGCCGGCGGCGATCAGCGCCCCGGCGCGGCGCTCGGCTGCCCTCGTCGACTCGCACCCCGCCACCGGCGACCACCGCACCGGCTTGGCGCCGGGCACGAGCCCGTCCGGATCGAGCGCCCACACCGGGCCACGAGCCTCGCGCTCGGCGAGGATCCCCTCGTAGAGGTCGGACTTCGTCGACGTCGCGAACAGCGGTCCCGGGTGGCTCCGCCCGATCGGCTTCATGACCCGCTCGGTCTTCCCCTCGCCCGGTGGGGCGACGAGGCGCAGGCTCGTCTCCCAGTTCGCGACGAGCGTCACCCTCCTCGGTTCTCGGGTGATCCCGAGCGGGTAGCCCACCTCGCCGGCGGGAAGCCGCGAGAGGAGCGGTCGCCCGAGGACCCGTGGGAGGGTGGCGACGAGCGCTGGGCGCGTCTGGCGGGCCCTGCGGCGCGCGGCGCGGACCGTCGCCACCCGGGACAGCGCCGCCAGCGGGGCGAAGCCGCCAGCGTTCGCGGTGCCGCCGCCTGCCCCCCGTTCGAGCCGGACGACCACCCGTACCAGCAGGCCGAGCGCCAACACGAGAAGTCCGGAAACCCCCCAGAACGTCGCCGGCACAAACCGCAGCCCATCTGCTGCCGGCCACGCCAGCGCCGGAGCGCCTGGGTGCTTCACGAGATGGGCGAGCACCTTGCCCATCACAACGAGCGAGACGAGGTGGCCCGGACCATTGCTCAGCGCCGAGCTCAAGGCGCCTCCGACGTCGAGGCAGCCGACGAGCGCCAGGGCGCACAGCCCGAGCCCGAGCGACAGCGACCCGCTCGTGGTGCCGATCCGTGGCGGGCGCGATGCGTCGTTCATGGTTTAGACCTCCATCCGTGAGTCGGTGTTCGTGAACCTCGTCTCGAAGTCCGAGCGGAAGTGGTCGACGAACGCCGACAACCCGGCGAACTTCCACAGCGCACGACCCTGCGGGAGCACGGCGAGAGCGGCACCCTCCTCCGTGGTGAGCCCGAACGTCGCCGCCGTCTGCTCGAGCACCTTCGGGTGCGTGCGGAAGATCACCTTCACCTCGCAGTCCGCGACCAG
>Ga0209415_10019585_pt1 | contig 10579 bp, 10 predicted proteins | sample PeaSoiSIISIP2007_FD_187696 | JGI IMG/M metagenome (GOLD analysis project Ga0209415, IMG submission 187696) | Peat soil microbial communities from Weissenstadt, Germany - SII-SIP-2007 (SPAdes) (version 2) | ecosystem: Environmental > Terrestrial > Soil > Wetlands > Peat | place: Germany... | reverse complement strand
AAAGCTCATCGGTACAAACGCCTGGACCGGAACGCGCGCTCGCTCCTCCCGCCACTCCTTCACGAACCGATGAACGCTGTCGTGCGCGCCGTCATAGCCACAGCACGAGCTGCGCGATCTCTTCCGGCTCCGCCATGCGGCCCAGCACAGTGTGCCGCCGCGCAATCTCCGCTGCTTCGGCAAGCCCGCCGGCCCGACTGTCGAAGGACTCGGTCCGCGTGATGCCGGGGCGCACGCCGATCACCCGGATACCCTCATGACCGACTTCCCGGGCAAATCCGAGGGTGAATGCATCGATCGCTCCTTTGCTGGTGGCGTACATCACATCCCGCGGCAGCCGGCCAGTTCGAGCGCTGATCGAGGAGATATTCACGATGACGCCACCGCCGCCCCCTCGCGCCGTTGACATCCGCCGAACAGCTTCGCGCGAGCATAGCCAAGTCCCGAAAAGGTTGACGCGCAGCACGCGGTCGAGATCGCTTGCGCATTGTTGATCAGAGCCGAGATTGGTCCGAGCTCGCGATCAATGGTCGCAAACATGCGGAGCACGTCGTCCTCGCTCGCGACGTCAGCCGAAACAGCGCACGCCTTGTCGCCGCCGTCCAGAACGTCGCGGACGACCTGATGCGCTTCCGCGCGGGAGCGGCGGTAGTTCACCGCGACTGACCATCCGCTTCGCCCTGCGCTCCGCGCGATCGCAGCGCCGATCCCGCGTCCGGCGCCGGTCACCAGGATGACGTCTATGCTGTCCTCCACCGCCTCTGCGACGTACAACCAGATCATCCTTGCGCGCCATCTGCGACGAACCAAGCAGCGCGCGGCCGTCGCTGTCCATGTCGCCGCGGCGGTCGGACGCTCGACGAAACGGGTTGACATTGCTACGGATCGTGGTTTTAAATTATAGCTTAAATTTTAAGGGCTTATCGGGAGATAATGGGCGGCAAAATCCTCGTTGGTTTGACCCAGATGAGCCTCAAGGGTGCGACATCCGATTCACCCGAAAAGCTGCGCGCCAGCATGCTGGACGCGCGCGCTGCACTGATTGAGGAGGCTGGGCGAAACGGCGTTCAGGTCCTCGGGCTGCAAGAGCTTTTCAACCTGCCCTATTTCTGCCCAAGCAAGGATCTCAAGTGGTTTGCCGCTGCCGAGACGCTCCCCGACTCGCCGAGCGTCCGCTTCCTTTCGGCCTTCGCTGCACGGTATTCGATGGTAATTGTCGCGCCGCTATTCGAGATCGGCGGAGACGGGCACTACTACAACACCGCCGCGGTAATCGATCACCTCGGCCGCTACATCGGTAAGTACCGAAAAGTCCACATCAGGAATGCCGAAGGCGGGATCGAAAAATTTTTCTTCACGAACGGCGATCTCGGCTATCCCGTGTTCGAGACCGCCTATTGCCGGCTCGGCGTCTACATTTGCTTCGACCGGCACTTCCCAGAGGGCTGGCGAGCCTTGGCACTCAACGGGGCACAATTGATTCTCAACCCAAGCGCCACCTCGGTCAATATCAGCCAGTATCTCTGGAAGCTCGAGCAACCGGCCGCCGCCGTCGCGAACGGCGTATTCATCGGCGCGAATAATCGCGTTGGCATCGAGGAGCCCTGGTCTTTTGGGCCCTTCTACGGATCAAGCTACATCGTCGATCCGCTGGGCCGCATTCTCACGACCGGCAGCGAGAGTCGTGACGAACTAGTCATCGCGGAAGTCGACCTATCACTGAACGAGACCGTACGCCGAACCTGGAACATTTTCGAATCGCGACAACCGACCACATATGGCGGCCTTATCGCCTCGTGAAATCGGCACGGCGGTGATCCGAGACCTACCGTACGGGACGCGACGGCAAGACCGAGCGCCGGAAACGCCGATACGCAGGGGAGGAAGCGAGTGGCTGACTCGAGGGTTTCGGTGATCAGAGGCGGATTGGTCGTGGATGTGGGGCGCTCGGCCGCCGAGATCGGTCACGTCGTCATCGCTGAAGGACGGATACGCGAGGTTGTGCGCGGTGCGCCACCTGAAATTGAAGGCGCCGACATCGTAGCGGCCGAGGGCTACGCGGTCATGCCCGGCCTCGTCAACGCGCATACCCATTCGCAAGGCAATCTCGCCAAGGCCACCGAGGACCGCATCAGCCTCGAGCACCTCCTCAATGCTGGTTCATGGTTCAACAGCTACAGGACACTGGAGGACATGCATCTTTCGGCTTTGATCGGTGGCGCCGAGATGGTGCGACGGGGCTGCACGGCATGCTACGACCTATCAACCGAGCTGCCGATGCCCTCCTTAGACGGGATGACGGCGATCGCCTCGGCCTATGCCGAGATTGGCATGCGAGCGGTCCTCGCGCCCCAGCTGTCAGACCGGACGCTCTACGACGTGGTGCCCGGACTGAAAGACATCCCGCGGAACCTACCGGCTGAGCTCCCGGCTCAGGTGCCGCGGCCGCCCACCCCCGAGATCCTTGCCGGGATGCGCCGCCTAGCGCGCGACTGGGCGCATGGCGGTAAGGTCGAACTTGGCATCGCACCGACAATCCCGCTTCTCTGCTCCGACGCGCTCCTTGCTGGTTGCCGGGAGATCGCCGACGAGTATGGGCTCAAGGTCCACTCGCACCTTGCCGAATCGCGCGTCTGGGCCGCGCTCGGCCGGCAGATCTATGGCGAGAGCCTCGTCGAACGCCTCGACCGGCTCGGCTTTCTGTCGCCGCGGTTTACGGGCGCTCATGCCGTCTGGATCTCGGATGACGATATGCGCCGCATGGGCGATCGCGGTGCCCATGTCGCGCACAACCCTGCGAGTAACATGCGGCTGGGCTCGGGCCTCGCTAAGATTCGGCGGATGCTTCGCGCCGGAATGAATGTCGGCCTCGGCACCGATGCCGCCAATTGCGGTGATCATCTCAGCATGTTCGAAGCGCTGCGGCTCGGGGCCTATGTGTCGCGCGTCCAGGACGAGCCCTATTCCGAGTGGATCTCGGCCGGCGAGTCCTTGCGGATGGCGACGGAAGGGAGTGCCCGCCTTCTCGGGCTCGAGCGTCAGATTGGTGCCGTCGCGCCCGGCTACGATGCTGATCTCGTCTTCCTCGATCTGCGCGACGTGAGCGTAGTGCCGCTCACTAACGTGGTTAACCAGATCGTCCTCTGCGCCGATTCCAGCATTGTCGACAGTGTCATGATCGCCGGACAGTTCGTTTTGCGGCACCGCACCTTCACGACCATCGACTACGACGCGATGAGGCACCGCGCCCAGGAGAGCTGGGAGCGGCTTAATGCTGCGCAAACGGTGCGACGCTCGTATCTCAGCGATTTCCACCCGCTCATCGCAGCGAGGTGCCGTGCGGTCTCCGGAGCCGCCGAGCCATGATCGGCGTCCCGGGCAAGACGGCGGCGAAGATCTGCATTACTGGCGCTGGCGGACGACTCGGCCGATATGTCGTTCCAGCCATCGAGGATCTAGGCGCGCTGGTTCTCGTCGACCGGCATCCTGTACCGGGGGACGACCGGTTCCGCGGCAGCGACATTCTCGATCTCCCGGGGCTCCGCCGGGTGCTCGATGGGGTCGACACAGTCGTGCACCTCGCCGCGATTGATGCGTCCGTCGCAGCATCCGACGAAGCGATCCTCGAGACCAACCTAGTCGGCACTTGGAACGTACTCCACGCTGCTGCCGAGCGCGGCGTTCGCCGCGTAATCGTCTGTTCGAGCAGCGCCGCCTTCGGGCTCGATCGCCCGGAGCCCCATTTGGCGCCGCGCTACTTGCCAATTGACGAGCAACACCCGCTGCGTCCGAGCAGCACCTACAGCCTCTCGAAGGCGCTTTGTGAGCAGACCGCCGAAGCGGTCGCCCGGCGGGTCGGGATGGACATAATTTGCCTGCGACCGACGTATGTCATGTTTCCGGACATCGTCGCGTCCGTTGCCTCGCGCCTCGCAGGCAGCAGCGTGGTTCCAGGTAGGTCCGTAGCTGCGGACCCCATACCCACGCCGCGAAGAGGCGCCGCCGATGCTGGGAAGTTACGTCAGGCCGGAGGACGTTGCGCAGGCGGTGCGCCTTGCCCTGAGCCGCTCACGCTGGGGCTTTCAGCGCATCCTGCTGTGCGCCGACGATAGCTTCCATGCGATGCCCACGCTCGCCCTCGTCGAGGGCCTTTACGGATTCCGTCCGGAAATTTGGAAGCCCTGGATCTTCGAGCGCGACCCGCAGGCCAGCGTCTACGATAACGCCGCTGCGAACGAGATTCTGGGATGGCGTCCGACGGGACGATGGGCGGAGCTCGTCGGTGGTGTCCCCGGTTTGCCACAGCCCACCGACGGATAGGAGGGTGCGCATGAAAGTTGCCGTTGTGCAGATGAACAGCACGCCTGATGTACCCGCCAACGTCGCCAAGGCCTGCGGGTGGATTGACAGGGCGGCGGCCGAATATGACGCCGAGCTCGTGGTTCTGCCGGAATTCTTCAACACGATCTATTTCGCGCAGTACCGTGACGCCCGGCATTATGCGCTCGCGGAAGTGGAGAGCGGTCCAACGATGACCGAGATCCGGGAATGCGCGCGACGGAACGGGACGAACGTCATTGCGACGATTTACGAGGCGGCGGGACCCGGCCTCTATTTCGATACGGCAATGCATATCGACGGCGCAGGCGAGATCCGGTTCAAGTATCGCAAGGTCCATCCCTCGGCGGTGCTCAGCCTCGAAAAGATCTACTTCCGTTACGGAACTCGCTTCGCCACCTTTAGGTTGGGCGAATGGCGCACCGGCATCGGGATTTGCTACGACATGGCGTTCCCCGAGACCGCGCGCTCCTTGATGGTCAACGGGGCAGAGCTCCTCGTAACCCCCTACGCTACATCGCGCATCGCCATGTTTCAGGAGATGTTGCGGACACGGGCCTTCGAGAACGGCTGCTTCCTCGCGGCGGCAAACAAGGTGGGACGCGACGGGGATTGGGTCTTCGGCGGCGGCAGCTTGATCGTCGATCCCACGGGCGTCATTCTTGCCGCGGCCGATACGAGCACAGAGATGATCGTCGCAGCGGATATCACCCACGAGGCGGTGGTCGCCGCGCGGATCAGGTTTCCGACCCGCCGTGACCGGCGGCCCGATCTTTACCGCTCCCTAGTCGCCGAGGTGGACGAAATCACCTAACCCGTGGAATTCCGAAATGTTCAGCGCAAAATGTTCCTTCTCTCATTATCGCGTTGCTCGTCATCAGTCAGCCACTTCCGTGCCGAGAGCAGGAAGACGTCGATGACTCGAGCCCAGCCGTCAGCCAGCTCGCCTACGACGGTTCGACCGTGGCGCAAATCAAGAAGTCTTGCCCATCGCCGGACTTGTCGTCCGGCGTTGGCCCGCCTTGCTTGGAGGAACATGTGATCGCTCGACTGCGTGGCGCCATAGAGGCTCTCATGCCGGCGGCGTCCGGCGTGTTCGATGATATCAAGGCGGCGAGCCGGGGCGCGGTCGGCGTCACTCGGGAAGCATTCGGTGAACGCGAGACGCGCGCGGCGGAGCTGGTCCAGGTCTTCGCCCGGGCGCACGGCCTCGAAACGGGGTACGATCACGTCGGCAATCTCGAGGTGGTCCTGCGGGGCAACAACGCGAGCGCAGCCGAAGTGGTGATTGCCTCGCATCTCGATTCCGTCCCGCTCGGCGGCAATTATGACGGTCTTGCCGGCGTCGTCGCCGGCGTCATCGCCGCAGCAGCCTGCAAGCGAGCGGGCATTACGCCACCTCGCACGTTCCGAACGATCGGCTTCAGGGGCGAGGAGAGTCCGTGGTTCGGAACGGCCTATCTCGGAAGCAAGCTGAGGCTCGGCGAGCTAACGCGAGCCGATTTGGAGCGCCTCAAGCGAAGCGATACTGGACGAAGCCTTGCCGATCACCTGCTCGAGCTCGGCCGTTGCCCCGACGACCGAGAGATCGCCGACAAGCGCTTACGGCCCGAGCAGGTTGCGGCCTATCTGGAGCTGCATATAGAGCAAGGCCCGCTGCTCGAGGCGATCGACTGCCCCGTAGGACTCGCTACGGCCGTCCGTGGCAATATCCGCCACCCTTTTGCCACGTGCCGCGGCGTCTACGCCCACTCGGCCGCCGTACCTCGTCATCTGCGGTCGGATGCCGTGATCGCAACGGCGAAGCTCGTCGCGTTCATGGACGAGCGGTGGCGCGAGGAGATCGCCGCCGGCAATAATGATCTCGTCTTCACCTGCGGCGTCTTCCATACTGATGCCTCACAGCACGTCATGACGAAGGTGCCGGGCGAGGTGACCTTCACAATCAATATCGGCGGGACATCCGATGCCGTCATGGAGGCGGTGCACGCCGCGATGACCGGAAAGGCCGCGGAGCTCCAGCGCGAGCACCGCGTCGAGTTCGCATTCGGGCCGCGCATCGGAACGCCGGCGGTGGCGCTCAGTTCCGCCCTCATCGAGCAGGGAATCGCGGCAGCAAACGAACTCGGCATTCGCGTCCACTGCATGCCGACGGTGGGTCACGATGCGGCGATGTTCGCGCGCCGTGGCGTTCCCGCAAGTGTGATACTCGTGCGCAACGCGAAGGGGAGCCACAACCCCGACGAGGAGATGGCAATAGCGGATTTTTCGCTCGGTACTCAAGTCCTTGCGGTCTCGGCACTGCGCGTCTAACGATATTCGCGCAAATCCCATCGCCTCCCTTGCGCACGACTTTGGAAACCGAGCGCGGGAATTGCGAGTGCAATAAGCACCAACCAATATCGACATGTGGAAGTACCGCCAATCGCCTGATATAGTGATCAATGGCGGCAGAACACCGGGTGCTGGATGGATGGGGCCGGGAGCCGAAGAGGGGAGATGCAAACCGTCGCCAATATCGTGGGACGGTCCGCGCCGAAGGCCAACCCGCTGGACAATGGACTTCGCCCACCATTGGTTAGCTTCATCGGCGTGCATAAAAACTTCGGCGCGCGCATCCAGGCGGTCAGGGATCTGAGCCTCGAGGTGCGAGAGGGTGAGTTCGTCACGCTGCTCGGGCCGTCGGGTTCGGGTAAGACGACGAGCCTCATGCTGCTCGCGGGTTTTGAGAGCTGCACGAGCGGCGATATCCTTATCGGGGGAAAGTCGATCCGGAACGTGCCACCTCACCGGCGCGGTATCGGCGTCGTGTTCCAGAACTACGCTCTCTTCCCGCACATGACGGTGGGGGAAAACCTCGCCTTTCCTCTTCTCGCCCGAAGATACGGGAAGCGGGAGATCAAGGAAAAGGTCACGCGCGCCCTCGAGTTGGTCCGGTTGCCCGGGTTTGAGGGCCGCAAGCCGCACCAGCTTTCGGGCGGTCAGCAGCAGCGGATCGCGCTGGCCCGCGCCCTCGTGTTCGAGCCGTCCCTGGTGCTGATGGATGAGCCGCTCGGCGCTCTTGACAAGCAGCTCCGCGAGCAGATGCAGATTGAGCTGAAACGCATCCATCGCAGTCTCGGCCTCACCGTCGTGTATGTTACGCATGATCAGAGCGAGGCCCTGACGATGTCTGACCAAGTCGCCGTCTTCAGCGAGGGGCGGGTCGAGCAGCTCGGCGCACCGCGTGAAATCTATGAGCGGCCGGCTAGCCTCTTCGTGGCGTCATTCGTAGGCGAGAACAACATACTTAAGGGAACCGCGTTGGCGACCGCCGGGGGCTGCGTCATCAGGGTCGATACGCTGGGGGCGATCAAGGCTGAGCCGGTCGATGCGGCTGCGGGCGCGCCCGCAGCCGCAGCCATTCGGCCGGAAGCGATCACCATCAACGGAACGGCGGGACCGCACGACAATGTCGTAGCGGGGACGGTGCGTGACGTCATCTATCACGGCGACCATACCCGAGCCCTTGTGACAGTCGGGGCGGCGATTGAGATGATGGTGAAGATACCGAAATCGACCGCACCCGCAATCCTCGAGCCGGGCGCAAGCGTTCAGCTGTGCTGGAGCGCGCGGGACTGCCGTGCCTTCACCTTGCGGGGCGAAGACGGGCGGTCGGCTTGAGCAAGGCGGCGATGCGCGATCGAGGCTTGGTGGGGCCGGCGCCATTCGCGGGCCGCCCGTGGTGGACCCGCGCGCTGCACCTCGGATCAGCGTACTTGGCTCTTCCCCTCGTCGCCTTCCTGCTCGCCGTGTTCCTCCTGCCGATATTCTCGTTCCTGCTTCAGAGCGTTCTGAGCACTGAGGTCAGGGACGGGTTTCCCCGGGTGAGTGCCGCAATCCGCGACTGGAGACCAGGCACGCCGCCTAGTGCCGCACTTTCGGACGCCCTCGTCGCCGATTTGCAGGAATCCGAGCGCAACCAAACTGTCGGGAAGGTTGCGAAGCGCCTCAACCAGGAGGTCACTGGCTTCAGATCGCTCATCCTCAAGACCTCGAAACGATTGGAGCAGCGCGATCCCGCAGCGCCTTCCGGGATGTCCGCGCTGCTGGCGATCGATCCACGATGGGGCGAAGACGCCTACTGGCGGGCGCTGCGGCGCGCCGCTCCGGCCGTCACGGACCGCTACCTACTCGCCGCGCTCGACCTCGAACGCAACAATGCCGACGCCGTCGTTCCGGTCCCGCGTTCCGAAGCGCTCTACCTAGACGTTCTCGGACGTACTGTGGCGGTCAGCGCAGTGGTAACGGCGTGCTGTCTTGTCCTCGGCTATCCGATCGCCTTTCTGCTGGCACAGCTGCCGCGCCGCCAGAGCCGGTGGCTGGCGCTCTTCGTGCTGTTGCCCTTTTGGACTTCCCTGCTGGTTCGCTCGACCGCATGGCTCGTCCTGCTGCAACGCGAGGGCCTGATCAACGATGCCTTAGTCTGGTCTGGGCTGACGTCTCACCGCCTCGAGCTCGTGCACAATCGCACCGGCGTTCTCATCGCAATGGTGCATGTGCTGCTACCCTTTATGATCTTGCCGATCTTTGCGGTCATGAAGCGGGTTCCGGATCAGCAGCTCGCCGCAGCGGCTTCGCTCGGCGGCGGGCCTGTCCTCGCCTTCCGCAAGGTCTACTTCCCGCAGACCCTGCCGGGCGTCGGCTCGGGCTGCGCCTTCGTCTTCATACTAGCGCTCGGTTATTATATCACCCCGGCGCTGGTGGGCGGCGGGAACGACCAGATGATTAGCTACTTCATTGCGAATTTCGTCAATGAGACGGTTAATTGGGGAATGGCCTCTGCATTAAGCATGGTCCTGCTCGCGCTCGTGCTGTTTCTTTTCGCGGTTAGCCACCGAACCCTCTTGCAGAGCACGGCCCGGTGAGTCGGGCATGATCGCGACCCGAAGCAGCTACGACATCCCCGGTTGGGCGCGTATCCTCTATGCGGCGTTCTGCGCCGCGGTCATGGTCTTCCTCGCCGCACCAATCCTCGCCATCATTCCACTTTCGTTCAATGCTGAACCATATTTCTCTTATCCGATCGAACGCTTTTCAACGCGCTGGTACGAGGAGTTCCTGTTCAGTGGACAATGGCAGCTTGCCGCCAAGAACAGCGTCATCGTCGGCATTCTCGCGACGGTACTAGCGACCCTGCTTGGAACGATGGCGGCGCTCGGGCTCTGGAAGATGCGGCGGTCGGCGAAGGCCATGATTATGACGATTGTCATCTCGCCATTGGCGGTTCCCGTGGTGATCTCCGGTGTCGCGATGTTCTACGCCTTCTCGCGGCTCGGTTTGACCAACTCCCTGTCGGGCCTCGTCCTCGCGCATGCCGCTCTGGGCGTGCCGTTCGTCGTGATCACCGTTTCGGCAATGCTGGGCGGGACTGACGAGAACCTGATCCGCGCCGGATCAAGCCTCGGGGAAACGCCGATTCGTGTTTTCTTCAAGGTAACGCTGCCGCTCATTCTTCCCGGCGTCGTCTCAGGGGCTCTATTCGCATTCGCGACATCCTGGGACGACGTCGTCGCCGCCCTCTTTCTGGCCGGTGCGGAGCAGTTCACGCTGCCGCGCCAGATGTGGAGCGGCATCCGCGAGTACATCAATCCGACGCTTCTTGCGGTCGCGGCGGTCCTTACCCTTGTTTCGCTGCTACTCACGCTGTTCGTGGACGCACTCAACGAGAGGGCAGCGAGGCTGCGCGCCGTGCAGGGCGAGTAAAAGCATCGATTGCGGTTTGGGAATGAACGGACGGAACAACAATTTCATCATGAAGGGAGAGCGACCATGTCGAGATATCAGAGAGTGATCGCAGCGGCCGTGGGAGTGCTCGTCGCAACGGCCGTCGGCAGTGCCTACGCTGCGGACAAAATGACCGTCGTCTCGTGGGGCGGCGATTTCCAAAAGGCGGAGGATCAAGCCTTCTTCACGCCCTTTGCCAAAGCGACAGGCGTGCAGGTCAATCAGGAGACCTGGGAGGGCGAACTTGCCAAGATCCGCGCTATGGTAGAGGCAAAGAACGTCAGCTGGGACGTAGTTGTCGCGGATTTCGGCCATGCGATCACCGGATGCGACGAAGGGTTTCTCGAAAAGATCGACAAGTCGCGGCTCGGCGACCTAAATGACTTCGTCCCTGGGGCGCTACACGATTGCGGCGTATCGACGGATGTTTTCGCGCTGATCTTCGCCTATGACGGAAACAGGCTGAAAGACGGGC
>Ga0209415_10019584_pt1 | contig 10579 bp, 8 predicted proteins | sample PeaSoiSIISIP2007_FD_187696 | JGI IMG/M metagenome (GOLD analysis project Ga0209415, IMG submission 187696) | Peat soil microbial communities from Weissenstadt, Germany - SII-SIP-2007 (SPAdes) (version 2) | ecosystem: Environmental > Terrestrial > Soil > Wetlands > Peat | place: Germany... | reverse complement strand
ATTTTTCATGGCGACCGGGTTCCACGGGTTTCACGTCATTGTCGGGACGATCTTTCTGACCGTCTGCCTGTGGCGCGCCACGCAAGGTCATTTCACGCCGACCCATCATTTCGGGCTTGAGGCGGCGGCCTGGTATTGGCACTTCGTCGACGTGGTGTGGCTGTTTCTCTTCGTCTGCATCTATTGGTGGGGCGAGGGCCACGCCCTGCCGCTCGGCGAGTGAGTGGCGACACGCTCCATTTTGCGCCAGTTCCGATCACCCGGGCCGCGCTCGGCTGCCGGTGCCCGCGCTGCGGCGAGGGTGCGCTGTTCGCCGGGCTGTTGACTGTGCGCCCGGCCTGCCCGAGCTGTGGCCTCGACTTCTCGGCCGAGGATGCGGGCGACGGCCCGGCGGTCTTTGTGATCTTCCTGCTCGGGCTGATCGTCGTCGGGCTCGCTGCCTTAGTCGAACTTAAATTTGCGCCGCCGATCTGGGTTCACATGCTGTTGTGGACACCACTGATCCTCGGCGGTGGCATCCTCCTGCTGCGGCCCTTGAAGGCGGGCCTCATCGCGCTGCAATACCGGCACGGTCTCTTGCGTTCGCCACCGCCCCAAGCCTGAAGAACCGCATGAGCGGGTCCCGCCCGCGCCTTATCCCCGCGCTCCTTACGATCGCCATCGTGCTGGTGTGCGGCGGTCTCGGCATGTGGCAGCTCCAGCGCCTGGAATGGAAGCGCGGCCTGATCCTGCAGCGCGAAGCGGCAGTGGCAGCGGCTCCGGTCGCGCCGCCGCAGACCCTGAGCGAGGCTCGCGCGCTGGAGTTCCACACCATCGTCACCGACGGCGTGATCCTCAACCAGAAGGAGGTTTTGCTCAACACGATCGGGCCTAAGGGCGGGGCCGGGTTCGACGTGTTGACCCCGCTGCGCGAGGCCGGCGGCCGCACAATCTTCGTCAACCGCGGCTTTGTCCCGACCGGGCTCAAGGACCCGGCGAGGCGCGCCGCCGGGCAGCCTTCCGGGGCCGTCCGGGTCGCCGGGCGGCTGCTTCTGCCGCCGGAGCACAAGCCTAATTGGTTCATCCCCGACAACCGCCCGGATCAGGGCGACTGGTTCTGGCTCGATCTGCCCGCGATGGCCGCGGCCGACGGCCTCGCCAACGTGGCGCCATTCTATATCGCGGCAGACGCAAGCCCGAACCCGGGCGGCTGGCCCAAAGCCGGCGCCGCTCTGCCGTCCTTGCCCAACGACCATTTGCAGTATGCGATCACCTGGTTTTCGCTCGCGGTCGCGGCGATCGTGATCTATCTGCTGTCGCAACGCCGCGCTGCCCAAGGGCGATAACAGGGGCGATACCCGCGATGACGACCGCCTACCCGGCACTTGAAGCGCGCTTCCGCCGCCTCGGCACGGTCGAGGAGGCGGTCGCGATGCTGCATTGGGACGCCGCCGCGATGATGCCCCCGGGCGGCGCGGCGGCGCGCGCCGAGCAACTCGCCACGTTGCGGGGCATCGCCCACCAGCTGCTGACCGCGCCCGACATCGGCGATTTGCTCGCTGCGACGGAGGCCGAAGACAATTCGCTCGACACCTGGCAGCGTGCCAACCTCCGCGAGATGGGGCGGCGCTGGCGTCACGCCACCGCTGTCCCGGGCGATCTGGTCGAGGCGAAATCCCGCGCCTGCTCGGCCTCGGAGGCGGTATGGCGAGAGGCTCGCCCGGCCGATGACTTCGCCGCTACCCTGCCGGGGCTCGAACGGGTTCTCGACCTGACCCGCGAGGTCGCGGACGCCAAGGCTGCAGCCTTCGGCACCAGCCCCTACGAGGCGCTGCTCGATCAGTTCGAGCCGGGCGGCAGTGTCGCGCTGATCGACCGCCTGTTCGGCGAGATCGCCGGCTTCCTGCCGGAATTGCTCGCTGCGGCACTCGCCCGACAAGCCGCCGGCCCCGTCATGCCCGCGCCGCGAGACCCCTTCCCGGTCGCCGCTCAGCGCCGCGCCGCGACGGTGCTGATGGAGCGGATCGGCTTTGATTTCGCGCATGGCCGGATTGACGAAAGCGCCCACCCGTTCTGCGGCGGCACACCGGACGATGTCCGGCTCACCACCCGCTACGACGAGGCGGATTTCGCGACGTCCCTGATGGGGACGCTGCACGAGACCGGGCATGCCCTTTACAAGCGCGGGCTGCCGAAGGAATGGCGGTGCCAGCCGGTCGGTGCGGCGCGCGGCATGGCGGTCCATGAAAGCCAGTCGCTGTTCCTCGAAATGCAGGTCTGCCGCGGCCGCGCCTTTGCCGCCTTCGCCGCGCCGCTATTGCACGAGATTTTCGGCGGCGACCCCGCCTCCTGGGAGCCCGAGGCGTTTTACCGCCGGCAGATCGCGGTGCGGCCGGGCCCCATTCGCGTCGATGCCGACGAGGTCACCTACCCGGCGCATGTGATCCTGCGCTATCGGCTGGAGCGCGCGATGATCGCCGGCGATCTCATGCCGCACGACCTGCCGGGCGCCTGGGAAGACGGGCTCAAGACGCTGATCGGCGTGGCGCCGCGCTCCGATCGCGAGGGTGTGCTGCAGGACATCCATTGGTATGACGGCGCATGGGGCTATTTCCCGACCTATACGCTGGGCGCGCTGATCGCAGCCCAGCTCTTCGCCGCGGCGTGCCGTGCGATGCCCGACCTCGCCGAGGCGATCGGGCGCGGCGAGTTCGCGCCGCTCTTCGGGTGGCTGCGGCACAATATCCATGGCCAGGGGTCGCTGCTGTCGACCGCCGAACTCGTCGAGCAGGCGACCGGCGCCCCGCTCGGCACCGCCGCCTTCGAAGCCCATCTGCGCCAGCGTTATCTCCGTGAGTGATCGCGGTTTAGCCCGCGCTCGTGACGCAAAGGTTTACAGCCCGGCGTTAACCGGAATATGTCATGCGCCGCGGCGCGACGAGAGACAACGCAAACGGGGGAACCCAATTGCTCGATACAGCCGTTCAGCACCCGGCGCGCCGTGACGACCGCACCTCCGAGCGCGACCGGTTCGCAGCTATCCGCCGCGAGAGCGAGGCGCTGGCCGCCAACCTGACGCCCGAGGACCAGGCGATCCAGTCGATGCCCGACGCCAGCCCGACGAAGTGGCATCTGGCGCACACCAGCTGGTTTTTCGAGACCTTCATCCTCGGCCCGCTCGACCGGGGCTATCGGGTCTTCGATCCGGCCTTCGTCTACCTGTTCAACTCGTATTACGAGGCGGTCGGCCCGCGCCATCCGCGCCCGGAGCGGGGCCTCCTATCGCGCCCGACGGTGGATGTGATCGGCGCCTATCGCGACCACGTCACGACGGCGATGCTCCGCCTGATCGAGGGGGCGGACGCCGCGGTATGGCGCGAAGTGGCACCCCGCCTGGAGCTCGGCCTCCATCACGAGCAGCAGCATCAGGAGCTGATCCTGATGGACATCAAGCACGTCTTTTCGGTCAACCCGCTGCTCCCGGCCTATCAGGCGCCGCGCCCTTATGCGCTGCCCTCGACCGCGGCGCCCGGCCCGGGCTGGGTCGAATTCGCCGGCGGGCTCCATGAGATCGGCCATGCCGGCCCGGACTTCGCGTTCGACAACGAAGGGCCGCGCCACAAGGTCTGGCTCGACCCGTTCCGGCTGCGGAGCCATCCGGTCTCGTGCGGCGAATACCGCGAATTCATCACCGATGGCGGGTACCGCCACGCCGAATTCTGGCTGTCGGACGGCTGGGCGACCGTGCAGCAGCAGGGCTGGCAGGCGCCGCTCTATTGGCGCCAGGAGGATGCCGCGTGGCGCCTCTTCACGCTGGCGGGCGAGCGGCCGATCGAGCCGGCGGAGCCCGTCTGCCATGTCAGCTGTTACGAGGCCGACGCCTATGCCCGCTGGGCCGGCAAGCGGCTGCCGACCGAGGCGGAATGGGAGGTCGCCGCCGCTGGCGTGGCGCTCGCCGGCAACATCGCCGACAGCCGCTTTTTCCATCCCTGTGCCGATCCGGCGCCGGGGACGGGCGAAGTGGCGCTGCGCCAGATGATCGGCGATGTCTGGGAGTGGACGGCGAGCCCCTACGTTGCCTACCCGCGCTTCCGCCCGGTGGCGGGTGCGATCGGCGAATACAACGGCAAGTTCATGTCGAACCAGATGGTGCTGCGCGGCGGCGCCGCGGTGACGCCCGGCGGCCATATCCGCACCACCTATCGCAATTTCTTCCCACCCTCGGCGCGCTGGGCGTTCTCGGGGCTGCGCCTGGCGGAGGATATCTGAGGATGGATGGCGGCGACTTCACCTTTCACGACCTCGCGCCGAGCGAGGATAATTTTCGCGACGCGGTGCTGGCCGGGCTCGCCCACGAGCCCAAGACGCTGCCCTGCAAATTCTTCTACGATGTGCGCGGCTCGGCGTTATTCGAAGAGATCTGCGAGGTTCCGGAATACTATCTGACCCGCACCGAGATTAGGATCCTCGAGGAATATGCCGGCGCGATCGCCGGGCATATCGGCGCCCATTGCCGGCTCATCGAACTCGGCAGCGGTTCCAGCCGCAAGGTGCGCATCCTCCTTGAAGCGCTCGAGGCACCGGCGGCCTACGTGCCGGTCGATATCTCGCGCGAGTATCTGCGCGAAGCCGCCGCGAGGCTTGCCGCCGATTTCCCGGAGCTGAGCGTCGTCGCGGTCTGCGCCGATTACACCCGTCCGTTCGCGTTGCCGCCGCTGCCCGGCCCGCCCGGGAAACGCGTCGGGTTTTTTCCGGGCTCGACGATCGGGAATTTCGAGCCGGAGGCGGTGGTGCGCTTCCTCGCCCATTGCGCCGAATTGCTCGGACCCGAGGGCGAGATGCTGATCGGCGTCGACCTCAAGAAGGACCCTGCCATCCTCAACCAGGCCTACAACGACCGCGCCGGGCTCAACGCCGCCTTCAACCTCAACCTCCTGGAGCGGGTCAATCGCGAGCTCGGCGGCGACATCGATATCGCCCGCTTCGAGCACCTCGCCTTCTACAGCGAAGAGAAGGGCCGGATGGAGCTCTACCTGAAGAGCCTCACCGATCAGACCGCCACGATCGCCGGCCGCCATTTCCATTTCGCCAAGGGCGAGCGGATCCACACCGAGAACTCATACAAATACGCTATCCCCGAATTCCGCGCCCTCGCCGCGCGCGCCGGCTTCCGCCCCGTCCACACCTGGACCGACCGCAAGGCGCTGTTCAGCGTCCACTACTTCCGCCAGGGGTGAGGAAGCACCCGCGGCTATCTGCGGACTTCGTGATAATGCTTCACCTTCAAAAGCTTAAGTGCTTGTTGGATTGCGTGCAGCCTTTCGGCATCTGCTGAGGCAATGGCGGCCTCTAGCGCTGCTTTAGCATGTGCAAATTCTTCGGCGGAACATTCGATGCGGTCGCTGGTGATGAAGGTTAGAGCTTCTTCCCTGGCCTCGTATGCGTCGCCGACTATGATTTCTGCCAGGATTGGTAGAGGGACATCTGCTCCAAGTTGGTCGAGAGCATAGAGTAGGCTACCTCGCGACCCTCTTGTATCAGGGTGAGTGAGCAGACCGACCAAGACATCCCTCGCACTCCGGGCCCGCAGATCCACCAACGCCAGGGCTGCAGCATTGCGGACCCGGGAAGACCTCGTTTGCTCAAGTGCCTGTAGGGCCTTTGCAACACGTGGACCGCGCGGCGAATGTTGGCTCTTCAGGTTTCGCAGTTCTGCAACTAAACGCCCCTCATCTCCGACTGCCAATGCGGTTTCAGGAGCGTTCGAGTGCGCGGAATGTCTCATTGCGCGAGTGATCCGGTTATTTCACTGTTGGCCGACCGCGGCTTACCCAATGATCATACACGCGTTCGGCCTGGTGGCGGTCGCTGATGTCGTTGCCGCCCGCCTCATCCTTTCCCTCACGGTGCCACCAACGCCGGAACCGGCCGAAGTGCGGCTTTTCCTCGAGGCCGAACCATCTATCTCGTCGCGCGCTTCGCCCGCCTCGCATCGGCTACGGCTACAGCCTCAAAGCCCTTGCAGGAAGTCGAGCATTGCGGCGTTGACTTCCGCGGGACGCTCCTGCTGGGTCCAGTGGCCGCAGCCCGGCAGGATGATCGTCTCGCGCAGCTGCGGGACAAATTTCGTGAGGTTGGGGAGCAGCTGGTCCATGCCGCGAAAGGCGACGACGAGGTCGCGGTCGCCGGCGATGTAGAGCGCCGGGACCGTGACCCTCGCCCCGGCAAAGGGCGCCAGCATTTCCCAGTTGCGGTCAATGTTGCGATACCAGTTGAGCCCTCCGCGAAACCCGGCGCGGGCGAATTCGATGGCATAAAAATCGATGTCGGCCTCGCCGAGCCACTGCGGCAGCGTTGCCGGGTTGAGCATCCCGGAGAGGAAGCCGCCCTGCCGCGAGACCATGCCGACCGCATTCTTCGCCGCCCCGCCCCAATCGCGGCGCGGCGCATCGCCGGAGGCCGAATAAAGGATGGTGCGGAGCGACACGCGGGGATCGCGCTCGAACTCCGCCTCGGCGACGCCGGGTTCCTGAAAATAGAGCTGGTAGAAAAGCGCCTCGTCGGTTTGCGGCATCGCGGTGGTCGGCCGTACCGATCCGCGCGGGCGGTACGGCACGCTGAGGCCAACGACGCCGCGAAAGCGGTCGGGGCGCAAGAGCGCGGCGTGCCAGGCCACCGGCGCCCCCCAATCATGCCCGGCGATGACCGCCGCTTCGGCGCCCAGCGCGTCGAGGAGGCCCACCATGTCGCCGACCAGATGGAGGAGCGTGTACTGGTCTATCGCCTCCGGGCGGTCGCTCTGGCCATAGCCGCGCATGTCGGGGGCGACGGCGTGAAACCCGGCCTCGGCGAGCGCCGGCAGCTGATGGCGCCACGAATACCAGGATTCGGGGAAGCCATGACAGAGCACGACCAGCGGCCCCGCACCGGCCTCCGCCACATGCAGGCGGATGCCGTTGGTCTCGATGAAGCGATGCCTGATCTCGGGCATCGGTTGTCGCCTACGCCGTCGCAGCGCCATCGACCGGCAATGCCGCGCCCGAAACGAAGGACGCTTCGTCGGACAGCAGGAAGAGCGCGGCGTTGGCGATCTCCTCGGGCTGGCCGGTGCGGCGCATCGGGATCTGCTGGCTGCGCTGCACGATGAGCGCCTCCTTGTCCTGCCCGCCGGTCTGCTGCTGGTCGGGGCGGGCGACGAAGACGCGCAGCATCGGCGTGTCTATGGGGCCGGGGCAGATCGCGTTGACCCGGATCTTTTCCGATGCCAGGCGCTTCGCCAGCGAGCGCACGAAGCCGACGACGCCGAACTTCGCCATCGAATAGACCGGGCTGAACGCCGAGCCGACGAGGCCCGAGGTCGAGGCGGTGTAGAGCAGCGCGCCGCCGCCGCGCGCCCGCAATTCCGGGATCGCCGCCTCGGTCGTCACCAGGATGGTGCGCAGATTGAGGTCGATCGCGAGCTCAAAGTCGGCCATGTCGATGCCCTCGATCGCAGCGGGGCCGGGATGGCCGACATGGTCCCACACGAAATCGAGCCCGCCAAAGGCATTGGCGGTGCGCCGCACGATGTCGCGCGCGAAATCGTCCTGGCGCAGATCGCCGACGACGCCGAGCGCGCGCCCGCCGGCGCCGGTGATCTCCTCGACCACGGCAGCGACGCCGGCCTGGTCAATATCGACCACCCCGACCGCCGCGCCCTCCTTCGCAAAGCGCAACGCGCCGGCCCGCCCCATCCCCGAGGCCGCCGCCGTGACGATGCCGATTTTGTTCTGTAGGCGCATGGTGTGCCTCCCAAAAAAGTAGCGCTTTACCGCGGTAAAGCGTTGTTTTTTCCTTCCTATGCCGCCATCCCGGTGCCGTCATAGAGCGTCTCGAACGCCGCCTGATAGACTTCGCGGATCGCGTGGCGCCGGATCTTCAAGGTCGGCGTCAATTGCGCGTTTGAAAGGCTGAACGGCTCGCCGGCGATCGTGAAGCGGCGCACCCGCTCGGCCGTCGCCAATCCCTGGTTGACCCGCTCGACGACATGTCCGAGCGAGCGGTGGAACCCGGCATCCTCGGCGAGGGCGTCCAATTTGACGGGCGCATCCTGGCCCGCCGCATAGGCAGCGGCGAAATCCGGGTCGGGGACGATGACCGCGACGAGATAGGGCCGGCGGTCGCCGAACACCATCGCCTGGGCGATTTCCGGGGCGAGCGTGAGGGCGCCTTCGACCCGCGCCGGCGAGATCATCTCGCCCCCCGAATTCTTGATGAAATCCCGCTTCCGGTCGGTGATGCGCAGATACCCATCGGGGTCGAGCTGGCCGATATCGCCGGTGTAGAGCCAGCCGTCATGGATCGCGCGAGCGCTCGCCTCGGGGTCGTTCCAATAGCCCTTCATGACGTTGTCGCCGGTGACCAGGATCTCGCCATCCTCGGCGATCCTCACCGCGACCCCGTCGAGCGGCGGGCCGACCGTGTCGATCCTGATATGCCCGGGCGAGTTGCAGCAGATGACCGGCGCCGCCTCGGTCTGGCCATAGCCCTGCAGGAGCCGCACCCCGAGCGCCAGGAAGAAGCCGCCGATCTCGGGGTTGAGCGGCGCGCCGCCGGAGATCATTGCCTTCAGATGCCCGCCGAAGCGCGCCCGCACCTTGTCGCGCACCAGTCTGTCGAGCACCGGGTCGAGCAGCCGCTCGCCGAGCGACAAGGGCTCGCCGGCGAGGCGCTTCCGGCCGGTCGCGACGGCGCGCTCGAAGAGGCTGCGCTTCAGCCCGCGCTCGCGCTCGATTGCGAGCCGGATGCGCTGGTGCATCGTCTCATAGAGCCGCGGCACTGCGGTCATGATGGTCGGGCGCACCTCGATCAAATTCGTCGCCAGCGTCTCGGCGCCTTCGGCGAAATAGATTTCGGCCCCCAGCGAGATCGGGAACATCAGCCCGGCGGTATGCTCGTAGGAATGCGACAGCGGCAGAAAACTGAGGAATTTGTCGTCGCCCAGCCCGAGCATCTCCAACAGGCGATAGGCGCCGCGGCAATTGGCGATGATGTTGCGATGGCTCAGCATCACCCCTTTCGGCACGCCGCCGGTGCCCGAGGTGTAGAGGATGCACGCTGTGTCGTCGGGCGTCAGCGCGGCCATCCGCTCGTCGCCGTCCTCGCCGCCGAGCGCGAGCACCTCCTCCCAGCGGCGCAGATCGAAATTCGCCGGCGCCTCGCCGCCATCCTCGATCGCGATGACCGTGCGCACGCTCGGCACCTGTGCCGCGGCCGGGAAAAGCCGGGCGGCGAGCGCAGCGGTCGAGACGATCGCCGCCCGCACGCCGCTGTTGCCGAGGATATGACGGTGGTCCTCGACGGTGTTGGTGACATAGGCCGGAACGGTGACCGCGCCGGCTTCCATGATCGCGAGGTCGGCGATCACCCATTCCGGCCGGTTTTCCGAGACGAGCGCGACCCGGTCGCCCGGCGCGACGCCGAGCGCGGCGAGCCCGCGCGCCAGCCGCCTCACTGCATCCGCCGCCTCCTCCCAGCTCAGCGGGCGATAGCGACCCTCGCGCTTCGCCCACAGAAACGGCCGCGCCGCGCGCTCCCGCGCCACCTCGAAAAACATCGCCGGCAGGCTGGTGCAGCTCGCGTAACCCATCTTCCCCCCAACGATCGCTGAGCCATCCGGGCCGGTTGGCGCAGGGTCCCCCGCGCCCCATATCCTCGCGATATGATGACTCCGATGTCATCCCGGCGATAGCCGCTCCGATGTCATCCGCCCGACGTCATCCCGGCGAAGACCGCGACCCATGTGCCGCGAGTCTCGGACGTGAATTACGTGTGTCGGATTTCCGGGGCGTGGCAGCCCGAGCCGGTTGAACTATGGGTCCCGGCCTTCGCCGGGATGGCGATTAGAGTGGGGCAGCGAGGGTTAGGCGATGAGCAAAGTCGATGATGTCGCCGAAGGCGCCGCGGCGGGCCAAAAAGACCTGGGTCCGCTGCCGGAATGGGACCTCGCCGACCTCTATCCCGGCCGCGACAGCCCCGAGCTGACCCGCGACCTCGCGGATCTCGCGACGCAGGCCGCGGCGTTCCGGGCGCGCTATCAGGGAAGGCTCGGCGATTTGTCGGGCGCCGAGCTCGGCGCTGCGGTGGCCGCGTACGAGCGCCTGCAGGAGACCGTCGGCCGCATCATGAGCTATGCCGAGCTGCTGCGCGCCGGCAATGTTGCCGACCCGGAGATCGCCCGCTTCTTCCAGACGATGCATGAGCGGATCACCGACATTTCGAGCGAGCTGTTGTTCTTCACCCTCGAGATCAACCGCCTCGAGGATTCTGATCTCGACACCAAGTCGGCGGACCCGGCGCTGGCCCGCTATCGCCCCTGGCTGCGCGATATCAGAGCCCAGCGCCTGCACCAGTTGAGCGACGATCTGGAAAAGCTGCTGCTTGAAAAATCGGTTTCCGGGCGCGCCGCCTGGATGCGCCTCTTCGACGAGACGATTGCCGAATTGCGCTTTGCCTGTCGCGGCCGGGACCTCACCGAGCCCGAGGCGATGCACCTCCTCTCCGACCCTGACGGCGCGGTGCGGCATGAGGCGGCGCTCGCGATCGGCGAGTTGCTCGGCCG
>Ga0209415_10019583_pt1 | contig 10580 bp, 2 predicted proteins | sample PeaSoiSIISIP2007_FD_187696 | JGI IMG/M metagenome (GOLD analysis project Ga0209415, IMG submission 187696) | Peat soil microbial communities from Weissenstadt, Germany - SII-SIP-2007 (SPAdes) (version 2) | ecosystem: Environmental > Terrestrial > Soil > Wetlands > Peat | place: Germany... | reverse complement strand
CGGAGGGCTTGCGTGGCTGAGGCGCGATGTGGGTGGGGTGCTGCTGGCGTCCGGGCCCGCACACCTTCTCATGCATGACGACCTCATCGACCTCGGGCGCGGGCGAATGTTCGTCGACACCAGCACTGGCCCACCCGTGCGCCTCAAGACGCCACGTGGTCTCGTCGAGCTGTCGGACGGTCGCACGAGCGTCGAGGTCGCGGCGGACGGGCTGGCTTCCGCGTACGTGCTGCGCGGGAGCGTGCGATGGGGCGCGTCCGGGCGAGCCGGGCCGGGCGAGAAGCTCTCATTCGACGGACAGAACACCGCGACGATCACACCCGTCGTCGCGTGGAACGACTGGACCGGAGGCCTCGCGACGACCGATACCTCCGCGGAGCCTGCGCCCTTCGGCGTCGGAACGGTCGGCGCGCGCCCGCCTGGTGACAAGGGCAAACCGCGCTTCTCTCTCGTCATCCAGCGCCTCGAGGTGCGGGTGACGGTCGACCATGACTTCGCCATGACCGAGGTCGACGAGACGTTCGTGAACCCGAGCTCGGCGACCGTGGAGGGACTGTTCTCGTTTCGCACACCGCCAGGCGCTGTGCTCCAGCGGTTCGGCGTCGATCGCAACGGGGAAATCGTCTGGGGCCGCGTGAAGGAGAGCGCCGCGGCGGTCGCGCAGTACGAGAGCAACGTCTACGCCGGCTCGACCGAGAACCCGGCTCTCCTCACGTGGACGGCGCCGGGTGTCTACTCGGCGCGCCTCTACCCCATCGAGCCTGGCACCCAGCGGCGCGTCGTCACCCGCTACACGGAGTGGCTGCACCGGCAGGGACCGCACGCTGACAGGCGACTTTACGTCTACCCGATGGCCGCCGAGGGCGCGCGCGCCTCCCTTCCGCGCATCGAGGAGCTCAACGTGACGCTCGACCTCGCGCGGGCGGGCGCCCTGCACGTGCGCAGCGGGATGGGTGGCAGGCGCGAGGGCGAGCGCATCGTGATCAAGGCGTTCGACGTGGTGCCGCTCGCGGATCTCGCGGTGGAGCTCCTCGACGATGGGGAGAGCACCCCCGTTGCTTACCGCGCCTCGCACGCGATGTTGCCGAGTGACGTGCCCGCACAGATGGACCCGACGTTCGCGGCGAAGGTCTCGCGCGAAGAGCCCGATTACCTGCTCATGCCGCTGCAAAGCAGGGGGCTTGGTGAGCCGACGGCCGCCGATGATGCCGCTTCCGACGCGACATCGGGCATCGACCTGGCCGTCGTCGTCGATACATCCGCAGCGACCGAGTCGGGCGCGCTGTCCGTTGCGAGGAGCCTCGCGACGGCGCTTCTCGCCCATCTCGGCCCGTCGGATCGCGCCGCGCTCTGGGCTGGTGACGCGACGCTCCACCCCGTGGTCGACGGCAGTGATGCGTTTTCCACGCTCGACGACGCGAAGCGACGCGCGTGGCTCGATGGCCTGTCCGCGGTGGATCGAGGTGGCGCGACCGACCTTGGAGCGATCCTCACGGAAGCCGCGAGCAAGCTCGACCCCAAGCGTCGCGGCGCGGTGGTCTATGTTGGGGACGGGCAGCCGTCGGTCGGCGAGATCGCCCCCAAGGCCCTGCGTGAACGCCTCGCGCGTCTCCCCGCGGGCACGAGGATCTTCGCGTGTGCGCTCGGTACCAACGTGAACATGACGGTCCTGCAATCCATCGCGCGCGGCGCACCGCTCGAGGTCGTGAGCGACGGTTACGGCGCCGCGCGTACGGCGTTGCGGCTCCTCGCCGCTGCGTATCGGCCGACGTGGGTTGGGGCGAGCGTCGACTTCGGCCCAGGCATCGAGCGTGTGCTTCCGCGCGAGCTGCCCGCCGTCGGGGCCGACGAGGGCGGTCTCGTCGTCGGGCGCGTGACCGGCAAGCTGCCGACGGAGATCACGCTGCGCGGCAGCGGAAGCACCGTGACGAGACCGCTGCGCATCGACAGCATCGACGACGGCGGCGATCTACGCAGGCGATGGGGCGAGCAGCGCATCGCCGAGCTCGTCGCCGAAGGTGCTGGGCGCGCGGCCGTGGTCGATGTGGGCAAGCGTTACGGTCTCGTCTCGCCGTTCACCGCTTTGTATGTGCCAACATCGCGCGAGGAGGTCGTCGAGGTCCTCGATCCCAGCGTCGTTTCGCTGCGTGAAGACCGCCGCGCGCGATGGAAGCCTTGGACGAGCAGCTTCAGCAAGAACGAGCGCGCCGCCCCGAGCGTCGAGGTCTCCGCCTCCGAGGACAACAAAGAAGGCAAAACAGGAACGCGCGCGAAGGGCGAGGAGGGTTCGATGGGGAACCCAAACCAACCAGCCAAAGCGCTCCGAGAGGCCGCGGAGTTTGGAATGATTGGCCTCTTGGCAAGCGCCGCCCCTCCGGCCGCTACTGCGACGGCAGCGTCGACCCCGACCCCCAACGACGAGACGATGAGAGCTCGCGGCAACATGTGGGGAGATCAGATTGGTGATTCGTTTGGCGCGGGCGGAGTGGGTGTGACGGGCACGGGCGCAGGTGGCGGTGGCGGCCGAGGTGAAGGCATCGGGCTTGGCGACATCGGAGGCGCTGCCGCCACACACGCTCGGCCGCTGGCCATCCAGGCGCAGGGGCAAGGATTCGGCAATGGGCAGGGCCGTCTCGGAGGTGCACACCAACTCAGCTCGCCGCACCTTCGTGCGGGCACGGCGACGGTCAATGGTCGCCTCCCGCCGGAGGTGATTCAACGCATCGTTCGTCAGAACTTCGGGCGCTTCAAGTTTTGCTACACCGAAGGCTTACGCAACAACCCGTCCCTCCAAGGTCGCGTCGCGACGAAGTTCGTCATCAACCGGGACGGCAGCGTCCTTACGACACAAGACAGCGGGTCGGACCTCCCCGATCAAAGCGTCGTGCAGTGCGTCGTGCGAGCGTTTAGCAATCTTTCCTTCCCACAGCCGGAAGGTGGAATCGTCACCGTCGTCTACCCATTGCTGCTCAACCCCGACGCGAACGAGGATTCGGTCGACGTCCGCATGACGACGACGAAGGTCGAGGTTCAGCTCGCATCCGTTGGGCACGCGCCGCGGCCGTGCAGCGCGGCAGCGGACCTCGCCTTCGACGAGCGGCGCACGCTTTGGGCCGAACGTCTGTCGTCCGTGTCGACGGCGGCGGGTGCGATCGACGTTTACCGTCGCGCGCTCGCCGACTGCGAGGCCCCAACGTGGCGCGAGAGGCACGCGCTGCTCTCGATGATGGTCGGACGACTGCCGAACGCCCGCGAGCGCGTGGCCCTGTGGCGTGAGCTCCTCGAAAATGCAGCCGAAGCCGACCTCGTGTACCGCGCAACGCTCGCGCGCGTGCAGACCGCGAGCGATCTCAAAGAGCTTCACGACGCGCTCGGCCTGCGCAGCGTCGACCCCGATTTGCTCGCAGGGATGCTCGCAAAGGCGAAGACGCCAGCCGACCGCCTATCGACCCTCCGCGCCGCAGCGCTCAAGTGGCAAGACGACCTCGAGCTTTCGCTGCGCGTGCTCGACGCCTACGACGACATCGGCGACGACGGGGGAGGGCGCGCGTGGGCGAGGCGCCTCCGCCACCAGCCGGATGCTACGTCGCACGTCTACACGCGGGTGGGCGAGTACTACCTGCGCCTGTCACGGCGCGAGACAGCACCCGTCGCCGGTCGCGACGCCGACGAAGCACGACGCACCTTCGGGGAGATCGTCGAGTTTGCTCCGGAGGACCCGGTCGCGAGAAGGCGGCTAGGAGATCTGCTGCGCGCACACGGTTGGTACGAGGAGGCGTTCCGGCAGTATGAGACGCTCGCGCAGCTCACGCCGGACGACCCGAGCGTCCCTCTGCTGCTCGCGTCCGCAGCGCAGGGCATGGGGCGAATCGAGGAGGCCGTCAGTTGGGCCGAGAAGGCGGCCGCGGCGGGCGCTCCGGATGGGACGAGCACTCTGTCGAAAGCAGCGCGCGCGACGGCGAGCTCGTTCATCGCGTGGGCAGAGGAGCAGGCGTCGAAGGCGGGAAAGAAGGACGACGCGGACAAACTCCGTGCGCGTGCGAAGCGCGTCAGTGGAACCGACGCAGCGCCGAGCGGCAGCGTGCGGTTCATCGTGACGTGGTCGCACCCGGAGGTTCACCCGGTGATGTGGACGACGGCGCTCGGTGCGCCAATGCCCGCTCAAGACAACTTCCCGTTCTATGGTGTCGCCGAGTGTGTGCTGCCTGCTGCCTCGCCCGGCATCGAGCTGCGGCTCGATCCGGAGGAGGCAGCGCATGTTGCCCGACTCGGCGCCACCGTCGTCGTGACGGCGCTCGCGTTCGAGGGCACGCCCAAGGAGCGCATCGCTCACATCGAGGTGAGCTTCGCGACCCCGACGGTGAGAGTGCGCCTCGGTGACGACGGCCTGCACGTGGAGGCGCCGTGAAGCAGTTGCCTGCCCCGCTTCGGTCTCCGCTCTTTGGCGCCGTCGTCGTGTGGGCCGTTTTGTTCACCGCGCTCGTGATGCACCTGCCAACCAGCAAGGGCGGACCGGCCGTCATCACGCTCGGCGACATCCGCGCGATGCACGCCGACGTCAGTGTTGGTGACCGCACGATCCGCGGAAGCGCACGATTGAGTGACGGCGACGACGTCGTCACGAGCGCAGACGGGCGCGCGCGCGTTCGGCTCGACGACGGCACGCTCGTCGTGATCGGCGGGTCGACCGACGTGTCGCTGCACGACGGTCGATTGGTTCTCGCCCGCGGCAAGCTCTTCGTGCAAGGCGGCACCGAGTCGCGCACTCAGGTGACGCTCGGGAAGGCGACCACCACCGTCTCGGCTGCTTCTGCCGCGTTCGAAGTCGGAACGGAGGGAGCGCCGAGCAAGATCTACTGCGCGCAAGGGGAGCTCGTGGTGAGTGACGCCGGAAAGCGCGAGCGAGTCTCGTCCGGCGACGTCGCCTCGCTCGAGGCGGCAGGGCCCCACGTGACGCCAGAGACGGCGTTCGACGACTGGACGGGTGGGCTCGCCGTGACATGGGCTGGCCACGGCATGCAGGCGAGCGCCATCCCTAGCCTTTGGGCTGGCGCTGGCGGGCAGGACCCAGGCGCGACGCTCTCGGTGCGCACCGCCAACGTCGACGTCGACATCAACGGCGAGGTCGCCGTGACGCACGTGCGCACGACCTACTTCAACGGCTCCGACCGAAGCGCCCCTGCCGAGGTGCGCCTCGCGCTGCCGCCCGGTGCGATTGTGTCACGCGTGGCGCGAGCGGACGGCGATGTGCTGACCGACGCCGCGGTTCGAACGGGCGCACCCTCCCCCACGGGCGGCTCGCCGGGGAACGCGCGCCTCGAGTGGGCGGGCGGAGGCTGGCTGCGCGGGATGCTCCCAGCCGTCGCGTCGGGGGCGACCGTCGACTTGCTCGTCGATTACGTCGAGTGGCTCCCCGAGCGCGAGGGTCGTGCGACGTACCGCTTCCCGCTCGCGAGCGACGCACCATCCATGGTCGGTGAGCTCGACGCGCGCGTTCGCTCGACGCAGTCTGGGGCTTCTTTCGTTTCCGCGAGCGCGGGGTCCACGGTGACCGGCAGCACCGTCTCGCTACGTCTCGGTGACGTGCGCCCGACCGGCGATCTCGTGGTCGAGACCACGCCTTCGGTCGTGCACGCGGGGCGCGCGCGCGCGTACGTCGCGCTCGGTGACCGCCGTGAAGATCCCTACGTGCTCGTGCGCACCGAGGTGCCCGAGGAGGCCAACCCGGGGATCGCTCTGGCGCTCGTGGTCGACACGTCGCTGAGCGCGGGCGTCTCATCGCTCGAGACGGAGCGTGCGGTGGTCGACGCGCTGCTCGAGGGGCTCGGCTCGCACGACTCGCTCGTCGTCCTCGCGGCAGACCAGAGCGTCCGCCCGGTGGGTGCGCGATCGCTGACGCCCGTGACGCCAGAGCTGCGCGACACGGTTCGCAAAGGCCTCGCTGGGCTGCACGCTGGTGGGGCGTCGAACCTCGCGATGGCGCTCGAGCGTGCGGCGGACGTTCTCGACGAGCCCGGCCCAGCGCATGCGGGATCGGGAATGGTCGTCTACCTCGGAGATGGGCGCGCATCGATCGGCGAGACGGCAGCGCGTGACATCCGGCGGCGACTCGGTCGTCGTGACGGCGGCGTTCCGCGCATGGGCGCCGTCGCCGTGGGTTATGGTGCCGATCGATGGCTGCTCGCGCAGCTCGTCGCCGGCTCGGGTCCAGTCTACGAGGCGCACGACCGCGCGGATGCCGCACGCGTGGGCGCAGCGATCGTCGCCGACGCGCTCGAGCCGACCCTTCGCGACGTGGACATCGATCTCGGGCCGAGCATCGACCGCGTCTACCCGCGCGAGTCGCGCGCAGCGCTCGCGGGCTCGACCGTGACGGTCACCGGGCGCCTCCGCGGGAACATGCCGGACCACGTGAGCTTCCGGTACCGGCGCGGCGTGGAGCTCGTGCAAGAGTCGCGGCCGCTCGACATGGTCGCGCTGCCCGCGGGTGGGGACGTCGCGCGGCGCTGGGCGCAGGCGCGGATCGAGGAGCTCTCGACGCGTGACGAGGGGATCGAGCCTGCCGTCGCGCTCGCGACGCAGTCACGGCTCCTGACGCCGTGGACGGGCTGGTTCTTCGGCGAAGATGCGTCATCTTGGCCCGTCGCGCAGCGTCTGCTCGACCTGTCGCCGACGTTCGACGCGGCGTACGCAGCGCGCGTCGAGCCTGCCCCACAGCCGTCGTCGCTCCTTCTCGAGCCGCCGCGTGAGTTCACGGGTGATGACAGCCTCGGCGACGCGGCCATCAATGCCGCCCAGAGAGCCATCGAGGAGGCCGTGGCGCACTTGCAAGCTTGCCGCGACGCGCGTGCTGCGATCAGACCGGACGTCACAGGCTCGCTGCACGTCGACATGAGCATCGACGCGGCCGGTCGCGCAACCGACGTACGCGTGTCGTCCACGTCCACCCGCGACGACGATCTGGGGCTCGATCGGTGCGCGAAGGGCGTCGTCAGTGCCATCACGTTCTTTGCATCGGGTGGGCGCATCCACGTGACGCACGACATCACGCTGCCACCGGCGCGCACGCCACGCCGCACGCAGTGCTCGGTGGCCTCGCAGCTTCCGCTTCCCGTACGACGCGGGATCTGGCGTTCGCGCCTCGCCGGCGATTTTACTGGTCCGAACGTGGCGCACGGCTACGTCACAGCGGCGCAGTCGTGCGAGCTCCCCGCATGGAACGATCGGCGTGCCTACCTCGAGATGCTGCTCGGGGGCTCGAGCGCCGAAGGTCTGCGCCTCGCGTCTTCGCTCGAAAACAGCGGCGAGACGGACGCCGCGGCCTTCGTTCGTCAGGAGCTCGTCAGACGGGTGTCGAGCGCGAGCGAGCTCGCCATCGTCACGCAAGCGCTCGTCGGGCGCGAGCCGAAGATCGACGCCGCGCTCGACAAGGCCTACAAGGCGGCACGCACAAACGATGATCGCCTCGCGGTGGTGCGTCGCTTCCTGCTTCTAGCGCCGCACAACGCGCTCGCGCGGCGCCGCCTGCTCACCATCCTCGAGGCGCTCGGGCGCAAAGACGCTCTCTTCGTCGAGATCGATCGCGTGCGGAGCGATCCGTTCGCGGACGCTGGCCTTCTCGCGATGGGGGCGTCGGCGCTCCGCCGCGCGGGTCGCGACGAGGAGGGCCGCAGGGCGTTTGGCGAGCTCATCGAGCGTGCGCCAGGCGATCCTTGGGCTCTTGCGTTCGTCGGCGACCGGCTGCGAGGCGAGGGCCTCTACGACGACGCAGTACCCGCTTACGAGCGGCTCGAGGCAGTGATGCCGGGCGACCCGGCCGTCGCCATCCGACTCGCGCTCGCCCACGCAGGCGCGGGCCGCCTCGACGTGGCGACGCGCCTACTCGAGCGTGCGACGCAGACGGGCGGTCGCAGCGACGACGGGCAGCTCGGGCAGCTCGCTTCGGCCGCGGAGGCAACGCTCCTCGCGGGCGCACAGCAAGGTTCGCTTGGCACGGAAACGGGCGCGCTCCTCACGCGACGCCTTTCCCGTACGCCGCTGCCCGACGTGTCGAGCGTGATCGTCGTGCGCGCTGCACCCGGCGATGATCCGTTGCAGGTGCGCGTAGCGACCGATGCGCGCGGGCGCGACGAGCGCCCCGCCGAGCTCGATGCAGCGGCGATGGGCATCTCGGCGATCCGAGTCGAGCGCGGGGGCGGTTCCATGCGCATCGCTTTGCGGCGCCCTCAAGCCGTGCAGCTCGCGCAGCCCATCGCGGCGACGGTGACGGCGCTCGTTCTCGCCGATGATCGGTCGGTCGCGAAGCTCGTCTCCCGCGAGGTGGTCGTCAACGCGGGCGACGGCGTCGTGCTTCAGTGGAACGGAGCGTCGCTGCTATGACGGACGAAACCGAAAACACGAGCGTGAATCCGGAGCCCGTCGCCGACGAAGCCGCGCCCACACCGACCGTGCTGGAGCCGCCCGAACCTCCGGCGGACGTTGTTCCAGCCCCAGGGTCGATGCCCTATCGGTCGGTGCCCACGACGCAGACGCCAGTGTTCGTGACTGCGCCGTTGCGCCTCGAGACCCTTTGGGGTCCCGCGCTGTCGGTCTTTGGTGCGCTCTTGTGGTCGTTCGTCGTCATGGGGCAGCTCGTGACGACCTTCGCGCCCGGAAGGCACGACATGCTTCTCGGCGAAGGGATCGGGGTGCTGTTCGTGCTCGGGGCGTCGTGTGGTGTGTGGGTCCGTGCCGTACGCCAAAGTCTGCGCGTGTCGCCCGTGGCGGGAATGGCCAAGCGGGTGGAACGGGGTCTCTCGCTCGGGATCCTCGCGTTACTCGGGTGGGCTTTGGCGATGGCGCTCGCGCTCGTGGGCAAGGGGGCAGGTGACGGAGTCGTCACGGTTTTCTTGCTGCTCGTCGGTTCCGCGTCGTTTGTCTACGCGCGCCGCTTCCTCGTGAACCCGTTCGCCCCGCTAGCGGGAGGCTCGCTGGTTCTTTCGCGGGCGCTTTGGGCAGGTGCAGGCCTGCTGACGTTCTTCACGCTCATCGCGCTCGGCATGGACTAAGGGCTCCTCACCCCACCAGCGCGACTTAAGAGCCTATTAAGAGGTGTTTTGGGCCTCGAAGCCGCATCGTCATTGCAAGAGGTGCGGCGATGAAGATCAGCTTGCTCGGGGTTGCGCTCGTTGGATTGCTGGTTTCGGCCTGTGGCGGCGGAAGCGACGCGGGCAGTGGCAGCGCCGAGCTTGCAACCGTCTGTCAGGCGGGCTCGACGCTCGAGGGCATCGACGTGTCGGAGTTCCAGGGTGCGGTGGATTGGCACGCCGTCCACGCGTCGGGTCGCGCCTTCGGCATCGCACGCATCGCGGACGGCATCGGTCACCTCGACGCGACCTTCGGACCGAACTACGCGGGCATGAAAGCCGAGGGCATGGTGCGCGGCTCGTATCAGTTCTTCCGCGCCAGCCAAGACCCCATCGCCCAAGCCAACCTCGTGCTCGCGTCGATTGGCACCCTCGGCGCAGGGGACTTGCCGCCGATGCTCGACGTCGAGGTGACCGATGGTCAGCCGAACAGCGTCATCGACGCGAACATCGCCTCGTGGGTGAACCACATCCAGGCCGCCATCGGACGTGCTCCGCTCGTTTATACGGGGCCGTACTTCTGGGGGCAGATTGGATCGCCCTCGAGCATGAGCACGACGCTCGTCGTCGCCGATTGGGGACCGAGCTGCCCGCTCGTCCCGAGCGCGTGGCAGGGGTGGCAGTTCTGGCAATACGCGGACAACGGCAGCGTGCCGGGTATCGGAGGTCTCGTCGACCTCGACCGCTTCAATGGCACCGCGGCTGCGCTCGCCGCGCTCACGAATGCCGCCGCGACGAGCTCGGACATTCCGAACCCGACCGACTACGTCGGCATCGCCTCGAGCGCCGACGGCAACGGCTACTGGGTCGCCAAGGGTGACGGTGGCATCTTCACATTCGGTGACGCGGTGTTTCATGGATCCGCCGGGAGCGATCACCTAAACCTCTCCGCCGTCGGGCTTGCTGCGACTTCCGACGCGAACGGCTATTGGATCGCCGCAGCCGATGGCGGCCTCTTCACGTTCGGCGACGCGCCATTCGACGGCTCGCTCGGTGGCACGCACTTGAACGGCCCCGTCGTCGGCATCGCCGCAGGCAAAGGCGGCTATTGGCTCGTCGCCGATGACGGCGGCACGTTCGCGTTCGGCACGCAGTTCTACGGATCGATGGGAGGCAAACCGCTAAGCGCGAAGATGAGCGGCATCGCGGCGACGCCGAGCGGTCTTGGTTACTGGCTCGTAGGTCGTGATGGTGGCGTCTTCACGTTCGGTGACGCAGCCTTCTACGGCTCCATGGGCGGCAAGACGCTCAACGCACCCGTCATTGGCATCGCATCCACGCCGAGCGGTCACGGATACTGGCTCGTCGCGAGCGACGGCGGCATGTTCACGTTCGGTGACGCGCAGTTCTACGGCTCGATGGGCGGCAAAGCGCTCACCGCGCCCGTCTCCGGAATGGCGGCCCGCCCGCAAGGCGACGGCTACTGGCTCGTCGCCAAAGACGGCGGCGTCTTCG
>Ga0209415_10019582_pt1 | contig 10580 bp, 7 predicted proteins | sample PeaSoiSIISIP2007_FD_187696 | JGI IMG/M metagenome (GOLD analysis project Ga0209415, IMG submission 187696) | Peat soil microbial communities from Weissenstadt, Germany - SII-SIP-2007 (SPAdes) (version 2) | ecosystem: Environmental > Terrestrial > Soil > Wetlands > Peat | place: Germany... | reverse complement strand
CCGAACGGGGATGAGCGGGATCTTGGGTCGGATTTTGCTTCTACCGTTGGGACGGGCGGAGTTGTGGGGACGAAATTTGCGTGGCCCGATTACGGCCCGAAATTGAGCGATGTTTATCTGACGCCTCAGAAAGAGGAATACTGGAAGAAGTGGATCGGTCTTTATAACGAGAAAATGCTTTCCCGCGGGACGTTTCGAAATCTTTATGTCTACGGCTACGACGTGCCTGAGGGATATGCGATCGAGAAAGATGGTGCGATGTACTATGCTTTTTTTGCGCCGCAATCTGCATCGGGGGGTAATCACGCTGGGGCTGTAACATGGTCTGGAGAAATTGAATTGCGGGGGCTTGTGCCGGGGAAATATCGCGTTGTGAATTACGTGGACGGAAAGGATCTTGGCGTTGTGACCGCGCCGGACGCGAAATTGACGGCCAGCGTTGCTGACCATCTGCTGATCGAAGTCACGAAACAGTAGAACGTTGCAGGCTCATCGACCCGCCAACGATCTTCAGGGACTCAATGAGAGGCCGAACGGCTCGCCCTCAGCGGCTAAAGCCGTAGCAATTTCGCCGCGCGTGCGGCACGGCTGAAGTCGTGCCCTGACAAACCTTACGGGTTCCCGAACAAACTCTTCAGGCCGACTTCAGATGAGAGCGGAAAAATTGCTCAAGGTTATTGCGGTCTTTGAAGGCTTCCGTGCCGCCTTCGCGAGTTGTGGAGAAGGCTCCGGCGATATCGGCGTATTCGAGACATTCCGGCGGAGTTGCGCCCTGCAAAAAACGGTGAATGAAGCCTGCGTCGAAGCTGTCGCCTGCGCCAACCGGGTCCACCGACGCCACGCGCATGCCGCTGCGCCGCCATTCGCCGGAGCCTTTCCGCGCAATTGCTCCTTTTGAGCCGAGCTTCACGACTACGATGCGGCAAATTTGCGAGAGCTTCTCGATCGCTTGTTCGGAATTATCGGTGCGGGCAATCTTTTTCGCTTCGCGCTCGTTCGGAAGAAAAATATCCACGAATGGAAGGGCGCTCAGCAAATCCTTGCCCCATTCGCCGCTCGGATCGTCGTTGGTGTCGAGCGAGGTCGAGAGGCCTTTTGCTTTCGCTTCGCGAAATAGATCGGCAATTCGGGGGCGGAGAGCTTTGTGCAGGAAGTACGATGAAAGATGAAGGTGGCGCGCGGCGAAAATATAATCGAGATCAAGATCGGCGTAGCTCAGCTCGAACATGGTTCCGGGGTACGTCAGGATGAATCGATGTTCGGGCTGGGCGAGAATCACGGTCAGGCCTGTCGAGGTCTCGGTGGAGGCGGATACAACGCGAGTCAAATCGACGCCTGCCTCTGCAAGCCAGTCGAAAGCCATCTTTCCCAGTGGATCGGGGCCGATTTTTGAAATCATTCCCACATGAGTGCCGAGCACCGAGAGATTGTGGGCAAAAATCGCCGACGAGCTGCCCAGCGTCAGACGAAAACCATCGATCAAAATTTCTTGCTCCGGCGTCAAGGTCTTCGGCAAGCCGTAAAGAATCAAATCCGGATTGATTTCGCCGACCACGCAGACATCCAGGGGCATTCTTGCGGCCTCGACTACTTCGAGTCTTCCAGCATCACGACGCGGGACAAATTCCGGGGCTCATCGGGATTCAAACCCTTCTTGATACCGGTGTAGAAGCCGAGCAACTGGCCGGGAATTACGCTCGCGGACGCGCGAGCTGCTTCCGGAACATCGAGCGACAGCTCGACAACGTAATCACCGGGGCTGCGAATCTCGGAATTGCAGACATTCGTGACAACGAGCGTCGTCCCGCCCAGTTTCTTGATTTCCTCGAGCACCGCTACCTCGGAATCAAAACCAGATCCGCTGATGATGAAGGTGATCAGCGTTTCCGGGCTGACAATTGATTTCGGGCCGTGGCGGAACTCGAGCGTATGGAAACATTGCGCGTACGAACAGGACATCTCTTTCACCTTCAGCATAGATTCCTGTGCGATTCCGAAGAAAGGTCCTTGGCCGAGAAAAACATAGTCCGCAAATGTGTGAGAGTCGACCAGCGACTTTATCGTGGAATGAATTCCGCTCAATCGTTCCGCGACCTGATCCGGAAGCCTGCGAAGCCCGTCCAGAAAATCGGGGCGATCGCCTCGAAGGGCTGCCAGCGACTGCAACGTGATAAGCATGGAGGTGAAGGAGCGCGTCATCACCGTGCTTTTTTCATCCGCGGCGAGCAGCTTGATGATGTGTGACGCGATTTTATCGATGGGCGTGTCTGCGCCGCAGGTAATCGCCAGAGTTCGAAGCTTGAGCCGGTCTTCGAGGTAAGCCGCGGCCTGCAATGCCTCCGAAGTGTGGCCCGAGCGGGTAATCACTACGGGTTGGCACGGAACGGGAAGCAATTGCGGGAAAATCAGGATTTCGGATGCGGGGATGGCGCGAGATTTTTCGCCGGTCAGGATGGACCATGACGCGGACGCGGCTTGAGCCAGGTAGAAACTCGAGCCGCAGCCGATGAACACCCATTCGACATTGCGAGGCAGCTTTTCATTCAGCGATTTCAGCTCGCCGGTTCTCTCCAAGCTCTGGAGGCATGATTTCCACGTCGCCGGCTCCGAGAGAATTTCGGCGATTGTGTTTGCGCCCGGTCCTGATTTCGATTCCGCCAACTGTACCTCCCTAAGAATCCGATTCGTTGCGTTCAAACGGTGATGACTTTGATGTGCGCTGCGCGAAGCCCGCGTAAATACTTGGCCGCGATCTTCTTGTCCGTAATCGTGTGATGCACGGCCGACGTGGGCGCGATAAAAGAAAGGCTGCGCCGGCCGAATTTGCTGGAATCGCAAACGATGATCGTGGTCTTGGCATTCTCCATCATGACGCGGTTGGCGCGCGCTTCCAGGAGATTGGGCGTCGTGAGGCCGTAGGCAACGTCGAATCCGTCCACGGCGAGAAATAGCAGATCGGCGGTGACGTGCCGCAATGAATCTTCGGCAAGCGGCCCGACCAGCGAAAACGAATTCCTTCGCAGCACGCCGCCCGTTAAGATGACCTCGACGCCGGTTCCGGCCAGCTCGGCGGCGATATTCACGGCGTTGGTGATTACGGTGAGGTCTCGAACGTGTTGGATGGCGCGCGCGACAGCGGTCGTGGTGGTGCCCGAATCGAGAATAACGACGTGGCCCGGGCGAACGAGGCGCGCGGCCGCTGCAGCGATTCGGAGTTTTTCGCTGCGGTGCAACTGTTCTTTTTCGCGCAACGTGGGATCGCGAAGCGCCGATGCGTCGAGCGGGAGCGCGCCTCCGTGCGCGCGTTGGAGCCGGCCCATTTGGTGCAGCGACTCCAAATCTTTGCGAACGGTGATCAGGGATGTGGAGAAACGGCGCGCCAGATCTTTGACCACGACCCGGCCATCGCGTTGCGTCAATTCGAGGATTTTGCGCCGCCGCTCTTCCGCTAGCATCGGTTGAGGCCCTGGTTCCGAATCCTTACTTTTTGTTACTATTTTGAACTCGAGGATGGTAGCTTGGCATAAATGGGAGGCAGGAGCAAGGATTTATGCCTGATGCGACGATCATCTGCGTGAGCGCTAACCCGGCCATGGATCGACGGCTGCGCGTGGCGCGCTTGTCGGCGGGCGAAATCAATCGAGCGGCGAGCGCACACGGCTTTGCGGGAGGCAAAGCGGCGCACGTAGCCATGGCGGCGCACGCGATGGCGGCCAAGACCCTGTGGATCGGATTTCTCGGCGGACCGATTGGACAAGAATGCGCGCGGCAGATGAAGGACCTCGGAATACAAGTCGTTGCGATACCGACGGCGGCAGAGACTCGCGTGAATCTTGAAATCATCGAAGAGTCGGGGAATGTCACCGAGATTCTTGAGCCGGGCGGGAAACCAACCGCGGATGAGAGGGGCGAGTTTTCGCGCGTGTGTGTTGAGCGAATTCGAAACGCGCCGAATAGTGCATTGCTGGTCATTTCCGGCAGCTTGCCCGCGGGCCTTGGGCCTGAGTTTTACGTTTCGCTCATCGGAGCTGCGCGGACGGCCGGCGCTCGAGTTTTTGTCGACACCAGTGGCGACGCACTGCGTGAAAGCTCAAAGTCCAGTCCGGACTTTGTGAAAACAAATCGCGCTGAGGCGGAGGCGCTGCTGGGACGGCCGGTAAAAACGCGGCACGAAGCAGTCCATGCCGCGATGGCGATCATCGAAAACGGAGCGGGAAGCGCCGCGATTACGATGGGACCGGAAGGATTCGTTTGGGTCGAGAGCAAGAATGGACCGGTGTGGACGGCGCGGCCGCCGCGGTTGGAAGTGATCTCGACGGTGGGTTGCGGTGACGCCACGTTGGGAGGTTTTGCGTGCGCTGCGACGCGAGGGATTGTTGGCGAAGAGGCTCTTCGGCTTGCTGCCGCTTGCGGAGCCGCGAACTGTCTTGCGGCCGCGCCGGGACGGATCGATCTTGCGACTGTTGAGTCACTCATTCCGCAAATCGAAGTGCAGAGACTTGGTCATTAGGCGTTCTTGCATAGTGGCTCGCGACGGCGGGCTTCGACGATTTTACTTTGCAGAGGGCACGATCCCCGGAATCCAGCGGATGGCATTATCGTGAAAAATGCGGCGCAGAACCGGCGCGGGCAGGTTCAAGCCTTCGATTTTGCGGCCTTTGTAGTCAAGAGTTTGGTCTGTTGCCAGAAATTTCCAATCTCTTGCGTAAGTTTCCTGCCAGTCTTTTAGAGCTTCCGCGGTGGTTTCATCGCTGAGGAATTCCAGATCGGTACCGTATAGCACCCGGTCTTGATATTTGATCAGGAAGTTGCGCACTTTTTCCCGCGGCTCGATCATCAGATATTCCATACGCGCCGCGGTATCGACTGCGAAATTCGGATAGCGATCGAATCGCTTGGCGATTTCATCCACATCGGTTTCCATGCTTCCGAGGTGCGCGCCGACCACGCGAAGATTGGGATTTTCAGCGAGGAGATGGTCGCGCGCCGCCAAAATCACTTCTTTGCGAGGATGATCGGGATGGAGATACATGTACCACTGAGGATTTTCCTTGTAGTAGTCGTAATCGGGGCTATCGGGATTCGGCGCTTGCCAACTTGAGGAAGGCTCGGCGACGTGAGCGACCAGCGTCTTATTTTCCGCCGCGATGGCGTTGTAGATTGGTCCGAAGACTGGGTCGTCGGGCATGACGTAGCTGCCATCCGGCTTGGTTAATTCCATTCCAATGTTCTTCCATATTTTCACCGCTACGACGCCGTCCGCAAATTGCTGGCGAAGTTTTGCGATGGTTTTCGGTGCGAAATCCTTTTGCTGAAAATCGAATGGGTCGAATGTTATGCACAGCTTCGCGTGGCCCTGACTGCCGTGGACGAAGCCATTGGCGCGCGCCAGTTCCGTCGTGAGGTCGCCATAAATGAGGTGGCGGTCGGCCACGCAGATGTCGAGCAGGTGCAAGTGAAGGCGGGCGATCAGAGTCGTGAAATCGGGATCGCTTTTGAACGCGTGAACGTGAGTGTCGACCGGGTCCATCGCCGCGAAAGCCTGCAAGCCATTTCTGGCGTTGGGAGCTTGGTCTAGAAGTGCCGCCGCCACGATTGAGGGGATCGTCGATCGGAGTACTCCGAAGGCCGAAGCCGTGACAGTGGCGGCGACCAAAACGACGAAGACGTTCTTCTTGAAGTCGAGATGCATATTTGCACTCAGTGTTTGCTGCCGGAACGCGTGCGAGTCTTTGCCGGTTCACTTCCATTCGTCTCGCTGGTTTGTTCGCGCACGTCGGCGAGAATCAACTCAACGCCGGCTTCGCGCAGTGGCGTCAGATATTGAGGATCGGTAGCCGAATCGGTGACCAGGATGTCGATGTCCGTCGTGGGGCCCACATAGGCGAAGCCTTGATTGCCAAATTTACTGTGATCGGCGAGAGCGATGCTGACCCTGGCCGCCTTCAGGATCATCTTCTTGATCTGGGCTTCGGCCTGGCTTGCGGTGGAAATGCCGTAACTAGGATCGATGGCGCTTACGCCCAGCACGGCCTTATCTACGCGTATCTCGGAAAGGGCGCGCTGGGCCCAAACTCCCGAAAGATAGAAAACATCCTTCTGAAGCTCGCCGCCCGTTGAAATCACGGAGACATGTTGGCTGCGCTGGAATTGATCGACGATGGGCGGAGAATTTGTGATTACGGTGAGCCGGTTGCGATGCAGCAGGCGCCGCGCCAATTCATAAACGGTGGTGCTTCCTTCGAGAAAAACTGTTTCTCCGTCCAGAATCAAACGCTCTGCTTCGCGCGCAATCGCCAGCTTTTCAGCGCGATGGCTGCGGCCCAGCGCTTCGTAGGACGGTTGGAAATTCGTGCTCGAAGTGCGGGAAACCGCGCCGCCGTGCGAACGAAGCAGCACTCCTTCTTTTTCGAGGACGGCGAGATCACGCCGGATTGTGGCTGCGGTGACGCCGAGCGTGCGAATTAGTTCGGAGGCCGTGACGGTTCGCTCGCGGGATAAAATCTCGCTGATGCGAAAGCGGCGTTCTTCGGCCAGCAGGCTCATCAAACGCTTTCCTTGATCTTCAACATCGCAGAGATGGCGGATTGTGCCACAAAACGGATCAAAGTGATCGCAAAAGTACAAAATACATCATTTTCGATAAAAATCGTTGACAAACGTGCACAAGAGGGCTAACTAGCTGAACGATTGGCTATATTTCCTACCGGCCTACTCGGGCAGCGCGGGCCAGTCAGGCCGAATTCACGATCCGGGCCAACACTCGGATGGGGGTTATCCGTGAGCGACTTTAGCCGCACTCTGTCAGTCCGTCGAGAAGATCTGAAAAATGGGCTTGCGCGGCATCCGCGTGGCGCACGGCCACTCTGGCTTTTTCTCTCCATTCTTCTGGCGCTACTGTTTTCCTGCGCGAGCGCGTGGGCGCAGAAAGACACCGGGGCGATCAGCGGAACGGTGAAGGATCCGTCGGGCAGGGTTGTCGTCGGCGCGAAAGTTCGAATCACCGATGTCGACCGCGGAAGCGAAGTCAATACCGTCACGAACGGAGAGGGCGAATATACAGCCAGCCCTCTACGAGTCGGCCATTACAAAGTTTCGGTGGAAAAGACCGGATTCAAGACGGCTCTCGCCGGGCCGGTGGTGGTGGAAGTCCAGGAGCACCCCACGGTGGACGTCACGCTGCAGCTGGGAGACGTGGCCGAGACTGTTTCGGTTGTTGCGCAGACGCCACTGCTGGAGACGGAAACTTCGGACCTCGGGCAGGTGGTTAGCGGTGAAAGAGCGGTCACGCTGCCACTGAATGGCCGCAATTACGCGCAGCTTGCCTTGCTGGGAGCGGGAGTTGTGCCCAGCGAGCCGGGGTCTCGCGTGGAAAGCAGTTATGGATTCAGTTCGAATGGCGCTCGCGCGCTTCAGAACAATTATTTGCTCGATGGCGTGGACAATAACTCGAACCTTGGAGACGTTCTCACCGGCCAAGCCTACGTGATTCAGCCTTCCGTAGATGCGATCGAGGAATTCAAAGTCCAAACCAACGCGTACAGTGCGGAATTTGGACGTGGAAACGGCGCGATTCTGAATGCCGTCATCAAGTCCGGGACGAACAGCTTCCATGGCGACGTTTACGAGTTCTTTAGAAATAACGCGCTCGATGGACGGAATGCGTTCGATACCAGCAGCCAGCCGTACCACCAGAATCAGTTTGGCGCCACGTTCGGAGGCCCGATCATCAAGGATCGAACCTTCTTCTTCGTGGACTATGAAGGCCTTCGCATCACGCAGGCTCTGCCGCAGCTTTCGCTGATTCCGACGCAGGATGAAATCGGAGGCGATTTCAAGAGTTTTCTGACGAACACGCCGGTGATGTCGGTGGATACGACTGGAATGCTTACCAACACACCCGCCGTAGATTGCAACAACCATCCCACGTTCATGGGCGAAATCTTCAATTCACGGCTGACACAAACTTCAGCTCTGAACCCGAGCGGCTTCTGCGGAGTGCCGATCGGCGTAGACAGCGCCGGCAATCCGACCAATAAGTTTCCCTCAACATTGATCGATCCACTCGCAGCGCGACTCTCGGCTCTTTTCCCTCAGCCCAATACAAACGTGAACGGAGCTAATTTCATTTCTGATCCGAGGCGCACGGCGAGCCGCAACAATTTTGACGTGCGCATCGATCATAAATTCTCGGATCACGACAGCATCTTCGGCAGGTTCAGCTACGAAGACCAGCCAAGCTTCACGCCGTCGCCGTTTCAGAACGCATTGGACGGAGGCGCATTTTCGGATGGAATAGAGGACGACTCGTTCCGCAGCGTGGCGCTGAGCGAGACGCATATTTTTACTTCCAATCTGGTCAACGAATTCCGCCTGGGATACAACCGGATCAATTCGCACCGGTTTCAGCTCAACGCAACTGAAAACGTCTCGCAGGAGCTCAACTTTCCGGGCGTTCCCTTCGGCCCTGATCTGGGCGGGTTGCCGCAAATCAGTATCAATGACGGCACCGTAGGGATCGGCAGCAGCGGGTTCCTTCCGGCCATCGAAAAGCAGAATAGTTACGTGCTCACGGACAATTTGACGTGGATTCATGGCCGGCACGCTTTAAAGGTCGGAACTGAAATCCGGAGAGAGCAATTCACGCTCTTCGAGCCTTCGGCTCCCCGGGGGACTTTAAATTTTGCCAGCGACTTTACCGATAACCCTTCTGCGCCCACGACCGGCGGCGAGGCGTTCGCTACATTCCTGCTGGGCATTACGGACGCGGCGACGATTACAAACACGCACAATGTCGACTATCACCGGCAAATCTACGCAGTGTATGCGCAAGATGATTTTCGGATCACGCAGCGCCTGACACTGAATCTCGGCTTGCGATACGAGTTGTTTACAACCATCAAGGCGTCGGGGAATGAGCAGGCCACGTTTGATTTTTCCAACGACTCGCTGCTCGTGCCGAAGGGCCAAAATGCCGAACTGACGCCCTTCCTGAAGGCAAATATCCCCATCGTGAGAACCGGCAGCCCGGGACTGATCTCGCCAGACCTGAATAATTTTGCTCCGCGACTAGGTGTCGCGTACCAAATCACCGACAAGCTCGTGCTGCGAGCGGGCTACGGGATTTTCTACGGTGGGCAGGAAAATGGCCCGTATTCCAATCCGAGTCCCGGCTTCAATCCACCGTTCTTCGTCACGCAATCGTTCAACCAGCCATGCTTCCTCTCGTCGGCGAATCCGAGCGACGTGGACTGCTCGATTTCGGGGCTGAGCTTTCTCCAGCAGGGGTTTCCCGCCACTTCCTTAACGGATCCCAATACTCCGATTTTATTTTCGGTCAGCCCGAAGGTGCGCACGCCCTACACGCAGCAGTGGCATCTAGGATTCCAGTACGAGTTGCCCGGCCAAACTGTGTTGGAAATCTCGTATGCCGGCTCGCGCGGCTCCAACCTGTACAACTTTTATAACGGCAATCAAGCCGTGCCAAACTCCACGTTCTGCACCACTCCTCCAAACACCGCTGGAAATTGCCCTACCGATGCGCGACGCCCGGTGCAGATGTGCGACGATTCAGTTTTTCCGCCGAGCTGCAATGCCGTCTTCGACACCGGAATCGATTTATTGCGGACGGACGGCTTCTCGAGATATAACTCTTTGCAAGCTCGATTTGAGAAGAAGTTTTCCCACGGGCTGCAATTCGAAGCTTCCTACACTTACGCTCACGCGCTGGATGACGCCTCGAGCGCCGCACTGGGCTCGCTCAATAACGGCGATTTCCGGGATCAACGCTTTCCGGCTCTAGAGTATGGCAATTCCGATTTCGATGTGCGGCACCGATTCGTGATCAGCTACATCTATCAACTGCCGTTCGGGAACGGCAAAAAATTTGGCGGCGATGCCACGGGGTTAGTGAACCAAATCATCGGGAATTGGCAAATCGCCGGCATCACTTCGGCTTCATCAGGAAACTGGTTCACAGTTACGGACGCGGTCACGAATGTGTCGTCAAGCGACGGCGGCGGGGGCGTGGGATTCTTTGAAGTTCGTCCGAATGTTGTCAGCAACCCGAATGGAAAGCCGTGTCTGCCCGGCACGGTGTTCAATACCTGCGCGTTCGCGGACAACATGATTCCGTTCACGTTCGGAAACGCAGGCCGGAACATCGTCCGCGGCCCGGGCTTTCAAAACTGGGACTTGTCCATCTTCAAGCTCTTCCCTGTGCGTGAACAGATGCGTGTCGAATTCCGCGCGGAGTTCTTCAATATCTGGAATCACGTGAATCCAGTATTCGAACCCATAGGTCTGATCAGCGAAGAGCCTCAGCCGCTCGAGTTCGGTACTCCTCAGTTTGGATTTGCACAGGGCGCCCGCGATCCGCGATTTATCCAATTTGCCTTGAAGTTCTATTTCTGAAAAATCGCTGCGGAGCCCTCAAATCATGAGCAAACCGAGCCAGATTCGGCGGATATCCATACGGGCGTTCCAGGTATCAAGCCTGTTCATTTTGTTCTCGCCGGCGGTGTGCGCTCAGGATGCCACGATTCGCAATTCGACTTTGGTGGTAACGGTTCGATCCGCGG
>Ga0209415_10019579_pt1 | contig 10580 bp, 9 predicted proteins | sample PeaSoiSIISIP2007_FD_187696 | JGI IMG/M metagenome (GOLD analysis project Ga0209415, IMG submission 187696) | Peat soil microbial communities from Weissenstadt, Germany - SII-SIP-2007 (SPAdes) (version 2) | ecosystem: Environmental > Terrestrial > Soil > Wetlands > Peat | place: Germany... | reverse complement strand
TCCCACCAAGAAGCCGTGGGCGATTGACGCTTCCTATTTCACACCGGTGAAGAAAGCGCTGTATTTAACTCACATGGCAGTGATTCCCCGATGGCAGCGGCGAGGAATTGGACGGCTGCTGCTGGAAGAAGCGGTGAAGCGTGCCCGGGCCTGGCCGGCCGATGCAATCCGCCTGGATGCGTTTGAAGGTGAAGCGGGGGCCGGTGCATTCTACGCGAAGTGTGATTTTCGCGAGGTCGGCCGTGCAACTTACCGGAAGGCGCGGCTGATCTATTACGAATTGGTTTTCTAACGCGGAGCCGACCCATCTGTGCTACCGGGTTTGCCCTTTCCCATCGCCCACCGAACTTCCATCTCGGCTTCCGCCTTGACGCCATTGCCCTCTCTAAGGCTAAATCCCACCTGCCTGCACACCGCATCAGGCTGGGAGGAACGCGCACATGCTTGCCATCAATCGTTTGGGCATCGAAATCGCAAAAGGTATCGGATTTGGGCTTTTGATGCTGGTGGCTTTCTTCGTTGCTTTTTATTTCCGCGAACGCCTGAAAACACGTCTTGCTGGACTAGACAAACACCGGCAACAACTCATACTTGCCATCCCCATTCTGCTCTGGGGGCTCGCCTGGATGATGTTCTGGGAGGCCTCCCGAAATGACTTCTTCCGCTGCATGAGCTGGCTAATCGGTTTGTTGGGTTGGGGCATGATACAAGTGGGGGTTGCTTTAGCGGTTGTTGCCCTCGGGTGGTTGGCTTATTGGTACAAAGGGCAAAACCAATTTATATATGGACTAATCGAGGTACTCGTGGCCATGGCCACTGCGATGATCAGCACCTTCGGAATCTCCAGCAATCGCGAGACGTTTACCCGAGTCGCTACCATCGTTGGGTGCGTTTATATCGTCTCCCGCGGGTTCGAGAACATGAACAAGGCCATCGAGGAGACGAAGAAGAGACAGACGGCTGGAGCAGCCAAGGCTTGACAATGGGCAGAACACAGGACATTGGGTTATGGCAAAGCACCTGAATCGGACTCGAAGAGCTGATGAAGTTCCTGCGGGACGGCGCAATTCGGATTCAGGAGTAAAGCGGCGAATGGCGGCGGGGCCGGGAAAGAAAGCCGCGAGAGCGCGTGATGTTGCGGACATGGGGCGCAGCACAAGGAGTATCCGCACACGTTCCTGCACATTGGAATGGCAGAGGAGCAGATCCAAGGGTTGGTAAAATACATTCGGGTACTGCAACGCAACAGCCAACAAGGCAGTACAAAAGGCGCGGCGAAGCCCTGAGGCGGAGGGTCAATCAGCAGGTGGTGGGTTTTCAGGTTTTTTTGCAGGAGCGGGTTGTGGTTGCTGCTTGGCCAGAGACTCATCCACGCGTTTCTTAAAATCGCCCTCGTCATTGTTCCCCAGCCCGCTGTAGGCGGTCTGGACCTGCATCTCGCAGCCCTCGCTCTTCTCATTCAACACGACGGTGTTAACACGCTTTCCCGTGAGCGTCCCGCCAATATTGTACGAGGCGGTCATCTCCGAATCGCTGATAGCCAGGATTCCGTATTTCCCGGAATTGCGCAGCGTATCTTTCACTGCGCTCCACAGCACTTTGCAGGAGACCTGGTACATTTCTTTGTGGGTTTTGCAAAAGGAAGGAACGGCCACGAAAGACAACAGGACGGTCACGAAAACGAATCGCTTCATAGTGCTCCTTTCACAGGCAGCCTATTCGCCAGAGTTCCAGGGCTTCGTACTGCAATTAGGACGTACGCACACTTGAGAAGGATACACCAGAGTGCGCTGCCACAGATTTAACAGGACACTGTGTTACCTGAGTGCTAACAGATCGCAAGACAGAGGTCACAGAGCAAAGAAAACCCCTGGCGGCAAGATTTGGATAATCTTGCGGACATTGGGCGCAGCGTGCTGCGCCCCTACAAGAGCGAAATCGTCAGGGGCGAGCGCGGGCGCGAGGGAATTTTTCGGCGGCGGCTTTGGCGGCGAGGATGGTATTCACGTGGATGTGGACGGTGTCGGCAACCTGGCGGGCGTAGCCGCCGGCCAGAGTGGTGACTATGGGGATGCCGCGTTGGCGGCCTTCCTCGAAGACGCTTTGGTCGCGAGTCTTCAGGCCGTTGATGGTCAGGCTGAGTCCACCCAGTTGATCTTCCTTGTAGGGGTCGGCGCCGCCAATGTAGAAGAGCATGTCGGGATGAAACTTATCGAGGGCTTCGCGAACGGCCGGTAGCAGGGCGGCAAGATATTCGGCATCGCTGGTGCGGTCGTCCATATTCAGATCCACAGTGGAGGGCGGTTTTAATGCCGGGTAATTGTTCCACTGATGGATGGAGAGAGTGAAAACGGTGGGATCGTGAGCAAAGATTGCGGCGGTGCCGTTGCCTTGATGCACATCGGTGTCAACGACCATGGCTTTGCGGATGATGCCCTCGGCTTGCATTTTGCGGATGGCGACGGCTACATCGTGGATGGCGCAGAAACCTTCGCCATGGCCGGGATAGGCGTGATGGAAACCGCCGCCGATGTTGCAGCCGAAGCCATCGAGAGAAGCGGTCTCCGCAGCAACAATTGTGCCGCCAGCAGCCAACCAGAAGGCGTTGACGAGTTCCGGGGAGTACGGAACTTCAAGCTTCATGATGTCATTGGGAGTGAGCGTGCCGGTTTTGAGTTTGTTGACCCATTCGGGCGTGTGGACGCGGAGGATGTCGGCATCAGAAGCGGGTTCGGGACAAAGGAAATCGTCGGGGAGGGCGATGCCTTCGCTGGACAGGTGATCGGAGATGAGGCGATATTTTTGCGAGGGGAAGACGTGAGCGCCCAGGTTGAGGTCGTAGGCTTCGTGGTAAACGAGTTTGAAGGGGAGCATGGGGGAGGGCCTTGAGGGTTGTTTTACCACGGACGCGGTGGGAAAAGCAGGCCCCTCGCCCGCTTCGCGGGATCGGGGTGATTCGGGCGGTTGGTTATTGCCTGGATGCGAGCGTGAGACACGCAACGACCCTGCCACGATCCCTCCACTGCGGCTCGCATACTTCGCGGGCCTCCGGTCGGGATGACAGAATCAGGGTACCGCAGACGAAGTGCAAGAGCAGGTCCATCGCCCGCTTCGCGGGATCGGGATGACAGAATGAGTTTGGCGCGGCCGGCGAGGGCCTATCGTGGGGATAACAAAATATGTTGTGGTGCAGGCTCCACCACCTCAGGGGTTGAAACCCCTGTGTTTCTGGAACCTTTCGGCACGGCTGAAGCCGTGCCCTCCCGAAACCGATTCGCAGCCAATTCCAAGTTAGTTTTCGCGTTCGAGGATGAAATCGGGGAGCGTTAGGAGGGCTCGCGCGTATTCGGAGTCGCCATGGCCATTGAGGCAGGCTTTGGCGCGGCCAGCATAGACGAGGGCGAGGCTGCGGGCGCGATCGAGTGCGCCAGAATCGCGAACCAGCGCGACGAGCTTTTCCGGCTGCACGGAATTGAATTCTTTTTCCTCGAGGACACGGGCAACCAGTTCGCGGGCTTCGCTATGGCCGTTTTCCATGGCATAAATCAGCGGCAGAGTGACTTTGCCTTCTTTCAGATCGCTGAGGACGGGTTTGCCGAGCTGCTCGCTGGAAGCGGTGAAGTCCAGAAGATCGTCAACGAGCTGAAAAGCAAGGCCCGCATTGCGGCCATATTCGGCGAGGGCTTCTTCGTGGATGTTGCCGAGGCCACCCAAAACTCCGCCGAGGCGGGCGCAACCGCTAAAGAGGCAGGCGGTTTTGTAAGTGGCGAGCTTGAGGGCGTCTTCTTCGGTGACGTCCATGCGGCCGATTTTGGCGAGTTGCAGGAGTTCGCCTTCGACCATTTTCTGGGTGAGATCGATGAGGATATCGAGAACGTGGAAGTTGCGCTCTTCTAGGGCGATCTGGAACGACTGCATGTAGAGCCAATCTCCGGCGAGGACGCTGCGATGATTGCCCCAGCGGGAATTGGCGGAAGGACGGCCGCGGCGGGTATCGGCGCTATCAATCACATCGTCGTGGATGAGGGTAGCGCTGTGGAGGAGTTCGACGACGGCGGCGAGGCGGATGGCACCGCGCGTGTCGGAAGGGCGGCCGCTAGCGTAGCCGTGACAGAGAAGGAGCAGCGCGGGGCGGAGACGCTTGCCGCCGCCACCTAGCAAATAACTGGTGATTTCGGAGACAGGCTGATATGCCGAGGCACTCTGGCGAGACAGTTCCTGCTCGACCTTCACGAGGTCGACGCGCACCAAGTCAAATATTTCCTTGACCGTGAGAACGGCGATGACTGGCCTCCTGGAACCGCTGCCCTGAATCAGTGGGGCACCGCAGCCGGGGCCGTCCCTGACCGGGTGAGTGGAAAGAATCGCCGAAAATTGTCCGCGGTGGTCTGGGCGACTTCCTCTACGGGTAAGTTTCTCACATTCGCAAGGACCTGCGCCACCTCCGCTACATAGGCGGGCTCGTTGCGCTTGCCGCGGCGGGATTGCGGCGCGAGGTACGGAGAGTCCGTTTCAATCAAAATGTTCTGGAGGGGCAAAGCTTTTGCAACGTCGCGAAGATTCTGCATTTTTGGATAGGTCAAATTGCCCGTAAAGGAAATCATGAAGCCGAGGTCAAGGCCGCGCCCGGCATCTTCGAGACTGCTGGTGAAGCAGTGGAGGACGCCGCCGAGGCCGGTGGGCTTCCAGACTTCTTCGAGGAGGCGTAGGCAATCAGGCCAGGCGTCGCGGCAATGAATGATGATGGGGAGCTTGGCGGCGTGGGCTAGTTCCATTTGCTGGCGGAAGACTTGCTCCTGGAGGTCGCGCGGAGAGTGATCGTAGAAATAGTCCAGGCCGATTTCGCCCCAGGCGACGACTTTTGGATGCTTGGCTAGTTTCGCGAGCGTTTCGAGGTGGGCAGGAGTGACTTCCTTGGCTTCGTGGGGATGGATGCCGACGGTGGTGTAGATCCAATCGTGGGACTCGGCGTAAGGGAGGGCGGCATCGAGTTTTTCCGGGCCGGGGCCCGTGCCGATGGCGAGGATGGTGGAGACACCGGCGGCGCGGGCGCGCTCGAGCATGGCGTCGCGGTCGGCGTCGAATTGGGGGAAATCGATGTGGGCGTGGGAATCGATGAGGTTCATAGCGAGGGGTAATCCGTTATCAGTTGTCAGTATTCAGTTTTGAGTGAATCTAAAGCCCTATGTTTCGGGATTTTAGCTCAGTCCGGGATCGTCAGAACAGCGACACTCGACTTCCTTAGCGAATCTCGGGTCTGACCTAGCAGCTTCAAATCAGCGCCGCGATCCTGCAAGAACTCTTCTGCCCGTTCCCAGCCCTGAAAACGAAGCGCCATCAATTCCTGATTCTTTCCTTCAGGTGGGTACACCTCAGTAGGTAAACCCACAGGCGTGATGTCCACGATTAAGATGGTGTGATTAAGTTCGTGGATGAGAAAGCGGTTCATTACCTGCCTACGTTATTTGAGCTTCGAGCCGACTTCCACTTCTTCCAGGAAACCGGCCAGGACGGGGCGGCCTTCGGGGCCTACGGAGGCGGCTATGATCATGCCGTTGGATTCGACGCCGCGGAGTTTGCGCGGAGCGAGATTGACGACGACGGCGACTTTGCGTCCGATGAGGGATTCTGGTTCGTAATATTGGGCGATGCCGGCGCAAATCTGGCGGATCTCCGTGCCGATGTCCACGGTGAGTTTCAGGAGTTTGTCCGCGCCGACGATGCGTTCGGCGGTTTTGATTTGGCCGACGCGCATTTCGACTTTTGTGAAATCGTCGATGCCGATTTTTTCGGGGACTGCGGGCGCTGTTGCTGTGGCAGCGGCGGGTGCGGCCGGGGCAGCAGGTGCGGTTGCGGGCTTCGGCGCGGCCGACGCGGAGTTTAGTTCTTCGTTTGCCATGGATTCGATCCTCTCTATTGCTTCAGTTTTATCCACGCGCGGGAAAAGGGTTTGCGATTTGCCGAGCGGCGTGCCGGGAACCAATTGGCCCCAGCGCAGGCCATCGAGTTCCACGGAACCCAAGGGAGTGGATTGCCCGAGGAGCGCCCAAACTTTCGCGGTGCTATCCGGCAGAACGGGATGCGCGAGCACGGTTACTATGCGCAGCAGCTCCGCGGCGGTCCAGAGTATTGTGGCTTTGCGCGCGAGGTCGGCTTCAGAAGTGCCAAGGGACCAGGGCTGCTCGGTGGTCAGATACTTATCGGCGGCGGCGATGACGCCCCAGATGGCTTCCAGGGCGCGGGCAAATTCCATTTTGTCGAAGCGCTCGAGGACTTCGCCAATGGCGGACTGGGCTTCGTTGGCGAGGGCGTCGTCCTGCGGCTGGCGGGCGGCGGGCTTGGGCACTTTGCCGGCGAAATTCTTTTCGATCATCGCGGAGGTGCGGCTGGCAAGATTGCCAAGACCGTTGGCGAGGTCGCTGTTGTAGCGCGTGACTAGCGCATCGTAACTGAAATTGCCGTCCTGGCCGAAGACGACTTCGCGGAGCATGAAATAGCGAAGCGCATCCATACCGAGCATGTTGGCGATGGGGCGCGGAAGAACTACATTGCCCTTGGACTTGCTCATTTTGGCGGCGTCCATTAGGAACCAGCCGTGCGCCCAAACCTGTTTGGGAAGTGGGAGCATGGCGGCCATGAGGAAAGCGGGCCAATAGACGGTGTGGAAACGGATGATATCTTTGCCGACGAAATGGACATCGGCAGGCCACATGCCGCGCTTTTCGTAGTCGGGGCCGCCGACGGCGCTGAGGTACGCGGTGAGCGCATCGAACCAGACGTAGAAGACATGCGGCTCTTCACCGGGGACAGGGATGCCCCAGCGGATCGTGGTGCGGGTGATGCTGAGGTCCTTCAGGCCGCCTTCGACGAAGCTGATGATTTCGTTTTTGCGGCTTTCGGGCTGGATGAAATCAGGATTCTTGCGATAGAAATCGAGCAACGGCTTTTGGAAGGCGGAAAGCTTGAAGAAATAGTTCTCTTCGGTGAGGGTTTCGAGGGGGCGGCCGCAATCCGGGCAGTTTTCGCCGGGCTTGGCGTCGTTGACGAAAGCGTTGTCGTAGATGCAGTACTGGCCGGTGTAGTGGCCCTTGTAGACGAAACCGTTTTCCTTGCAAAGCTTGAAGAGCCATTGCACAGCGCGGACGTGTTTGATGTCGGTGGTGCGGACGAATTCGTCGGCGGGAATGCCGAGTTCATCCCAGAGGGCGCGCCAGGCGGCGGCCATGTTGGCGACGAATTCGGACTCGGGGATATCGGCTTTTTTGGCGGCGCGTTCGACGTTTACGCCATGCTCATCGGTGCCGGTGGTCATTACGACTTCGTAGCCGCGCATACGTTTGTAGCGGCGGACGGTGTCGCAGACGACGGTGGTGTAGGTGTGGCCGACGTGGGGCAGGCCGTTCGTGTAGTAGATCGGCGTGGTGAGATAGAATTTTTCTTTACGTTCGGGCATTTGTGTCTCTAAAACTATCTCATAAAATCCTTGTTCGCACGCGCTGACCTGTTGGGGACATTGCGCAGGGTCTAGGGGAAGAAAACCCAAGAACACAGGCAGGAATGCCTGTGCCCCAAAACTCCAGAACAACCCAAGAACCGGTCTGAAGACCGGCCACTACAAAAGCAACTGCACGACACCTGCTTCCCCCCTACGGTGGGCAGGCAATAGGCGGCGGCTACAAAAACTTTACTTGTGCGATTCGCGCCAGGAGTGCATGGCTTCCTGCATAACGGATTGCAGGGGCACGGATTTCGCTTCTGCCAGTTTACGGCAATCCTCGTACTCGGGGGAAATCTGGACGACCTGGCCGTTGACACGGGCAAGCTTCATGCGAACTTCACCGTAGACGGTGGTAACGGTTTCCCACTCGCGCGGTAAAACGCGGCGCTGGGTGGTGTGGCTGCGAACGCCGAGAGTGGTGGTTTCTGCAAAGAGAAGATCCTGGAATTTGGATTCGTCGGCCGGGTTACAGAGGACGGTGAGGAGCGTCCCCGGACGATTTTTCTTCATTTGGATGGGCGTGGTGAAGACGTCCAAGGCACCGGCAGCGAGGGCGCGTTCGAGGAAATAGCCGTAGACCTGTGGATTTAAGTCATCGAGGTTGGCTTCGATGACGCGGATTTCCTCGCTGTAGTTCCCTTCCTGCTTCGCGGCGGCATCGCCAACCATCATGCGAAGGACGTTGGGCTGGCCTTCGAGATCGGTTGTGCCTGCACCGTAGCCTATGGCGGAAACGGACATTGGCGGTTGCGGGCCGAAGGTGTCACAGACAGTGGCGACAATGGCCGCGCCCGTGGGAGTTACCAGCTCCTTTTGTATGCCGGTGGAATAGGTGGGTTTGCCCATGAGGAGGCGGGCGGTGGCCGGGGCGGGAACGGGAAGAACTCCGTGAGCCATTTTTGCGGTGCCGCCGCCGACATTCAGAGGGGAGCAGGCAAAGCGCTTGATGCCGAGAAAGGAGAAGCCAATGCACGCGCCGACGATGTCCACGATGGCGTCCACGGCGCCCACTTCGTGGAAATGGATTCTTTCGATGGGGACGTCATGGACGGCCGCTTCGGCTTCGCCAAGTTTGTGGAAGATGGCGTTGGCGCGATCACGGACGGGGGCGGCGAGCTGGGATTTTTGCAGGATGGTTTCAATTGTAGAGAGTGAGCGGTGGGTGTGCGATTCCTGGGCATTGACGTGGACGTACGTGGCGGCCATGCCGTTTTTCCAGACGTTTTCGGCGCGGAGCTCCCAGCCGGGGACTTCCAGGGCCTTCAGTTCGTTGCGGAGATGGTCGAGGGGAACGCCAGCGTGGACGAGTGCGCCCAGGGTCATGTCCCCGCTGATGCCGCTAAAGCAGTCAAAATAGGCAAGTTTCATAGGTGGTTCGCTGCGAATGCTTCTTGATACTAATGGCAAGGAGGGAGATCGTCAAACGGGGCGGGTGCGTGGATGGGTGCGTGGGAAAAGCGGGTCCCTCAGCCCCTGCGCGGATTCGGGATGACAAACATTATGGACCTTGCTTGACTGGGGTCGAGCAGTGCTCGGCCCCTACGTAGGCAACCCGAGAAAAAACCGCAGGGCTCGCGGACTCGCTCTGCGCTACAGGAGGCGAACCCAAGAACCGGTCTGAAGACCGGCCACCACACAACCACGGAGGCACCGGAAGACACCACCCGGAAGTTCGACTCACCGCGAGCTGGCATCGCGTTCAATGCTTCATGCTGTCGGGGGTCCAGAAGGGTTGGTTGGCGGGGACGAATTGGACGGGGACATTCTTGACGAAAGTTTTTAGCCAAGTGGTGCACTCTTCCATACCGGGCTGCTCGGACGGGATGTGGCCGATGACGATTAGTGCTTTGTGTCTGCCCTGAGTGGCGGCATCGGCGGCGTATTCTACGGTTTCCCATTCGCGGGTTTCACCTACCATTAGCACGTCTACGTCTTTTTGGTTGAACGCCTGCATTTCGTGTTCGAAGCCTGCGGCACCGGGGCTGAGTGCGACAACGTGAACGGGCATTTGCGGGTCGCCGACTACGCGAACGACGGGGGATTGCAGGCGCTCTGCTACGTAAGCGGCCAGGCCGCGGAGAGTCGTGTCTGGGAGATGAAAAAGGAATTGATTCTCGGGACATTGAAATTTTTCCCAGCGCAATTGTTTGACGACGCCCGCTTCGATGCCGTCGGGCGTGCGTTCGTGCCAGTGGTCGTGGAAGCGCCAAACGACTAAGCCGTGCTTTTCGATGAAGGCGCGTTTTTCGGCCCAAACGGGATCGTTTTTGTCTAGGCCTTCGGGTTTGTCGAGATGGGCGTAGAACGTGGGTTCGTGGGTGATGATTAGGTTGAGATTTTGTGCGGCGGCGCGTTGCAGGACGTCCATGGTAGCCATCATGGTGACAGCGATGCCGGTGACGCGGGTGTCGGGGTTGCCGGCTTTGAAAGTGTCTACCGTGTCGGCATGCCAGGGGACGCCTACGTGGGATTGGATTGCGGAGATGATTTCGCGGGCGGTGGGGCGAAGGTCCTGCGCGGGGGTTAGAAGCGGGGTGAGAAGAAGCAGAATGAAGACGGAAAAAACGCGTTGGGTTGCGTGAATGTTGTTCGCCCTCTTATTCATCAGCGTCTCCTGATCGGAAGGGTCATGATAGCGCGGGGATGAATGAAAGAGAAAGGCGCCCGCGTCCCTCCTGCGGCGGGCAGAGACCTAGCCGCGATCCCTCCACTACGCGGCCCGACACGCCACAAATCGGCGTGGAAGAGAAAGTCGGGTGCCGCTTTGCGGGATCGGGATGACAATATCGGGCAGGTGTTGCGGACATGGGGCGCAGCAGTGCTGCACCCCTACAGGGAACGGCCTGCGGCGGCGGCGCTGGCCCAGGCCCATTGGAAATTGAAGCCGCCCAGGTGGCCAGTTACGTCGACGACTTCACCGATGAAAAAGAGGCGGGGGACTTTGCGGGACTCCATGGATTTGCTGGAGAGTTCGTCGGTGTCCACGCCGCCTACGGTCACTTCGGCTTTTTCGAAGCCTTCGGTGGTGGCGGGAGTCAGGGACCAGGCGTGGATTTTTTGTTCGAGGGCAGCCAGGGCGGGA
>Ga0209415_10019578_pt1 | contig 10580 bp, 11 predicted proteins | sample PeaSoiSIISIP2007_FD_187696 | JGI IMG/M metagenome (GOLD analysis project Ga0209415, IMG submission 187696) | Peat soil microbial communities from Weissenstadt, Germany - SII-SIP-2007 (SPAdes) (version 2) | ecosystem: Environmental > Terrestrial > Soil > Wetlands > Peat | place: Germany... | reverse complement strand
CAGTCTTGCACATACAGAAATTCCTGCGGAGGATAGTCCTTTAACCTGTTTTGTAATTGCGGTAACTGAGGAGTCGGGGGTACTGTTCAGACTTGGTGTTATCGAATTGGAAAATCTTACGGGGGTAATATGGCATCAACCCGCAGAAGTCTCCGGTCCTGACCAAGCTGTTGCTTGGGTTGTGGAGAAACTCTTCACCGAGACCGACTGTACGCATGTAATCGAGCTTGCGGACGACATGATTTACCATCCGTTCTGGTTTATCGAACTGAAGGCACTTGTCGAGCGTCACCCGAATGCAAGAGCGTGGTCAGTGTACAGGTCAGCACACACGCGCCACCATCGAACCTTGCAGCAAGTCGAAGGTGACCATCTTGTGACTAGCATGGCTGGAAATGGGACGTGCTGGACACGAGAGGAGTGGATAGCGTGGGGTGTTGATTGGAAGCAGGGCACTCGTTGGCCATTGCCCGATGGCAACGGTGACACTCTGGACCTGCACCATGCGTATTTCAGACCAGGTGAACGCTGGGCAACAGACAAGAGCTATATGCAACATTTGGGACTTGATTGTGGCATACATACCCGTGCTGGTGTTCCAGAGTATGCCTTGAACTTTGCAGGAGAAGTATGAACCCAATTGCCGAAATAGTCGGAAGAGTGCCAGAGCGACGAATCAACGTCCTAGATGTTGGTTGCTACGCAGGGACGGTTACACTGGACTTTGCCATGGGTCTGAGGAATGTTAGCAAGGAGATTTTTTCGATAGGGATTGACCCTATCGCGCACTGCCACGTCTATAGGTTCACACACTTTATAGAGGCTGCTATCAGGAACTGTGAACCTACAACGGCTACCTTCTATCAGTACAGTGACCCACAATGCAGTTCTCTGCTGAAGATGACGACTAACCTTACTCATAACAGAGAGGAACGGGATAAGAAGTGGTACAGTGACCGTGATTTTGAAAGGCTGCTCGCAACAAAGTCTGTGAGAGTGCTGCCGTTGTCGGCAATCATTGAGCAGTTCAACCTTCAGGAAGAGTACATTCATTTTTTAAAGATAGACGTGCAGGGTTGTGACCTTGAAGCGTTTCTCAGCCTAGGGCCTTACATTAAGAGCTGCTTGTTTGTGCAAATAGAGACCGTGGTTAGCGGTTCTAAGGATATTATTCTCTACGAAGGTCAGACTCTCCATGAAGAGGAGTTGCCTATTATGGCAGAGCATGGGTTTGAAGTTTTCAGTTTGATTGACTACCGGGACACGTACGGTACCCCAGAAGCGGATGTTGTGTACGTCAACACGGAACTAAGAAAGCAGAAAGGCTTGGCTTAGGATGGATGTCCCTGTCTACATCACGAATAAGAATCGGTTGACAAGTTTGAAGCGACTGATTGATTGGTTGCTTGAGACACCAGATATAGGGCTTATCACGGTCCTTGACCAGGGTTCAACCTATCCACCTTTGCTTTGGTACTATGAGCAGTTGCCTATAGGAGAAGTTGCGGTCAAGTTTCTTGAACCGAATCCCCATTTGTGCTGGGTGTTCTGGGCCCTCCACATGGATGAGGAACAGAAAGGTTACTACATAGTGACGGACGGAGATTTCGTTCCGGCTGATTTTTGTCCTCGTGACGTAGTTTCTAAGATGGTCAGACTGTTAGAAGAGTATTTTCCACAAAACTATTGGAAAGTAGGGCCGGGCTTGAGAACAGACAATCTGCCACCTAGTCCGTTTCGTGAGGAGGCGATTGCAGGCCAACAGCAATACACGAAAAACCGGCTTACACCTGAATGTTTCAGCGCCGCGATTGATACATCGTTTGCTGTGTATAAGGGTGGTTTCGGTGACCAAGAACTTGGCCATGCTATTCGGCTTGACTATCCCTATTTGTTTGAGCATCTACCTTGGTATACCTGGCCTTTGGATGATGAGGAGCGGTACTACATAGCTCACGACGATTACCTTTTGGGGCATACGAGCAATCTGCGAAGGAAAGGGCTAATCTGATGGCAAAAGTAATCCTAGTTGGTGGGCCTTCGTTTGCCCTTTTCAATCCTAGCCTCCATGCTTCACTCGGGTTGCTCTACTTAGCTGCATCACTACGTCAAGCAGGGCATGACGTAAAGATTCAAGACTGTCACAAGCTGAGTGAATGGGACGGGGAGAAGTTGAAGGTGAATCCAGCCCTGCTGGAGCCCTGCGATATTCTTGGCGTGTCAATCGTAACGCCGAATGCGGAGTTCGGTGGACAGTTGGCAGCGGCTTGGCCAGCGACACTGAAGGTAGCAGGTGGCCCACATGTGACTTACATCGTTGAAGGGCCCCATGCACGGTTCAAGACGCCAAAGTATTTTGAGGGTTTTGACTTTTTAATGACCGGTGAGTGTGAAGAAAGTTTCGTGTGGTTTTGTAATCGTTTCGACGATTCTAAACTCAACGGTTACGCACACCCACGTCGGGCACTTGAACAGGCACATATTCCGGGGCTGGTTTATTTCGACGCACTCGGGATGCACGCGAACCCGCAACCGCCCCTCCCTGACGTTACGAAACTGCCGATGCCGGCGTATGACTTATGGGAGAACTATTCCTCAGGAGGATTACAGGTCACATCGAAAACAGGGAAGTCGGTCGACGCAGAAGAGCGGAAGATTGGCAGTCTGTGGACGGCAAGGGGTTGCTTAGTAGCGGGAACAATGATAACTTTAGAGTCCGGATTGGATGTTGCTATTGAGAGCTTGCGTGTTGGCGATATTGTAAAATGTTTCGACGTGGAAAAAGGTGTTTATGTTTCTGCCCCTGTGCAGGCAACCTGGGAACGTGATGCGGACGATTTGTGGGAATTGGAACTAGATGATGGCACCAAGACGCAAATTACTACTGAGCACCCTATATGGACCAAAAAGGGATGGTCAACAGTTCAAGCCCTCAAAGTATCAAACGATTTTGTCTTGTGTTCAATGCAAACGGGATTTTGTGGTTTGGGCCTCAGCATTCAAACGCAGGAAGATAATTCGTTTTTGTTCCACAACATGCCGTTATCAATACGACAGAGTACATCCAGAGAAAAACGCGGCCCACATGGCAGCTACGAGGATGTCAAAGATTCAAAGGTCGGTACGGTGGGGGCACCCCCCAATTCCTACAAAGCGGGTCCGCAAACTTTTATCGGACTGCAAGAAGGGCAATTTGAATCCGATGAAGAGACCAGAGGTGGCCAGAAGAGTATCAATCATAATGAAACGAAAATGGGGGAAAGAACTTTCCTTGCGTATCAAGCGACGATGGGCGCTTGGCCTTATGCCTATGCCTTGGCAACGGAGCAGTGTGGGACATCAACAGAATGCTGGGGAGAAGTTGTTGGAGGCAATCTTGAAAGATTGTGGGCTTGGTTTTCGTTTTGTTGGGAATGGCCAGTTTTGGGTTGGGCCCTGCGTTTCTGGCAAACGAAGAAATCCAGACTTTGTGAACGTGAAAGCCAGAAAGGTGATTTTGCTCAATGGCGAGCATTGGCATTCTGTGGGTCAGGCAAGGAAAGAGAGGCAAGACTACAGGGGGTGCGGCTGGGATGTTTTGACTGTGTGGGTGCGACATCTGAAGACACGTCACCGCAACGTGCTAGTCAGGCAGTTGACCGTGTTTGGCGAAAAATAGTTAGGAAGACGTTTATTGGTGGGGCCAAAGTTTACAACATTACTGTCCATCCTTACCACAATTACTTCGCAAATGATATTCTTGTTCATAATTGTCCTTATGGTTGCTACTTCTGCGCCGACGCAAGGACGAAATTGCGGGAAGAAACGAACGCCCAGATTGAGGCTGAGGTTGAAGCACTAGCCGGGGTAGGCGTGACAGCGTTGCGCATCTGGGACGACGTGTTGACAATCAAAGACAAGCACTGCCGTGAACTGGCCGACATCTTTCACAACAACGGAATGCTCTGGCGTGGCTGGTCCCGTGTGAACTTGATGAACCCGGAGCTATTTACGTACCTAGAAAAGCGTGGTTGTACTGAAATGGGGTTTGGCGTAGAGCACGGCTCGGCTCGGATGCTGAAGGCAATGAATAAGGGAACGACGCCCGATGCAAACGAAAAAGGAATCAAGATTTGTCAGGACGCCGGCATAACAGCAAGGGCCTATTTATTGATTGGCTTCCCGGGTGAAACTTGGGAGTCGATTTACGAGATGCGGGACTGGCTGGATAAAGTTCGGCCGGACGCTGCAAGCCTGCACATGTTTCAGCCCTATCCTGGGTCGCAGGTCTGGAACACCCCAGAGCGATTCGGTGTCACGCTGCCTGAGAATGCCTTCTCTCAAATGTGGGAACTGAATGATGACGACCCGAAGACGCTAGTGCTTGATTTGCCTACGATGTCAAAGACTGAATTGTTTGAGGCGCGGACAATGCTGCACGAATGGATTCAGGAGAACATCTCACTGAGGCTAGCGAACCGATGATTATTAAGAAAACGACGGCATACGGTACGTTCTACGGCTGGGATGTTGATGGTGTCAGCCAAGCTATCATGCGCGGTGAGTTTTGGGAGCCCTACTTTCAGTCAGTGATGGATGCTGCCCCAAAGGATAAGTTGTGTGTTGATATAGGGGCGCACATAGGATTCTTTACAGTCTACTTGGGCCTGCACGGACATACAGTCCATGCGTTCGAGGCAAACCCAGAGACGTTCAAGGTCCTTGAGATGAACGTCAACGAAAACGGTCTTTCAGGCAGAGTTGTGCTGCACCCGGATGCTCTCTACGATGAGGATGGCCTGAAGTTGCGTGTCAACCCCTATACCGATTTCCCTATGACACCCGATGGCCGGATGGACATGGACAGGAAAGCGAATAGCGGAAACTTCCACCTCGCATTAGAAAGACCCGACAGTATAGGGAACTACGAGTTTGTGTCGAAGACCTTGGACTCATTCAATTTGGAGAACGTTGGGCTGATTAAGGTGGACACAGAAGGGTGTGACCTGAAAATCCTGATGGGTGCACTGGATACAATCAGGAGATGCCAACCGGTGATTTGTGTTGAGCGACTGGCTGACGTGCTGCACTTGCACGGGCAATTAGCGGGGGACTACGAAACGTTCGCTAGTGAGATAGGCTACAAGTTTACTCCTGTGTATGAGGTCGGCTATACGGACTTTGTAGGGAAACCATTGGAGGGATGAGATGAAGGCTGGTTTGGTGCTGACGACAATCAATGACCCAGTGTGCCTTGAGGGGTATTACAAGAACTTCGAGCAATATGGGCACCTTAGAGATGTGCTGGTGTTTGTCATACCGGATGTGAAAACGCCGAAAGACGCATACGTGCGGTGTGCTGAGTTGACCAACAAGGGCCTGGTAACACTATGCCCCGCCTACAGTGCTTCGGCAAACATTTTGAATAGCATTGGATTGAAGCCCGAAATGTTCCCACTGAACTCGGATAACCGACGCAACATAGGTTACTTGATGGCACTCGTTTCCGGCGTTGATTTTGTCATCTCAATTGACGACGACAACTACTGCCGCGAAGGTGAGGACTACTTTGCCAACCACGCTTTGGTTTGCGAATCGGGAAGTGAGGCTGTTTCGTCGTCTGATTACTGGCTAAACCCGTGTGAATGGTTGCAGATGACTGGACCACGTCCTAATCCCTATCAACGAGGATTTCCTTATTTCGCAAGAATGGGAAACCAGCATACTGTACATGCTAACGATGGATTGTTTGACGTACACGTAAACAGTGGATTATGGTTGGGAGACCCGGATGTGGATGCGTTGACCTGGGTGGCGATTCCTAGAAGGGTCTATGCACATCACTCGTCCGTCATAGCGGCGAAGGATACCTGGGCGCCCATCAATTCCCAGAACACAGCGGTGCGTGCTGAGGCAATGCCCGCTTACTATTTTATCCTTATGGACCCACCTCGGATGGATAGGGATGGGGATATTTTCCAGGGCTATTTCCTACAGGCGTGCATGAAGCATCTTGGCGGCCACCTACGAATTGGGACACCAATTGTTGACCACATGCGGAATAGCCATAACTACTTTGACGACCTTGTGAAAGAACTGCCCTGCATTCGGCTGCTGGAAGAGATGCTGCCTTGGCTGACTGAACTGAAACTGACGGGGAGTGATTACGCCGAGACCTACCATTGTTTGTCTGAAGAGTTGGACGAGTGGAGTCACCATCGTACAATTAGCACAAGTAACTTGCTGTGGTTTGAGTCTGTGACGAAAAACATGCGTGAGTGGGTCAAGGCGTGCCGGACAATTGGAGTGCAGAAGGTGACTGCTTAATATGGGTCAGCACCGTACTTTAGAGGCTAGATATGCGTAGAGCCCTGATTACTGGAATGGGCCAGGATGGAACCTACCTTGCTGAGTATCTTCTTGGCCTGGGAACGTATCAAGTCTTTGGTATGATTCGTCGGCAGTTTCCTCTTATACCGATTGCTGGGGTCGAGTACCTCTACGGTGACCTGCGAGATGAAATGTCAATTGGGACGGCACTTCGCAAAGCATGGCCAGAGGAGATTTACAACCTAGGGGGATGTACTTCGGTGCCAGTGTCATGGAACAATCCAGCCGAGGCGTTCGATGTGAACACCGGTGGGCTGGCGCGCATTCTGAAAATCGTCGAAGCAACAAAGAAGGACACGAAAATCTTCCAAGCGAACTCAGCCACGATGTTTGGGAATCACGACGGGCTGTGCAATGAGTACACGCCGTTTGCACCGTTGTCGCCCTATTGCATATCAAAGGTCGCTGCACACAGTATGGTAGGACTTGCCCGAAAGAGAGGGATATACGCGTCAGCGGGAATTGCATTCAATCACGAGAGTCCTCGGCGTGGGCATGAAGGTGTGACACGGAAAATAGTTTGTCATGTAGTGGGTTGGGCAATGGGGGATACCTCGACCCTGTATCTCGGTAATATGAAGAGCCGTCGTGATTGGGGCTTTGCGGGGGATTATGTTCAAGCAATGCACGCGATGTTACAGCAGGAACAACCCGGTGACTATGTTTTAGGGACAGGGGTTTCACACACAGTCGACGAGTTGCTAACGCTTGTGTGCAGCAAAGCTGGTGTACCGGTGCCGTTTGCCGCAGAGCATTTGAATGTGGATGAGAGGATGCAGCGTGCACAAGAAATTGTTGATTCAAGGGCCGATGCGTCGAAGGCAAAGCGGGTGCTGGACTGGGAGCCGAAAGTGGATTTTGATGCCCTGATAGGGATGATGGTTGAGGCAGAGCGTGCTAGTAGAACTTCTGAGGCAATAACTTGAAACTAGCCGACACTATTTCGATTCACTGCAACGATGCCGCTTCAAGTACTGCACCGATTGGGCAACATCCAGAATCGGATGGTACGACGAAGCGGGATAGGAACTACAAAGGTGGGCCTGACAAGGGTGGGGTCGCTGCGGGCGGCCCCGGTAGTGGATGCAATCCAGAAAAAGGAAAGTGTGGTAGGCAGTCTATGGGTAATGATGCACGTACACTTCTGGAGAAACATGGATGGACAGCAGAGGGATACCATTTTCAATATGGCACGGATTTTAAGCATCGTGCCTTCCCCGGTCATCATCTTACAGTTAAGAGTTACAGTTGGCAGCACAACGAGCATGGGACAAAAGTGAAAAGTGGAAGGAACATAGAGAGCTTGTCAGACCATCTAAAGTCTCTCCATGGGGAGGTGCAAGGTGCTAGGACGAAAATGAAAACCTCCCTCACGGGGACTTCTGGCGGTCAGTCAGAAGGCAGCTCAAGAACTGCATTGAAGTACTACGTTGTTGATGGGCACGGCCGAGTGCTGCATACATACCGGACAAAAGAGGAAGCAGAGACGGCGAGTGCAGGGAACCGGTACACGAAGGTAGTCACGCATGTTGAGCAAGCGACTCCGATGGAGGAAACTCCTGAGGTGATGAACATAATCCGTAGGCGGCCCGGTGACAATCAAGTACGGGTATTCAGGCGCTCGGTTCCATTTCCAAATACCCCGTACCCCGGAGGCCCTACGGGCAGGTAGAATATGGCCGCTAAAGGACAAAGAAACGGTAAGGACATCCACTGCAAAGCAGGTGCTTTCGGTCGATGATGGGAAGTCCACAAGGACGTTAGGATGCTGCTATCCTGTAATATACTTATGAACGAAAAGGAGTACTAACAAGTGGCCTGTCTTACAGTCCAGGCTCGACGTAACCTATCAAAGGGTCTGCGGGCTTACTTTGCCGACCCTGAGAACCGTGCAAGGCATAAGGCACGGTGTAATAGTCCTGCCACTCTTAGGGCGCGAAGTAGGGCTAGGAAGAGGTTATGGGAGAATCCTGTCTGGGCTGCTAAAGAACGAAGAAGGCTTGTTGTGTGGGCGAAATCAAGGCACCGTCGCAAGAGGATATCCGAGTTAATGATGGGGCACACAGTTTCAATTGCTACACGGGAGAAACTATCCCGTTACTGGATTCAATTTTACAAAGACCATCCCGAATTGAAAAAGAAAGTTGCTATACGTCAAGCAAATTGGTTCAAGGACCATCCGAGAAAGGGAAAGAAGATAATTCAAAACCTTATCAACGGGGTTTGCAACAGGCCAAACGACGATGAACTGGCTATTTGGGGAATTTTGCAGAAATACTTTCCATGGCAGTTTGTTCTGAATTGCAGTGACAAGGGAAAACACATTTGGGTAGGTCGGAAGATTCCTGATTTTGTTTGTGCTGGTAAGAAATTGGCCGTAGAGTTTTTTGGGAACCATTGGCATAGCAAGGAACGTGTTGGTCGTGACAAGAGGCAAGAAGAGAGATTCTATCGCCGGCACTACAGCAAACATGGATATACCGTTGTAATGTTCTGGACAGATGATTTGAGGCACACGGGGTCCGTCGTTGAAAGGTACGTTGTATCAAAAATTCAAGCTGCCTTAGCAGCGGGAGGGTAACCATACGAGTTTATCGTATCATCCATATTTCCGAGACAAACAGAATGCAATGCAGACCGCCGGGTTGATTACGTCGGTGGCGAACACTTCAGTAGGCTACACGGAGAGGAATGCGGCAGAAGGTGTCTCCGTGCCAACTCCTACCCTGTTGAAGGGGTCAAACTGGTACTTCGGCGGAACAATCAATCAGTCGACCGGGCAGTCACACGTAGCATAAGAGAAGAGATGCCACACACGTTTGACCTTGCGAGGCTTAACGAGGTCTTCGATGAACTCGAAAACGAAGACCGTCTGACGAAGTGGGAGCGTGGTTTTGTTGACTCCGTGCAAGCCCAGTGGCAGGAGAATGGTAAACTGACAGACCCACAATTGGAGTGTTTAGAAAAAATCTGGATTCGCTTGTGAGGAGGCAACACTATGTGGAAGAAAAATCAAAGTGACAAGGGAACAGGGAATCAACAGCAGGCTGTAATCCCACCGGCGGTATCCCATGTACCGTCGGTGGTTGACAGGCTGCGGTCAGAACTCCGTGCAAAAGAAGAAACTATCCGCGTGCGCGAGGCGGAACTTGCAACAATAGAAACCGTGATTGCTGTTCTGAACAACGAACGGGACGAACTGGCCTCGGACCTTGCTTGGTTTGAGCGGACGCCGCAAGCAGTGCGGGTGCTTACGTCGCTCCTCAAGAGGTACGGGCCAATTACGCCGGCGAGGTAACAAAATGAATCTCCAGCAAACGATAGGTTTCATCGAAGCATCGGCGAATCCATTTCCTTTGAAGGCGTCGTTCAAGGAAATCGAAGGCGGTGGGTATGCTTGCAAGATGTGTGGCGCGAAGATGAAAGACCAAGGGCAGGCCACGACCCACCTCTTAGAGAAGCACCGTGAGATGGAGTCAGGCGGGCCCGGTTCAGGTAGGCATCCAGAAGGTGGTCGTCAACCCGAGAAAACTGTGCACAAAGGGGAAAATGGTTGGTATTGGAGGGATAGGCACGGCCAAGAGTACGGTTATGCAAGCACTCGCCAAAGTGCTGAGGACGGAGCAAGGAAGCAGTGGAGCTATTCAGAGGAACCCGACGAACTAGAAGATAAGTTAGAGGCGCGTGACTTCTCCGAAGGTCGGCGTAAGAAACTGGCTAAGTCAGGTGTGGCAATGCCGGGTGGAGGTTTCCCGATTGTCAACAAAGGAGACCTAGCGAATGCGAAACGTGCAATCGGTAGGGCCAAGAACCCAGCCGCAGCAAGGGCCCATATCAACGAACGGGCTAAGGCATTAGGAGCAAAGCCCATAGGAGCACAGACCGAGTTCGAGCCAAGTATGCGGCTGCGGATGCCAAAGAAAGCAGGACAGGATACAACGACTCAGAACCCACAGTATACGGGTGGTGAACCTCCGTTGCAGGCTGAAAAGACAGCCGACCAAGACGCTTGCAGCAAGTCAAAGATGAATGCACTGGGGTTGCATCGTGGTGGTGGAGCCCGGCGTAGTGGTTGCTCTAGTCACGGGTTCCATCGTGGTGCCGGCTACGAGAGCAAGGCCCGAAGCATGGGGCACCGACTGACGTTGTCCTCATCGGCACTAATCAGGCAACGACCACTCAGAAATCGTGGGCCGATAGGGAAGTCGTTC
>Ga0209415_10019576_pt1 | contig 10582 bp, 10 predicted proteins | sample PeaSoiSIISIP2007_FD_187696 | JGI IMG/M metagenome (GOLD analysis project Ga0209415, IMG submission 187696) | Peat soil microbial communities from Weissenstadt, Germany - SII-SIP-2007 (SPAdes) (version 2) | ecosystem: Environmental > Terrestrial > Soil > Wetlands > Peat | place: Germany... | reverse complement strand
GAACCCACGCGTGCGGGGCCGCCGGCGGCGCGTGCGAGGGCGGACGGGACGGAGGAGGCTTGGCGTGGGCCGTGGCGGCCAGCGGGAGGGTGACCGCGAGGGCGACCGCGACGCGTTTCATCCGAGCGCTCCCTCGAACGCGCGAGCGAGGCGGTCCACTCCCGCGTCGAGCGCCTTCGCGTCGTGGGGCTCGGCTGCCGGGACGGCGGACACGGCGCGCACGTGCGCCCACGCGCGCGGGTTGCGGAACCAGTCGACGTCGAAGCGATCGCGAAGCGCCTCGGTGAAGGGCAGGGACTCGACGAGGGCGACGAAGCGCGCCGGCTCGTCGTCGCGCGACTGCGGCCACGCGCCTCGGAGGCGCGCGTCGAGGGGCAGGCCGAAGAGCCGCTGTCCCAGCTCGTCGAAGAGGTCCCGCGGCACGGCGCCGGAGTCGACGCCGAGGAGGAGCCGGGCGGCGTGGAGCCGGGCGTCGAGGAGGGCCGTGCGCGCCAGGACCCGGGCCTGACGGAGCGCCGCCCGCCGTCCGAGGCCCAGCGTGCGCACCTGCCACTCCACGTCCGCCGCGAGACCACCGAAGACGAAGCCGAGTCGATGCGCGGCGCGAGCCCCCGGCTCCCGGGCGAGCGCGAAGGGCATGGCCGACGGGGCCGCCGCGAGCCGCGCCGCGAAGCCGAGGTCGTGGAGGGCCCGCATGAAGCTCGCGGCGCCCAGCGCGACGGGGACCGGCGGCGGCTCCACGCGCAACCCCGCGAGCGCCGCGCCGAAGACCTCCTCGAGCCAGCGCCGCGCGAGATGCGCCGGCCACCCCTCGCCCGCCTCGCGCCCCACGGCCCCGTGCAGCACCTCCGCCACGCCCGCGCGCGGGTCCTTCCAGACGGCGCGAGACAGGTCCTCCGTCGCGTCGAGGAGCCGCCGCGCCGCCGCGCGCAGCGTTGCCGGTGGGCCCACCTCCAGCAGGTTCCACGCGTGCTCGCGTCCCAGGCGTCGCGCGATCTCCCCTCGCTTCTCCGCCCGCGCGCGCGCGCTGGACGCGAGCGACGCCCCCACCTCGCCGGCCGCGGCGAGCCAGAGCGCGGCCTCCGCCGCCGTCCTCGCCACGACGACGCCGCGCCACGCCTCCCGCCAGCTCACGCGCCTCGGTGGCTCGCCCTGGAACGGCACGCTCGCCTCGGCCGCCGCGCGCGCCCACGCCACGTCGTCCTCGCGCACGAGGCGCGCCATGGTCAGGGCGCCCACCCACGTGACGAGCGCGTCCCGGAGCGTCGCCTCCGCCGCCGTGGGGACGAGGTCGCGGAGCGCGTCCCACGTCGACTTGCCCGCCACCCGGCGCACGGGCTCGATGGGATCCTCCTCCGCGTGCTCTCCGGGGTCGCGGGCGAGCTTCGACCGCCACCGCGCGAGCGCCGTCGAGGCGCGCGCCACGTCGCGGTCGAGGGAGAGCAGATCGTCCACGCGCGCGTCAGACATGCTCGTCGTGCTCGGGGTGCTCGGGCCGGCTCGAGCCGCTCAACCGTGTATCGTCGCACGCGACGCGCCGCCGGGACGGGCCGGGCCCGCGAGGGCCACCACGATATCCCCCTCGACGCGCGCGAGGTGCTCGAGCCTCGCCGGCACCGTGTCGCGGTCGTCCCCCGCCGCGCGCGTCGCGAGGTCCACGAAGGTGCGGTAGTGGCGCGCCTCGGCCGCGAGGAGCTCGTTCCACAGCGTGTGCAGCACCGCGTGCTCCGGTGTGGTCGCCGTCGCCTCGGCCAGCAGCTTGAAGCGCTCGCACGAGCGGGCCTCGATGAGCGCCCCGACGAGCAGCCGGTCGACGAGCGGCGCCGTCTCCCCGCGCCCGCGCGGCAGCTCGTTGGCCGCGCGCCGCAGCTCCGCCGCGTAGGGGTCGACCGGTGGGGGCCCCAGGGCGACGCCCCGCTCGACGAGCACCGCGAGCACGCGCTGGAAGTGGTCGATCTCCTCGCGCGCCAGGTCCGTCAGCGCGCGCACGAGCTGCGGATCGGCCGGATGGCGCGTCGCGAGGGACAGCGCGTTGGACGCCGCCTTCATCTCGCAGTGGGCGTGGTCCACCAGGACCGCGTCGACGTCGCGCATGGCCTCCTCGGCCCAGGCCGCGTCGGTCGGCACCGTCAAGCACAGCATCGGCGCCTCTTTAGCACGCGGCCGTCACGCCCCGCCCGGCCGCCGCCCGAGCCCGAGCTTGCCGCCGAGCGCCGCGAACGGGACCGCCACCACCACGGTCGCGAGCGCGCCCCACAGCGACCCGGGCGCCCCGAACGCCAGCGCCGACGCGATGATCGCCGACGCCAGCCCCGCGAGCGCCGCCTCGCGCACGCCCACCCCCGCCGCTCCCCACCGCCCGACCAGGAACCCGCCCGCCAGCGACGCGAGCGCCAGCCCCGCCGCGAGCACGACCACCGGGCCCACGGGCGAGAGGCCCGCGGCGTCGAGTCGCGACGCGATCCACGCGGCCAGGAACGCGAGCGGCAGCCACACGACGAAGATCGCCAGCGCTCCGAACCCCACCCACTGCCACGGCGGTCGCGGGGTCGCGTCGTCCTCCCCGTCGGTCGACGGCACCTTGAGCACGGGCAGGCTTCGCTTGGTCGCCACTCCCGGGCAGCCTAGCGCAGGCTGTGTTACCCCGCCGCTCATGCTCCACGTCATCGACCCCGCCCTCGCGCGGAGCGTCGTGCGCCTGCGCGTGCGCTTCTACGAGACGGACCTCATGGGCATCGTCCACCACGGGAGCTACGTGGGATACCTCGAGGTCGCGCGCGTGGAGTGGCTGCGGCGGCGCGGGGTCGCCTACGCGACGTGGGCCCGGCGCGGGCTGCACCTGGCGGTGGTCGACCTCGCGCTGAAGTACCGGGCCCCCGCGCGGTTCGACGACGAGATCGACGTGGAGGCCGCGCTCGGCGAGTGGCGCGCGGCGAGCATCCGCTTCGACTATCGCGTGCTGCGCGCGAGCGACGGTCTGCTCCTCGCCGAGGGGTCGACGCGTCTGGCCTGCGTCGACGACAAGGGCGCGCTGAAGCGCATCCACGACGAGATGTCCGACGTGCTGGCGCGGGGCGAGCAGGGGTAGCGGCGGGTGCGTGCTACCGTGCGGGCCGTGGCGAATGCCGCGGCAAGCGACCCGTTCGGCCTGGTGGGAACGGTCGTCGACCGGCAGTTCCGCGTGGACGCGGTCGTCGGCGAGGGCGGCTCCGGCGTCGTCTACAAGGGCTGGCACCTGTCGCTCGACCAGCCCGTGGCCCTCAAGGCGCTGAAGATGCCCGAGGCGCGCGAGGCCGGCCTGCAGGGAGCGCTCCTGGCGAAGTTCCGCGAGGAGGCGAAGATCACGTACGTCCTCTCGCAGGCGACGCTCAACATCGTGCGCATCATCGACTTCGGCGCGACGACCGCGCCCACCGGGGCGTGGGTGCCCTTTGCGGTGCAGGAGTGGCTGGAGGGGGAGACGCTCGCGCAGGAGCTGCGAAGGAGGCGCCGGGAGGGGATGCACGGACGCTCGCTGGCCGACGCGATGGGGGTCCTGGAGCCCGCCGCGCGCGCCCTCGCCATCGCGCACCAGCGGCGCGTCGTCCACCGCGACGTCAAGCCGGGCAACTTCTTCCTGATGGCGCCGGTGGTCGACGCGCACTTCGCGACCCACGCGGTGACGCTCAAGGTGCTGGACTTCGGCATAGCCAAGGTGATGCACGAAGGGGCCACCCACAGCGGGAAGCCGTCGACGGGGATGGCGGCCTTCACGCCGAGGTACGCAGCCCCGGAGCAGATCGAGTTTCGGCACGGCTCGACCGGGCCGTGGACGGACGTGTACAGCCTGGCGCTCGTGATGACGGAGCTGCTCAGCGACCGACCGCCCTTCGAGGGCGACGACCTCCTCGCCATCGTGACCCAGGTCCTCGACCCCCAGCGTCGCCCCACGCCGCGCGCCCGTGGCGTTGCCGTTCCCGACGCGGTGGAGGCCGTCCTCGCGCGAGCCCTGTCCGTCGACCCGCGCGCCCGCCCCGCCGACGCGGGTGAGCTGTGGGCCGCCCTCCAGGCCGCGGCGATGCCCGCCGCGCCGGCTCTCCCCACGCCGCCTCCCGGGTCGATGCATGCGATCTCGCAGCCCTACCCGTCCCCGTCCTACGCTGCCCCCCTCCTCGCCGCGCCGTCACCCGGGGCCCCCCGCGCCGCGAACCTCCTGGCCATCGTGGTCGGGATCGGACTGGGGCTGCTGGTGCTCGTCGCACTCGCAACGTGGATCGTCACACGCCGCTGACGGTATGCTGTGGTGCCCATGCAGGTCCCCCGGCTCGCGCGCGTGTCCTTGCTGGGGGCGCTCCTGTCGGTCGTCGCCGGCTGCCACGGCGACGGGGCGCCGCGACTGCAGGGGAAGTGGCGCGGCGTCCGCGCGGAGGGGGTCGCGGCCGAGACGGCCGTGGCGGCGAACGCCTTCGCGACGGCGACGGAGATCGACGTGAAGGGGGACGCCATCACGGTGACGACGCCCAGGGACAAGCAGTCCGGCCGCTACAAGGTGGTCAAGCAGGACAAGACCATGCTGGTCATCACGACCGACAAGGACGGGGCCGACGATCCCCAGACCTTCACGTTCGTCGACGACAAGACCGTCCGGTGGGCCGTCCTCGACGGCAAGTCCATCGTCTTCGCGAAGCAATGACCCATGCGTGAGGGCAAGCCCAGCTTCACCGCGGCGGCGGTCGCCGCGGCGCGCGGCGTCGCGCGGGTCGATCCGCTGGCGATGGCGCTGGTCGACGGGCCGCTGTCGTTCGTGATGCGCGCGGGGCGGGTGGGCCGGGTGTCCGCGGCGGCGGTCAACCTGGCGACGCTGGGGCTGGTGGACCACATCGAGATGAGGACGCTGGCGATCGACGAGGCGCTTCGCGAGGCCATCGACCGAGGAGTCCGGCAGCTGGTGGTGCTGGGGGCCGGGCTCGACGCCCGCGCGTGGCGCATGCCGGAGCTCGCGGAGACCCACGTCTTCGAGGTCGACCACCCGTCGACGCAGGCCTACAAGCGCGCCCGCGTGGGCGCCCGACCGCCGGCGGCGAAGGAGGTGCGCTTCGTGGCGGTGGACTTCGCAAAGGACTCGCTCGAGGAAGCGATCGAGCGCGCGGGGCACGACGCGACGGCGCCGACGTTCTGGCTGTGGGAGGGGGTGACGCCGTACCTCCCGCTGGAGGCGATCCGCGCGACGCTCGCCGCCATCGCGTCGCGATCCGCGCAGGCGAGCCGCATCGCGGTGACCTACGGCACGCCGCAGGGCTCTCCGCTGGGGGCGACGGCGGTCCGTGCGGCGCGCTTCGCCTTCCGGGTGATGATCGGCGAGGCCCTCGTGGGCCTGCTGTCGCCCGAGGCGATGCACGAGGAGCTGGCGGACGTCGGGTACCGCCTCCTCGAGGACCTGTCGGCGGAGCAGTGGGGTGCGCGCTTCGGGGGCGGCAAGCGGCGCCTCCTCTTCGTCGACGAGCACCTCGCGGTCGCCGTCAGCGACGGACCGCTTCGCGCGTCACGCGCAGCGTGAGAGCGCGGTCGGCTCGCCTCACGCCGACCAGCACGTCGTCGGCGACCGGGCCGCTCAGCCTGGCCCGGGCCTCCTCCATCGTCTCTACCGCCGCACCGTTCACCGCGGTCACCACGTCCCCGGGCGCGAGCCCCGCCCGCTCCGCCTCGCTCCCCGGGACCACCGACACGACGACCACCTCGACGGGCTCGCCGGTCTCGCCCAGCGTCACCGCGACGCTCCCGCTCGCCGCAGGCCCCTTCGCCGCGGTGTCGTCCCCGGAGTCGCGCGTCAGCGTGATGCGAATGTTCACCGTCGTACGCGCGGAGACGACCTTCACGCCTTCCTCGCGGGCGCGCCCGACGTCCGGCGCGTAGGCCTCGAGCGTCAACGTCCCCTCCGGGAGCTGCTTCAGCGAGAAGCGCCCCTTGGCGTCGGTCAGCGCGATCCCCTCGGGGTTGGCGCCGACGACGAGCCACGTCGGCACGTGGTCCTTCGCGACGCGGGCTCCGGGCACGGGCTGGCCGTGCGCGTCGACGACCTCTCCCTCGACGACGCCCTCGGCGGAGAGCTCGACGCGAGGAACCGCGAAGGGACGCCGTCCGCCGCTGTCCGGGATGATGAGCGCATGCGTGACCGGCGCGAATCCGGCAGCGCGCACGTCGAGCTTGGCCGGCCCGGGGGCGAGCTCGCTCAGCGAGAAGATGCCGTCGGTCCCGGTCCGTGCGCGCCGTACGCCGAGGTCCGTGTAGAGCGTCACGTGTGCGTCCGCGACGGCGTCCCTGCCGCGCGACGCGACGACCTCACCGGTCGCGCTCTCGGCCGGGGACAGCTCGACGCGGAGCGACTCGCCGCTGCCGTCGGTAGTGACGATCTTCGGCGCGTGCCCCGGCGCGCTCACCTCCACGCGCAGCGCGATGCCTCGCGCGCGCTTCAGGGTGGCTTCGCCTCGTCGGTCCGTGAACGACGTCGTGCGCAGCGGCGCATCCGCCGAGAGGGAGCTGGCGCTCACCTGCGCCGCGTCGACCGGCCGGTCGCGATCGTCGACCACCGTGACCGCCAGCGCCTCCCGCGGGGCGGGCAGGTGCACGGTGACCTCCTTCTTGCCGCCCTCCGGGATGCTGACGGTCATGCGCACGTCGGGCTGCGCGTCGTCCTCGTCGACGCCGGCAGTCAGGCTCACCTCGTCGGGGAGCGACGCGAACGCGAACGTCCCGTCGCTCGCCGAGCGCGTCGCGCGCTCCAGCGTGCCGCGCATCGCCGCCACGACGACCCGCGCCCCTTCGACGGGGCGGTCGCGCGCATCGAGCACGCGGCCCTCGAGCGTCCCCCCCTCGTGCATCACGACGTCGACGTGGGCTTCGCCGCCGGGCAGCAAGGTCACGAGGTCGCTCTGCGCCTCCACGAACTGCGGATGCCGCACGATCGCACGCACGCGCCCCGGCGAAGCGGGGCTCGCGCGGAAGGTACCGTCGGCGCGCGTGACCCACGGCTCCGCGAGAGGCGCGCCACCGGCGACCGGGTCGGCGCCGCCGCGCGGCACCGGCATCCCCGAGTGCGGGATGGGCGGCACCGGTCCGGGCATCACGCCGAGCTCGCCGGCGGGAACGAGCGGCGCCGGGCCGCCGAGCACGGCGTCGAAGTGGGCCGCCTGGAAGGACGAGCGGCGGGGATCGTCGAAGATGGGGGCGCCGGCGGGATCGGTGCCGACGATCTCGATGGTGGCGCCGTCGATGGGGTACCCGCGCGCGTCGACGACGCGCCCGGTGAGCGTGCCGGCACGGACCAGCGCGACGCGCGTCTCGGGCGGAGGCGGGTCGGCCACCGCGACGGCGCCCCGGGGGACGAAGCCGTCGGCGCGCACCCCGAGGGTCGCCCCGCCCGGCGCGATGGGGCCGAGGTGCGCGAGGCCCTTCGCGTCGGTCGTCGCTTCGATGGGGAAGGGCGAGAGGCCCTGCTCGGCCAGCGTCACGCGCGCGGCGGCGAGGGGCTCCGCGTCGTCCGCGTCGCCGTCGGTGACTCGCACGGCCACCCAGCGCCCCGGCGCGAGGTGCAGCACGAGCGACTTCTCCTCCCCGCGCCCGACGAGGACGCCCAGCTCGATGGGCGACACGCGGTCACCGGCCGTCGCGCGCAGAGCGTACATTCCCGCCGCCAGCCCGCCGATCCGCACGTCGCCCGCGGCGTCCGTCTGCGCCGACCGCGCGGGCCACAGCATGGCTCCCGCCACGGCGACGCGCGCGTCCGCGACCGCTTCGCCGTCGACGCCCACCACGTGCACCGCGATCGCGCCCAGCTTGCGCAGGACCAGGCTCACGGCCTCGCCATCGCGCGAGGCCTGCGCGCTCGCCTCCTCGAACCCGGCCGCGCGCGCCGTCACGCGCCAGGGTCCCTCGCCGAGGCGACCCACGTGCGCGGTCGCGTCTCCCGACACGCGCGCGCCTACCGGCAGTGGGTCGGCCGACGCGGTCACTTCGATCTCGGCGCCCGGCACGCCGTGCCCGAGATCGTCCTTCACCGTGACGTCGAGGGTGTGCTCGGGCAGGAGCTCGATCGCCACCGCGCGCGTCCCCGACTCGACAACGAGCCGCGTCGACCCGCGTGCCTTGTGCGGCGCGTCTGCGAGGATCCACGCCTCCCCGCGCGGCAGCCCTGCCAGGTGCACCGCGCCCGACGCGTCGGTGTCGCGCGCGTCGGCGAGGTATGCGCGACCTTCGACGAGGGCCAGCGCGCGGACGCGCGCCCCGGCGAGGGGAGGTCCTCCCGCCCCGTCGCGCACCGTCACGTTCAGCGCGCCGTCGCGGTCTTTCACGTCCACCGGCACGGGCGGCGCGACGAGATCGTGGAGCACCGCGCGGAACGACGCACCAGGGATCCCTCCCACGCCGAGGACGACCAGGACGGCGACCGCGCTCGCTCGAAGAACGCGGAGGATCGCGTCGGCGTGGTTCACGGCGGAGCGAAGGTTAGCTCAGTGCAGCGTGTACCAGTGCCCCTCGTGCTCCACGATGGGGACGCCAGGGCGCATGTGCGAGGGCACGTCCACGTCGCCATCCGACGCCGTCTGCGCGGCGACTATCCGCTCGCGCGCGGCATCCATCGCGGCGTCCATCTCGGCCTCCTCGCGCGCCCACAGGGCCAGCTTCACCTTGGCGCGCTTCCTTCGCTTCGCCCACGCCGCCACGGTGAGGCCCGCGATGAGCGTCCACAGGGCGCCACCGCCGGTCAACATCGGCACCAGGCCGAAGCGGTGGCTCGCGTCCTCGCGCCACTCGTACTCGAGCTTGCGCAGGTCCGTGTCGTAGGCGTCCTCCAGCGCGCGATCGAACGACGTCCCGTTGCGCACGCGCTCGACGAGGGAGCCGAAGCGCGCGCGGTCGTCATCGCGCATGAGAAAGCGCACCACGTCGGCCGACTCGGCGTAGGCGATGCTCACCTCGGAGCCCTCGCCCGGGAAGGCGCGATCGAGCTCCGCCAGCGGCAGCAGGCTGTGGCTCACCGTTGCGTCCCAGAGCACGCGGAAGCGCTTGCCCCAGAACTCGCCCGACTCGTGGATGGCGAGCCCCTCGTTGAACCAGCGAGGGATGTGATGGCCGGCCACCGACTCTTCGAGCGCCACGTGCGTGAGCTCGTGACGCAGCGTCTCCGTCAGGTCCGCCGCCTCCCATGTCCCCGGTGCCAGCATCGAGAGCAGGATGAGGTGGATCGACGGATAGGCCATGCCCACGGCGTACCCGAAGGGCGGCGCGCCCTCCGGGGCCAACTCTGCCATCTGCCCCGGGTTGCGCGCGACGCGGACGAGCACGTGCTCGAGGACCGGCTGCCCGAGGTCGGCCGCGAGACGTGCTCGGAAGTCCTGAGCGTCGCGCGCCATGCCTTCGACCCGTTCGCGCACGCTCGCTGGGAACTCGAGCACCAGCCATCCGTCGTCGATCCGCTGGAAGTCCGCGGGGGTGGGCGGGAGCCTCGTCGCCACCGGCTGGATCACCACCGCCACGTCGCGTGGAGCGAGGGTGTCGCTCTCCGGCTCAGCCGCCGCCGGGCATCCCCACGCGAGCGCGAAGAGCGCCGCGAGGAGGGCCAGGAGGCGGGCGAGACGTGAGGCCATTCAGTGCGGGACCTGCATCTGAAGATGGATCGTCGACTCGCTGTTGTCCCGCGTCGCGAAGAAGATGGCTCCCCCGGCGAACGCCGCCGCACCCACGGCCCCCCAGAACCAGCCGGATTCATAGAAGGCTTTGCCCTTCGGCGGAGGGACCGTGATGATCGGCTCCTCGTGCGTGGCGAGCGCCGGGGCGGACGTGGGCATCGGAACGGGCGGCTCGCCCCCGTAGGTGCGAGCGAGCGACTGGGAGGCCGCCGCCCACGAGACGGTCGGGCCACTGTCGGGGCCGTAAGCCGCCGCGTCGAACGCGCCCGTCTCGGGCAGGAACACGCGTGCGGTCGGGTGGCCCGCCTCCACACGGACCACCAGGAGGGCGCGGACGTTCAGTCGTCGCGCGATCTCGCCGAGCAGCATGCGCGAGGGCGCATCCTCGCCCTTGACGGCTGCCAGCGACTCGGCCAGGTCGCGCACGTCCGACGGTGCACCGGCGGGCGCGGGCTCGCCGCAGAGGATCCGCGCGTGAGCCTCGTCGAGCACCGACGGGCGCAGCGAGGGCGTGCCGTAGACAGCCTGGGCGAGCGGCCAGGCGGCGTCGGTCGCGCCGCCCAGGGCGACCACGGCCAGCCCGCGAGGGGCTGCGACCGGCGTCGGAGCGGCGGGCGCCGCGGTGACCGAGGGAGGCACCGGGTCCTGCGCGAGAGCGGCCGGGGAAACCACAGCCACGGCCAGCACAAGCCGGACCGCAAGAGCCACGCGCCGCATGTCGCCTTCTCCTTGCTTCGATGCCACCGCCGACGAGGGATCGCTCTAGCACAGGCGAGCGACTCAGCGGCTGGACAGGAATTCGACCACCGGGGCGAACACCGGCGCCGACTCGCCGATGGCGTCGCGCATGGGCGCGGAGCGCAACGTGGCCACGCCGAGGGCGACGACGACGACCGCGATCGGCGGGCCGACCAGAG
>Ga0209415_10019575_pt1 | contig 10582 bp, 9 predicted proteins | sample PeaSoiSIISIP2007_FD_187696 | JGI IMG/M metagenome (GOLD analysis project Ga0209415, IMG submission 187696) | Peat soil microbial communities from Weissenstadt, Germany - SII-SIP-2007 (SPAdes) (version 2) | ecosystem: Environmental > Terrestrial > Soil > Wetlands > Peat | place: Germany... | reverse complement strand
CGGGCCGAGGCGGAAAGCGCCAAGCTACGGGAAATTCATGCCAAGCTGGCGCAAAAGGCTGCCGCCGTGGAATCCCGCCGCTCGGCCCTGGCTCAGCAATCCGCCGCCGCCGCCGCCGATCTGGCCGAGGCCGTCGCTGCCGAAGAGGCGGCGCGGGCCATTGTCGAAGGCTTTACCGGCAATAATGAAGGCCGCGACAAGGTGGCGAGCCTGCGGGCCGATCTGGCCGAAAAGCGCACCCATCTGGTGGAAGCCCGTTCGTTCCTCGACCGCCTGCGCCGGGAAACCGGCGACCGTCGCCGCCGCCTGGACGCCATCTCGGTCGAGGAAATGTCCTGGCGCGAGCGGGCCGGCACCGCCGTCCGTCACCGCGAGGAACTGGAAGAACGCCGCGAGGCGGCCATGGAAGAGCTGGAACGCCTGGCCTCGCTGCCGTTGGAGATCGAGGACAAGCGGCAGACCCTGCTGGACGACATTGCCGCCGCCGAGGAAGCCCGCACCCAGGCCGCGATTACCTTGGCCCAGGGCGAACAGTTTTTGGCCACCGCCGACCGTGCATTGCGCGAGGCGGAACATGCCCTGTCCCAGGTGCGCGAGGATCGCATCCGCCGCGAGGCCGCCGTGGCCGCCGCCGCTCAAGGGGCGCGCACCCTGGCTGAGCGCATCGCCGAAAAGCTGGAGCTGACGCCTGACGCCCTGACCGAGCAGGAAGGCGAGGTGCCGCCCGACGTCATCCCCGAGCTGGAACCCAAGCTGGAACGACTGGTGCGTGACCGCGAAGCTATGGGGCCGGTCAATTTGCGGGCCGAAGCCGAGGCCGAAGAACTGGAAACCCAGATGACCGGCCTGAACGCCGAGAAAGACGATCTGGTGTCGGCCATCGCCAAGCTGCGTCAGGGCATTGCCGAGATCAACCGCGAGGGCCGCGAGCGTCTGTTGGCTTCGTTCGAGGCGGTGGACCAGTATTTCCGCCAGTTGTTCGCCTCGCTGTTCGGCGGCGGGCGGGCGCATCTGACCCTGACGGAATCGTCCGACCCCTTGCAGGCCGGTCTGGAAATCATGGCCAGCCCGCCGGGCAAGCGGTTGCAGATTCTCTCTTTGCTGTCGGGCGGCGAGCAGGCCTTGACCGCTCTGGCTCTGTTGTTCGCCGTGTTCATGACCAACCCGGCTCCCATCTGCGTGCTGGACGAGGTGGACGCTCCGCTGGACGACGCCAATGTGGACCGCTTCTGCCGTCTGGTGGCCGAGATCGCCCGCACGGCCCGCACCCGCTTCCTGGTGGTCACCCATCACCGCATGACCATGGCCCGCATGGACCGGCTGTTCGGCGTGACCATGGCCGAACGCGGCGTCTCCACCCTGGTCTCGGTCGATCTGCAAACTGCGGAAGCGTTGCGTGACCAGGACTAGGCAGCTTTCCGATTGATCGGAAATCGCCCCGCAAGCACCGGCTAGGGCGCGGGGAACCAGGCGTCGCTGCGTCCGCCCAAGCGATAGGCGAACAGGCCGATCCATTCATGGATAGCCCATTCCAGATGACGAAGATGCTCGGCCAAATTCGCCGTATATTCGTGGCTGGATTTGTATGAGACGGGCCAGGGAACCACCGGCCATCCGCACCGGCGAAAGACGCCGACGGTTCGCGGCATGTGGCTGGCCGATGTGACCAAAAGCCAGGTCTGACCGGGTTGCGGCTGCGCCAGGGCTTTGCTGAATTCTGCATTCTCAAAAGTATTGCGCGATTTTCCCTCGAAGCTGACGCGGGCCGGGTCCAGTCCAAGATCGCTCAGCAGTTTCCGTGTGGCTTCGGCTTCGCCCGGTTGAGTGGGGTCGGGCAACAGCGAGCCCCCGGTGAAGATCAGTCGAGCCCCAGGATAACTCCGGGCCAAGGCGATGAAGCTGGTTAGTCGCTCGGAGGCATCATTGAGGCTGGGAATACCTCGTTCGTTGGAGATCACTGGATTGATCGCTCCGCCCAGCACCAAAATTCCATCGACCTGGGGTGGAAAGTCCTGGGGGCGCGGGAAACGATTTTCCAGCGGGGCCAGCAGCCAGTCGTCCAAAGGCAGAAAAGTCACGGCCAGAAAAGCCAGCACCGCCACCGACATGATCGCCCGCCCCACCTTGGGGCGGCGGCTGTAGGATAGGATCTGCCCCAGCAGCAGCAGCGCTATCAAAACCGCGTTGGGACCGGAAAAAGCCCACAGGAATTTGGATAAAACAAAGGACATGGCTGACTTTCGCAATTTATGCGGTAAGGTGCGGGCGAAAAGCTTATCAGAGATCTTCGTTCCGGCGCAGACTCGATCGACTGGATCGACTTGACGGAAATGCCCCGGCTGGACGAAAATGGCGACGCTTTTTCTGGGTGGCTCCGCCGCAGTTGTCCCAACTGTGGGGCGATGGCGTGAAACCCTGAATTTTGCGCGGTTAATGGGGGTTTGTGGCCTTGACAGCGGGGGTGCCAAATCATATGGTGCCCGCGCTTTTGGCTTCTACGCGGCCGGAAGGGGGTTTTTACAGCGTGCTGACATGGGAGCGTGCGAACATGACGGACGATGCTGGGGGCCCCAACCAGAATGATTTCGATGCCCGCCTTCAGGCGGCTCGCATTCGCGAGGCAGTCGAAACAGGACGGGACCGGACGCGGAATGGTGCGGCGAACAATGCGGGCATGGGCCTGGGTTTTCGCATCGCCATAGAGTTGGTGGTGAATATCATTGTCGGCACGGGCATCGGCTACCTATTGGATTGGTGGTTGGGGACTAAGCCCTGGTTGATGGTGGTGTTCGTTTTTCTGGGTGCTGCCGCCGGCGTGGTGAATATTTACCGCGTCGCCAAGGGGTTCGATGACTCCGTCGGTCTTGGGCAGGCGTCGCGCCGCGGGAAAAGTGATCAAACGAACGGTCCATAAGAGAGGCGTGCGGTGGCAAATCCGGTCGAACAGTTCCAGATCGAACCCTTGGTTCCTCTCCACATCGGGGGGGTGAACGTTTCGTTCACCAATTCGGCCCTGCTGATGGTGGTGTCGGTGGCCCTTGTCACGGCTTTCCTGACCCTGTCGGTGCGTGGCCGCGCCCTGGTTCCGGGCCGCTGGCAGTCGATGGCCGAGGTCTTCTATGAATTTATCGGGAACATGATCCGCGATAACGTCGGCAGCGAAGGGCGCAAGTTCTTCCCCTTCATCTTCTCGCTGTTCATGTTCGTGCTGTTCGGCAACCTGCTGGGTCTGGTGCCGTACTCCTTCACTTACACCAGCCACATCATCGTCAATTTCGGCCTTGCCGCGACGGTGTTCGTCGGTGTCACCATCATTGGCTTCATGCGTCACGGCACCCATTATCTGCGGATGTTCTTCCCGCATGGCGCGCCGATCCTGACCGCGCCGATCCTGGTGCCGATCGAGCTGATTTCCTATCTGTCCCGTCCCTTCAGCCTTGCCGTCCGTTTGTTCGCCAACATGACAGTGGGCCACATCATGCTGAAGGTTATGGGCGGCTTTGTGGTGGCTCTGGGCGTGCTGGGCGTGCTGCCCTTCGCCTTCCTGGGCGCCATCACCGTGCTGGAGTTCGGTATTGCTCTCCTGCAGGCCTACGTTTTCACCATTCTCTGCTGCATCTACCTGAACGACGCCATCCACATGCATTGATGGCCGGGTTAGATGCGGTTACGGGATAAGTTTTAGTCGGTATTCGTTTCAAGAAAGGGAAGTGTAATGGAACCTCAAGCTGCGAAGATGATTGGTGCTGGTCTGGCTGCCATCGGCATGATCGGCTCGGGTATCGGCGTGGGTAACATCTGGTCGAGCCTGATTGCCACCGTCGGTCGCAACCCCGCCGCCAAGGCGAACGTCGAGCTGTACGGCTGGATCGGCTTCGCGGTGACCGAGGCCATCGCGCTGTTCGCCCTGGTCGTCGCCCTGATCGTTCTGTTCGTCTAATTCTTTCAGACGAGCACGAAGTTTCGGATCAGCCGGCGGCTCCTGGCGGAGCTTGCCGGCTGGTTCGTATAAAAGGCCGCATACGCGCCTAAAAGCCGCATACGCGAACAGGAAGTCCAGAGCGATGCCTCAATTCGACCCTACCTTCTTCGCCCCGCAGCTGTTCTGGCTGCTGGTGACGTTCGTCGTCCTTTATTTCCTGATGTCCGCCCTGGCCATGCCGAAGATCGGCGCGGTTCTGGAAGAGCGTCAGCGCAAGATCGACGACAACCTGGACAAGGCCGCCCAGCTGAAGGCCGAGGCCGATGCCGCCATCGCCGCCTATGAAAAGGCCCTGGCCGAATCCCGTGCCCAAGCCCAGCAGATCCTGCGCACCAGCGCCGAAGCCCTGGCCAAGCAGTCCGAAGCGAAGCAGAAGGAACTCGGTGATAAGCTTGCCGCTCAGATCAAGGCCGGCGAAGCGCGCATCACCGCCGCCAAAGATCAGGCCCTGGCCCATGTTCGGGACGTGGCCGTTGACGTGGCCAAGACCGCCGCTCAGAAGCTGACGGGTCTGTCCATCGACGACGATCAGGTGACCTCTGCCGTCACCGCCGCCATGCAGGAGAGCCGCTGATGTTCTTCATTTCCGTCGCCCAGGCCGCTGAAACCGCGGCCGAGCATCACGAAGAGGCCGAGGCCTTCCTCAGCCCCCATAGCGCCGAGACCTGGGTCGCCGTTGCGTTCCTGATCGTGGTCGCCCTTCTGGCCAAGCCGGTCTTCCGCGGTATCACCGCCGGTCTGGACCTGCGCCGCGAGAAGATCAAGAGCCGTATCGAAGACGCCGAGCGTCTGCGGGCCGAAGCTCAGGAAACCCTGGCCACCTATCAGAAGAAGCAGCGCGATGCTCTGAAGGAAGCTGAAGAGATCGTGGCCCACGCCAAGGCCGAGGCCGACCGTCTGGCCGCCAAGGCTGCTGCCGATCTGGAAGAGCTGCTGAAGCGTCGTGAGCAGCAGGCTCTGGACCGCATCACCCAGGCCGAGAGCGAAGCCCTGCGCGAGGTGCGCAATGTCGCGGTGGATATCGCCGTGAACGCCACCCGCACCCTGATCGCCAAGACTCTGCCGGCCGCTCAGGCTTCGGCTCTGATCGATCAGGCCATTCAAGATTTGCCGAACCGTCTGCACTAAGCAGCCTTCGCACGATCTCGGGAACCCCCGGCGACGGAAGTCGTCGGGGGTTTTTGCTTGAGGGATTTGATCATGCATCTCTATGTCGACGCCGACGCCTGCCCGGTAAAAGACGAAGTGCTGAAAGTGGCCGTGCGTCACAATCTACGCCTGACTTTTATCGGCAACAGCTGGATGCGCGGATTGGATCATCCCCTGGTGGATCAGGTGGTGGCCCCAGAGGGGTTGGATGCCGCCGATAATCTGATCGCCGAAAAGATCGAGCCGGGCGATATCGTGATCACCGCCGATATTCCTCTGGCCGGGCGCTGTCTGGCCAAGGGGGCTCGCGGCATCGATCACCGCGGCAAGGTCTTCGACGAAGCCTCGATCGGCATGGCCGTCGCCGTTCGCAACCTGATGACAAGCCTGCGCGATACTGGGCAAATCGAAGGTGGCGGTCCGTCAGGCTATGCCAAACAAGACCGGTCCCGCTTCCTGGATGGTTTGGAGCGGGTGGTGCAGGCAATGAAGAAGGGCGTGTAGATAGAACGCAGGGCACTCCCTGCACCCGCTAAGGCCTGAGGCCTTGGACCGCGCTTGTTTCTTTCGCGGCGAAGCCTCAGTGATTTTCCGACCAATGGGCTTTGTCGCGGATTCACCATAAAAAAGATGCCGCTGATTCTCCGCGGAACCTGTCGGGGCCGAACTTTATTGTATCGGGGAAAAATCGGTTGGAAGCAGGATCTTGTTTTCCTGTTTCTCTAGCAACGGCAAGGCGATCGGCAGGAAGTCCGTTTGCCAGTCGAGGTCCTGGTACAGGGCTGCGCGTTTGCACAGCCGATCATCCAGACTATCAGACGCCCAGATATGGCTGAGCTGATTCAGCTCTCCGATCTCTGTCTGCCAATAGCCGACGAGTGTGGCGTATTTGCTAATAATTGGCAGCCCAACCTCTTTGAAATGCCTTACATATTCGCCCAGTTTTCATGGGCGTATGGTGTCGGTTCTCATTTCAAAACCATGGCGGCACCTCAATCCTCTGAATCAAAACAGAGGCGGTATCGTTTCGGGATCCAAGGCCTTGGCGGGTGCGGGCTGAGCCCGCGAAGCTTCCAGTCTCCTCAATAGCGGAGGTTGGTCAGCTTCTTGAACAGATTGCCCTGGGGCAGGGGGGTAAAGTCCTTAACCTCGCGGGAGGGGCGGCCGAACAGGAAGCCCTGAACGTAATTGCAATTGCAATCGCGGCAGAAATCCAAAGTTTCCGGGGTGTCCACCATCTCGGCGATGGTTTCGACGTTCATGCGTTTGCACAGCTCGGTCAGGGCCGACAGGAAGGCGCGGCCTTTGGGGGCCTTCATGGCGTTCTTGACTGCCGAGCCGTCCAGCTTCACCACATCCACATCCAGCACCGAGAGATATTGGAACGAGGCTGCGCCCGCACCAAAATCGTCAAGACAGACATGGTATCCCTTGGATCGCAGGGCCTGGATGAAGTTATTGGCGGAATCGAGGTCGCTCATGCGCGAGGATTCGGTGATCTCGAACATCAGTTTGCCCACCAGCCACTCATTCTCCTTCAGCATCTTGTGCAGGGCCTCGACATAGGTGGGCTTGCCGATGGAGTAGCCGGAGACGTTGACGGCGGCGCGGTATTTGTTGCTGTTGCGCGGGAATTTACCCAGCCATTCGACGACCTTTTTCGCCATGGCGAAGTCGAAGTCGTGGATCAGGCCGGTTTCCTCGGCGAAGGTGATGGTCTTGAAGGGGGATTCAACCCCGGTCTTGTCGAAACGACAGAGCGCTTCGTAGTGGTGGATCTCGCCGGTGGCGATATGGATGATCGGCTGCAGCGCGACGAAGAAGTCGCCCTTGTCCACGATCTGCTTGAAGTTGTTGACCTCGGCCACAGCCTCGCCCACCAGGGTGGACATATTGGCGGCCAAATCCTTGATGTTCAGGCCCGCGCCATCGGAGTCGCGGAACTTGTTCATGGTGTAAAGCAGGCCCTTGGCGAGGTCTTCCTCGCTGATGTCGGCGCCGCCTTCCATTTCCATGGTGGCCGACTGAACCTGAACGCCGACGCCGGTGGGGTCGAACTTCTGGGTCAGGCCTTCGATCTGGCTGACCAGATCCTCTACCTTGGTGCCCGAAGCGTGCATGATGGAGAAACGGCCATCACCGACCTTGGCGGCGGTGTCGCCGCCCACCGAGTTGGCTTTCAGGAAGTCGCCCACCGACTGCAACAGGGCATCGCTGGCATTTTCGTCCAGGCGCTCTTGCAGGGTGGTGATCTCGGGGATGGAGACCAGGGTGACCTCGGCGGTTTCCCCGGCTTCCTGGATGCTGCGCAGGCGCTCGGCGGCCATTCCGGCAAAGGAGTGGCTGTCCACCAGGCCGCTTTTCTCATCCTTGGGCAGGCTGGCGCTGGGCAGAGCCTCGGCGGAGCTTTTGCGCAGGGCGATGAAAATGTTGGAATCCGGCCCCAGGCAATAAGCCGACATGGAAACCCACTGGGGCTGATCGGTGCTCAGCATCAGACGCAGCATCTTGTCGTGGATGCGACCGGATTTCAGGATTGATTTGAAGATCTGCCCGACCAGAGGGATATCAGACGGCATCACCAGATCGCGGAACGACGAGCCTTGGAGATCCGTCTTCGAGCGGCCAAAGAAAGCCTCGGTGGCGCCTTCAACAAATTCGATGTTGAAATAGCGGTCCAATTCGAACAGCAAATCAGCCCAAGCGAAAGCCATCGACACATAACGGTCGCGTTCCCGCTTCAGAGATTCAATCTTAATGTCTGAACTGCCCACGTCGCCCCTTCCAATAAGGGTATAACCTGAGGGACAGATTAGCCGCTGGCTACAGGAAGAAAAGCCTAATTGCTCTATGGCGGAGGGCTAGTGAGTATCCGAAGGACCATCAGGCTTGACAGGGTAACCCCTAACATCTCAGAAATCATGGTGGAAAAGGAGTGAGAAACCCATGGTGGGGAGTGACGGGACTAGAACCAAGCTGTTGCAAGGCCTGTTGACCGGGCTATTGCTGGCAGCCGCCCCTGCATTGGCGGAGACTCCCTTCGAGGTGGGGGTCCAGGCCTATGGCAAAGGTGACTTCGCCGCCGCTCGCCAGAACTGGGAAGAAGCGCTGGCTGCCGGCGATTGGGAGGCCGCACGCAATCTGGGCCTGCTTTATCGCAAAGGCCTCGGTGTCGAGCCCGATGCGGCCAAGGCCGCCGGCTATTACCAAGGGGCTGCCGACCACGGCATCGTCAATGCCGAACTGAATTTAGCCGAGCTGTATCTGGTGGGCCAAGGCGTGCCTAAGGATATGGAAAAGGCCAAGCAGCTGCTGAAAGACGCCTCGGACCATGGCAGCCTGCCGGCCCGCTTCCGCCTGGATGAAGTGCAGGACGCCGAGGCGCGGGCTGGTGGGTCATTGGCGCTGACGGCTCCATCCAAAACTGCGGGCTCTGGTCCGAAGGTCAAGCCGCAGGTCGCGCAGGTTGCGCCCGAGGCCGCGGCGAAGACAGAGGCTCCGGTTGAGGCTCCGGCCAAAAGCAGATCGGTCGCGGTAATTCCGCTGCCTCCTCCTCCTCCTCCCATGCTGCCGCCGGGCAAGAAGCCGCCAGTACCGTCTGTCGTCGCTGCCGTTCCGGTGGCCGCTCCGGTGCCGCTGACGCCCCAGGCCCAACCTCAACCCGAGGCCCAACCTCAATCCGAGGCACAGCCCCAGCCCGAACCCGCAGCGGCTCCGGCCCTGCCCCCGGTGGCCGAGGTTAAGGCAGTCGAAACGCCCGTTCCCGCTGCTCCGCCGGTTGCCGAAAAAACAGTGGTCGAGAAGCCGGTGGTCGAGGCCAAGCCTGTCGAAGAGTCTGCGCCGCCGCCTCCTTTGCCGGCCCCCGAAGTTAAGCCTCCTGAAGCCAAGCCGGCTGAGGCGGCCCCAGGGGTGGCCTCGGATGGTTCGGTAACCGAACCGGCTTCCTCTGAGTCCATTAAGAGCGAGAGCCAGGCCGCTCTGGAGCCGGGTCAGCTGCGTTTGCATGTGGCGTCTTATCGCAGCGAGGCCGATGCGGCCCGAGGGTGGCTCAGCTATAACCTGCCGGGCTTGATGCCGGAATTGGAGGCGGTGACCATCCCCGGCAAGGGCAAGTTCATCCGCCTGTTCGCCGTGGGGACGGCCGACGAGGTGCATCAGCTGTGCGATGATATGAAGTCGCGCGGCGAACAATGCCGTATCGTCGAGGGCAAGAAGTAAGACTGGTTCCAGGACGCATTGAGCGCCAGACCCGCTCAGTAGCCGGGGCGGAGTTTCCGGGCGGCTTCCTGGGTCGGCAGGGCGGTGGCACCGTCCACATAGCGCCAGTCGGTCATGACGCCGCCGCCATCCTGAATCTGGGTCTTGCCGACCCAAGCCCCCATGGTCGACTGATGATCGACGGCGCGGAAGCTGATCGGCCCTGCCGGGGTCGAGACGTTCAGCCCTTCAAAGGCTGCGGCCAGCTTGGCCGGATCGGTGCCGCCGGCCTTGTCGAGAACCGCCGCCACCGCCTTCATGGCGTCATAGCCCAACAGCGAGGCCAGGCGCGGATCTTCCCCATAAGCCGCATCATAGGCCTCGACGAACTTTCGATGTTCGGGGGTCTTGATGTCGTACCAGGGATAGCCGGTGACGATCCAGCCGATGGGCGCGTCGTCGGCCATGACCTCCAGATAATCGGGCTCGCCGGTCAGGGGGCTGACCACCGGCATTTTCTCCAGTTGTCCCTTGGCCTTGATCTGGCGCACCAGCCGGATCAGGTCGCCGCCAAAGGTGGCGTTGAACAGGGCGTCGGGCTTGCTCTGCTCAAGGGTCGCCTCGACGGATTCGGCGTCCAGTTTCCCTAAGGGCGGAGTCAAATCGGAGGCGAATGTGACATCGGGGCGGCGGCTTTTCAGCTGCTGCTTGAAATCCGCCGCCAGGGTTTGGCCCTGTTCGAAGTCGGGGGCGATCACCGCCCAACGTTTGGCCGGCAATTGAGCGGCCTGGTCGGCCAGCATGGCGGTTTGCATGGCGGCGCTGGCCCGCAGGCGGAAGGTGAAGTGGTTGCCCCGGCTCCACACCAGACTGTCGCTCAGGGGCTGCACGGCCAGGAACGGCTTGCCGCGTTCCCTGGCTACTTCCGAAACTGCCTGGGCCGTCTGGGTCAGCAAGGTTCCCATCAGCAGCACGGCGCCATCGGGGCCGGTCAGTTCGTCGGCGGCGCTGGCGGCTCCATCGGGGCGGCCGCCGTCATCGCGGGTGATGACCTCGATCTTGCGCCCGCCCAACACGCCGCCGGCCTTGTTGATCTCTTCCAAAGCCAGCTGCCAACCGTTGCGATAGGGAATGGCGAAGGCGGGAATGGCAGTATAGCTGTTGATGTCGCCGATCTTCACCACATCGGCAGCCTGTGCGCCGAGCGGCCATGACAGCAGCCCGGCGGACAACAGGAAAAAGCGGTGGATCGGG
>Ga0209415_10019573_pt1 | contig 10583 bp, 11 predicted proteins | sample PeaSoiSIISIP2007_FD_187696 | JGI IMG/M metagenome (GOLD analysis project Ga0209415, IMG submission 187696) | Peat soil microbial communities from Weissenstadt, Germany - SII-SIP-2007 (SPAdes) (version 2) | ecosystem: Environmental > Terrestrial > Soil > Wetlands > Peat | place: Germany... | reverse complement strand
TCGCGTCATGGACTCCACGGGTTTGTGTGTTTACGAGTCATGCAGCGGCGCGAACGAGGACGACGCTTGCGCATTGCCGGGAGGCGCGGTCGGCACCTGCTGTGCAGGGACCTGCCGCGCTCTCGATTTCGCCGAGAACGACAGCAACAACTGCGGCGGTTGCGGCCTCGGTTGCCCGGCCGGCGAAGGGTGCTCGAACAGTTTTTGCGGCAGCCCTTCGTGCAACGCGAGCACCCTCCAACCGCCAAGCTGTTGCGGCATGTCTTGTGGCGCCGGTCGGGCGTGCTCGGCAATCATCTGCCACTACGAGGGACCCGTCGGGGCATGGGCGCCCACCGCGGGATGCTCGGCGTGTCTGCCGACCGACTGCTTCTCAAGCGCAGACGGCACGCCGTGCAGCATTGCGGGCGGCAGCGGCCTCTGCTGCCGCCAGGTCTGCGTCGATCCGGCCCATGACGGCCAGAACTGCGGGGGGTGCGGCAACGTCTGCTGCCCGGGCCGGACGTGCGGCCCAGGGGCCTTCTTTCCCAGCGGCCTGTGCCTTTGACGGGCCTTCCGCGTCCAGCCGGCGCCTTCACGGGCCGGCGTGAGTTGCAGCTCCGCCAACGAGCTGGCATGCGGGACGCATGAGCCAAGCCAGAAAGGTCACGTTGCTTCTGGGCATCCTTCTTCTCGGCGGTGCCGCCGGGCGCCTCATCGTTCCCTCGGCACGCGCCGACTCGGGCGTCCAGCGATGGGAATACACCTGCAAACAAGAGGGGGGGCGGGCGCCGGAGGTCACCGACATGGCCAACCGTCTGGGAGCGCAGGGCTGGCAGCTCGTCGTGAACGAGTCGGTCGCGGGCATATGGTGCTTCAAGCGGGCGTCGCCCTGACGCACCGGGTCCAGCGGTCGTGCCAGAGCGGTCGGTTCATCGCCCGTCGATCGCCGTTCATCGCCGATGAAGAACCGTCGACCGTCGATCCATCGCGATCGATCGCCTGGCGAGGGCAGATCATCGGCCATGGATCGCGTGCTCATCGTCCGTCGCCTGCTGTGCATCGGCGATCAACAGCGATCGACCGGTCGTACGCGGCTGGCGACCGGCGACCTACCGCAGGGGCTGCGTCGGCCACGGCGGTCGACCACCCATGAAATGACTCTTCATGTCCCGTCGATCGCGATCGACCGCGGGTCGACGGCTCTTCATCGGCGATGAACGGCGATCGACGGGCGGTCGATGGCTCGACCTGGCCGATGGTGCTTCGCAGGTCGCGGACCGGACACCCCCGACGCCTTCTCGAGCGTCGGAGCCAGGCATTTGAGAGCAGCGGCTTGGCGCAGGGCCCGTGCGGAGGGCCCGGCCGCGATCCTTGCTCCGTCGCCCCTGCTGGAGTACCAAGCGACCCACCCGCGGCTCGGGCCCACCAGAGGCGCAGATGGCTCGAGTACTCCTGATAGGTCTCGCCGGCGCTCTCGGGACGCTCGCGCGCTACTGCGTGGGCGTCTTCGCCGGCCGGGCCCTGGGCGCGGGGTTCCCCTACGGGACGCTCATCGTGAACGTGCTCGGGTGCTTCCTCATCGCGGGGGTTTCCGAGCTCGCCCTGTCGACCACGCTCATCTCGCCGACGCTGCGGGTGACGCTGACGACCGGGTTCATGGGAGGGTTCACGACGTACTCGAGCTTCAACTACGAGACGACGGCCCTGCTCCGCGAGCGCGCGTGGGCCGCGGGACTGCTGAACGTCGGCGTCACGATGCTCGGCTGCTTCGTCGCGGGGCTGCTCGGGCTCGCCGTGGCGCGGCGGATCGCTGGTTCCTGAGGCCTGGAGGGCAACATGCGCGTTCTCGACGGTGAAAAGCTCCTGGTGCGCATCTTCATCGGCGACTCGGACAAGTGGCAGCACACGCCGCTCGACCGCGCGCTCCTCGAGCGGCTGCGCCGGGAGGGCTTCGCCGGGGCCACGGTGTTTCACGGCGTGGCCGGGTTCGGGGCCGCCAGCGTCATTCACACGACCCACCTGGTCGATCTCTCGGGCGACCTGCCGGTCGTGATCGAGGTGGTCGAGGACCAGGAGCATGTCGACAGGCTGGTCGCGATCCTCGACGAGATGGTCGTCGGCGGCGCGCTGGTCACGATGGAGAAGGTCCGCGTGCTCCGGTACGCCGCCGGCACCTGACGCGGCGCGTTGCGGGAGTGACCCGGCGCTCGCGGCGTCTCGCGTGCGCGCGGCGGCTCGGGGGGGTACGCTTGGATCATGTCGCGCAGGGGGTTGCTCGCGCTGTCCTGCGGTCTCGCGCTCGGCTGCGCGCGGCCCCGCGCGGAGCCCGCCGTGCCGCAGAGCGCAGCGCCGTGGGCCCTCGTGTACGTGGCGGGGAGCGAGGCCACCCTCGAGCGGCGGGACGACGCGACGCTCGACTGGAGCCCCGCGTGCGCCGGCACCTGCGGGCAGTACCTCCCGCCCTCAGGCGCGTACAGGCTGCGCGGTGCCAGCGTCACCAGCGCGCCGTTCTCGCTGCCCGCGCCGGACCTCGGGCGCGTCGTGCTGCGGTTCGACGACGAGGGTCACGTGTTCACGAGCCATACGCTCCCCATTCCGGGCCAGCCCTTCGCCCCGATCGTTCTGTTCCTGCAGATGCGGTGAGCCGCGGGGGGATCACTTCGGCGCCACGAGCACCTGGCCGCTGATCGCGGGGGCCCCACCGTCCGGGCCGATTCCGTCGTCGGTCCAGTACACTCGCACGGCGTCCACCGCGACGGCGACGGGGTTGTTCTGTCCTGCCGCGATCGTCGTCGGGACGGCCTGGGGGTCGCCGTCCACCGGGACCTTCACGATCGACCCGCTCCCGGGATACGCCGCCGTCCCCACGGGAACCGCCAGGTACACGCTCGTGCCATCCGCGACGATGCCGCCCGACGTGGCGTACGGCTCGCAGTCCCGCGCCGAGGGCAGCATGTGCGGCGCGCCGCCGTCGAGCGGCGTGCTCGCGACGGTGCAGGGCGTGGCGGTCGAGTACACGGCGTACTGGTCGACCGCGAGCGCACCGGCGACGGTGAACCCCGACGTCGCCAGGAGGACCGGTGCGCCGCCGTCGAGGGGCGCCCGCATGATGCCGTCGTTCGACACCCAGTAGACGCTCGTGGCGTCCAGGACGATGGCGCTCGGGAAGTTCAGCCCCGTGGCCACCACGGACGGCGCCGCACCGTCGAGCGACGCCCGCATCACGAGCCCCGAGTCGAAGCCCTCGCTCTCGGCCCAGTAGATGTTCGTCGAGTCGACGGCAGGGCCGACCGGCGCCGTCTGATTCATCGCGAGAGCCACGGACCGCCCCCCGTCGATGGGCACGCTCAGCACGCTGCCCGTGCCGCCGGGGACGCTCTGCGACCAGTAGACGTTCACGCCGTCCACCGCGAGGCCGCCGGGGGAGCCCGGGCCCCTGGCCAGCGTGACGGGCGCGCCGCCGCCGAGGGGCCTCTTCATCACCGCGGTCATCCCGACGTCGAGATCCGTCCAGTACACGTTGTGCCCGTCGACGGCGATGAACGACGGGTGCTGCTGGTCAGGCGCGAGCACCCCGATCCCGTCGCCTGCGTCCAGCGCCTCGACCGGGGCGTCTTCGGCGGGCGGTGCCGCGGCCTCGGGGACGGAGCGCGCGTCGATCGTCGCGTCGACCGCGACGGCGCCGTCGGTGGCCGCGGCCTCGAGCCCGCCGGACGAGGCGGGCCCACCGCACGCACATCCCAGCCCGATCAGGCCGACCGCCGGCCCCCATCCGTGTCCCATGCGCCGCCGGGAGCATACCTCGAGGCGGAGCCCCGCCGCGCCAGATAGGTGGACGTCAGGTGGTGGCAAGCACGCGCGCGAGGACGAAGCCGTCGTGCCCTTTGCTGCCGACGGTCTGGATCGCCGTCGCGCTCAGCCTCGGCTCGCGCGCGAGCAGCTCGAAGAGGCGGCGCGTCCCGTGAATCCGTGGGTCCTCGCTGGAGGCGTCGAGGACGTTGCCCGACCGCACCACGTTGTCGACGACGATGACGCTGCCCGGGCGCGCGAGCCGGATGGCCCACGCGACGTAGTCGGCGTTGCTCTCCTTGTCCGCGTCGATGAAGAAAAGGTCGAACGGCCCGCGTCCTTCCTTCTCGAGCAGGGGCAACGTCTCGAGGGCCTTGCCCACGCGGATCTCGACCAAGCCCGAGACGCCGGCGCGCGCGAGGTTCGCGCGGGCGACCTCCGCGTGCTTCGCGTCGGCCTCGAGGGTGATGACGCGGCCTCCGGGCGGGAGCGCGCGCGCGAGCCAGATCGTGCTGTATCCACCAAGCGTGCCGATCTCGAGGATGGATCGAGCGCCCTGGATCTGGGCGACGAGGTGGAGCATCTTGCCCTGGTTGGGCGCGACGTCGATCGCGGGGAGCCCGGCGGCGGCGTTGGCGCGCAGGGCCTCGTCGAGGACGGGGTCCGGGGGCAGGAGGGCGCTGACGAGGTAACGGTCGACCGCGGTCCACTGGTCCTGAGGCATGACGGGGCCTCATACCTCCGGCGCGGGCCGGGGGCTACTCACCCGCCTTGCGGAGCGCCCCCCATGATGCAAGCTGACGGGAGGCGACATCGACGGATGGGGACGCGGCTCGTGCGAAGCGGATGCGCCCTGGCGTTCGCGGTCGGCGTCCTCCTCGGGACCGCGCCCGGCGCGCTCGCGCTGCCGGCCCCGGAGCCCCCCCCCGCGACCGCCTCCGGCGCTCTCCCTCCGCTTCCGCCTCTTCCGCCTTCGCCCGCGCCCGCGCCCCCGCCCCCGCCCACGCCCACGCCCGGGCCCGCGCTCTCGCCCACGCCCGAGACGAAGGTGGACGTGGGCTGGCGCCCCGCCGGGCCTGCCCCGCCTTCGACGGCGCCCGCCGTGGACGACTCGCCCCCGCGCGCGCATCACGAGCCCGAGCGCCGCTGGTACGGCTGGCAGATCATCCTCACCGATGGAGCGGCGCTCGTGTCTCTCGCGGCGGTCTCGGAGAGCAGCGCCTGGGGCGATCTCGCGCTCGGCCTGTACGTGGCGGGAGGGCCGATCGTTCACCTGGCTCACGAGAACGGCTCGCAGGCCGCGGGGAGCGTGGGTCTGCGGTTGCTCGCGCCCGCGGGCGGCATGTTGATCGGCTTCGTGCTGGGCGCCCTCGAGAACCCAAGCTGCGACTGCGAGGGGGGATTGATAGGGGCCGGCGGTGGGCTCGTCGTCGGCACGGTGGCCGCGTCCATCCTCGACATCGCGCTCCTCGCGTACGACGTCCCGCCGGCTCTGTCCGGTGCGCATGCCGCGGCGCCGAGCCTGCACCTCGCCCCCGTCGCCGGCCTCCCGCGCGACTCCACCGGGCGCGTGGCCCCGACGTTCGGGTTCGCGGGGTCGTTCTAAGGTCTAGCCGAGCACGCGCTGCAGGAAGGCACCCACCCCGGCGGCGACGTCGGGAGGGATCCCGTGGCCGCCCCGGAACGGCACCCACTCGACGGGAAACCCGTGCGCGGTGAGAGTGTCCTTCAGCCGCTCGGACAACGCGAAGGGGAGGAGCTCGTCCGCCCTTCCGTGGCTCATGAACACGGGCAGGCCTCGTCGGGCGTCGAAGCGAGCCGCCCACTCGTTCGCGGCGATGTGCGTGCCCGAGAGCAGCACGAGCCCTGCGAGCGGCCGCGCGGACCGGAGCGCCGCGTCGAGGGCGAGCATCGCCCCCTGGGAGAAGCCACCCAGAACGATCTTCCCCGGCGGCGGCCCGAGCGCCCGGGTGGCCTCGTCCAGCAGCGTGTCGAGCTGGCCCCTCGCGGCGTCCAGGCCCTCGGGCACCTCGGTGAGATCGCGCGCCTCGCCGAGCGCCTGGCGGCGCATTCGCTCCTCGAGATCGATTCGCCACCACGCCCGACCACCCATGTAGGCCCGTCCGAGATCGACCGGCGCGGCGGGGAAGACGAAGCGCGTGCCGAGAGGAGCCGCGAGCGTGCGCCAGAGGGGGACGAGGTCGTCGCCAGGCGCGCCGAAGCCGTGGAGGAGCACGACGACCGGTCCGTCGCCGCCGCCTTCCCGGTCGGAGCCGCCGGCGATGCGCGCCTCGAGGTCGCCGAGCTTGGTGAGTCTCATGGGGTTCTTCGGGTCTCTTCTACCGCGGTTTGATCCTTTTGCGCCGCCGGTGCCACTCAGCATGGACAGGAGAACATCGCTTTGCACCCCTCGTCGGCCCTGGCTCCCTTCGCTTTCGGTCTCGGTCTGGCACTCGTCGCATGCGGGGGGAGCGCTATCGGCCCCGCGGGTCCTCCCGGGGAGGCAGGGCCGCCGGGCGAGGCCGGCCCCGAGGGCGACGCGGGGCCACCGGGGCCCGAAGGGCCGCCAGGCGAGGCGGGCCCCCCCGGCTCGCAGGGGCCCCAGGGCGATGCGGGGCCCCCTGGTCCGGCGGGGCCGCAAGGTGACGCGGGGCCCCAGGGGCCAACGGGGGCCCAGGGAATGACAGGACCCCAGGGACCGACCGGACCGCAAGGGAATGTGGGCCCGCAGGGCCCGCAGGGAGACGCCGGGCCGACGGGGGCGACGGGGCCCACCGGTCCCGCGGGCGACGCGGGGCCTCCCGGTCCCGGCTACGACGTCGGCTTCGCCAGCGTCGTCACGTCGGCCGGCGGCGCGGGGGTCTCGACCACGGTAGGAGCCTTCGGTGGCAGCGGGACCACGGGGGCCGCCGTCGTGCGCAACGGGCGAGGCGACTACACCGTGACGTTCACCGGCGCCTACCCGTCGTCGATCACTCCCGGCGCGCTCGTCGCGGTGGCGAACGCCCAGGGCAACCTCCAGGAGGCGAGCGCGGTCGTCCTGAACGCCAGCGCAACGTCGATCGCCGTCGAGGTCTTCACGTTCGCGTACCAGCCCGACGCCGGCAACGTCGACGTCGACGACAGCTGCGCGGTGGCCGTGGACCTCGGGCAGTGACGGCGCAGCGGGTCCGCTGAGGGCTCTCAGCGAAGCAGGGCCGCACACTCGGCGCGGGCCCCACGCGTCGCAAGCTGGACGCAGCTCGAGAACGACCGGCGGGCCTGGGCGAAGTTGCCGCGCTGCAGGTGGGCCGCGCCGAGGATGAGCCACGCGTCGGCGTCGGACGGATCGAGATCCACGGAGCGACCGGCGTGCTCGATGGCAACCTTGGCGCTGCCCCGGTCGAGTGCTCGCTGCGCGGCGCGCTTGGCCTCGACGGCTTCGGCGGGGTCGGGGGCTGGTGGGTCGGTCGGGGTCGCGGTCGGGGTCGCGGTCGGGGTCGCGGTCGAGGTCGGGGTCGGCGCCGGGGCCACCGCGGTCACCTCGGCGGCGAGCGTGGCGTTCGCCTCTCGTCCGTGCTCGGCGCTCCCGAGCTTGAGCGTCGAGACCGTCACCGCCACCGCGGCCGCCAGGCACGCGACGGACGCGGCATAGGCCACCCGCTTGCGTCGTGCCGCCGTCTCGCTTGCCGGCGTGACGTAAGTCGGCGCACGCTGGGCGGGCGGGGCGTCGGACGGGCCCGCGAACACGACCTCCGCTCCCTCTTCGACCACGTACTGGTCGTCGAGAAACTCCTCGTCCTGGTCCTGAGCCTCGTCGAGCACCACGAGATCGTCTGGAAGGAACTCGACCTCGACCCGCACCGGCGGCGGTCGCCTCTCCGGTCGACGCACCGGCCGCGGCTTGCGACGCGGAAGGGGAGGCGGGATTGAACGGCTCGGAGGCATGAGGAGTAGGGAGGCGAGGCGCGGACCTTCTCTTGCCCACGTTGTGTGCGCCGTACGATTCAAAGGATCACTCGCCCCCGCGAGTAGCAAGAAGTTCCGTTCTGAATGAACAATTGCCGTAATGATCGATGCCGCAGGGGCTGCGCCGTGCCGCACCCTTTGCGGAGGAAGGAGCCGGAGTGGGTCGCCAACGGCCTGCGAGCCCGAGGGGTACACGGGTTGCTTCAGCGCGCGCGGTGAGCTCGGAGCGCCGGGGGTCGTCACGCGCCGCGGCGGCGCATGCGTCGCTTGTCACGGTAGCCCGTGAGCTCGTCCGGCTCGAGGGCAAGATCCTCGCGCTCGAGAAGGAGATGCGCGCGGCCATCGATCGCGTGCCGGCCGACCGCCGGGAGAGCGCGAGGAACCTCGTCCACTACGTGGCCCTGAGGCAGCACGATCTGCGCGATCTGCAGGAGCAGCTCTCTCAGCTCGGTCTGTCGTCGCTGGGCCGCTCCGAGAGCTGCGTCATGGGCAGCCTCCTGCAGGTGTCCGAGCGCGCGCACGAGTCGCTCGCCCTGCGGGGCCACGAGGGCGCCCGCCGCGAGCTTTCGCGCCTGGACAGGCAGCGCGGGGCGGCGATGTCGTGGGCAACCGCCAAGGATTACCTGCACCGGCACACCCGGGACGTCCTCGGGCCGCACCCCGACGACCGGCACATCCACATCATGGTGACCGCGCCCTGCGCGAAGGAGGCTGACCGCGCCTGGATGGCCAAGATGCTCCGCGCCGGGATGACCGCGCTGCGAATCAACTGCGCCCACGAGGGCGAGGCGGAGTGGGGTCGCATGCTGCGGGCCCTGGGCGAAGCTCGCCGGGAGACGGGGCAGGAGTGCCGAGTGCTCATGGACCTCGCCGGGCCGAAGATCCGGACGGGCCCGATCGGCGGTGCGCGCCGCATCGCCACGTGGAAGCCCGTGAAGGACGAGCTGGGCCGCGTCCGTGCGCCCGCGCGGGTGGAGATCCATCGCGCGTCCGCGCTGCCTGTCGACGGCGCAGGCCCGCTTCTGACCGCCGAGGACGAGCGGCTGGCGAGGCTACGCGAGAAGGACGAGCTGCGCTTTCGCGACGCCCGCGGCAAAAAGCGGGTGATCTCCATCCGCGAGATCGAGGACGACAGGGTCGTCGGCTTCGCGACCGAGCGCGCCTACGTGCTCAACCGGGTCCGCGCCCGCGTCTACCGAGCCGGGGTGCGGGGCCATGATGTGACCCTCCGGGTCGGCGGCGCGGAGGGCGCCGCGATCGACGTGAAGACGGGCGACGCGCTCGTCCTGACCGAGCGGGCCGTCGAGGGAAGGCCACCGCGGCGCGATCGCGAGGGGCGCGTCGTGAAGCCCGGCGTCGTCGCGTGCACGCTGCCCGCCGCGCTCGAGCACCTCGAGCCGGACCACCGCGTGCTGTTCGACGACGGCAGCATCCACGCGATCGTCGAGCGCCCGCGGAGCAAGCGCGGCGACTTCCTGCTTCGCGTGGTCCGTACCCAGAAGGACACGGCCAGGCTCCGCGCCGAGAAGGGGATCAACCTCCCCGACACCCTCACGACGGTGCCCAACCTGACCGAGGAGGACCTACGCGCGCTCGCCTTCGCGGCGACGAACGCCGACGCGGTGAGCCTGTCCTTCGTCCGCTCGCCCGAGGACGTTCGCGCGCTGCACGCCGAGCTCGACCGCCTCGAGCGCCCGGGCGTCGGGGTGGTCCTGAAGATCGAGACCCGCGCCGGCTTCGAGAACCTGCCGCGCATATTGCTAGAGGGGATGAGGAGGCCCCCGCTCGCCGTGATGATCGCGCGGGGAGACCTGGCGGTGGAGGTTGGGTTCGAGCGCCTCGCCGAGCTTCAGGAGGAGATCCTGTGGCTCTGCGAGGCGAGCCACGTGCCCGCCGTCTGGGCGACGCAGGTCCTGGATACGCTCGCGCGCACCGGGGTGCCGTCGCGAGCGGAGGTCACCGATGCGGCCGCGAGCGTCGCGGCCGAGTGCGTCATGCTGAACAAGGGCCCGTTCGTCGACGAGGCTGTGTCCGCGCTGTCCGACATCCTGAGGCGGATGGAGAAGCACCACTACAAGAAGCGGAGCCTTTACCGAAAGTTGCGCGTATCCACCTTCGCCGAGAGGTGACGGACGATGCCGCTCCCGGCGAACGACTTGTGCGATACTCTGGGAGAGTAACGTGGACCCTCCTAGGCCCGGCCCCAAGAAGCCTCCGATCCAGGCTCCGAGCGACACGCCTCCACCCGTCCCCTCGAACGGGGGCGATCCCGCGCACGACGGCGACCCGCTCATCGGCGCCGTCCTGCTCGATCGCGTGCGCATCGTTCGACCGATCGCGCGGGGCGGGATGGGCAAGGTCTATTACGGCGAGCAGACGCAGCTGAGGCGCCCGTGCGCCGTGAAGGTGCTCGATCCACGGCTCGTCGCAGGCGACCACGCGGCCGAGTTCGTGGGGCGCTTCCTGCTCGAGGCGAGCGTTGCGGCGAAGCTCACGCATCCGAACGTCATCACGATCTTCGACTACGGAGAGACCCCGCAGGGCAGCTGCTTCATCGCCATGGAGTACCTCGAGGGGCGCTCCCTCTCCGACGAGCTGAAGGCGGTCGGCCGCCTGTCTGCGGGGCGCACGGTTCACATCGCGCAGCAGGCCTGCCGGGCCCTGCGCCAGGCGCACGAGCTCGGCGCGATTCACCGGGACATGAAGCCCGGCAACGTCTTTCTGATCCGCCGGGACGACGACGAGGACTTCGTGAAGGTGCTCGATTTCGGCCTGGTCTCGGAGGTCCAACCCTCCGGCGGCCCCGATCCCGGCCAGTCGATCCAGATGATGGGCTCGCCGCGCTACATGGCACCGGAGCAGGT
>Ga0209415_10019572_pt1 | contig 10584 bp, 8 predicted proteins | sample PeaSoiSIISIP2007_FD_187696 | JGI IMG/M metagenome (GOLD analysis project Ga0209415, IMG submission 187696) | Peat soil microbial communities from Weissenstadt, Germany - SII-SIP-2007 (SPAdes) (version 2) | ecosystem: Environmental > Terrestrial > Soil > Wetlands > Peat | place: Germany... | reverse complement strand
GAGCCGGGATAGGCCACGCCGGCACGGCGCTCGAGCCTTATCGGAAGATCGTCTCCCGGCGCTATGGATACAGCTATCCGCTGGATGCCGCATCGGGCCTGCACGATATCTACCTCCAGGTCGCCTTTGATCTGGGCACGGTCGGGCTGGCGGCGTACCTGGCCGTGTGGGCCGCGGCCTTCGCCTGGAGCGTGCGATCGCTGAGGGCGCTCGCTCCTCGGACCCCAGATGCGGGACTGTACCGGGCGGTGCTGGAGGGCTGTATCGCGGGGCTGGCGGGCAGCATGGGCGCCGGCCTGTTCGAGAACAACGCGTATGACAAGGAGGTGCAGCAGGTGATCCTGATGCTGATGGGGCTGGCCCTGTATGCGGGGCTGCGCATCCGCGCCGCGCAGGGAGCCGCGCCCCGCCGCCCGCACCGGAAGTTATGCTCCATCCCCGATACGAAGGAGCGAGCGGGAGCGCTATGGCTGCGGGTGCGCTTGCGCGTGCGGGAGCGATGCCGTATCCAATGTCGAGCGACGGGATGTGACGCCGAATGGGGGAACCGGGGCGCTCCCGCCCGCCACGCGATATTTTTGGGGGAGAAATATGGCCGGGAGCTACGGCGGATTTCTGTTTCGCTACATCTCGCTGCTGGTGCTGAAGAACAAGACGCTGGGCGGGACCATCGAGCAGATGGCTCGCAAGCAGGGGCAGGCCACCTGCGTCCGGTTCGGAGATCGGCGCATCAGCTACGAGGAGTTCAATCAGGCGGCCAACCGGCGCGCCAATCTATTTCAATCCCTGGGCGTGCAGCGCGGGGAAACGGTCGCCCTGCTGATGGAGAACCGGCCGGAGTATCTGGAGACGCTGGCCGGCTTGGCGAAGCTGGGCGCCGTAACCGCCGCGATCAACACCAATCTCGCCGGGGCCGGCCTGGTTCACTGCCTGAATATCTCGGGTGCCGTGCGCCTGATCGTCGGCCGGGAGTGCGTGCAGCGGCTGAACGAGGTCATGCCCAAGCTCGACCGCATCCGCGCGGCGGGCATGTTCGTGGACTCCGGCCCGGAGAGTGGGGCCGCCCTGCCTGCCGGAAGCCACGACCTGGATGACATGCTCGCCGGGGCGAGCACGGCCAATCCGCCGCGGGTCAAGCTCCGCAGCGACGACCAGCTGATGTACATCTACACCTCCGGAACGACCGGGCTGCCGAAGGCCGCCCGGATCACGCACCTGCGCTGGTATAGCGCCGGGCTGGCGTTCGGCTACTACGGCCTCGCACTGACGCCGAGCGACGTCGTCTACTGTGCCTTGCCTCTCTATCACAGCAACGGCGCGCTGATCGCGCTCGGCTCGGCCTTCGTCAATGGCGCGGCGCTGGCGCTCTCGCGGCGCTTCAGCGCCAGCCACTTCTGGGAAGAAGCGACCCGGCTGGAGGCCACCTGCTTCATCTACATCGGCGAATTGCTGCGTTATTTGATGAACACGCCGGATGGAGCCTACGACAGGGCCCACAAGGTCAACAGTATCCTGGGCAACGGCCTGCGCCCCGACATCTGGGAACCGTTCCAAAAGCGCTTCAACATCTCCCATATTCGCGAGTTCTACGCCTCCACCGAAGGCAACGCCGTCACGATGAACATGAACGACGCCGTGGGCTCCACGGGTGCGCCCATTCTCAAATCCTCGAATAACTTGGCCGTCGTACGCTACGTCGTCGAAACCGGAATCTATCCGCGCGACGCGGCCGGCTTTTGCCAACATTGCGCGCCGAACGAGGCGGGCGAGCTGTTGGGCCAGATCAAGTTCACCACCCCATTTCACGGCTATACCGATCCGGCTGAGACGGAAAAGAAGTTGCTGCGCAACGTCTTCAAGAAAGGCGACGTATTCTTCAAGACCGGCGATATGATGAAGCAGGATGCAGCAGGCAACTACTACTTTCTGGATAGGATCGGAGATACCTTCCGCTGGAAGGGGGAGAACGTCTCCACGCAGGAGGTACAGGAGATCTTGTCGGGCTACCCTGGGCTGCACATGGTCAACGCCTACGGCGTGCAAATTCCCGGAGCGGAGGGCCGTGTGGGCATGGTGGCGCTTATGTTCGACCCGGGCGCTACGTTTTCACCCGAGCGTTTCTTCGCGTACGCGGACGAGCGCCTACCGACCTATGCCCGGCCAGCGTTCCTCCGCCTCGTCGGCAATCTCGAGGTAACGGGGACGTACAAGCTGAAAAAGACCGAACTCCAAATCGCGGGCTACGATCCCGGCACCGTAAGAGGTCCGGTCTATTTTCGGGACGACGCGAAGAAGGCGTATGTTCAGCTCACCCCGGCCCTGTATGCGGACATCCAGGCGCACAAAGTGCGGCTTTAGGCTCTGTCCGGAAATCCGTTTTTGACGGCCGTTGCCCCTCAAACTCCTCAGCCGGGGGCGATTGCACCCTGCACCCCGGTGCGTGCTGAAAGGCGCACGAGGCGCGGTTCTTATGAAATTCATCGGATTCCAAAGGCCGCCGCCTTAGGCGGGGTATGAGGCGCGGAGCCTCTTCAAGGGCCAATTGCGGACGGCGCCTAGCCCCCGCGCCGCACCGCGCTCGCATCCGCGATCATTCGCTCCACCGTATCTCGCGCCGCCGTGAAGGGGTCCTGCCGTCCCGCCAGCACCTCCTCCAGCAACGGATCGAGCGGGCGGCCGTCGGGCAGTACGCCCCGCGCAACGGAAGCATTGACCGCCGCCCGAACCTCTTCCCGCACCAGGTTGAGCAGCACCTGCCTGAGCCGGGCGCGGCGCAGGCCCTCTTGTCCCTGCTGGGCGAGCCGGAAGGCGCGGTGCGCCTCGATCTGGGCCGCCAATTCGGCGATCCCCTCGCCCGTCTGGGCGCGCGTCGTCACGATCGGCGCCGCCCAGCCCGGAAGGCGCAATACCTGCCTGTGCCCCACGGCTTCCCGCAGGCTCTCTTTGAGCGTCTCGGCTCCCGGGCGATCCGCCTTGTTCACCACCAGCACGTCGGCAATCTCCATCAGGCCCGCCTTCTCCGCCTGAATAACGTCACCCGACTCGGGCACCAGCACCACCACCGTCGTGTCGGCAGCCTCCGCGATGTCGAGCCCGACCTGTCCCACGCCGACCGACTCGATCAGCAGCCGGTCATAGCCGAAGGCGTCGAGCAGGACCGCCATCTCCTCCGTGGTGCGGGACAGGCCGCCCGTGTGGCCGCGGCTGGCCGCGCTGCGAAAGAAAGCGGGCTTCTGGCCGGGCTTTGGGGGCGGATACTCGAAGCGGATTCGGTCGCCCAGCAACGCGCCGCCGGTGAACGCGCTGGTCGGATCCACGGCGATCACGGCGACGGAGGCGCCCGCGCCCATCTGCTGCGCGGCAAGCTGGTTGACGAGCGTGCTCTTGCCCGCGCCAGGCGAGCCGGTCAGGCCGATGCGGTAGGCGTGCCGCGCCTTCGGGTATACCGCGGCGAGGAGACGGCCGGCGTCGGGATGCCCGTCCTCCACCAGCGTCAGCAGGCGGCTCAGCGCTCGCACGTCCCCGGCGAAGAAGCGGGACAGGATGGACTCGGCCATGCCCCACCCTAGCGGGGTGCGCCTGGAGAGGGCAAGATGAGCACGACACAACTCAATTGCGGCGTGGCAATGCGTGCGCGCAATAGGGTGGGTGGCGGGAAAATTCGAATCAAAGTGCAAAACTTAGCTCCATCGCAGTCTTGGATCAGTAGCCTGGGCACAACTTTCCCCTCACGATTAAACATTCCTTAGCTTATGCCGGTCGCTATACAGATGACCGAGTACGGGCCACCCTCCGTGCTGAAGCCGGTGGAGCGGCCCCTGCCGACCTTGCGCTCCGGCGAGCTTCTGATCGAGGTGATTGCCAGCGCCGTCAACCGTTCGGACGTCAATGTCCGGTCGGGAGCCCACCCAATTCTGAAGCCCGATCCCTTTCCGTACGTTCCAGGCCTGGAAACAGTGGGCATCGTGTCCGCAAAGAGCCCTGACGTGGCGTTGCCGTTGGGCACTCGGGTCATCACGATGATGCAGAAGATGGGCGGCGTGCATGCTCATCGGCCCGGTGGATACCAGACGCACGTCGTCGCGCCCGCCACCACAGTGGCGACCCTTGACCCGCGCCTGGAGCCCTACACGATGGCAGCGCTGGGCTTGGCCGCCGTCACCGCATACCAGGGCCTGCTGCGCACTGCCTTGAAAGCGGGCGACCGTCTACTGATCACCGGAGCCAGCGGCGGGGTCGGCTCCGCGGCGCTGGGCGTCGCCAAGGCATGGGGTGCCTGGTCCATTGCGGCCACGACCCAAACCTCAAAGGTGCCGTTCTTGAAAGAACTAGGAGCCGACGAGGTATGGGATCTTTCTCAGGGCACCTGGGAGCAGGTTTGCACGGGCGCGGTGGACGCTGCGTTGGACCTGATTGGGGGCGACACTTTTCGCCACTGTGTCCAATCGCTCAGGCGCGGAGGACGGTTGTGCGTGGTGGGCGCGGTGTCAGGCGGGGAGGTCTCTTTCTTTGCGTGGGACCTGCTGGAAGAGATCTGGCTGACGGGATATTCCTCGGAACGCCTGGATGGCGCTCAGCTCCAGGACACCATGGACAGGCTGGGAGGGCTGGTGCTCCAAGGGCGGCTCCGCGGCCCGCCTATGCGGAAGTATCTCCTCGCCGACGCGGCTCGCGCGCATGAGGACATGGAGCAAAATGCATTCGGCGGCCGCCTGCTCCTGGTCCCTGGCCGGGTTTAGACCACCGCGCGACCGCGGGGACCCGCGGCTGGGCGTGAATTTTCCAGGGGGAGCCCGCGGCCCATGAAGCATGGCTCTGCATTTGGAGTCCAATCCAGGGATACCGGCGGGCGCCGCCTCGGACCGCATCGCTACGCAGCCAGCCGGTACTCACGCAGTCCATCTACCAAACGCAGGAAGCTCGCCTCGTCGTTGGCCTCCAGCAGCGCTACGCGGGCGTGCTTGGCCATCTCGAAGCCGCGCAGGTAGCCGACGAGGTGCTTGCGGAACTCGATCAGGGCAAGGCGCTCCGGGTCCCGCACCAGCCGCCGGGAAGCATCTTCCCGCTTCATTTCGTGGATGAGGCGGTAGTGCAGCAGGATCGTTTCCACACGCTCGCCCATCGACGGCTGGCGGCGCGCCGGGTCGCGCAGGAACACCCAGGGATTGCCGATCGCCGCACGGCCGATCATGAAGCCGTCGAGCCTGCCCAGCTTCGCCACGCCGTCGTCGAAGTGCCGCACGTCCCCGTTACCCAGCACCGGGACGGAGAGGTGATCCTTGAGGACCTGAATCGGCGCCCAGTCGGCCCGGCCCGAGAAGGACTGGTCGTAGGTGCGGCCATGGATGGTGATCAGCGAGGCGCCCGCATCGGCGAGGGCGCGGGTGAAGGGGACGAGCCCGCTCGCATCCCGCCAGCCTAGCCGCGTCTTTACCGATACGTCCACGCGGCAAGCATTCGCCACCGCCTCAACGATCCGGCAGGCCGCGTCCACGTCGCGCATCAGGCCGCTGCCGTGCTGGGACGCGACGATCTTCTTTGATGGGCAGCCCATGTTGATGTCGATGCCCGCGACGCCCTGGTCCTGGAGCGCCAGCGCGGCCTCGACGAAGGAGCCGGGCGTGCTGCCGAAGAGCTGGACAAAGTAGGGTTGCTCCTCCGGATCGAAATCGAGGCGGCGGCGCACTTTTGCGCTGCGCAGGAATCCGTCGGCGCTGGTAAATTCGCTGAACAGCACGACATCGCGGTCGAACCGGCGCACCACGCGCCGGTAGGCCGTGTCGGTGATGCCATCCATCGGCGCAAGGGCTACAATTGGTGTGACCCGCTCGCTCCAGCGCATGGGGGTACCGGCGCTTCGCCACGCGCGAGGGTCCGCAGCAGGGCTGCCGCAGCACCGGCGGGCCGCCGGCCCGGCGTGGACGGAGGTTGTATCGCGCTCGCAACCGATGGACACGGAATGAAGCTCTTGATCGTCGATCACAGCACGGTGGCGCGGCGGCAGCTTTTCGTGCCGCTGCGGGCTGCGCATCAGGTTCAGGAAGCCGCCGGACGGGAAGAAGCGTTCGCGCTGCTGGACGCGGCCCGCCCGGAGGTGGTGCTGGCGGAACCCTTCGAGCCGGGCGACTCGGACGAGGTTCCGGGCCTGGCCTGGGTGCAGCGCGTGCGAAGCCACCCCACCCGCCCTTCCATGCTTATCATCACCCGCAACGATCGGAAAGACGTGGCCGCGCGCCTGCTGCGCCTGGGCGTGCTCGATGTGCTGCAGAAGCCAGTGGACGCGGACGACGTGCGGCTGCAGCTCAAGCGCGCCGAGCGCCTACGCGGCCTGGGTCTCGTGCTGGGCGAGCCGCCGGCGGCGGATGACGAATTGATCGCCGACGGCGACGGCCTAATCCTGCGACGCAAGCCCGAGGCCGTCCCCCTGCCCGAATTGGGGATCGTCGGGGACGACCGCCGCATCCGGCAGATCGTGGACCAGATCAAGCTCATCGCGCCCACGCCGGTTTCCGTCCTCATTACAGGCGAGACCGGCACCGGCAAGGAGATCTTCGCCCATGCGGTGCACCGCCTTAGCGAGCGGCGCGATCAACGCTTCGTCGCCCTCAACTGCGCCGTGCTCTCCGATTCGCTGGTGGAGGACGAGCTGTTCGGCCACGAGAAGGGCGCGTTCACCGGTGCGACCGACCGGCGCAAGGGCAAGTTCGAGTACGCCGACCGCGGATCGCTGTTCCTAGACGAAATCGGCGATCTGAGCCTACCCCTGCAGTCGAAGTTCCTGCGCGTGCTGCAGGAGCGCTCCTTCGAGCGGCTCGGAGGCAATCAGCCCATCGCCACCGACTTCCGGCTCATCAGCGCGACGCACCGCGATCTGGCGCGCCTCATCAAGGACGGGTTCTTCCGCGAGGACCTGATTTTCCGGATCAACGTCGTCTCTTTCCACATCCCGCCGCTCCGCGAACGGCGCGGGGACATCCTGCCCCTCGCCCATCACTTCCTCAAGGACTACGGGCGGGCATTCGGGCGGGGGGACAGGCTCACCCTGACGCGCGAGGTGGAGCGCTTTCTGCTCAACTTTCCCTGGCCGGGCAACGTGCGCGAGCTGAAACACTTCATCGAGCGGGCGGTCGCACTGAGCGTCGGAAACCGCATCGGCCCCGAGGCGATTCCCGCCGGCTTCTCGCCCGCCGCCGATGGCCCGCCGCTGCAGGAAGGCATGGGCTACGCCTCCGGTGCGCGCAATGGCGGCGCGTTCGATGTTCTCGTCAAGCGCTACAAGCGCCAGCTCCTCGCCGAGGCGCTTGAAGCCGCCGGTCAGGACAAGACCCGCGCGGCGGAGCTGCTGGGCCTGAGCCGCAGCCAGGTGTTCAAGCTGGTGAAGGAGCTGGGAGTGCCAGGCCGCCAAGAGGGCGGACGGCTGCGCGTTGCCGGACCCCAGCATTCGATCTAGGGCTGAAGCCGGCGGGCCGCCGGCAGTGCGTTGCGGCCGCGCGGGCCTGCGACCGCCAAATCCGGATCGAACCCCGGGCCGCCGCCCGAAATCCTCTTGCGCTGCGCTACAATACTGGTTCCTCGCGCCGGGTGCGCACCGCCTGGCGCAAGTAGGCCACGATGTCCCGGGTCGGCGTGCCGGGGCCGAACAGCCGGGCGATGCCCTGAGCCAGCAGTGCCTTTGCGTCCTGCTCCGGGATGATCCCGCCCCCGAACAGGAGCACGTCGTCCAACCCCTGCTCCCGCATCAGCTTGAGCACGCGCGTGAAATGGGTCATATGCGAGCCGGACAGGCTCGACAGGCCGACCGCGTCCACGTCTTCCTGCACGGCGGCGCGCACGATCGCCTCGGGCGTCTGCCGCAGGCCGGTGTAGATCACCTCGAAGCCCGTGTCTCGCAGGGCGGACGCGATGACATGGATGCCGCGGTCGTGCCCGTCCAGGCCCGCCTTCGCCAGCAGCACGCGGATCTTCCGGCCAGGCGCGGCTGGTGCGGATGAATCTTCGCTCATGGGAGCAATTGTTCCACACTCCCGGCGAGAATCGCAAAACACGAGTGCCGCGCTAGCCCCACAGGAAGCGGCGCATGCGGATGTTGAGGAGCATGGCGACTCCGATCGTCATGGAGATCATGGACGAGCCGCCATAGCTGAAGAACGGCAGGGGAACTCCCACCACCGGCAGCAGCCCCACGGCCATGCCGATATTGACGATCACCTGCAGGCCGATGATGGACGAGATGCCCAGGGTGAGGAAGGCGCTGAAGCGGTCGCGGGTCTGGAAGATGATGGACAGGCCGCGCAAGACGAGCGCGGCGTACAACGCGATCAGCACGAGCGCGCCGGCGAATCCCCACTCTTCGGCAAAGATGGCGAAGATGAAATCGGTGTGCCGCGCGGGCAGGAAGTTAAGGGAGCCCTGGGTGCTCTCCCCGAAGCCCTTGCCGAGGAACTGTCCGCTGCCGATGGCGACCCTGCTCTGGATGACGTGGTATCCGGCGCCGAGGGGGTCGGCTTCCGGATTGATGAAGGTAAGGAGGCGCTTCTGTTGGTACGGACGCAACGCGTGGGAGATGAACGGCCGGAACGCGGCCGTCTCGACCAGGTCCAGGAACGGATCGCCTGCGTCCACGGAGACGCGCTGGGTCAGCCTGGTCCGCAGGTTCGCCGCGGACCAAAAGCGCTGGCCCTTGAGGCTCCGCGCCTGCTCCACGAGCACGGGCGGGACGTCCTCGTTCTGAAGCGTCTTCACCGTCTCGTCGTCCACCCGGTAGGTGCCGAACTTGAAACTGGCGACAAGGACGGCCACCGCCAACACGCCGAGAATCGCCAGCACCGCCAGCAGCCTAAGCCGTACGCCGGCAAGGATCATCAACGGGATGAACATGAGCGCAAGCAGCATCGCCGTGCCCAGATCCGGCTGCTGCACGATCAACGCGAATGGCACCCCGACGAGCGCCAAGGGGATGAGGATGTCGCGCAGGCCGAGATTGCCCACACGGCGATTGTCGCGGAAGTAGAACGACACGGCCAGGACGGTGGAAAACTTGGCGAATTCGCTCGGCTGCAGCGCCACGCCGCCCACCATGAACCAGCGCTCCACGCTGCTGCCCGCGCCGTGCCGCATGACGAGCACCAGGGCCACGATCACGAGGCCGTGGAACACATAGCTCCAGCGGCCGATCGCGCGCATGTCCACGAGCAGGACGATGAAACCCGCCCCCAACGCGAGACCGATCCAATAGATCTGGCGTACCCAATACTGTGTGGAGGTGGAGTAGCCCTTGGACGCCGAATAGATGGCGGCCACGCCCACAAAGCAGATCGCCAGTGTGTTGAGTACGAGCACCCAGTCGAAATTGGCGAGGAGGCGACGGTCGAACATGGCGAGGATCGGTCCGGAGCGCGCAGGCACGGCGAGCGGAGTCGTTGCGTTCACGCTAGCGCAGCACGTCCGTGCGCGCCAGGGGTCGAAAAGCCGGTTGCCGCAGGCCGCGGGGAAGCCCGGTGCGCGGACATGCTATGGTTCATCATGACCCGCGACGCTTCGCCGGACGCCATCATCGCCAAGCTCGAGCCGCTTTTGCTGCCGCGGCGCATCGCCCGCATGCGCGCCGTGCTGGCCACCCGCAGCGACCATGTGGCATTCGTGTTCGAGCGCATGACCGATCCCCACAACCTCAGCGCCGCCCTGCGCTCCCTGGACGCGTTCGGGTTCCAGGACGCGCACTGGATTGAGCCCGGGGCGGAGCTGGGCCTGTCGCACCTCATCACCCGCGGCACCGAGCGCTGGCTCACGCTCAGCGAGCACGCCGACAAGGCGGCCTGCTTCGCGGCCCTGCGCGCCCATGGCTACCGCATCCTGGCCAGCGAGGTTCCGCCGCCCTCCGGCGCCTCGCGTGAAGCGCCCGCCTCACCGGCCTCCCCTCCGCTGGACACGCTCGACTTTCGCCAACGCATCGCATTCGTGTTCGGCAACGAGCACGCGGGCGTCACGCCCGGGACGCTAGCCATGGCCGATGGGCGGTTTCACATTCCGATGACCGGATTTGCCGAGAGCCTCAACCTGAGCGTCGCCTGCGCCATCGCGGCCTACCACGCGCGGCGCGAGATCAGGCATCTGCAGACGGTCGCGGGCGACCCCGCCGCGTATGGCCTGCCCGAGGCACGGAAGTTGGCTCTGTATGCGGATTGGCTGCGGCAGAGCGTGCGGAGCGCGGACAAGGTGCTCGGGGAGTGATCTCTCGCCCTCGGCTGACGCCGCTCCCCCTGCCCCCTAAAAAAACCCTTGCCTTGCGCCTCATCTGTGTCATGGGTGGATGAAGGAGCAATCGAGCATGGGGCGAGCGCGCCGCCCCGGCACCCCCTTCGAGCGTTTGTGCGAGAGGCACGCAGCACCCCTTCAGGCGTTTGCGCGGGACGCCAGCAGGATCGTTGGACACCTCATGGGCATCACCATCCACAAGTTCGGCGGCACCAGCGTCGGCACTGGCGAGCGGCTGGTCAACGTCGCGGGCATCATCGAACGCAGCTTCAAGACCCAGCCCATCATCGCGGTCGTCTCGGCCGCCAGCAGCACGGTCAAGAGCGAGGG
>Ga0209415_10019571_pt1 | contig 10585 bp, 8 predicted proteins | sample PeaSoiSIISIP2007_FD_187696 | JGI IMG/M metagenome (GOLD analysis project Ga0209415, IMG submission 187696) | Peat soil microbial communities from Weissenstadt, Germany - SII-SIP-2007 (SPAdes) (version 2) | ecosystem: Environmental > Terrestrial > Soil > Wetlands > Peat | place: Germany... | reverse complement strand
CGACGATCCCGCCGTGCAGGGCGTTCGGCCCGTTGTTGACGGGGATGGTGTAGTTGACCGGCCCGACTCCGGGCTGGCTCAGGGTGAACTTGCCGTTGGCGATCCGGTTGGCGTACCGGCCGACGGTCTCGCCGAAGTACACCCCGGTGGTCGGGGCCACCGGCGGGCTGTCGAACTGGACGTAGTCGGCCAGGGTCTTGAAGCCGAGCACCACGTCGGCCGGGACCCCGTTCCTGTCCGGCGCCCAGATGTCCTGGACGGTCGCGCCGTAGGTGATGATCTGCACGCTCATGCCGCGGTTGTTGCGGAGCGTGTACCGGTACACGGGCAGGTTGTGGCCCGCGTACTTATCGAACGCGAAGCCGAAAAATGCCTTGCTGACGCTCAGGCCGGATACGGCTGGCCTGGTGCTTGCCGCCTGGGCCCGGGTGGCTGTCACGGCCCCCCCGACGGCCAACGCGACCATGGCGGCCAGGCCCATAGTGAGCAGCCGACGGAGACGTCGCTGTCTTCCAATCTCGCGCATGATGCGCTCCCTTCATGAACAGGTTCCAACTCAGATTGTGAGCGTTAACATCGATAAAGTCACCACCGACCCGACAGAATCTTGCGTGGGATTCTGGGGCAATCGGATCAGTCCAGCGTGCGGGCACAGTGCGGCGGGCGCCCTGGGCGAGGGTAGCGGGGCACATGGGACCCTTGAACGTGGACCGGGTGAGCGGGGAGGTAGGGATGGATCAGGAGATGCTGGACAAGATCGCGGCGGTGACGGTGGCCGGCAACACGCTGGCGGGCCGCATGGGCATCAAGATCCAGTCGGCGTCCGCGTCACGGGTCGTGGCGACCATGCCGGTGGACGGCAACATCCAGCCGCACGGCCTGCTGCACGGGGGCGCCTCCTGCGTGCTGGCGGAGACGATCGGATCGCTGGGCGCGTTCCTGCACGCGGGCGCGGGCCGGATAGTGGTCGGCATCGAGATCAGCGCGACGCATCACCGCGGCGTCCGCGAGGGAGAGGTCACGGCCGTGGCCACCCTGGTGCACGGGGGCCGGACGCTGGCCACCTATGACATCGTGGTCATGGATGCGGGCGGCCACCGCGTATGCACGTCGCGGCTGACCTGCCTGATCAGGGACCAGGCTCACGGCCTCGACCTGAACGGCGCTGACGACCTGGATGAACCGTGAGCGTAATGCAATACCGACTCGCGAGGGCAGGCCTTTGGGGCCTGCGCGAGCGATCGGTGCAGCTGAGCGGCCAGCAACCACAGCGGGCTCTTGCATAACGCGAACTCTCATAGAACACAGTGAGTGACCGGCAGGTGACCACGGGGTCCGCGCGGGGCAACTCCCTTTTGCGCCGCGCGGTGGCCGGTCGCTAACGTGGTGACGGCGAGCCCGGGGAGTCCAAGTAGAGAACGTGTCAGCCGGGGAAGGCAGACACGGCACCAACGGCCCCCGGGTTCCTTTTTCCCTGGTTCTTTCCTGGTTCAGGGCTCGGATGTCTCGGATTTTCCGGCGGGGACCTGCATGCTGCCCTCGATGACCGCCTCGGCGACCTTGCGCATGGTCAGGCGGCGGTCCATCGACGTCTTCTGGATCCACCGGAACGCCTGGGGTTCGGTGAGCCCGTGCTCGGACTGGAGCAGGCCCTTGGCCCGGTCGAGCAGCTTGCGGACCTCCAGCCGGTCGCGCAGCGTGTCGATCTCGGCGTCAAGCGCGCGGATCTCGGCGAACCGGCTGACCGCCATCTCGACGGCGGGCACCAGGTCGGCCTTGGTGAACGGCTTGACCAGGTAGGCCAGCGCACCCGCGTCGCGGGCTCGTTCCACCAGCTCGCGCTGGGAGAAGGCGGTGAGGATGACGACCGGCGCGAGCCGCTCCGCGGCGATCCGCTCGGCGGCGGAAATGCCGTCCAGGACCGGCATCTTGATGTCGAGGATGGCCAGATCCGGGCGCAGCGCGGTGACGCGCTCCACGGCCGACTCCCCGTCGCCGACCTCCGCCACCACCGAGTAGCCCTCTTCCTCGAGCATCTCCTTGAGGTCGAGGCGGATCAGCGCTTCATCCTCGGCGATCACGACGCGCAGCAGGTTCTGGCTCACCTCCACGAGCCTACCGTGATCAGGTAGATTGGTCTCACGTGGCAACCTTGCCGCAAGCCGAGCCCCGGTAGGCCAATCGGAAGAGCCGACGTTCTCAAAAGACGTTAAGTGTGGGTTCGAATCCCACCCGGGGTACTTTGCAGCGCATATGTGCTCAGCTCATGTTTTGTCAGCGCCGCATGCGACAATTCCGCTATGTACAGCACCGATGTACGCCGTCATGCGGTAACTCTCATCGAAAGCGGGTTTAGTCTCCGCAGCATTAGCACGGAGACTGGAATCTCTCGTGCGACGCTGCATGACTGGCGCGAGCACCCAGAGATGAGCGCGCACGCCCACGCTGCTTGCCCCAGATGCGCCGCAAGCCCTACGCTCCCTGAGCCACATGATGACTACGCTTACTTGCTTGGCCTATACCTCGGAGATGGCTGCATCAGCAGGGCCGGGCCGAGAGAAAAGGACGTATGGAAGCTACGCATCATGTGCGCGGATGCCTGGCCTGGCCTTATCCGGGAGTGCGAGCGAGCCATGCGCTCGATCCGGCCCGGCAACAAGGTCGGCATCCAGCAACGACCAGGCTGCTCGGAAGTGTCGAGCTACTCCCGGCACTGGCCATGCCTGTTCCCGCAGTATGGGCCGGGCCGGAAGCATATGCGAACGATCGAGTTGCAAACATGGCAGCGCGCCATTGTGCTGGGGAACCCAGGGCACTTTGCCCGCGGATTGTTTCACTCGGACGGCTATCGGGGAATTAACCGGGTGAAGGGGCATCTCGCGGACGGCGATCACTGGTATGAGTATCCGCGGTACCTGTTCACCAACGAGTCCGGGGACATTCTCCGGTTGTGCGGCGAGAGCCTGGATCAGCTGGGGGTGGCGTGGCGGTTCTCGCGGCCGAATGCCATTTCGGTGGCGCGGCGGGAGGCGGTGGCGCGGCTCGATGAGTTCGTGGGGCCGAAGTACTGACGGGTCAGGGCGTCTGCGGGGCGGGGTAGGGGATCAGGACGGCGGTGATGTTGTCGGCGCCGCCGGCGTCGACGGCGAAGCGGACCATGTCGTTGGCGGCGCCGAGCGGGTCGGTCAGCGCCCGGGGCAGGGCGAGCCTGGCCAGTCCGGCCGCATCGGGGAGGTAGTTCCACAGGCCGTCGGAGCAGACGAGCAGGACCCCGGGACCGGGCGGGGAGTACCGCTCCACGTGCGGGGCGCGCGACGGGTCGCCGTCCAGGTCGGCGGCTTCCGCGCCGAGCCAGCGGGTCAGCACGTGCGCGTGGGGCAGGGCCATGGCCGCCTCCTCGGTGGCCAGGCCGGCCTCGACCATGCCCCCGGCCACCGAATCATCGCGGGTGAGCTGAACGGATCCGGGCTCCCCCGGGGCCAGCCAGTAGGCGCGGCTGTCGCCCAGCCAGCACAGGATCACGTCGCCGCGGGCCGCCACCGCGGACAGGAACGTGGTCGCCGACCGCTCGTTTTCCGGCTCCCCCAGCCCGGCCACCGATTGACGCCCGGCCACGACCGCGGCCCGGGACGCCTCGGCCAGGTCCCCGCCGGCCCGGACGGCCCCGAGCAAGACCGGCAGCGCCGCGCGGGCGGCCGCGCGCGACGCCTCGGCACCCCTACGTGAGGAGGAAACGCCGTCGCAGACCACGGCCACCACCACCGGGCCGTCGGGCGTCTGCTCCGACCCCAGGGCCATCGCGTCCTCGTTGCGGTGATGCCGCAACCCGCGGTCGGTGACTCCGGCGGCGGTGCCCAGGTCAACCTCGGCGTGGTCGGGCGTGGGCGGCACGTTGATCATGCCGCATACGTTAGTGCCTCTGGTTGGTTTGGTTAGCGATCACGCCCATGATGGCTAACCGCGGTGGACGGTGATCGCCGTCCAGCCGCCGAGGTTGATACAGTCGCCGTCCTGCAGCGGCACCTGGACCCCGGTCGGGATCTCGGTGCCGTTGACGAGCGTGCCGTTGGCCGAGCCGGGATCCAGCACCGCCCAGCCGCCGTCGGGCGCGGCGATCAGCACCGCGTGCAGCCGGCTGATGCCCGGGTCGGCCGGCGGGCCGGTCAGGTCGATCTCCGGATCGATGCCGCGGGACACGCTGCGCCGCCCGATCCGCATCTGGCTGCCGGCCAGCCGGAACCGCCGTTCGGCGTAGTAGCCGGGAAACGGCACGACGGCCGCGTCGGGGCCGCTGGCGGCCTGGACGCTCTCGTGGTAGGAGCGATCGGAAGACACCACGGCGGTCCAGGCGGCCGGGGGGTACGAGGACGGGGCCACCGGGTGCGGGACTGAGACCGGCGGGGCGGTCGGGACCGAAGGTATGGACGGGGCCGACGACGCGGACGGGACCGACGATGCGGGCGGGGTCAGGGGCCAGGGCGGAGGCTGGGACGAGGGGGGCGGCTGCGACGAGGGCGGCGGCTGGGACGAGGGCGGCGGCCACGGCGCGGACAGGGGATGGGACGAGGAAGACAGGCCGGATGACCGCGGCGCCGCGGGCGGGGCGGGGGCCCAGGGCGGCTGGGCGGTGCCGAATTTGTAGCCGCACGCCTCGCAGAACTGGCCGACCCTCGGCGTGCCGCACCTCGGGCACGGTTCGCTGGCGCCAGCCGCACCGGGTCCGGGCATCGGGCCGGACGCGGGGCGTCCGGCCGGGCTGCCGCCGGTGCCTGCGGTGATCCCGCTGCCGGGGCTCCCGCTGCCGGGGCTCCCGGCGATGCGCATGCCGCATATGTCGCAGAAGTCGTCGCTCGCCGAGTCATGCCCGTTGGGACAGATCGCCATCGGTGCCTCCTGGAAACGCTGCCGCCTCGCGTGAGGCTATTTCCTCGCCCGGACCGTCTTGGTCGACCGGGTGTCGAGAGCCATTTCGTCCGCGTCCTCGACCTGTTTCTTCAGCCGGACCGTCCCGGCCTCCACGTCGACGACGTCGACCACCTTGGCCAGCAGCTTGGCGGTGTCCTCGTTGCCCGACTGGTGGGCCAGCGCCACGGCCCGGCCCAGCTTGCCCGTCGCGGTCTCCTCATCACCCTGCTTGCGGGCCTCCAGCCCGTCCTGGATGGCGGCGGCGAGCTCGGCCTGGCCGGTGTAGTGCGCGACCCGCGGGTTGATCTTGGTGGACAGGGCCTCGTCGTCGGTCCAGATCGCCCGGACCAGGCCCTGGCCGAGCACGTCGGCGCCGGACGGCGACTGGGCCACCAGGCTCACCCGGGCCGCGAGCATCTCCTGCCCGACTCCGGCCGGAGTGACCTCGACGCCGACGTGGTAGTCGCGGCTCTCCCCCGGTCCCCAGGCCCCGGTGGGGTAGTCGCCCGACTGCGGCCCGGAGAGCACCCGCCTGCCGGTCAGGTCCTCGACCGCGGGCGCGACCTGCTTGACGAACTTGACGGTGGCATGCTGCGGGGTCCATACCCGCAGCGCCACGTCGGCGACCTGCTTGCCCATCGCGCTTTGCATCATGGCCGCGAAGTCGGCGGCCAGCCCGGACGGGTCGGGCACGATGTCCACGCTGCCCAGCAGCGCGGCCGATATCGTACGCAGCTCCTTGACCTCCCAGTCGGTGCCGACGCCGCGGCAGTCGCAGCTGAACAGGCCCTCGCACTGGCGGACCGCCGCGGCGAGCTGTTCCGGGCTCTCGTGCTGGTTCTTGCCGTCGGTGAGCAAGATGGCGTGCCGGAGCTTGGCCGGGTAGCGCGCGAACGTCTGGCGGGCGAGCTCCAGCCACTGGCCGATGGCCGTGCCGCCGCCGGCCCGCAGGCCCGCCACCGCCTGCCTGGCCGCCGCCCGGGAGGAGGCGTCCGCCCGGGCCATGCTCCCGTCGGCGGGGAATACCGGCCACGCCAGGTTGGTGCCGGCGATGACCGAGAACAGGACGCCGTCCCGCACCACGTCCACCGCGGCGGCCGTGGCCGCCCGCGCCTCGGCGATCTTGGTGTGCGGGTACTCCATCGACCCCGAGCAGTCGATGATGATGATCTCCGCGCTGCCGTCCGGCCCTTCACTGGCCGACACCGGGCCGGCCGGGCCGGGGCCGGCGAGTCCGGCGGCGTCCGCGGCCGACGTGACGGTGACGATGGCGCTGACCTCACGCCCGCCCTCGGGCAGGTACTGGTTCTGGTCGACGTCCACGGTGAAGCCGGACTCGGTCATTGCGGAGTTCTCCTCGGTAACGGCGCTACCCGCCGGACGGGAACGGTTTTCGGGTGAGGCGGTTCTGCCGGGAACGGTGCCAGCGGGAAGGGAGCCAGCACCACCGTGATGTTGTCGATGCCCCCGGCGTCGAGCGCGAACTTCACCAGTTCGGCCGCGGCGCCGAGCGGGTCGGTGAGCGCGGCCGGGAGCGCGAGCGCGGCCAGGCCCGCCGCCTCGGGCCGGTAATTCCACAGCCCGTCCGAGCACACGAGCACGACACCGGGACCGGGCGGTTCGAACCGGGTGACGTGCGGCCCGGGCTCGCTCAGATCAGCGCCCAGCCAGCGGGTGATCACGTGCGCCTGCGGGGAGGCCATGGCTTCCGCCTCGCTCAGCACGCCCCGGGCGACCAGTTCCTCGGCCAGGGAGTCATCCGTGGTGAGCCGCGTGGCGCCGGGGCCCGCGCTGAGCCAGTAGGCGCGGCTGTCCCCGAGCCAGCACACCGTCACCGCGTCGCTGCCGATGACCGCCGATATGTAGGTCGCCGACGGTGCCCCGTCCGGCGAGCCCATCCCGGTCAGGGCCTGGTGGGCCGCCCGCACCGCGGCCAGCGAGGCCTCCGCCGGGTCATCGCCGCGCCGGGCCGAGGTGAGCAGCACCCGGACCGAGGCCTGCGCGGCGGCCAGCGAGGCGTCGTCCGGCTGCGGGGAGGTGGATACTCCGTCGCAGACGACGGCGATCGCGACCGGTCCGCCGGGAGCATCGGCCGTGGCCAGGGCCATCGCGTCCTCGTTGCGCGTGTGCCGCACGCCGCGGTCGGTCATCCCGGCCAGCAGCCCGAGATCGAGTTCGGAATGGTCGCGGCCGGTGGGCACCTTGCGGCCGCACGACCCGCAGTATCCCTCCGCCGTGATCACCGCGGGCGGAGCCTCCGGGTCCACCGAACACACCGGGCATTCCGCCTGGTACCCGGGCGGTGCGGAGCTGACCATGGGCGGGGCCAGCTCGGTCCCGCATGACTCGCAGAAGCTGTCTCCCGCGCGGACAGGGGCGCCGCAGGACGGGCAGACGCCATTCCCGCCCGTCACGTGAGGGTCCTGGGCCGGATCGCGTTGGCCATGTCGACAAGCTCGACCCGGCGGGCCTCGTCCGGCGTGAGCCGGGCCAGCGCCCGGTAGCTCCGCTCCAGCCCGAAGCGCACGGCGCGTGCGTTCGGCTCGCAGCCGAGTATCGGACCGCCGCCCGCGGGCTGGCCGGATGTGCACCAGTCGAGCGCGGCCCGCAGGACCTCCACGGTCAGCTGCTGCCGGCGCACGTCATCCACGACCAGCTGGCCGAGCTGACCCCCGGCCTGCCGCAGGTCGTCCCCGGACACTCCGCCCTGACCGTCGCCGGACACCAGGATCCGGACCGCGGCGACCTGCGCCGCCGCGTGGTGGCTGGACGCGGCGGGCACGGCCGCGAGCGCCGCGATCGCGCCGGGCCGGTCGCCCGCGGCCAGGCAGGTCCTGGCCATTCCGAACGCGGCGCTGATATAGGACCGGTCCACGGTCCAGACCAGGCGGAAGTAGTGCCTGGCCGTGGTCAGGTCGCCCGCGGCTTCGGCGGCGAAGGCCAGTGCGAGCTTGGGCGCGAGCTCGCCGGGCAGTTCGCCGAACACGGCGCTGAACGCGCCCTGGGCGATCTGCGCGCCGCCCGGCCCCCTGGCCGCCAGGTCACGCAACCCGTTGTACCAGGCGACCCGCCAGTCGGACGGATCGTCGGCGGCCAGTTCGGCCAGCACGACCGCCGCCGCGTCGTAGTCACCGGCGTCGATCCTGGCCCGGGCCAGCGCCAGGCGGGTCTCGGCCGACTCCGTGACCTCATGCGGGACGGTCGCGTCTCCCTCGACAGCCAGGGTGAGGGCCACGATGCGCTGGGCGGGGCTGAGCCCGGCGAACGTGGCCAGATAACCGGCCGCCGGGTCGGACCTGTCGACCTGGAGCAACGGCAGCCCGGCGACGATATCCGCCGGGTGCGGCCCGGCCAGCCGGACGACAGGACCAGATGCCGGGACAGCTGGGGCGGATGGGTTCATTGGGATCGCTGGTGCGGGCGGGACTGGGTCGGCGTTCGTTCCTATGGCCTGGACTTCGGGGCTGAACAGCGTGGAGAAGGACGGGCGCGGCGCCCGGTCGGCGACCGAGAGCACCTCGCGGAGCACGCCGGTGAGCTGCTCGGCCATCTCTCCCGCGGAGCCGAACCGCCGGCCGGGTTCGGTGTGGGTGGCGCGCCGCAGCAGCCGGGCGAACGACTCCTGCTCGCCGAGCAGCGGTACCCCGTCGGGCAGGCTGTACTTGTACGTGCCCTGGAAGCCGCGGAACTCGAAGGTGAGCACGGCCAGGGCCCGGCCCACCGTATACAGGTCCGAGCTGGGCGAGGGCCCGTCGGCCTCGATCTCCGGGGCCTGGTAGCCGACCGTCCCGTAGATCGCTTCGTCGCTGTCGATCCGGCGCACGCCGCCCATGTCGATGAGCTTGAGCTGTTCTTCGGTCTGGATGACGTTGTCCGGCTTGAAGTCGCAGTACACCATCCCCCGGTCGTGCAGGTAGCCGAGTGCGGGCAGGACCTCGATGGCGTAGGCCAGCGCATGGGCGACCGGCACGGAACCGCCGGCCTGACGCGCGTCGACCAGGATCTGCTTGAGCGACTTGCCGCCCACGTACTCCATCACGATGTAGCCGGCCATCTCTCCGGTACGCCGGTCCGCATGCTGGACGAAGTTGTAGATCCGGACGATATTGGGGTGCTCGACCTCGGCCAGGAACTGCCGCTCGGCGACGGCGGCGGCCATGGCGTCGGCGTCGCCGGTGTCCAGCAGGCCCTTCAGCACCACCCACCGGTCGCTGACGTTGTGATCCCTGGCGAGGTAGATCCAGCCGAGCCCGCCGTGGGCGAGGCAGCCGAGTACCTCGTACTGGCCGGCGACCAGGTCTCCCGGCTCGAGCTTCGGGCTGAACGAGAACCGGGCGCCGCAGTTCCGGCAGAATCCTTCGGCGAGGCCGGGATGCCCGTCCCGGCTCCGCCCGACGGGCTGATCGCAGGTGCTGCAGTAGCGTTTGGCCTCCGGCACCTGCGGGTCCGTGAGCACGGCGCTGGCCGGATCCCGATACGGGACCGGCGGTATGTCGACCAGGCCCGCGCCGAGCCTGCCCCGTGCCGACCGGCTGCTCCCGCGGCCCCGGGACCGGGAGCGCGTGCCCCGGGAACCCGAAGACCCGGACGCGGCCGAGCCGGACGGGCCCGAGGGTCCCGAGGATGCGGCCGGGGCCGCCAGCCCGCAGGTGTCGCAGTAGCCGTCCTGGATCGTTCCGTCGCAGCCAGGCTGCGCGCACCGGGCCGTGGCCGTGGTCATCGCGGCTATCCTCCTAGCGCCAGGACGGCCTGCTGGTAGCCGGCTACCGCGTCCGCGGCGGCCGAGAGGTCGCAGGGTGCGGTCCACAGCAGCCCGTGGGCACGGTCGTAGCGTTCGGTCAGGCCGGGATCCTCCGCCGCGCCCAGGCGGGCCGCCTTGGCCTGGTAGGCACCGAGAAGCCCGCGGAGCTCGTCACGTTGGCTCAGGATGGCTACCACGGCCCGTTCGGTATCACGAAAATCCGCGGTGGCCGCGGCGAGCTCGCGCTCGATCTCGTCCAGCTCGGACGCGAGCCGGGTCCAGCGCCCGCCGGCCAGCAGCGTGTCGAGGCCGGCCAGCCGGGCGGTCAGCCCAGCCGGGCTGGGCGGCTGGGCGGGCAGCGCCTCGGCGGCGATCTTGGCCGCGGCCCGCTGCCAGGCCGCGGCGGCGTCCTCATAGGCGGCACGCGCCCCGGCGGCCGCCGTCGTCACGTCGGCGAGCCGCTGCCGCGCGTCGTCCCGCAGCCGGACCAGTTCGTCGACCCGGGTGACCGCGGCCGCCACCCGGTCCTGCAGGCGGTCGGCGCCCGATGTGTCGACGGTCCCGGCCGCCGGGGGCGGGCCGCCCTGCCACAGCGAGAGCGGATCGGAGCTCAGCGTGCCGCGCAGCCGGGCCAGCTTGCTCTCCGCGGCGGCCAGGTTCCCGGTCAGCGCCTCATCGGCGAGTGAGGCGGCCAGCGGCGTGACCCGGCCCAGCTCGGCGGCGACCGCGTCCAGCTTGCCCGTCAGCTCGTTCCATACCTGCTCCGCGGCCGACACCACCTCCGTGACCTGGCCGAAGGCGCGCCGCATCCGGGTCACCGCGGCGACCACGGTCAGGTCCTCGCGGCCGGAGTCGGCCAGGTCCCGGCCGGCCAGCGGCGCGGGCCCGGCGGCCAGCTGAATGGACGGACCGGTGAGCAGGTGGGTGATCGCGGCTAGC
>Ga0209415_10019570_pt1 | contig 10585 bp, 9 predicted proteins | sample PeaSoiSIISIP2007_FD_187696 | JGI IMG/M metagenome (GOLD analysis project Ga0209415, IMG submission 187696) | Peat soil microbial communities from Weissenstadt, Germany - SII-SIP-2007 (SPAdes) (version 2) | ecosystem: Environmental > Terrestrial > Soil > Wetlands > Peat | place: Germany... | reverse complement strand
GTGTTAATCTGTGGTTTCTCTTATCGTTCTTTTCATGTTAATCTGTGGTTCCCCGTTCAGAATTCCCCAAGGCGTATTTACAGTGTTTTTCCTTGTAGGTATATAAAAATGCGGGATTTTAGGATAATAATTTATAAAAGGATGATCTAAATGAAAAAGGGGCTATTTGTCGTTCAAGTTGCATTGAATAATCATGAAAAAAACTTCTTAGATGTACATGCTTTTTAATGGTGGGTGACAGCTTAGAAGTGCTAAGGGCTAGAATTAAGGAAAGATATGCTAACGATGATATTGCATGGACTGATAATCGTAGAATTTATTGAGGCGGACGAATATAGAATCGAATTGGTGGAAGGGAAAACTTGAAGAGATCAATAACGTCTACTATAATATGGTTAATCGAGCAAATATAGGTTTAAACGAAAAGGAGTCAATTTATATGTCAATATTCCAAAATAATACTAGCCGAAAGCAAACCTATACAGATTATCTTACCTGGCCTGAAGACGAACGCTGGGAAATAATTGACGGCGTACCTTATTTGCAAGCAGCTCCATCTTGGCAGCATCAAGCAATTTCCGGTGATATTTTTTCCCAATTTTATACTTACCTTAAGGATAAATCTTGTAGAGTATTTGCTGCTCCGTTTGACCTTTGCATTTCTGAAGCTAACGAAAGCGATGAAGAAATCTCTAATATAATTTCACAACCTGATATTGTTGTTATATGTGATGAAAGCAAACTTAGAAAAACTGGATACTTTGGAATACCTTCACTTATAATTGAAATTTCTTCACCTTCAACGGCAAAGAATGATAAAATCTTAAAGTTTAATAAATTCGAAAAGGCTGGCGTGACAGAATATTGGATTGTTGAGCCAGAGAACAAACTTGTAAATGTATTTTTATTGCAAGAGAATAATAGATACGGTAGACCAGATATCTACTCAGATGAGGACAAAATAACGGTCACCACGTTTCCAGAGTTGATAATTGACCTGAAGTCAGTTTTTGCTAACCTGTAAACAAGAGGGTTACTATTACTCACGACACAATTTAACTCGAAGTGAAAAAATATTAAGTAATGATAGATTTAGACTTAAACGAGAACTTCTGCCCCGCGTAAAGAACGCAAAAGGATATCTTCCAAGCTTTCCTCCGATCCGACCAAATGGTAAGTGATCTCCCGGCTTAGACAAAATTGCTTGCAACTGCCGATAAACGTTTCCAGGTGATCTTTATAGGCCTTGAGCAGGATGGGCGTGATACTTACCTCTTTTTCCAAGCCCGTTTCACAATCAACCAAACGAAAATTTCCCAATAACTGAGGATCTCGTTCCTCAGGTGCTAGAATATGCAAGACCACCACTTGCTGACCTAAGTGCTGCAAATATTTAAGACCCTCTTGATATCCTGACGGGCTTAACATATCCGAAAGTATAATGGCAATGCCTGGCCTTTTAATGTATTTGCCGGTTTGACGCAGGCTAATATTCAAATCAGTTTCCCCTCCCGCCTCCAATTGCGACAAAAATCCCCAGAGCCTACTGGTAGCGTTTCTTCCCCGTTGAAGCGGCAGAACGCGGCTAGTTCCCTGCTTTAAGGCAATAACGCCCACTTGTTCCATATTCACAAGGGCCAAATAACCTAAAGCCCCCACCAATTGTTTGGCTAGAGGATACTTCAAACTGCCCTCCCAAGCCATAGATGCGCTCGTATCCAGCAAAAGATGAATGCTCAAGTCATTCTCTTCCATAAACAATTTAATAAACAACCTATCCAACCGAGCGTAAGCGTTCCAATCCACTTGACGAAAATCATCCCCTGCAACATAGGCTCGATAATCGGCAAATTCTACGGACTGACCTTTGCGAGTTGAACGATGTAACCCACTATAACGCCCGGCCCGGGCTTTTTTTAAGAGGAAGGCCATAGTCTCTAGTTTTTTTAGGAACTCCTTTTCAAAGAGTAGTTCTGCCATAATGCCCCCTACTTCTGTACAGATTCCAATAATTCTTGCACTAAATTATCGCTTGTAACCCCTTCTGCTTCCCCTTCAAAGTTAATAAACATGCGGTGTCTTAAGGCTGGCAAAGCTACCGCCAAAACATCCTCAAAGGCGACATTAAATCGTCCGTCCAGTAAGGCCCTGATCCGCGCTGTCGTTAGGATCGCTTGGGCACCTCTTGGGCTGGCTCCATATCGTACATATTTTTTAACCCGCTCAACAGCTCCAGGCTGTTCAGGATGAGTCGCCAAGATTAGTCTGACGATGTAATCTGCCACATGATCCGCCACTGGAATATGCTTAGCAACCTTAATCAGACGAGCAAGCCCTTGATCGTCAACCACGTTTTCCGGTAGAACGCCTTGTTCCATGGTCGTCATAGTCAAAATTTTCTTTAGATCTTCAGATGAAGGAAAAGCAACCATAATTTTAAAGAGAAAGCGGTCCAGTTGAGCTTCAGGCAAAGGATACGTTCCTTCCATCTCTAACGGATTCTGAGTAGCTAACACAAAAAACGGGTTTGGTAAAGCCCTTGTAATTCCCGCTACAGAGACTGTTCGCTCCTGCATGGCCTCCAGTAAAGCACTCTGGGTTTTAGGCGTCGCTCTATTAATCTCGTCAGCCAACACTAAATTAGCAAAAATTGATCCTGGTTGGAACTGAAAGCTTCGCCCTTCTCCCGTTTCAGTCATAATGTTCGTCCCCACGATGTCGGCAGGCATTAAATCGGGGGTGAACTGGATTCGCGCAAATTTTAAACCTAAGACCTGGCTCAAAGACCTAACTAAAAGAGTCTTACCCAAGCCAGGGACCCCTTCCAGCAAAACATGCCCTCCGGAAATTAGGCATAATAAAACCTGTCTAATCGCCTCCTGCTGACCAACCATCACTTTAGCGACTTCCTTTTCTATCCCTTGAACTTTGTCCACAATTTCAGTCAATTGAGCTTCTCCAATATCCGTCGGCAAAATCTATCCCTCCCTCGTCCCCCGCGTTTACTCTCCAGACAAATCTAAAAAGTAGCTTCTAACTAAAGTCTTTAAATTATCCGGAACACTCTCCTTATCCATGCTTTCTCGTGCTTCAGCCTCGTACTGAGTAAATACTTCAGAATAGGGAAGTAAACTTCCACCCTGAGCTAAACCGCCGGCTGCATCAACCATGGTTGAATCTCCTGTGTTATTACCAGCCGAACCACCTAACCTGCTTTCTACTCCCGCGTTGCCGACCCTGCCACTGGGAACATAAACTTGGTCCCAGTGACCTTCACGACTGTCCCCATTTCCACCTATGCCGCTGGAGCCGGGAGCTCCAACTTTTGTTTGCCCATTCATACTACTAGTCTGGTTGCTCGATCCGCTCCCAGCATCATTGCCACTTTTCCCGCCTCCACTGCCACCGCCGCCTCCTGAACCTCCACCGGATCCACCACCGCTCCCGCCTGAACCTCCGCTTGTTCCACTGCCGCTCCCCGTTCCTGACCCAGTCCCTGTTCCCGAACCAGAGCCTGCTCCATTTCCATTACCATTTCCACTATCTTTATTATCGCTTCCGGTTCCATTCCCGTTTCCGTTTCCGTTTCCATTCCCGTTTCCACTTTGACTTCCACTATTTCCGGCCTTGTTACTACTGGCGGTCTGACTGGGATTATCGGAACCATTAGAGCCTTGGGAATTAGCCACTCCGCTAGGGACAGTTCCAGCTCCTATACGATTGGCAGTGGCCAACACTTTTTCTTTGGCACTACTGAGGCTCTTGGTCAAATCACCCGCTAAACGAGTTGTAGCCTCCTCTAAGGCAAGTTGCTGAGCTAGTTGCTCAGACAAATTAGCCATTTCCTCAGCCCCGGCTTGTCCTGAAGAGCCAATTGCCTGGCTGGCTTTGTTTAAATCACCGGCTCGATTAGGGTTACCCGCTTTTTCCTGAGATTTAGCTATCTCCTCAAAAAACTTAGCCAGTTTTTCTCGTTCCGCGGCTTCCATTGCCTTGATCTTTTTTTCTAGCTCGCTTGACTGTTGCCTAAGATCTGCAACATCTCGCTTTTGTAATGCGGCTCCGGCTCCTTTAGTCGCAGGATTTTGCTGTAACCTAAAAGCTAACTTATCAAGATTTTGCTTCTCTTCAGTCTGGCTTAGCTTTGTCGTCAGTTCCTTTTGGGTTTTTGCTAAAGTCTCTGCGCCTTCTTCCAAAGACTTCGCTTTCTTCAATTCCTGTTGTAACTTTGTCAATTCATCGGCAAGTTGTTTCTTCAAATCAGCCGAGATTGTGGGATCGTTCTTTAATTGCTCTTCGACCTTTTGAACCACACCCTGGGTTGCGATCAGTTCCTCTTTCGCTTCATGATTAAGGCGAGCGATCTCGTCCATCCGGTTTGGCCATAAAGCCAAAACAAGAACAGCAACCAAGAGGGCGGCTAGTCTTCCCAATTGTTGGCCGTACCTAGGCCAAGGTAGTGCTTTTTTGAACGCCAACCCGTTGAGATGCTCTAAGGCATCCTGGCGCTGGCGCTGGGCTAAACCATCCACAGCATCTTGCAATTGCCAAGCTGTCGTCGCACGTTCTTTCAGCCCTGCTCGGTCCACCCTTAAGGCTGCTTCCCACAAACCAGGACGCAACCTAAACGCTCTGAGCATGACTGAAAGTAATGGTAACAAGCTCAGACCAACCACCCAGGAGCTACTATTATAGATAGGGAACATTCGGGCGGCCATGAACACGAGCAGAGCAGACCCAGAAGAAATAGTAAGCCCTCTAACCAGCCACTTAACATAGTACTGCCAACTTATATGTCTCAGAACTGGCTTCAGAGCCTTAAGTAGGTGTTGCCCTGTTACAGCTTCCACCGTTACCCCCCTTTCTTGTTCCCTGCTCGCAGAGGACGAATTAGCCAAACCGTTAGCCCTAGGCAAACCAAGCTGATCAGGGCATCTAACATAAGATTAACCTGCCAGACGGGCCGGGGTTCAACCGGCTTTACCTGAGTAGACATAGTTTGACCATTGATGGTTAACACAGCTGTCGATCGGACAACGGTGCGAGAAAAAGGTACTACTTCTACCCCCTCAGGCAAGGCCGAGCCTAAGGCCACTAAAGGATTGAAATTAACGATAAAAGGGGTTGGCGGAGCTTGGTTTAACCTTGACCATTTTTCCCTATCCAAACTTTGTATCACTCCGGCTGAAATTAAAGTCCCAGCAAAAAGAAAAAAGGTCAGTAGATAGCTAATGATAATTGCCGTAATCGTCCGTTTAAAGAGGGCCGAGCAAAAGAGACCGATGCTAGCTAGGGTCACGGTCGTTGCCAAGGAAACCAGAACGATCAGTAGTAAGTTACGCATGTCAACTGCCCCAAACAGAAAAACAGTACTGTAGATTGGCGTCGAAACTAAAATAAGCAACACGATATAGCTGATCGCGGACAAAAGTTTACCTACCACAATAGACAGAGGAGAAAGTCGGGTCACCAGCAAGAGCGCCCAGGTTTGCCGCTCCCTTTCCCCACTGATGATTGAAGCTGTCATTCCGGGCGCTAAAAACCCAATTAGAATGAGCTGCACAACTGCTAGGAAAGCAAAGGTCATCAAACCCAAGCGCAAAGCCTGAGTACCACCAAAGCTATACATGGTTTGAAAATAATAATTGAGACCACCGATCCCCGCTAGGGCCAGCGAATAAATCGTCATTATAAACGGCGAACGCCAGGTACGCACCCTATCCCGCAATTCTTTAGCTAAAACTGGATTTACAATCATCGTCCAACCCCCTTGGTGATCTGCATAAATAAATCTTCTAAACTGTTGGAGGCTTCCGCAAAGGAAAGGACCGGGAGTTCAGCTAAAACCAAAGCGCGCAGTAGCTTTTGTTGTTCCTCTCCATCACCAGAAAAACGAACCTGTAAAACACCATCTGCGGTCTCATTCACAGCTGCTACCCAAGGATTCTCTTCAATTAAAACTCTAGCCTCGCTGATCTTTTCCTGAACCTTGACTTGAATCAACTTTTCCTGTTGAAGTTGAGCAGTAATATCATCCACACTGCCGACCGCAATCAACTCTCCACCTTCAATAATTCCAACTTCCGTACACAACTCAGCTAGTTCCGGCAGAATATGTGAAGAAATAATAATACTCTTACCCATATTCTTAAGTTCTCTTAGTAACTCGCGCATCTCCACCCTAGCCCGAGGATCTAAACCTGAGGCGGGCTCATCAAGCAGAAGCACCTTAGGGTCATGAACTAAACTTCGCGCCAAACACAGCCTCTGCTTCATTCCCCTGGACAAAGAATCTACATAAGCATCTGCTTTTAGCCCAAGATCGGTCAGCTCTAAGAGATCAGCAATAATGCTCTTTCGTTTTCCTCCCGAGATCCCATAGCAGGAAGCGTAAAAATCTAAGTACTCAGTCACTTTAATCCGCTCATACACCCCAAAAAAGTCAGGCATATAGCCCATCAGAGCACGGATCTTTTTGGGATGTTTGGTCACATCAACCCCATCAATATAGGCTTTACCCTCGGTCGGAACCATTAAGGTAGCTAGAATTTTCAACGTCGTGGTCTTCCCAGCTCCATTTGGACCAACAAAACCGAAAATACTGCCTTGATCAATTTCAAAACTGACCCCTTTAAGAGCTTGCGTTTTTCCATAACTTTTTTTAAGTCCTTCAATTTTAATCACTTATTAGCCACCACCCTACTGCTAAGAGAAATACTAATCCCATAAAACTCTTGCTGTGGCAGTTGTTGTGGCTGTGACTTAAACTGTTGCTGCGATTGTGCTTGGGACTGGGACTGATTTGATATTTTGAATCGAACCAAGCGGTCTCCATTGATATATTTGGCCGGCTCTTTGATGACTGTGTTGTCTGTAGTCATACCGATATCTTCCCAAGACGCTGTTTCCCAATTGTAAAAGGAACCGTTGACGGCTGAAAATGAGGAGCCATTTCTCTGGTGAAGGTTCAACTGCATTTCACTAAATTTCCCTAATGGTAGTTCCACTTGATAAATTGCCTCTGAATTGGGTTGCATCATAATACTCCCAGGGCCAAACCCAACATTTTGGGAACTTAACAACGTACCTGCAAGGATTCCTTCAGGTACTTCTAAGTGGTCTTGGTCAAATTTCAAGGTCAAGGGCACTTCGAACAGCGTAGTATAGTACTTCTTGACATCCTTATCGGTAATGTTTAATCCCTCTTGAAAAGGCTCAACTGACCAGCCCAGAAAGAGGAGTTTACTCCCTGACGGCGATATTCCCCCGTCACCTATCAGGCTTTCCAATATTTGTTGTCGCATCATATCTTTGGCCTGCTGGCGCGGTGGAGCTCCTGGACCTTGCCAATTAAGCTGGGGATTATATATTTGATAGGCTAAAGGCATTCCAGGGTTATTGTTCGTAGAATTTTGGTTCATTTCAATTTCCCTTTGAGTTTCCCCCCCTGCTTTGAGAGCACCAACTTTAGCAAACCAATTCGCGGAAGAGATAATCACTCCGTCTGTAAAATTGTAATGGGTGCTATTCGTTAACGTGGCCAGCCATTTGTTATCTTGATACGTGATTTCCCCGCTGATTGCTCCAGTAAGGGAAGCATCTCCCACCGAAGAAAACCCTCTCATGACCCAAGAACGCATTTGACGAAATTCTATGTTCGTCTGTTCCGGTGTTTGCTCCACACTAATATTAGCGCTAGGTCTTTGATTTGTTGCTCCAGAGCCCATCCCTATTCCTCCATCAATATTGGGCAAAGCACCTATTAATTGTCTGCCTTGTAACTGAAGATGGTACGTCTCATGGGTCGGAGCGAATAATCCTGTAATCGCTGTAACTTTAGCTAAAGAAGTCCCTGGTTTAACATCAACAATATTAATCTGATGAGAAATGACTTCAGCAGGGCGAGTTTTAAAGGAAGTAAAATAGATTAACCCAACAAAAACTATCGCCAAAACGGGTACAGTAATCCAAGTCCATTCCCGTTTGTCCAGTTTCTTTAAAACCAGATAGTTGACAAGACCAGCTAAGAAGATATAAAGACCAAGGATCAGTGCCATATTACGCAGGGAAGGCAGGACCATGTCCTCAATATTTCCCAAAGCATTAGCTATACCATTTAAATTATTTGATTGCCCATTGAAAAAAGAGCCTCCAAACTGACTAGATACTGAACCATTCGCAAGATCCGATTTCTCATTGATCAGGAGATCTTTCCAAAGCACCTTAGCTCCTGACCAGTTGGAAATAGGTTCCAGGGCTGGATCGAAAGCTAAGTATATTACTTGCCCATCCCCTAATTGAGACTTTATCGCTAAAGGATGTCCTTGTTCAGAGAAGAGCTCTTTACCTTGTGAACTTTGGAGATCGGCTATTTGGACAGGACCTGACAAAGCTTCACTGACAGGCTCACTTAAGCTGCCAGGGAGAGCACTCAGGGTAATATTTTCAACTCCAGAAACCTTCACTGGTAGGAGTTCTGGAGGCAAATTTGGAAGCACCTTTTGCCAGCCTGAACCTCCCCCCACCACCAAGATTCCCCCCCGACTGACCCAGTGGGTTAGCGCAGTGGCTTGCCCTTGCGTAAGCTTCAAATTAACATCATCAATAATCAGGACATTAAATAAATTCAACAACTCCGCCTTTTCTGGCAAATCTGCATTTTTAACAGTACATAATTCTGGTGTCAACCAATTCGTTTGTTTAAGCCCGCTGAGAGAGCTGAATCCTTCCTCCGAGCGGTCAAGCAAACCAATCACCCATTGATTATTACTAAGAGCAATCAAACTGACAGTCTGTTTAGCTATGACTTTATCTCCGCTGGTAAGCTCAATTATTACACTAGTTAATGCTCCTTGTACTGGTAGGTAAAAATTAAAGGCCTTAATCGAGCCCTGAGGAAGCACCGCACTACTGACATAATCCAAAGTGTCAAATTGGGCGTCATTAGGTATCACTCTTAAACTTCCTTGAAGATCCTTTCCCTGGTTCGCCACCTCGACCTGGAGAGGGAGCCAAGCACCTTGCTTGGTGTAGTTTCCATAGGTCCCTTTAGCCTTAATTATTATGGAAGGATTTTGATTCTCATCCTCTGGGGCAGCCATTAACTCCTTTGTCAATAAAGCCATAGTAGACAGCAGCACAATCAACGCAGTAACTATTAGCATCCAATTTCTTAGTTTTAACAAGATATTAGCTCCTTTTCTCAGACACTCAGCTTCTAAAACTCTCTATATTTTAATTTTAGTTTATATTTTTTTAACAATTCGATAAAATACATTATATTCCTCCTAATCCAGAAATAATATTTTATTCCAACTGCTTAAAATAGTCGTTCACATTTAAGGTTGTTTCTTTCAAGGGAAATTAACGGCCACCTGATAGCTATCTTTCCGCCCTAGACGAGTACTATAATAGAGATCAAGATAGGAGGTGTCTTCTTGGGTAAGCATGATGCTATTGAGGTTCAAGCGGTGAATATGTTGTCTAAAGTTATAACCCTTCTATTTAGCTTTTTTCTGATTGCGACACCCGTCTATGCCGAGAGCAGTTTTCAATATTCGAAACCAATTCAAACCAATGACTTGGCAGGGTATAAGTCTGTTATCTTGGATAAAGAAGTCTATGCTCACAGTCGCCAGCTCCAACTTCAGGACTTAAGGATTTTTGATAAATTGGACCATGAGGTCCCCTATTTCCTCATCTCAATCCTTGATGCCTCGACAACAAAAGAAAAGGAAAGCTTTATTCATTCCGAAGAGACCCCCTATGCCACAACTCAAGATGGTAATGATACCGTGATTACGATTGAAGTAAACCGTCTAAACGGGTTTCTATTAAAGTTAAACACCGATGACCTATTTGAACGAACTTACGTCCTTTATGGAATGAACGGTGAGACGAAATGGTATTTATCAGAAGGAACCCTTGTAAATCAGCCCTTAGACCCTTCTCTTACAATTCAAAAGGATATTAAGTGGACAAGTACCAACCCCTTCGATACCCTCAGACTCGTCATTCATAACCGTGACAATAAACCCCTTAATCTGAAGTCCATTAGCTTCAGCTACTATCTTGATAAACTGGTCTTTCAAGATTTAGGGAACACTCAGTATCGATTAGCTTATGGAAATGATACCCTCAGTACTACCCAATACAATATGCTGAATTACAAAAGTAGCGTGGGAAATGAACCATTAACTCAAGCCACTTTAGGGGCAGAAGTATCTACCCCGCCTCAAGCGCAACTACCTGAGAAGGCAATGAAATACAAACTCCTTTTTTACTCCACAATTTCAGCCTTGGCCTTATTTGTAGTGATAGGCATTGGGTTTAGTTTAAGGAGAAAGTAAAACTAGACAACCCCAATTTTAATAACCACTTTTTAGTAATGTCCACTAGTATACGAAACGGCCGCCTGAATGTGCGTAGAAACAAGGGCGGAAGTATTGATTACTTCCACCCTTATATTTGCCCTTCTCTCCGCTATTTCGTATAAGGCACATTCAAAAAAATAACCAGTCAGTCTGCCAGTCTATTTTGTGTCATACTGCGTCGGCATGTTCACCTAATAGCCCCGCTATGAGGT
>Ga0209415_10019569_pt1 | contig 10585 bp, 8 predicted proteins | sample PeaSoiSIISIP2007_FD_187696 | JGI IMG/M metagenome (GOLD analysis project Ga0209415, IMG submission 187696) | Peat soil microbial communities from Weissenstadt, Germany - SII-SIP-2007 (SPAdes) (version 2) | ecosystem: Environmental > Terrestrial > Soil > Wetlands > Peat | place: Germany... | reverse complement strand
GTGGTTGGCGTCGAACGAAATGCCGAAGCCGAGCACCAGCAGCAGCACCAGCGGCATCAGGAAGGCGATCAGGATGGAGGAAGGATCACGCAGGACATGCTTCATCTCCTTGCGCAGCAGTCCGCGCAGACGCATGGCGGTGGCGTTCATGCTGCCTCGCTGCGCGTCGCGTCTTGCGCGACCAGGGCGATGAAGGCGTCCTCCAATGTCGGATCGGGCAACGCCGGCGAGCGGACGCCCGCGCGCAGTTCGCCCGGCGTGCCGACCGCGGCGAGCCTGCCTTGGCTGACGATGCCCAGCCGGTCACAATATTCCGCTTCGTCCATGAAATGGCTGGTGACCATGATGGTGACGCCGGCATCCGCCAGCACACCGATGAAGTTCCAAAACTCGCGCCGCGTCAGCGGATCGACGCCGGAGGTGGGCTCGTCGAGGAACAGGATGTCGGGCGCGTGCAGCAGCGCCGCGGCCAGCGCCAGCCGCTGCTTGAGGCCGAGCGGCAGGTCGCGCGCCACACTGTCGGCGACGCCGCCAAGTTCGAAGTGGTCCAGCGCCGCGTCGATCGCGCGCGCCTGCGCAACACGGCCCAGGCCGTAGACGCGGGCGAAGAAGCGAAGGTTCTCCCGCACCGACAACGCGGCGTAGAGCGAGAAGCGCTGCGCCATATAGCCGATGCGGGAGCGGGCCGCGGCGGGCGCGTGCAGCAGGTCCAGACCGGCGACGCGTGCGCTGCCGCCGGACGGTGGCAGCAGGCCGCACAGCATGCGGAACGTGGTGGACTTGCCGGCGCCGTTCGGACCCAGCAGGCCGAATATTTCGCCCCGTTTCACAGTGAAGCTGACATGGTCGACCGCGACAAACGACCCGAAACGACGCACCAGGTCGCGCACCTCGATGGCCGGTGCATCTGTCATCGCCAGGGGCGGAGCGGCGAAGCCTTGGTCCGCTTCGCGGCCCAAGCCGGTGGGGGATTGCCGCGGCCCTGTGGGCCTCGCACTGACAGGAACGGCTGGCGCCGCACTGACAGGAACGTTGGGCGTCGGGACGACAGGATCGGCCGGGCTCGTAACGACGGGCGGTTCCGACGCCAACCGGGCGATGAAGCCGTCCTCGAACCGTGGCGGCAAAGGCTCGAGCGCGATGCCGCCGAGCGCCTCGGGCGGCGGGGTCGCGGCATTCTCGCGCAGCACGATGCGCAACGCATCGCCGGCGACCAGCGCGTCGAGCACTGCCGGATGCTGGGCCGCACGCCGCGCGACGGCACGGCGCCCGCCCGCGGGCACGGTGAGGCGAAACACCCGGTCGCGCAGCGGCGCGAGGAATTCGTCCGGCGGCGCGTCGGCCAGCAGCTTGCCCTGGTGCAGCAGCAGCACGCGGCCGCATCGCGCGGCCTCGTCCAGATAGGCGGTGGCCCATACAACGGCCATGCCGTCGGCACGGCCTTCGTCCAGCATGGCCGTGACGATCGCCCAGAGTTCGCGGCGCGACACCGGATCGACGCCGACCGACGGTTCGTCCAGCAGCAACAGGCGCGGGCGCGACAGCAACGCACAGGCGAGGCCGAGCTTCTGCTTCATGCCGCCGGACAGCTTTCCCGCGAGGCGCTTGGTGAACGGCGCCAGTCCGGTGAAGCGCAGCAGCCGCTCGACGCGCGCTGCACGCAGATCGCGCGGCATGGCATGCAGGTCGGCGAACAGGTCGAGGTTTTCCGCGACAGTGAGGTCTTCGTACAGGCCGAATGCCTGCGGCATGTAGCCGATCACGGGATGCACCGCGGCGGCGTCGCTGGCCATGTCGTGGCCGAGCACATGCACGCTGCCGGCGGTGGGGCGCAGCAGGCCGGCGATCAGCCGCAGCAGCGTGGTCTTGCCGGCGCCGTCGGGGCCGACCAAGCCGGTGATCATGCCCGGCTCGATGCGCGCGTCGACGCCGTCCAGCGCAATGGCATCGGGATAGGCGTAGCGCAGTCCGGCGATGGCGGCGACGGCGCTCATAACCTCTCCCGCTGCGCGGGCTTGGGCCACGAAGTGAACCAAGGCCGCGAAGCGGACCGACGGGGCGCGCCATAGCGCGCCGGGCGAGGGTGATGCGAGGGGCACGGTGCTGAACTTCGACTTGCCGCCGTGGCACGGAACGGCTGCGTGCGGCATGCGGCACCCTCACCCGCGTCGCTTCGCGCCTCGCGTCGATCCGCTTCGCGGGCTTGGTCCACTTCGTGGCCCAAGCCCGCGCGGCGGGAGAGGTTTTTTTCTTCGATACCGTGGCTCACTTGCTGTCCGCCAGATGGAGGGTGACCGGCATGCCCTGGCGGATAGCGTCGTCCGGGTTCTCCACCCGCACCCGCAAGCGATAGACCAGTTGCGTGCGCAGCTCCGGCGTCTCCACCGTCTTTGGCGTGAACTCGGCGGCCGGCGACACGTAGCCGATACGCCCACGATACGTCTTGCCGGCATCGGTGCTGAGCGTCACCGCCGCATCGGGCACCAACCGCGCCAGCAGCGGCTCGGGAGCGAAGGCGCGCACCCAGACCTCGCCGTCAATGGCGATCGAATACACCGCGGCGCCGGGCAGCACGACGGTGCCCGGCTCGATCACTCGCGTCATGACTGTGCCGGCGCTCGGCGCAATCAGTTTGGTATGCGCGAGTTCGATGCGCGACAGGTCCAGCGTCGCTTCCGCGGCGCGCAGATTGGCGCGGGCGGCGTCGATGTCCTGGATGCGCGGGCCGTTGATCGCTTCGGTCATCGCGGCATGGGTCTGCGCCAGCTTCGCCGACGCCGAATCCAGAGCCATGCGCGCATCGTCAAGCTGCTGCTGCGACGCGACGTTGCGTGCCGCCAGGTCCTTCTGCCGCGCGAAGGTCACCTGCGCGTCGGCCAGCGAGGCCTGCGCCGCGGCGAAATTGGCGCGCGCCTGGTCGATGTCCTCCGGCCGCGTGCCGGCCAGCAGTTCATCGAGCTGCGCCTTGGCGGCGTCGCGGCGCGCCTCGGCCAATGCGCTGGCACTCTGATAGGTGGCGGGATCGAGCTCGGCGACGGTGTCGCCCTGGCTAACCCGATCGCCTTCGTGCTTCGGCATGGCGATGACTCTGCCCGCGGCCTCGAATGACAGATCCACCTGGCGGATGTCCACGTTGCCGTACAGCGTGCCGGGGTCGGGCGCCGCGGCCAGCCGCTGCGCCAGCAGCCAGCCACCGCCGCCCAGCAGGGCGAGCGCAATCAAAACAGGTATGAAGCGCCTCATGCATCCGATCCGCAATCCGGCGCGCAAGTTATCGAGCATGCGCCTGTCGCGGGTTGATCCAGGTCAATTCGCCGCGCTCCGGGGTCGGCTATTGCAACCCCACCGAGGTCCCGGCTGGAACACCGGTTCGATGCCGCGGGGCCGCGCGGGGTGCAGTGACCTTCGCTGCCAACGTCTGAGAGGCACCCATGCCAACAACCATCACCCGCCGGGCGTTCGGAGCCACGGCGGCCATTGCCCTTGCCGCCCCGTTCATCCGCCGGGCCGGCGCCGCCGCGCCGATCGTGCTGCGTTGCTCCTTGGACACCGCGCCGTCGCATCCGCGAAACGTCGCCTACCGCGATTTCCTCGCCAAGATCGAGGCCGCCTCGGACGGCCAGGTGAAGACCACGTTGTTCGAGAGCGGCGCCCTGTTCCCCGACCTGCAAGTGGTGAAGGCGCTGGTGCAGGGGCAGGTCGAGATGGCCTGTCCGGGTAGCTGGACAATCACCGGCTTCGTCCCCGATGCGGATTTTTCGGAATTGCCGGCGCTCTACGGCCGGCCGATCGACGTCGTACACAAGGCGACGGACGGAGAGGCCGGCAAGTTGGTCAATGCCAAGATCACCAACAAGCTGCACGTGAACGTGCTGGGCGGCTGGTTCGATCTCGGCTTCTTCAATTGGTTCTCCACCCGCAAGCCGCTCAGTTCGGTCGCCGACCTCAGGAATATGAAGATACGCAGCCCAGGGGGCGTGCTGATCTCCTGGCGTATCCAGTATTTCGGCGCCATTGCCAACGTCACCGCCTGGCCCGACGTGCCGCTGGCGATGTCGCAAGGCACGTTCGACGGGCTGATCAGTTCGAACGAGAGCTGCAACAGCTCCAAATTGTACGACTCCGGACTGCGCCACTCGCTGCAGGACCGCCAGGGCATGGGACTCTATGTGCCGATGGTGAACCAGGACTTCTGGGCGAAGCTGGGTCCCAAGCTGCAGGAGACGGTGCTGAAGTTGTGGGCTGAGAACCTGCCCACCTGGCGCGCCAACACCGCGAAGTCGCAGGAGAATGCCCGCGGGGAACTGGCCAAGCACGACGTCACGTTTGTCGACGTGCCGCAGGCCGAACTCGACGCGATGCAAGCGAAAATGGTGAAGGAGCAGGATAAGGCGGTGCAGGACGCGCATATTTCACCGGAGCTGGTGAAGCTGGTCATGGCGGATGTCGGCGTCTGACACCGACGGCTGAAGACGCTGACGTAACGGGCATTGAGTATTCTCCCCCCCTTGAGCGCTTGGGCAGCGAAGCGGACCAAGCGCTCAAGGGGAGGGGGGGAGCTCTTTCGCTATTCCGCAACCATTGGCTGCGGCACACAGCGCGGAGGCGGCGGTTGCAAAGTTCCATGCAATGCCGGCTTGACGGGGCGCAATCGCGCGGTGCAGTAACCTGAGCCGCCAACTGGAAACGTCTGAGGGTTGCCCATGTCATACACCATCACCCGCCGGGCCTTCGGTGCCGCGGCTGCGGTTTCTCTTGCCGCCCCCTTCATCCGCCGTGCCGAGGCCGCCGCGCCGATCGAGTTGCGCTGCTCGCTCGACACCGCGCCATCGCATCCGCGCAACGTCGCGTTCCGCGATTTCCTTGGCAAGATCGAGGCCGCCTCGAATGGCCAGATCGCCACCAAATTATTCGAAAGCGGCACCTTGTTTCCCGATCTCCAGGTGGTCAAGGCGCTGGTGCAGGGCCAGGTGGAAATGGCCTGCCCGGGCACCTGGACCCTCACCGGCTTCGTACCGGACGCGGATTTCTCTCAGTTGCCGGCGTTCTACGGCCGGCCGATCGACATCGTGCACAAGGCCGCCGACGGCAAGGGCGGCAAGTTCGTCAACGACGAAATCAGCAAGAAGCTGAATGTCGAGGTCCTCGGCGGCTGGTTCGACCTGGGCTTCAACAACTGGTACTCCACCCGCAGACCGCTGAACTCACTGGCCGACCTCAAGGACATGAAAATACGCAGCCCGGGCGGCGTGCTGAACTCCTTCCGTATCCGCTATTTCGGCGGCATCGCCAATGTCACCGCCTGGCCCGACGTGCCGCTGGCGCTGTCGCAGGGCACGTTCGATGGGCTGATCAGCAGCAACGAAAGCACTAACAGCTCCAAGTTATATGATTCCGGGATGCGCTACTCGCTGCAGGACCACCAGGGCATGGGACTCTACGTCCCGATGGCGAACCAGGAGTTCTGGGGCAAGGTCGGTCCCAAGCTGCGGGAAACCATGCTGCAACTGTGGAGCGAGAACCTGCCCACCTGGCGCGCCAATACCGCGAAGTCGCAGGAGCATGCCCGCGCGGAACTGACCACGCACGGCGTCACCTTCGTGGACGTGCCGCAGGCCGAGCTCGATGCGGTACACGCCAAGATTTTAACGGGGCAAAACAAGGCGGTTGAGGACGCGCATATTTCGCCGGAGCTGGTCAAGCTGGTGATGGCGGATGTCGGCGTCTGACCCAGCGGGCGCGCGAGGGGGACTCGCGCGCTTTTTTGCCGTCTGGGACCGGATCGAGCGCACCCTGGTGGGTGCGCTCGGCGCATTGGCCCTGGGCATTGCGGTAGTGCAGGTGTTCGGGCGCTATATCAACCCGTCGGGCGCGATCACCTGGGCCGAAGAAGTCATCGTCTATATCATGGTCTGGGCGATCATGATCATCGCCAGCCAGCTTGTGCGCACTGACGGACAGGTGCGCCCGGACCTGGTGCTGCGCATGCTGCCGGCCCGCGTGCAGCGTTGGGTCGAGATGTTCAACTGCCTGGTCGCCATCGCCTTCACCTTCGGCATGGTCTGGTACGGCTGGGCCGTCGTCAGCACCGCGGTCATGCTCGATCAGCGCAGCTCTTCCGACCTTCAGTTCCCGATCTGGATCTACTACGCCGCGCTGCCGGCCGGCGGCGGGCTAATGCTGGTGCGCTATGTCATCCGGCTGGTTCGTTACGCCTTTTTCTTCGACCCGCACACCATGTCAGTCGGTCACACGCTGGCGATCGCGCACGAGGTGGGTGCCGAGCTCGCCCTGACGGTCCACGAAGCGGTCCACGAATAAGCCGGCCGCGCAATGGCAGTCATCGGCTTCCTTTTGTTGTTCTTCGGCTTGCTCGCGGCGGGCATGCCGATCTTCCTGGTGCTCGGCGCCTGCGCCGCGGTGCTGTACTTCGTGTCCGGCCAGCCGATCATCGGCCTGGCGCAGAACATGATCGACCAGCTCAACTCGACGACGCTGATGGCGCTGCCGTTGTTCGTGATGGCCGCGGCGTTCATGCGGCGAGGCGGGGTGGCGCAGGCGCTGGTGGACCTCGCCACGGCGTGGCTGGGCGGGGTGAAGGGCTCGCTCGGCCTGGTGGCGGTGGTGTCGTGCGCGTTGTTCGCGGCGATCTCGGGGTCCTCGGTGGCGACCGCGCTGGCGATGGGCACCATCCTGCTGCCGGCGATGCTGAAGCGCGGCTACCCGCGCGGCTTTTCGCTGGGCGTGCTGGGTGCCTCGGGCACCATCGGCGTGGTGATCCCGCCGTCGCTGGCGCTGATCCTCTACGGCATCGTGACGGAACAATCGGTGCCGCGGCTGTTCCTGGCGGGTATCCTGCCGGGGCTGCTGCAGGCCGGCGCTTTCTTCGTGTGGGTGCTGTATTATGCACGGCGCAAGAATTTCCCGGTCGAGCCGACGATGCCGCTGCGCGTGCGGCTGCGCGTCACCTTGCGGGCGCTGCCGGCAATGGCGGTACCATTCGTCGTGCTGATGGGCATCTACGGCGGCTTCATGACGGTCACCGAATCGGCGGCGATGGCCGCGGTGACCTCGCTGGTGGTCAGCCTGGTGGTGTATCGCGGCTTTCCCTGGACGCAGACGCTGGAGGTGATCGCCGAGGCGCTGTCCAGCGCCGGCGTCATCATGCTGATCATCGCCACCGCGCTGGTGTTCGGCCATTGGATGACCGGATCGGGGGTCCCGGCCAGGCTGGTGGAGTTCGCGGTGAAGCAGGGCTTCAGCACCTGGGAATTCCTGCTGGCGATGAACATCATGCTGCTGATCATCGGCTGCTTCCTGGAAGTGGTCAGCACGCTGCTGCTGGTGATGCCGATCCTGGCGCCCGTACTGGTGCCGCTGGGGGTCGATCCGGTGCATTTCGGCATCATCTTCACCCACAACATGGAGGTGGGGCTGGTACATCCGCCGGTGGGGCTGAACCTGTTTGTCTTGTCGACGATCTCCGACGCGCCGATGGGCGAGGTGATCCGCGGCATCCTGCCGTTCCTGGTGCTGCTGCTGATCGTGTTGGGGCTGATCACCTATTGGCCGGCGATGACGCTGTGGCTGCCGGATCTGGTGTTCGGGAAGTAGGGCGGAAAATCGCAGCGCATTCCGCCGTTGCGACCGACAAGGACGCCGGCTTGCGAGGGCGACTATTCCGCTATTGACGGATAGGTTGGGACGTGCCATATTCTTCTCCGTCACCACGGAGCCTCCAAATGGGCAACCCCAGCTTCACCCGCCAGATGACCAACTCCGAGTGGGAGAGCCTTTTCCCGGATGACGACGCCTGCAAAGCGTACCTCGCCAAACGCCGCTGGCCAAATGGCGTTCGGTGCCCACGCTGCGCGTCTGAGCGTGTCTATCCGCTGACCACACGTCCGTTCCATTGGGAGTGTCCGGACTGCCGGAAGGGCGGCGCTTACCGCTTCTCCGTTCTGGTCGAGACGATCTTTGAGGATACCAAGGTTGGGCTGCGTCAGTGGTTCAAGGTCATCTATCTGATGCTCACCAGCAAGAAGGGCATCAGCAGCCTGCAAATCCAGCGGATGATGGGGTTCGGGTCCTACAAAACTGCACTCTATATGACGCACCGCATCCGGGCGGCGCTGGCCGACCCCGAGTTCCGTAAGCTGATGGGTATCGTCGAGGTCGATGAGACGTTCGTCGGCGGAAAAAACAAGAACCGGCATTGGGACAAGCGAACCAAGGGAACTGGCGGTGCTGGCAAGGCTGCCGTCATGGGTGCCGCAGAGCGCGGCGGCAACGTGGTGGCCCGAGTGGTCGCCCATGTCGATACCCAGACCGCAGACCATTTTGTCAATACCGCAGTGGCAGAGAAGGTCGATCTGGTCGCCACCGACGAGTCGGGCGTCTACCACCGCGTCAACCGCTTCCGTCCGCACGAAAGCGTGAACCACGGACGCGGCGAGTACGTCCGAGGCAACGTCCATACCTGCACAATTGACGGCTTCTGGTCCCTGTTGAAGCGCGGCATCATTGGGACGTTCCACAACGTATCCCGTAAATACCTCTATCTCTATGTCACTGAGTTCGAGTGGCGTTACAACAACCGGGATAACGCCGATATCTTCGGCGAAGCGATAGCAAGATGCTGAGACGGGCTGACTGGCGGCCGGTCCAGCCAGAGCCGGACGGCGCCAGCGAGAGAAAGCCGCAGCAACTAGAGTTGCCGTTCGGGTAAGCGAGCGACATGCACTTACTCGCCGCATGAAAAAGCGTCCTTCCACGGCGATCCGGCACCAATCTCTACCCAAACAACCGGAGTGTTGACAGGGATACTCGGGTACTTTCTACGGTAGTATTCAAGGAGTTCGTCCTGTGGTACTTCTGCCGTCTGGTGGGTGACGAAGTAGTTAGAAAGCACCTGCATCAGCAGGTTTCCAGCGGCGCTTCTCCCATGGATGGTCAATCCAGGCGCGCCCGGCCCGTTAAGCTTCGGGGCGTCTGGGTCTCGAACGTAATTCGGAGGCGACATTAGAGAGAGTGCCCCCGCATTCCCGGCCGCCGCGTTGTTGAATACTGTGTTAAGATCGCGCTCAAGGTTCTCATTCCCGGGGCTACCAGTTATCACCACGAACGACCTTGGCATTTGTTTCATGGCATCTGCCGTGCCGAACGAGCCGAACGAATTGACAAGATTAACGGCACATGCGACACCTATATGACGCGGCACAACCGGCGCTGCTATCTGCTGCCGAATTGCCTGTAGCGCTCGCCTCGTTGAATCCAAATCCTGCTTTGTTGTGCCGAGTTGCGTTCGAAGGTCAGCAATTATCGCATCGCGCTGATCGGGCTGTGAGGTCCCCATTCCCGCTGGAGATGTCGCTGGCACTGACGTGGAAATGGCGACCGGCACGGGTGTGGGCGGTAGCGTCGCCCGTCGGTAAATATCCGGGCCGACCGCGTAGATAAAAAAGAGCACGAACGCTACGGGCACCCACCAAGTGGCATTGCTCCGAATCCACGTTCGTCCCCGTTCACTTATCCGGTCCTTCCACCAATGAAAGCTCCCGGCAGTGACGCCGCAAATCAGGCCAGCCGCAATGGCCACGATACCGCGCTCCAGGTGTTCACCGCTCACCACGGCGTCCCATCCGGCCTTACACAACGGCTCTGCGGTAAGGACGCCGAGGACAAGCATGACAAAGTCAGTCGATGACAATGGCATTTTGTGCGGGGGGAGCGAGGCGCCCGGTTTTGGAGGGTTCCCCGGAGGTAGTGGGAGTACTGGCGGAGGAGGTCTAGGCGGCTCCCCCAGAGGCATGCCGCGAACGGCACCATCAACCGCGTCGCTTGATAGGTTAGGGGTGGGACCACCCGCTGTTCGGTAGCCGTAAACTTGGTGTGGCGATTTGGACGCGGCAGCAGTGTCGATCCTAACATATGACGGCGGTGGCGGCGTTGGAGAGACTGTATGTATGAGCTGAGCGTTCTCGTCGCCGGCGCCCGTCGGCGCCTCAGACTTCGGTACGATCCGAGGCTTTCCAGCGTCCTGATCGAACGCCATGACCTTTTCGACGCCTGTTCGTTTAGACGGGGCGATCGGCTCTTTCGGTGGCTCAGCCATGACGATTTGTCCGGTTTCGGGGCGCTGTGGAATAATCCACTCCGAATCCGGATATCCGTCAACTGCGACATAGTCGCCCTTGCGAGTGGGAGGGTGTCGCCCGGTCTAATGACGGGATATCCTGCCCAAAATATTTGGATACGCACGGGATATCCGCATGCCGCTTTGCATCAACGACGATATGACGGCGCGTCTAGTGCGTCACGTCATTGATTCCGCGGTCGATCGCTGAACCGCTCGCTTCGGCAACACCGGCAGTACCTGCGGAAATAGCCCGATCTTCCCGGGCCACCGCACCAATCAATCCATCGGGTCAATCCCCCGGGCGGGCCTCGCCAGCGGCGCGGCGCGTGTGCGTATTTCTGACATTGCCAGTTATTATGTTTGACAGACGCCCCTCGCTGTGCTAAACGCCGTGCGCACGACGCAACCCGCCGGGAAAGGCCGCTCCGTATCCGTCCCACCATGATG
>Ga0209415_10019568_pt1 | contig 10586 bp, 8 predicted proteins | sample PeaSoiSIISIP2007_FD_187696 | JGI IMG/M metagenome (GOLD analysis project Ga0209415, IMG submission 187696) | Peat soil microbial communities from Weissenstadt, Germany - SII-SIP-2007 (SPAdes) (version 2) | ecosystem: Environmental > Terrestrial > Soil > Wetlands > Peat | place: Germany... | reverse complement strand
TCGCCGGGGCTGTGCAGGAACATCACGCCGTCATGAACCAGGGGCGTGGCTTCATTGGCGCCGGGGGAAAGCGTCCAGGTCCACGCGACCCGCAGATTGTTCACATTCGATTTCGTAATCTGCTTCAGAGGGCTGAATCCTTGATCGTCGAAACCCCGGCGCCACGTGAGCCACTCGCCTGTGGGCGGGTTCTGCAGCATCGCGTCGGTGACGGAAGTGATCTTATCCAGAGGGTTGGCCTTCTTCGGGGGCGGAGGCAGTTTCACTCCGGGCGATAAGCCGCCCCCGCCGCCGCGTCCTCCCGGCGGAGCGGGAATCGTCACGGAAGCGAGCGCTGTCGAATCCGATGAAAACTCGCGTCGTCCGGTTGCGAAACCATTCTGCTGGAGCACCCAGGCAACGATCTGTGCGACCTCGGATCCGCCGAGGCTTCCGGGATTTCCCGGTGGCATCTTCGTGCTTACATAAGTGAACAAATCAGCTGCGGGTTTCCCGGCGTACCTGCCAAGAAAAGCCGCGCCGCGGAGCGGAGGAGCCTTGCTGCCGTCATCGACGTTCGCGCCGTGGCAGCTGGCGCAGTTCCGCTGATAGGACGCCTTCCCCGCGACCGCTTGCGCCGATGTGAAGAGCGCCTCGGCCGGCGGAGCCGCGCCGCGCCCGCCACCTGCGATTGGACCCGCGGGTGCCTGAGCATGCAGCTTTGCTGGTGACTCAACCGTGATCACTGCGACTGTTCCACAAAGGGCTGCAAAGAGCGCCGCTCGCCACCTGCTTTGAGCATTTCTGGATGTCATGGCGGTTCCCTCCATAGCGGACCGTTATCTGCCAGATTGTACTACTGAATCCCAGCGACGACGACCCGCGGCCAGACGCAATTTTCTGTCAGACAGCCTGACCAGTCTCGGTTGCGAACTCAGCGGGTTTGAGGTCTCATGGAACGATGACGCCTGCAGTGAGGAGAATCATATTCGGACTGCTGATCGCGGCCAGTCTTCTGATGAGCCAGCAAAAACGGACTGTCCCAGACGGGCCGCGGCTATATCGTGTCTGGAGTGACGCGCAAGGGGAGACCCACCTGGAAGAGATCAGCATCGCAACGACGGGCCGGAGCACGATTCCCGGTATTGTCATGAATTTTTCCGGCGTCGTCACCGGCCCCGGGGGGCCGCGCGGCGGCGAGCAACTGCACAACACCGGCGTGCGTCAGTTCGCGATCACTGTCTTTGGCCAGATCGATGTCGAAGCCAGCGACGGGACTAGGGCGCACCTGCGGACCGGCGACATGAGCTTCATCGAAGACGTCACGGGCAAGGGCCACCGGACATTCGAGACTGGCTCACAGAGTGTGTTCTTGCGCGTGCCGGAAGGTTTCGACGTGAAGAAGTGGGCAGCGGGCCAGCAACCGTAGGGCAGTCGGGAACGCGCGCGGCCACTACAGTTGTTACCCGGTGATGAGCAAAGCCGTGTTGGCGGGATCAGATCTCTGGAGTATCCTAAGGGGCACTATGTTACTTGTGGAAACCTTCCGATGGCGTTCCGCAGGGTGTTGTGCAGCGGCTTTCATCCTGCTGGCATGCGTCGCGAGCGCACAATCCCCAACTCAAGCACCGCGCCCCGTGACGGATCGTGAACTGCTGGAGCCCAACCCCGCCGACTGGCTGATGTGGCGGCGGACTCTGAACAGCTGGGGCTACAGTCCGCTTAAGCAGATCGACAAGAGCAACGCCGGGCGGCTGCAACTCGTGTGGACGCGCGGAATGGGTCCTGGCATTCAGGAAGGAACACCGCTAGTGCGCGACGGAGTCATGTACTTGCCGAATCCGAGCGACTACATTCAAGCGTTGGATGCAGCCACTGGCGACCTGCGGTGGGAGTACAAGCGGAAACTGCCGGAAGACCTGAGCAAATTTCTTCCCGTGCCCAGCATCAACCGTAATCTGGCGATCTACGGGAACCAGATCATCGACACCAGCGCGGATGATTTCCTGTTTGCGCTTGACACGGTCACGGGAAAACTGTTGTGGGAGACGCGCATTGTCGACTATCGTGAAACCCCCGCACAGGAAACGTCGGGTCCGATCATCGCCAACGGTAAGATTTTCTCGACGCGCGGCTGCGAGTACAAGTTCAGTCCGGACGGCTGCATCATCACGGCGCACGACGCCACGACCGGCAAGGAGTTGTGGCGGCGGCGGACCATCCCGAAGCCCGGCGAACCGGGTGATGAAACCTGGGGCGGGATTCCCGACGAGAAGCGGCGGCATGTGGGTGCCTGGATGGTGCCCAGCTATGACGGGGAACTGAATTTGCTATATGTGGGCACGTCGGTGACCTCGCCCGCGCCGAAGTTTCTGTTGGCGGGCAATGACAAGCAGTACCTGTATCACAACTCCACACTGGCGATCGATGCCGATACCGGCCGTATCGTTTGGTATTACCAGCACGTCGTCGATCACTGGGATTTCGATCACCCATTTGAGCGCCTATTGGTGGATACGGCCGTCGCTCCCGATCCGAGCCAGGTTTCGTGGATCAATCCGCGGCTCCATCCAGGGGAGCGGCGCAAGGTGCTCACGGGAATTCCAGGCAAGACCGGCATCGTCTACACGCTCGACCGCCAGACGGGCGAATTTCTTTGGGCTCGTCCCACAGTTCGCCAAAACGTGGTGGCGAATATCGATGGAGCCACAGGCAAAGTCACGGTAAACCCGGATACGACATTCACCGCCGCAGGACAGACGCGCTTCATTTGTCCCACAGCCAGCGGCGGCAAGGATTTCCAGGCCGGCGCCTACAGTCCCGATACCAACGCGATGTACTACGGCCTGCAGAATACGTGTGCGCAGCAAACCGCGATCGACAACGGCTCTATGTATTCCTTTAATGCACGGGTGGAGATCGCACCGGGGACGCAGAACATTGGTTCTTTGTTCGCGATTTCCGCCGAGACCGGCAAGACATTGTGGCGTTACGATCAGCGCGCCGCAATGATGTCGGTGGTAGCGACAGGGGGCGGGCTGCTATTCGCGGGCGACACCAATGGGCGCTTCCGGGCCTTCGATCAGGACTCCGGCAAGATTCTGTGGGAGACGATTTTAGGAGCTCCGGTGACCGGCTATCCAATCACTTACTCAGTCCGCGGCAAGCAATACGTTGCCGTGAGCGTCGGCAACTCGCTGGCCAGTTCCAGTTTGAATCGCCTGGCAGAGGAGTTGAGGCCGGGCAACGCCAGCAACGTATTTGTATTCGCGCTTCCTTAAGAAACGGCCAGCTTGAAAGCAGTGAGGGAGGAATCCATGCCGCAGTCATTACGTCTCATTGTGTTCGCCGGGTTTGCCGGCCTGGCGGTCGCCCAGACGCCGAAATTTCCCGCGGACATTGATCCTGTGTCGATGTCGCGGTTCCCGATCGTCGAACGCGCAGAAATGAAGACGGACGCCGATCGTGCCGCTTACGACTACGTCGTGGGCACCGCGCCCCGGCAGGTGCCGTTGCGCGGACCGGGAGGCGTGTCGCTGCATAGCCCGGGCACCGCCGAACCGATCGATCGTCTCAATCGCTACCTGCGCGGTGAAAGCGTCATCGGGCGACGCCTGTTCGAACTGTGCGCCATCATTGGCGCCTGGGAAATCGAGCAGCAATACGAGTGGTCCGGGCATGAGGCCGCGGCGCTGCAGTTCGGCGTCAGCCAGAAGGCCGTCGACACAATCAAGTTCAACCGCCCGCTTGAAGGACTACCCGAAGACGAAATGGTGGTGATTCAGATGGGCCGCCAGATCCTGCGCGATCACAAGCTCGACTCTGAACTCTATGCGCACGCGGTCAAGCTGTTTGGGCGGCAAGGCACTCTGGAGGTGGCCGTCAGTATAGGCGACTACGTGCTGGCGGGAATCATGCTCATCACGGCGGATCAGCAGTTACCGCCGGACCGTCCCCCACTTCTGCCCGCCCGCTGAGACTCACGCGGCTGAACAGCCAGTGGTTGCAGGCGGTGCAAGAATGCGCGACCTACTCGTAAAACTCCGGCGCAATCTTACGTTTCATGCCAGCGGTGTAGTCGTGTTGGATCCATAACTGGGCGTTATTCTTCTTGACGAACTCCTCGATCATGGCCCGGCTCTTGGCCGTCTGTTCCATATCGAAATAGAAGGACGGGATTCGCTTGTAGGTCATCTCTTCGGGATAGTGATACAAATCGCCCGACAGCAACACCGGTCCGGTCTTGACGAGTTTCAAGAATAGCGACTGGTGGCCGAGCGTATGGCCAGGCGTGAACTTGATGACAACGGTGCCGTCGCCGAACACGTCGTGATCCTCGCCCTTAAGCAGCAGAGTCTTGCTCTTGATCAGATGGGTGAAGAAGTTCGCGTCGACGGCTTTGGTTTTCTTTTCGTTGGAGCGGCTCACGGCGATAATGGCATCACGGTCGCCTTGCTGCACGATCCAGGTGGAGCCGGCAGACGCATTCGCATCGGCCACGTGGTCGCCGTGATAATGCGAAAGCGCGAGATAGGTGATGTCCGCCGGCATGTAGCCGAGGGCGGCGAGCTGCGGCAGCAGCGGACGATCCACCGTGTACGCGCCATCCGTCTGCGGCGCAACGCCGCTCTTAAATGCACGGTCGGGAATCTCGCCTGTGTCCCATATCATGGTGCCGCGGGGGTGGACGATCAGGAAGCAACGGGGTGACCATATTGGAGGTGGCCAACTCGCCCGGCTTGAACCCCATGGAGTTTCCGTTCGCCACCGTGATCTTCCCGCAATCGAGGACATAGAGCCGCAATGATTTGGGCGGCGTGGGCTTACCGGTTTGCGCGTTGGCGGAGGGCCAGGCTGCCACACCCATCAGTGCGGAGACCGCCAGGACAAGATTCATGGCTCGATGGATCATGTCGGAGAGTGTACCACCCCGAATAGGGAATGGAAGAGCCAGCCGTCTGTTCAGGCGAACGGTCAAGCCGCGCCGGGGATCAAGATTAGCGTGCCGCTAGCTGGGACGTCGGGAGCCCTAAAACTCTCCTTCGGAAGCCCGTGTTTCTAAGGAGATTCCAAATCGGCTCGTTCAGTTCCAACCACCCTCGCACAACAACATCCGCGGCGCAGAGCATGCATATTTGTTGCCAACAAACCCGGCGATGGCATCCAGACGACTACCGGTCGCGATCAGAATCGCCGCTCGATAGTCGCCTATCATAGAAACTCTTCGAACGTCCAGCGTTCGTGTCAAATCACGGATCATGGACACTCGTGGACCAAGTGATTCCATGGCGCCTCCCCCAGTCGTCGAACACGGGTTTCGGCTAGTCCTGACTATCAAGAAATATTCGGCAGCGTCAGAAATCGGCGCGACGCGCGGAACGCCAATGCCATTGGCTGTTCCTCATTTGCCTGCCATCTCGGTCGCGCTCAATTCGAGTTCTTTGGCCCTGCGGGCTTGTTGAAGTTCTATGACCGCGCGCATCATTGTTATGGCCTTATGAGGATTGCTCTTCACCCTTGCATGAACGTGCTCGAGTCCGCGTACCGAAAATGTTAATTCCCCAACGTGAGCGCCACTAGCTCCGCGCCCTCGGTTCGATTCGTCGTCGCGATCACGATGTACTGCTTGCCCTTCCATAGGTACGTCATCGGCGTGCCCGACGTGACGCCGTTCAGCTTCAGTTCGTGCAGTATCTTGCCGGTCTTCTTGTCAATCGCCCGGAACGTCGGACCACCGCCATTAGGGGCGCCATTTAACAAGCCCGAACCTTCGCCAGCAAACAGCAGCGTCTTGGTTACCAACAACATTGCCGGCGCCGGATTCCCCGCTTCGCTCAAATCGATCCCCTTCACAGCCGGGTTATTGCGATACACATCGGGCGCGGGACCGTTCGCCTTCTGCCACAGGAACTCGCCCTTGTTCATGTCGATCGCGGTGATCCGTCCCCATGGCGGACGTATCAGCGGCAAACCCAGCGGAAGCTCCGGACGCCCACCCGCGCGCCCGCCGATATACCGCATGTCTGACCGGTTGCCGGCGGGCTGCATCGCCAACACCCACGGGTCCGTCACCGAACCAACGTACAGCACGCCTGTTTCCGGATCCACTGCTGCGCCCTCCCAATCGGCGCCGCCGTTTACCGAAGGCAACATCAGCACGCCCGTCTTCCCGCCCGTGTCCTGCACCATCGGCGGTGTGAACAGCGGACCCAACCGGTAGCGCGCTGCGATCTTCTCCGACTCGGCCTTCAACGCCGGCGTCAGGTCATTCAAGATATCGAGCGACGTCCCCTGCACCTCGAACGCCGGAGGCTTCGACGGGAACGGCTGCGTCGCCGACGTCTTCTCGCCCGGAATATCCGACTGCGGGACCGGCCGCTCCTCAAGCGGCCACACCGGCTGACCCGTTACGCGATCGAACGTGTAGACGAAGCCCTGCTTGGTTACTTGCGCGACGGACTTGATCTTCCTGCCACCGACGGTAATGTCCAGCAGATTCGGCGCGGCAGGAAGATCCCAATCCCACAGCCCGTGATGAATGAACTGGAAGTGCCATACCCGCTTGCCCGTCTTGGCATCCAGGCATACCAGGCTCTCACCGAACAACCCATCGCCCGGCCGCTCGCCACCATAGAAGTCGCCCGTTGGCGATTCCACGGGCAGATACACGTAGCCGAGTTCCTCATCGGCGCTCATCGGCGCCCAAACACCCGTGTTGCCCGTGTACTCCCAAGACCCGTCCTTCCATGTCTCATTGCCGAACTCGCCTGCACGGGGAATCGTGTGGAACGTCCACAGCCGCTTGCCCGTGCGCACATCGTAGCCACGTATATCGGCCGGAACATTCGTCTTCGACGCCGGCGACGTGCCGTTCTTGAGGGCCGCACCGACGATGATCACGTCCTTGACGATGATCGGCGGCGACGTTGCACCAATCTCGCCCGGTTTTACGCGCTCCAGCCCGTCGTACAGATCGACGATTCCCTTCGCGCCGAATGACGGCACTGGCACGCCGGTCTTCGCATCGAGAGCGACCAGATTGTAGCCCGCGGTCACCGCGAAAATGCGCTCCTCGCCGTTTGAGTCCTTCCAGTACGTGACCCCGCGATTGTACGGCCTGGGAAACAAGCTCGCGCGCTCGCCCTCTTCCATGCGATACATCCACAACGTCTCGCCCGTCTCCGCATCCGCGGCGATCACCGCACGCCGTTGCCCCGCTGTGAAGTACAGCCGGCCGCCGATCATCAACGGAGTCGTCTCCATGTTGCCCTCATTGCGTGGGCCGAAGTTATTCGACTTCCACCGCCACGCCACGCGCAACTTGCTCACGTTGTCCGCGTTGATCTGATCGAGCGGCGAATACTTCGTGCTGAACGAATCCGACGCGTAGCTGCGCCACTCCGCGCCCGCGGGCAATGCGGCGCTGCCGGATTGTGCTGCTGTGTAGGTCACCACCCCGCATCCCAGCAGCAACCCTCCTGCGATCACGGTTCGTCTCATTATTTGTTTCATCGAGGCTTCTATTTGCCAACCATATGTTTCGCGTCTTTTTCGTTCTCCGTGCACCAATACTCCATGATCTCCGTGCCCGGATTCACGCGATAAATGTATGAGGTGCTCCACGGGCGCGTATACGCCTTCGGATCCTCAATCGTCACGGTGTAGCGCATGGTGTTCGCGTTCAGCCGCCGATACCGCTCCAACAGGTGCAGTTGATCGCTGTGCGGATGTCCAGCCGAATCGAGCCAGGACTGTTCGTCATTGAAGCCCGTGACGTCGATCACCAGTTCCGGACCTTCGTAGTGGCCCACCGAATCGCCCATCCACGTCCAGGCATCCGGATTGTGTTTGCGCCCATCCATCGGCACGATGCGGAATGTGTGCAATCCGCCTTCGTACAGGAAAATTACCTGATTGTCGGTCTGCACTATTTGCATCGGGTACGGGACGCCCTGTGCGCGCGGCAGCCCGCTGGGCTTGCACTGCATGTTCGGATCGTTTTTCTGCAGGCTCGCCGTGCGCTCCTCCCACAGCTTGCGTCCCCAATCTGTAAACGGAACGTCCACGGTCTTCTCCGCATAGCGACCGTCGGCCATGTCCACAATCCAGCCGCTATTCCAGACGCCACGTAAATCCGGCACGCCGTCTTTGAGCCAAATCGTAGGCTCTTCGACGATCGGCGCCCGCCCCTTCCCTTTCCCCTTGCCTTGCCCCGGACCCTGCCCGGGACCCTGCGCCGGAAGTGACCATGCGAGTATCAAACCCAACGCTCCGGCCGCGCACGCCGCCACCCATTGCTTATACATTTCGATCCTCCTTTCGATAGACCGCCTCAAACCGCGAGTTTCAGTCTTGTCCTGGTTTGCAGCTGGCCGTTTTCACCAGTATAAGGGGCGGCCCTTGGACGGCTAGCAACTGGCGCCGGGTGAGCCGCACCTGCATGACGACTAGCTTGGATCCCTACGGCACGAGGCCGAACGCCATAATGTTCGAGCCCACCGCGGCGGCGATGTACTGTTTGCCGTCGAACACGTAGGTCATGGGAGAAGATCGCCAAACCTGGCCGGTAGGCCACTGCCACAGCCGCTTTCCGCTCTTGGCGTCGACCGCGGTAAACAGCCCTCCATCTTCTCCGAACAGGACCACGCCGCCCGCTGTCGACAGGACACCGCCCCAGGAATTGGCCGGGCCTGTTTGTGGCAACTCCCAGCGGGGAGTACCCGTCGCGATATCGAACGCCCGCAGGATCTGTTGCCCGGGCTCGCGGCTCCACGTGCCCCCCATGTAGCCGGAACCGGCCTTCCACGGAACGTCCCGTTTGGTGAACGTCGCGCAGTCTTCAAGGGTCTGGACATAATAGAGACCGGTACTGGGGTCAAAGGAAGTCGAATACCAGTTGGTGGCTCCCTCCAGACTGGGGCAAACCCGGGTGCCCTCCGTGGTGGGGTCCTGGTTCGGATTCACCACAGGACGTTTATCCGGCCCGATTTCTTTCGCCCACGTCAACTTGTCGACGAAAGCTTTGGCCAGCAGGAGTTCTCCGTTCAAGCGGTCAAACACATAAAAGAAGCCGTTGCGATCGGCGCGCAGCAGCAACTTTCGCGGCTGGCCTTTCCATGTCGCGTCGACGAGCACGGACGGCGCTTGAGCGTCGTAGTCCCAGACATTGTGCGGCGTGAACTGGTAATACCAGCGAAGCTTGCCGGTCTTACCTTCCAGCGCGACTACCGAACTGGAGTACAGGTTGTCGCCGCCTCGTTCGTCGCCCACCATATCGTTGCCCGGGTTTCCGGTCGCCCAATAGACGAGATCGGCCACGGGATCGTAAGAGCCGGTCATCCAGGCAACCGCGCCGGCGTGCTCAATCTGTTTGCCGATCCAGGTTTCCGATCCCGGCTCGCCTGGGCGGGGCACCGTCCAGAAGCGCCAGACCTCTTTGCCGGTAGCAGGATCGTACGCGGCGATGAATCCGCGCGCGCCCTCGTCGCCTCCGGCCGTGCCCGAAATCACCAAGCCTCCGGCCACCAGAGGGGCCGAGGTGGCGTTATAGTTCTGATGCCAATCCGCCATTTCGGTGTCCCACAATAGCTGGCCAGTATGGCGGTTTAGAGCGATGATGTGGGCGTGATCGGTGACCATGAAGAGGCGATCGCCGGAAATGGACACGCCGCGATTGATGCCGCCGGAAGCGTTCCCCACCAGGCCTCGCGTTCTGGGCTGCTGAAAGTGCCAAACTTCATGACCGGTACCTGCATCGAGCGCCCAGCATTCATTGGCCGCGGTGACGTACATTAATCCGCCGGCAACAATCGGAGTCCCTTCCAGCCGCGCGGCGTTCGGGAAATTGAAGACCCACTTCGGCGCTAGGCGCTGTACGTTGGACGTGTTGATCTGGGAAAGCTTGCTGTAACGATTCCCGGACTCGTCGCCATGATACGTCGGCCAGTCGGTCTCGGAAGTTACCGTACGATAGCGGTCACCCGAGGGCCGCAGCAGAACAACGCGGCCATCATCGGTTCTCATCTGCAGCTCCAACGAGTTTTCGTTGATCACAACTCCGTTAATGGTCCGCTTGTCGGTCGTGGTCACTGTCTTCCGGACCACAGGAGGACCACCCCGCCCGGGGGCCGGCGCGAGCGTGCGTAGGAACGTCACCAGTGGCGTCATTTCCTCGGAGGAGAGCGGAAACGCGGGCATCCCGCGGCCAGGCGAACCCGTGGTAACGAAAGCCGTTAAATCCTGATTGGAGCGCGACGCGATTCCGCGCACGATCGACGGGCCAAGTTCGCCGCCGCTACCTTCCGGACCGTGGCACCGCGCACATCGGGTATCGAAGATTTGCTTGCCGGCGGCTGGCGCCTGGCCCCAAGCCGCCGACCCGGTTGCCGCTATGACCAGAAGTTCGATTCCCATTACGAACTTATGCATCGGTTAGTTCCTGCGCGGCCCAGGGCCTGCGTCCGTCGACTCCATCTCTTTGTGCAGGTCGCGCGCGACGCCGACGGCCATCAACTCCAGCGGCTCCGTTCCATTGTTTTCGATCGAATGAACCTCACTCAGTTGAATCGGGATCGCATCGCCGGTGCGAATGGCGGCGGACTCCTGTC
>Ga0209415_10019567_pt1 | contig 10586 bp, 3 predicted proteins | sample PeaSoiSIISIP2007_FD_187696 | JGI IMG/M metagenome (GOLD analysis project Ga0209415, IMG submission 187696) | Peat soil microbial communities from Weissenstadt, Germany - SII-SIP-2007 (SPAdes) (version 2) | ecosystem: Environmental > Terrestrial > Soil > Wetlands > Peat | place: Germany... | reverse complement strand
GTTTCAACCGCATCATCCACCTGGGCGGCTTTCTGTTCCTGCTGCCCGCGGTAGGCATCGAGCCGCGTGATGGCTTGCTGCTTTCGCTCCGCACTTTCCCCGCTGGAAGCTATGATCTGCTTGGCCTGATCCACCTTGCGCAGTTCGCCTAGAACCTTCTGCATGTCGGGGCCCGCCACAATGTAGACCGCGGCGTCAGGGTCGCTGGTGAACAGCTCTCGGATGGCTTGCGGGTTGCTCTTGAGAATTGCGGATTTCGCTTGCGCGTAGCTGTTCGCCTGCGCCGCCTTCTGCCGCAACCTTTCTTCGCCCCCCTGCCTGTAGTTGTAGACGCCGAGGTTTCCGCCGGCCCACTGCGCCAGGTCAAACTTTCCCCCCTCGCTCGCCTGGATCGCCCGGTCGGTCTGCGGCAACATCCGACTCACCGCGTGCCACGCCAGATTCTCAAGCCCCGCGTTGGTCGGCAGGACGCGCCCGGGAGTGTAGAAATCGCTGCTCTTGACGATCTCGCGCGAGCTGCCGATCCTCTCCCGGTTGGTTGCCAGCTCGATTGGGCCCCCGATATAGGGGGCGAGCATGTTGAGCGGATGCGATATATCCTGCCCGAGCCCGCGGCCGGCTTCGGCGCCGGCAGCGGTGACACTCTTGCCCTGGGCTATCGCCTGCCCGAACCGCAGCGGAGCACCGGCGATGGCTCGCCCAAGCGGTTCGCGCAGCAGGTTCGTGCTGAAAGTGCGGTCGCCAACGTGGATGTTGGACAGGTCATTCTTGTCGGACTCACGATTGCCGCCCAGCGCGTTGACGGCCTGATTCGCGGCCCACACGATCAGGGCCGGCGGCAGCGTGGTTTTGATGGGATGGCGCAGCACATAATTCATGGACGATAGATCCCACCCCGGGAAGAGAAGGAACTTCGACACTTGGCGCTGTACGCCGGTCCAGTTAGCCCGGTTGTAGCTGCCCAGCGTCTCGTTGACTGCCTGCGCAATCTTCGAGCCGCTCCATTCTGGGTGTTGCGACTTGACGAGATCTCCAACCGCGAGCCGCGCGCGCTGGTCAAACCCTCCGGGGTTGAATAGCCAGTAGTGTCCAACCTTGGCAAAGGGTTTCATCCAGTTTGCGGGGTTGAAATTCCCGCCCGCGTAGCGCCGGAACAGCGAGATCTGGCTGCGGGTGGAGATGGCGCCGTACTGCGCGAGCAGGTCAAACATCGGATCATCCACACCGCGGAGCGCGCGCTGTTTCAGCTCTTGGCTGAAGGCCGCTTTGGCGGCGGTGATCCAGCCTCGCGGGTCCAGCGCCCCGCCCGGAGCGGTCTGCGTCATCCTGCGGACGATGTTCGCGCCGTGAGGCACACCGAACCCCAACCCGACAACCTGCTCCTGCAGGAACCGGCGAAGGCCGCTGGTCGCGCCCTCGTCGCGAGCGTCTAATCCGCTCAGCGTGTCCGTGATTGCCCTTGGGCCGAGGAATCGCGCGCTGTTCGCTTGCGGCGAGTAGATGCCATAGGTATCAACCCTGCCCTTGCCGGCGGTGCGCATGTCGCGGGCGGCCTCGGCGGAGTAATAAGTCTTGCCGTTGTATTCGATCGCGTGCGGCATGTACTCGCCGGGCTCAAGCGCCGCCGCTTTGGACAAGAAATCCCGCGCCACCCGATCCCGCGCCACTTTAATCATCGTGGCAACGTACTTCGTGCCGAAGGCAGGGCCGAACTCGTGCAGGCCGTTCTGGTAGTGGTACTCGGTTTCGGCCTCGCGGCTGTACTTGTCGGCTCTCTGCGGGCGAATCACGCGGTCATAGGCGGTGATCCCGCGGCCGCCAGCTTCGCGTTTGTTGATGCCGCCGGTGTACTTGTCATAGACGCGGCGCAGGTAGTCGTCGTCAATGACCTCGCCCCCGAGCGCCTTGCGCGCCTCGGTTAGCTTCGTCTCTTCCGGCTTGTACTTGCGCAGAGCTGCCTGGATGGCCGAGTCGCTCTGCGCTTGCCGGTATTCCTCGGGATGGTTGGTCCGCAGATTCTCTCGGGAGTCGGCATCGGCCATCAGGGTAAACAGCCGTTCCTGCTCGCGGCTGAGCCCCTGGGTCACGTTGCGGACGATGGCCTCGGCCTTCTCGCGGAAGTAAGTGGGAGCGTTGTCCAGCAGGCGCAGCTTGTCGGCCAGCTCAGAGTCCGCTTTCTCGATCTCGGGATGCGTGCGGCCGGTCTTGATGGCCCGCTCGATCAGCGGTTCAGCAATCTTCTGGTCATAGAAGCGATTGAGTCGGTCGAGGGCGAGTTTGGCGACTGAAAAAGGGGTTTGCGCCAAGAGGGTTCCGGGCTCGCCTACTGCACCTGTTTGCGGAGGGCCAGGGGAAGGCTCTGCAACTGCTCTTTCCTGATGGCCGCCATTTCCTTGCGGAGGGCCAGCGGGCGCTGCTGGTAGTCGTTCTGGACGTAGGCCTTCATCAGGCGTTCCAGCTTGGGGTTGGGAGGCTTGCGCATACTGCTTTCTCTCCTGGGCTTCCCGCTCCACAGATTGTAGAACGGATCGCTCGAACTGTGCATCCGTCAGCTTCGTCCCAAACGCCTCATTGAATGCCCCCACGGCGCTTGGCTTTTCGGCCATCAAGAGGAACCCCTGGCTTTGTTTGTCGGCGTTCGCATCCCGGGCAAAGCTGCGGAAGGCTTCCCGCACCTGCTTGGGCTTTTCGGCCAGCTTGCGCACAATGGCATCCACTGCAGGGTTGCGTTCCGGCCCGAACATGCCGGTTTGCGCGAGGTGGGTAGCCACGTCGATGCCGCGAGCTGCGATGTCGGCGTGCTCTTGGATGGCTTCCCGCACCAGCGGAAGCAGGTTGTATTCGTCCGTCCGCGGGGCAATCGAGGCAATATCGGCCAGGCTGCCGTCCAGCTTGTTGAGCACCGATTTCGGGGCCCGGTCCATCAGGGTCGGATCATCCACCACGGTGCCGAGCAGCGCCCGCTCCACAAACGTCTTACCCTCTTCGCTGAGCCCTCCGGTTGAGGTGTCAACGAACTGCGGCCGCTCGCGTGGGCTGATGGCCCCGTCCCCGGTCAGCAGCGAGATGACATCCCGGCCACGCTCGCGCAGCAGATCGCGGATGCTCGAATCTGGCCCCATCTGGTCGAGCATCCCCGAAATCTGGGCGAGGCTTCTGGGCGTGATGGATTTGCCGGCGCTCACCGCTCGCTCGCTGGTTCCGAGCGCGCCCGTGGGCGTCTTGTTCAGCTCCGAACCCAGCCGGCGCGCGGCTTCGGTGTCGGCGGGTGTGGGAATCTCCCGCACCAGCACGGGGTTTTTCAGCCTGTCGATGGCTGCCGGGTCGAGCCCGAACTGCTGCGCGTTGGCGCGCAGGTAATCCCGGTACTCGTCGCCCTGGCCGCGGCGGTAGAGCCTTTGCGTGCTCATGGTGCGGCTGTTGCCGCCGAGCACCGTGCCGTCCGGGGTGATGATGGGCGGCCCGTTCACCGCATCCGGGTTGGTGTTCACCGTGTAGCGCGCGTCGTAGTTCTGCGCCTGTTCGATGACCCGGGCTTGCGCTTCCTTGCTGGTGTGGTAAGCCCGCTCCTGCACGCCTGGGGGATAGCCCGGAGTCGGGGCGAAGGTCTCCGCGTTGTGGGAAGGCGTCAGGTCCGAGGCTTCCACCAGCTTGTAGCGGGCCGGAAGGTCGCTGGTGGGCGTCTTGACTACGGACGGCGCGCCGTACTCTCCGGGAGCTGCCGGCCGGGTCTGCATCGCAACCGGCTGGCGGGCGGTGGAGATGCTTTCCCTGGCAGCCGGCTTGGGCTTGTCGAGGATCACCAGCCGCGAAGCGGCGCCGGTCTGACGTTCGGACTCTTTGCCGGTGAACGAGCCTTGCGGCAGCTTCTCGCTCTCGGCGCCGTGCCCTTCCAGCCATGCCCGGAATGTGGTGGCCTTCTTGTCATTCCGGAAGAATGGGCCCTCCGACATGACGGCGACCACGCGCCCGCCAGGATTCAGCAGGTCATAAGCGCGCTGGACGTGCTCGATGTCCTGGCCGCCCTCGAACGGCGGATTCATCACAATGCGGTCATATTGGCCTTGGTGCTGGAGAAAGTCTGCACCGGCAACCTTGTGGCCTTTCAGTTCGAGAATCTTTCGCAGGCGGTCCTGATACTCAACCGTGTCCAGCTTGGCATTGGGAGCGTGCTCGCGGATGGCATCGGCAATGTTGCCTTTTCCTGCCGAGGGTTCGAGCACCGACATTCCCGGCTCGATCTCGGCGGCTTCCACCAGGCGTTGAGCAAGCGGCTTCGGAGTGGGGAAGTACCCAGGAATCTTGGTTCCGATCAGCTCGCGCTCTGCGGCCTTAATCTGCTGCTCTGCGCCTCGCGCCGGCGCTTGCTTGCCCACGAACCCAGTCAAATCCTGGCGCGCCTGCTGCCACTTCTCGGGAGTGTCCAGTCCGGCGGCGAGCGCCCGCTTGTAAGGCGTAATGCTGTCCCGCATGTACTTCGTGGAAACGCCTTTCTTCTCTGCTACCGCCATCAACTTTTCGGCGGCGGCCATTTCTTCGCTGCCGTACAGTTCGGGCACCTCTCCGCGACCGAGCGCGCGGGACACGGCGCTCCGGGCCGTGGCGGTGCCCGGGATGCCGCGGCTGGCCTCCAACAGATCGTTGATGTAAGTGCGGTGCAGCGTCATGCGAGGCATGGATTGATGGCGCAACAGATCCTCAATCTGGCCCCGTGAATAGACCCTCGAAAGGCTTCCCGGCAGCTCTCCCGCATCGGCGGCGTCGGCAACCGCAACCAGATGGCGCTGAATGTTCTCCAGGTAGTCGGCATCGCGTGACATTCCCTCCGCGATGCGGGCGCGGCGGGCGGTGATGTTCTGCTGCGCAATCGCCGGGTTGCGCTTGGCCTCGATCTGCGCGCTGAGGGTCTCAGCTTGCCGGCGCAAGGCTTCGGTGTTGATGGCCGGCTTAGGAGCTTGTTCCGCTGGAGCAGCTTTCCCCTCCAACCGTGCCAGCCGTGCTTTCAGGGCTTCGTACTCGGTGGAACCGGGACCAGGTGCGCCCACTTCGCCACTTTTCAACTGCCGTGCAACGCGATTTGCAATCTGGACAAATTCGCGCTGTCCACCTGGGTCGATCTTCACCTCGTTTGCAAGATTTCCCCTGGGAAGCCACACACCACTGATGAATCCATCCGCAGGCGTCTTCGTCAACTTGTCGAACATGGTGGCTGGCATGACATGGCGCCAGCCGTTTACGTCCTTAACCACTACCGGGAAATCGCCGTTGGCTTTGATGAGGGCAGGAATGTTGTCGCTATCGCTGAGGAATCCTCCCCCTTGTCGAATATCGTCCAAACTCCGTGCTAGCTTTGGGGCTGAGGGCTCTATCTGCTTGGGTGCCGCGGTCCTGGCCGGACGTTCCGCCAGCGGGCTTCTGAGAAACAACTCTTTTATGTCCGCGGGCGCATCAGCTTGGCCTGCGATGACACTCCCGAAGTGATCTGCAATCCTTTCCTCAAGTCCGCCGGCGTGTTGTTTTTCGATCTGGTTGTCGGTGACGTGTCGTTCAATCCGAGTCCGAGCCTCGGTCGGAAGGCGCTTGTAGATGTCGTGGGCTAGTTCGTGGGCGAGCGACTGTCCAGCATCGGTGACATCAGCATTCAGGTTGATTTCGCCGGTATGCTGGTCAATGTTGGCCTGTTCACTGAGGCCGAACTGATGCGGCGCCTCAACCGTCAGACCCTTGATGCCCAGGCGGGCAAACTGCTGTTGCAATTCAGGATTCTCGCCAGCCCTAGCAAGGCTTTCGCGCGCTGTCTTGGTAAGCGGAAACTTCTCCGCAATTTCAACGCGCTTGGGACCTGTCATGGCTTCGGGCTGCCTGGGCTCGTTAAGTACGCCCTCCCACGTCCGCGGGGCGGTACGCTCGGGCTGACCAAGCACGCTCTCCCAAGTGCCGGGGGCTGCTCCCTGCGCGCCTTCGGCGATGGGTACATTCTTGGGCTCGATGACGCTGCGCTCTTGAGCCCTGCCGGTAGCCCGCTGGTATTGCTGCTCGGCCATGCGCTCGGTTGCCGGCGTCTGCGTGGGCAGCCTCCCGATGATGTCCGCGCCCTGTTCAGTGAGCTCGCCCGGGCCCGCAGGTGCGCTGGTTCTGCCAAAAGGCACCCCAAGCTGTTCCGCACTCCGCTCGGCAGCTCGGTAATCGGCCTCGGTCCTTCCCGGCAAGAGCGGCATTTCACGTCCCGCGGCGTGGGACGCCATTGTGCCCAGCATGGTGACATCGAATCCCAGCCGGCCTAGCTCTTCGTAGAACTTCGGCGGGTCGTTGACGGCCAGGGGCAGCAGGTGCGGCGCACGAGTCACGATGTCCTTTGCCATCTGGACCGAGAATCCCATGGAGATAAGCCGGTTCGCGGCGATGCCTGCCGGCCCCAGCAGTCCGCCCGTTGCTGCGGCACCGATCATCGTGGCGACGTTCGGAGCCGCGGTCATGCCGCCTGCGCCACCGAGCACGCCGCGCGTGGCTGCCGCTACGGGGCTGGTTCGTGCCTGTTCGCCCGATATGAGCAGCTCGGGATGGCCGACAAGCTGGCGTTCTTCGGGGCGCTCCGCGCGATTCGGATACACCCCGATGCGGCCGAGCACCGGTTCGGCTATCGTGTTCGCTGCCGCTTCAACCGGTGGCAGCGTCCCCATCCAATCCTTGATCCGCCTTCCCACGGTCGGACGGTAAGCGGAGATAGTCGCGCCTTGCGGTTGGGTTGGCGCAAGGCTGGCCTGCGTGGGCGCTTCGGGCTGAGACGGTAGCTCGGGCGGCATCGCGAATGGGTCCGCCTGGCTCGGGATTGGTTTGTTGAGGAATGTCAGGGCCCTATTCCAGAGAGACGGCGTGGCTGGCGGTTGCGGCTGTGCTGGCTTGGCTGCCGGCTGTGTCAGCAGGTCATCCCAGCCCACTGCGTTGCCGCGCTGTGCCGGTCTCTTTGGCGAGGTCGCGCCCGCACTCACGCCCGCTGCTGGCGCCATCGACGGGGCGGCTGTTGGCTGCGCTTGTAGTGGCTTGGCGGCTGGCGCACTCAACAGGTCGTCCCAGCCCACCGTGCTGCGCTTCGCCTGTCTTGGCGCGGCTGCGCTTGCGGTCGGAGGTGGCGCCGTCAGAACATCATCCCAGGTTGTGCTGGCGTCCGCCATCGTTCTCCTATGGCTGCTGCGGCTGCATCTGGTTGAGTCCGCCTGCAACGTCCCCGCTGATGATTTGGTCGATTGCGCTGGGCGGCTTGTTGATCTGTTTGCGCCCGCGAATCGCCTTGCGAATGGCCGGGCCCAGCCGCTTCTCGTCCGGGTCGGTGATGTTGGGCGCGTGCTGGTCGAACAACTGCAGAGCCTTGTCGGGGTCGCCTCCGGCATTGTTCAGGATCTTGCTGGCGATGGCTTCTGCGTTGCCCTGGTCCTCCTGGGTGCCTGCTCTCCGATCGGCGGCTGCATTGGCGCGGATTCCGGCTAGGTCTCGTTCCTCGGTGAATCGCTGGTCGAGCGCAGCCTGCGCGTCTTCGTCGCCACCAGCGGCGTCCAGCCGCAGTTGCCATTCGTTCGGGTTGGCGTCAGCCTTCGGCGGCCTGTTCCCGTAGAGCACGAAATTCTTGCGCTCGTTGTCATCCGCGAACATGTCCGGGTTGCCGTTGGCAAAGGCTTCCCGCTGGTCAGTGGGACTCTCTTTCTGGTTCGGTGGCGCGGCCCAGGTGTTGGTGTCGACGTTGAAGACGCCGCCCTGCCGCGGTGTGATATACGCCTGACGCCTCGCCTGCGCCCGCCGATATTCGGGAATGCTCTGAAGACTCCCGATCTGGGCCTCCCGCTCCTCTTGCTCGACGGCTTGGCCGAGGTCGCGCTCCGTGCGCCCCATCTGAATCCGGTGATGTAACTCCGTCCCCGGAATCTCTGCGGTCACGGCGGGGAACATGGCGGTTCCCGCGATGTCGCCGATTCGCCCCAAGGTCCGCAGCACGGGATTGTGAATCCGTGAGATGCCGGAGCCCGAAACTTGTTCCTGAGCGAGTTTTGCTCGGTCGTAGTCGGCGCGGGTAGCGTCGGAGGGGTTGGCGACGTAGGCGGCGCTCGCCCGGTCGCGCGCATCAGTCGCTCGTGAGCTGAGGTCCTCCCGCATGGCGCGGCGGCCTCCGCTGTAACGCGGGATGGCACCGAGGGCCCCGGGGAGCTGAGGCGTGCCTGCAGTGAGTTGCAATTGCGGCGCGGCGACCGGTTCAGGCTCGGCATTTTTCGCGGGCGCGTTCAGTCCGGGCGTCCTGAGCCGCTGGGGGCCGATAAAGGGCGTCGGAGCGGCGTCGGTCGGCGCTGAACCGAGCAGGTCCGAGCGAGGCTGATCGCCGCGGATCGTGCCCAGCGCCGAACCTGAACGCTCTGGCGGCAACGGGCGGCCAGCGCCGTTTGTCGGGGGCGGGCTCGTCATGCGGAACGAGCCGCCCGCGCCTGATGTGTCACTGCCGGCCACGGGCTTCCGGTAGTCGGAGATCGGCGCCAGCACCGTCGAGCGCGGTTCGGTTGCGCCAATCCTGCCCAGCGCGGACGGCGGTGCTTCCTGCCTGTCGGCATCCTCCGGCCGCAGGCGGTCACGGCGCCCGATGGGCGGAAGCGGTAGATCGTCGTCGTATCGTTGGGTGATGGCCATGTCAGACCGCCAGTGCTTTGCACTGCTCGCGGTGCGACTCGTCGGGTCCGGTCGGCGCGGCGCCGCGGTCGGTGGAGTCTCCTGCCAAACGCCTCACTTCGGACCACGGAAACAACTTGCGTGCCCCAATCCGCACGGGGCGCAGTTCTCCTTTGTCGGCCAGAACGTCCACTGTCCGAATGGAGACGTTGAGAGCTTCGGCCGCCTCTTGCCGGCTGGCCAGTAACCTTATGCTCGCGGTTTGCATTGGGTGCCTCTTCTCGGCGTTCTACGCCGGATTACAAGCCCCCACGCTTGCCAGAGCAACTCGCCACATCACAGCGACGAGTAAAAATGTGCGAGAAGCCCGCGATTGATGCGGAGACGGGAGGGTCAAAAGATTTACTCGTTAGGAGCGAGTTGGGCGAGTGACCAGTGCCAGCAGCCGCGCAAGTTCTCCGGCGCTGTTCTCTTCCAATCGGTGCAGCTTGCGGCTTGCCCGATGCTTTTCATCCTGGATTCTCTTCTGCCACTTCGCCCCGTACTGGTAGGCAGCGGGGTAATTGCGCGGGCAGTTGTCAGAGATCCAGTCCATTGGAGGAAAGATGCCATGATCGTGAAGATGACGACAGTACGCCGGGCCCTTGAAGCCCTGCCGAATGGCGGAGAACATCACTGCATCTCGGACTTTGGCTCGGCTACTGCGAATGCGCGCCAGTGGCGGCCGGTCCCTGGCCTTGGGTATCTCCGTCGGCTGGGCCAATTCCGGGATGTGGGTGCAGAGGTGATTGATCGCGTCGAGGCAGCATCGGAGTACCCCGCCTTTTTGCTCATCGGCCAAAGACATGCCCCCGGGGGCGTTCCAATTCACTTGATTGCGGAACTGGCTTTGTGCCCCGCGGCGCCCCCGTCCAGACAAGCACTTACGGTCGCCCGCTGCGAAGGGTTTTTGGAACACCACGCCGCGTGCGCGCCTCTATCCTCCGGCATAGTTCACGAACTTTCTGCCACAGCCGCTTCGCCTCCCGGCGTTGCCGCGTCGATGTCAGCACACCATTCGAAGGCCGGCCTTTCGGATTCCCGCTCTGACCGGGACACCACCTGGTGTGCTTGCCGGCCTCAATAAGCTGGCTGTACTTCAGCGTATTTTTACGTGGTCTCCCTTTCGGATTGCCACTGACGCCGGGCTTGAATCTGGTGGTCTTGCCCGCTCCTGGTGGTCCGCAGAACCCCTTTGGCATCACCACAATTCTGACAGGAACAGGCGAAGGCGGAAACAATAATCAAACGCTGCGCGCTGCTTTCTGGGGTGCCGGGCGATAGCGGAGGACGTATTTTCAGACACTTACGGTGAGCAGATGGCACTTGATTAACTTGATTTCGCACCCGGAAACAGGCATTTCGGTTTGATTTCTACCCGCCTGCAGGCCCTGATGGGATGTGGCAACGGCGCGCCAAGTCCGCTTCTCGCCGCACTCGCGGCCCCATCTTCCGCCTCCGTCCCCTCCCGGTCGGTCTCATTGTGAGACCTTCCCGGACCGCTGACTTTGCTCGTGTGCGCGGCGCTCGCGCCGGGCAGCGGCCTCGCGGATGGCCTGCTTGAAGGCAGGATGCGGGCGCAAGATGAAGCACACGCAACTGGCCTGGTCGCAGCCGTGGGGTCCGACCACGACATCAGAAATCCAGTCGCGCAGCGTGTACGCCGCCATGCTGTTAACTATAATGTTAACCCATCGCTGCGGGAAACGGTATGTTGATGGGCGTCTATGCGCTTCACCCTCACCGCGGCTGCTACGCGACTCGGGGTAGTTGGCGACACCCTCAAACGATGGGAACGCGAGGGAAAGATTCCGCGCGCGCGGCGCGATTCCAGGAATGTCCGCTTCTGGGATGAGGCCGAGCTCGACCGCATCCGCCAGTGGATCGACCAACGCGCCGAA
>Ga0209415_10019566_pt1 | contig 10586 bp, 8 predicted proteins | sample PeaSoiSIISIP2007_FD_187696 | JGI IMG/M metagenome (GOLD analysis project Ga0209415, IMG submission 187696) | Peat soil microbial communities from Weissenstadt, Germany - SII-SIP-2007 (SPAdes) (version 2) | ecosystem: Environmental > Terrestrial > Soil > Wetlands > Peat | place: Germany... | reverse complement strand
CGTCCCAGCCGTCCGCCGCCGCGTCCCGCCCGTCCGCCGCCGCGTCCCGCCCGTCCGCCGCCGCGTCCCAGCCGTCCGCCCGCGGCTCCGCCCACGTCCGCGGCCCGGCCGGGGCCGCCGCCCACGCCCGTTCGATCAGCAGCCGCAGCACGATCGCCGCCGCCGCCGTGGCGGCCAGGGTCGGAAGCAGGCTGGCCGCGGTCGCGGTGGGCCGCGTCGCGGCGGCGGTCAGCCCGATGACCGCGAACACCACCAGGCCCGCCATGCCGTAGGCCAGCCGCCGCGTAGCCGCTGCGCCGATCACGGCCGCGAAGATCCCGAGCACGACCAGGATGCCGCTCACCAGGACGAGCTTGTCGTCGGAGCCGAACTCGCTGATCGCGAAGTTCTTCAGCCACGGCGGCGTGAAGTCGATCTGCAGCTGCCCGACCGCGACCACGGGCGATCCGTTCGCGCCGGTGAGGCCCGCCACCAGCTGACCCACCCCGAGTGCGGTGCCGGCGGCCAGCACGCCCGCGATCGCGCCGAGCCCAGCCCGGCGCCGCGCCTCGGAATCCCTCGGACCCCGGCTCCCCTTCGTTTCCATGCCTGTTATTCGGTGCCGTCAAGCCGAGGGTTTGCCGCGCCGCCCAATCCGCCGCTCCACCCGCACAAACGACTCCCGCACGTCCCCGTTTTCCATGATCGTGAAGGGTTTTCAGTCCGGCCAGACTCAAAAGTCTTCGCGATCATGACGGTGCCCGCCGGGCGCGGGGCGGGTGAGGCGGCCGGGGCAGGCGGGGCGCCCGGCCGCCCACCGCCATCGCGGCTGCCGGGCGGCGCCACGTGCCAGTCCGCTCCGCGACCCGGGAGTTGCGCCGGGCCGAGGCTCATCCCCCCGGGGACGGGCCCGCGCCCGGGAGCCCACGGCCAGCCCGGCGCCCATCCGCCGCCCACGCCGCTCGTGTGGCTCTCTGCCCGGAAGAGCGATCTTGGATAAATCCCCTAATCCTCCGGCTCGTCCAGTGCGCCGACTCACGATCGAGGCCACGTTCACGTTGTGACACGTCGCCATAAGCATTGGGGGTGTCCTGCCAGGTCTTGCTGCCCTCATCGCGGGTGATGGAGGCCGAGCGGACCGCCGGGCCGGAACCGGTCAGATCGTGGCCGGCTGACGCCACTGCTCGACGAAGCGCCGCAGTTGCTGCCGTCCCTGCAGGCCGCACTTGGCGTAGATGTTGCCCAGGTGGTACTCCACGGCCTTGCGGCTGATGAACAGCTCGGCCGCGATCTCGGGATTCGACATCCCCTTCCCGACCAGGTAGGCCACTTCGGTTTCCCGGCTGGTCAGCGCCAAGACGGACTGGTGCTTCTTCGCCGGGCCGACGGGCAGACGGCATGCCGCCAGCTCCTCTTCGGTCTGGGCGATGAACGGCACAGCGCGCAGCGCTAGATACAAGTCGCTGGCCCGCCGCAGGCGCTCAACCGCCGGGCGCCGCTGGCCCGTCCGCCGCAGCAGCCGACCGTGAGCCAGCAGCAGTCGGGCCGCGTAGAACGGACTTTGGCTGTGAGCGGTGTCCTCGCCGTGCTGGTAGATCCGCTGAGCTCTTTCCGGACTGCCCTGGAGTTCGGCCAGCCATCCGTCCAGCCAGGCCAGGGCGGGCCGCAGGTAGGCGACCTGGCCGCTGTCGGCCCGCAGCCGGGCCAGCACGGCGGCGGCCTGCTCGGCCGGGCCCGAGCCGACCAGGCCCTCGGCCAGCAACGGCCGCCACAGCATCGCGTCCCGTCGGCTGCGGCCGTCCAGGGCCGCATCGTCGCGCCAATACCCCAGCGCGTCGGCCATGCCCAGGTAGTCCCCGGACGCCTGGCAGACCAGGGCCCGGGCCATCGCCGCGTACAGCCGTTCCTGCCCGTAGTCCAGGCTGGCCGCTACCTCCTCCGCCAGCCGGGCGTGCCGCTCCGCCTCCTCGGCCCGGCCCTGCCCGGCCGGCACGCAGGCCGCCGCCAGGTACAGCAGGGGCAGATCGAAGCGGCGGGCACGGATCGCGGCGGCCGAGAGGCCCTGCTCGGCGGTGAGCAGCGCGTCATCCCACGCCCCGGTCAGGTACTGAGCCAGCGCCAGATAGCCGTAGGTGCGCTGGCCTAGGGCGAGGGTGGCGCCTAGGCGCACCATCTTGATGCTGACGGTCAGGTCGGTCACGGCCGGGCCCAGGTCACCGGCTAGCAGCCGGAAGATCCCCCGCCATGACAAACCATCCGCATCGATCAGGTCGACCCGGGCTGGGTCAGCATCCAGGTGCCCCAACTCGGCCAGCGCCTCGCGCGGGCCGACCGCTTGAGAGGTGCCAACGGCGACCCGGGTGCGCGTCTGGCTGGTGGCCCACGGGTCCAGGCAACCTGTGCCCAGCGCCCACCGCCCGAGCGTCATCGTCTTCTCCCCCTCTCCCCGCAGCGTGTACGTGCCCGCCAGCCGGGCGGCGATCCTGGCAGCCAGCGGCTGGCTGCCCGGGTCGTTCCGCGCCTGCGCCAGCGCTTCGCCGTAACACCGCTCCGCCTCGCCGAGCTGGCCGTCGGCTTCCGCCATCGCGCCCAGCACGAAGCTGCGCAACGGGGACGGCGCCGCCTGCTCCACCGCCGGGCGCAGGGCCGCGCCCTGGGCCTCGTCGGCCAGATACAGCGCCGCGGTCAGCAGCCGCCGTTCCCGGTCGGCCCGGGCCGGGGAAATGTCTGAGGCCCACCGTAGGTGGGTAGCGGCCAGTACCAGGTGGAAGCCGACCGCTTCATCGCCCGCCAGCTGCTCCAGCTCGGCCGCTAGGCCCTCATCCGGCCGGTCCAGGGCTGCCACCCGGTGTTCCCACGACATCGACTCACTGACCACCGAGGCGGCCTGGGCATGCAGCAGGCGGCGCCTGGCCGCCGCGATGTCGGCATAGATGGCGTCCCGGACCAACTGGTGGCGGATCTCGACCGGGCACGTCGGCTCTTCTGGCCACCAGTCCACCAGGCCAGAGGCCACAGCCGGCTCGATTAGCGCGCCGGGCGAGGCGACCTGCGCCGCCTCGCCCAGCTGGGCCAGGGGCAGGCGCAGGTTCAGCACTGAGAGCATCTCTACAATGCTGCGGGTCTCCCGCGGCAGCACCCGCAGGTGATCACCGACCGCGGCGGCCAGCGACCGGGGCAGCGCCAGTCGCTCTGGCGCCTCCGGATCGAAGCCGGACCCGTCGCTCAGTACCGTGCGCAGGTACAACGGATTCCCCCCGGTACCCTGGTACAGCCACTGGACGGCACCGCTGTCCAGCCGTCCGGCCGTGAGCGCGGCCGCCAGCGCCGCGACCTCATCCAGGCCCAGCCCGCCTAGCGTTATGTCCAGCCGGTTCTCCACGCTGCGCAGCATCCGCTGCGCCGCCTCGCCCAGCCGGTCACCGGGACCGCTGTACACCACCACGGCCAGGACCGCGTCCACCGACAGTCGCCGCAGCATGAACGCCAGGGCCTCCACCGACCGCCGGTCGGCCCAGTGCAGGTCATCGACCACCAGCGCGACCGCGCTCGTGGCCTGCTGCCCTCCCACGACCTCCAGCAAGTGCGCGCCCACCGCGAACGACGAGGCAGCCGGACCTGTCCCGCCCGTAGACGGAACCGTCGGGACCGTATCTCCGGCGTTCCGGAGCAGCTGGTCGACGATGCCCAAGTCCAGATCGGTCTCGGCCTGGTCGCCGCGAGCCGACAGTACCTTCACCCCGCTAGCCTGGGCCAGGCACCGCCGCACCAGGGCCGTCTTCCCTATGCCCGGATCGCCCTCGATCGTCACCAGCCACGGCTGCCCGGCCTCCACCCGCGTGAGGACCTCCGCCACCAGCGCGAGCTCGACCACCCGGCCGACGAAAACGTCGAGTGGTACCGGCCGGTCTTGCACGCCCCCACCTCGTTCCGCTTGCGGCGCTGGCAACCCGGACGAATACGAGCATAACCACCGGCGGCACGGCATACCCGTCCTAAGTATTGGCGCGCGGCCGAGACCGCCAGCTGCACCACCCGCGCAATCAGCTCGTCTGTCGGCCGAACCAGGACCGGACCTGGGACCAGGCGTCAGACGCTGTGGACCTCCATCCCCGCAGGGGTGTTGTCCAAGTCCCGCACCAGTCCGGGCCACCTGGCGGGCCGGTTGAGGATCGTTTTCCATGATCGCGAAGACTTCTCAGTCCGCAGAGACTGAAAGCCCTTCATGATCATGACGGTGCCCGCCGGGTGCGGGGCGGCTGAGGCGGCCGGGGCAGGCGGGGCGTCCAGCCGCGCGCCCGGCCCCACCGCCATCGCGGCGGTCCGGCGGCGCCCCGTGCCAGTCCGCTCCGCGATCCGGGATGCGCGCCGGGCCAACGGCTCATGCCCCGGGACGGGCCCGCACCCGGGAGCCCGCGGCCAAGCCCGGCGGCCATCGGCCGCTCACGCCGCTCGGGTGGCTCCCTACCGCCACGAAGCCCGGGATCCACCACGGGTAATCCCGGAGATCGGTGTACCACGACGTGCTCAGGTATCACGCCGCGCAGGAGCACCCGGCACACGACGCCCCTGGGCACAGGACGCCCCCCGGCACACGACCCCCCGGCACACGACCCCCCCCGGGCCGGCAAACCTAACCGGCCGCTGCTACGAATATCAATCGTGACGGCTACTGGCAGCCAGGAACCGAGGAACCCGGCGCGCCCCGCGCCCGCCGCGAGCGCCGGGGCCGGCCAAGGCAGCAACCGCGCCGGCCAAGGCAGCAACCGCGCCGGCCAGGGCAGCAACCGCGCCGGCCAGGGCAGCGACCGCGCCGGCCAGGGCAGCGGCCTGGCCGCCCAGATCGGCCTGGTGGCCCGCGGCGACCCCGCGGCGTTCGATGCCGTCTTCGAGCAGATCGGGCCCTCCGTCTTCGGCGTCGTCAAGCGGGTGATCCGTGACTCGGCCCAGTCCGAGGAGGTCACCCAGGAGGTCCTGCTCGAGGTGTGGCGGAACGCCGCCAAGTTCGACGCCGGGCGGGGCAGTGCGACGGCCTGGGTGATGACGCTGGCCCACCGCCGGGCCGTGGACCGGGTCAGGTCCGTGCAGAAGGAATCCGAACGCGAGCGGCGTATCGCGGCCGCCGACATCCCGTACGACGAGGTGGTCGAGGCCGTCGAGTCCAGCCTCGAGCGTGAGCGGGTGCGGCGCTGCCTGAACTCCCTCACCGAGGTGCAGCGCGAGTCGGTCACCCTGGCCTATTACCGGGGCTACACCTACGGCCAGGTGGCCAGCCTGCTCGGTGTGCCGACCGGAACGGTGAAGACCAGGATGCGCGACGCGCTGATCCGGCTGCGCGACTGCCTGGGGGTAGCGGAATGAAACCGGGCAAACGCGACGCCCACACCCTGGTCGGGGCGTACGCCATGGACGCGATCTCCGCGCCGGACCGGGAACGGTTCGAGCGGCACCTGGCCGGCTGCGAGGAGTGCGCGCGGGAGATCGCCAGCCTGCGCGAGGCCACCGCCGTGCTCGGCGCCGCCGCCGCCGAGCCCCTGCCCGCGGGCCTGAAGGAACGTGTCATGGCGGCCGCGGCGATGACCCGGCAGCAGCCGCCCGCCGACGAGGCGAAGGCGAAGCCGAACGCCCGGGGCAGCTGGCCGCGCTCGCTGGCCTGGCCGGGCCGCCTGGTACTGGCCGCGGGAGCCGCAGCCGCCGCGGCTGTGCTCGCGCTCGCGGTGGTATTCGGCGTCACCAACGGCAGCATGCGGCAGCAGCTCGACCAGGCCCAAGCCAGCAGCCAGCAGATCGCCGCGGTGCTGACCGCACAGGACGCCGTGATGACGAGCGGGCCGGTCAGCGGCGGCGGAACCGCCACCATCGTCATGTCCCACACCCGGCACGCGCTGGTGTTCACCGCCCAGGGCCTGCGCGCGCTGCCCGCCTCCCGCGGCTACGAGCTGTGGCTGATCGGGCCGGCCGGAACCCGCCCGGTCGGCATGCTGCCCGCGGGCAGCCACGGCATGACCGGTCCGGTCATCGCCTCCGGCCTGCGCCAGGGAGACCACCTCGCCCTGACCGCCGAACCCGCCGGCGGCACCGCGCGCCCCACTGCCCCGATGATGCTCGACGTTGACCTCTAGGTCCATCCCGGCCCGCCCCGTTCGTCGTGGTAGTGATGGATCCGGGAGGTAGCCGATGAAATACATGCTGATTCACGCCATCGATCCGGCCGCCGGGCACAGCACGGAAGGCTTGCCGGCGTTCGATTCCTGGCTGGCGGAGATGATGGCCCGCGGGGTGAGCCTGCACGGCGACCGCCTCAGGGGAGTGGACGACGCCACCACGGTGCAGGTCCGGGACCGTGAGGTGCTGATCAGCGACGGGCCGTTCGCCGAGACCAAGGAGCAGATCGCCGGCTACGACGTGATCGAGTGCGCCGATCTCGACGAGGCGATCGAGGTGGCCTCGAAGCATCCGACCGCGTGGCTGGGCACGATCGAGGTCCGCCCCATCCTCGGTACCCAGTGCGGCAGCCCCGCGGAGGCCGGCTGAGCCGGCCGCGCGCAGTACTCGGGCTCGACCTGGGCACCAGCCAGGTCAAGGCCCTGCTGTGCGCCCCCGACGGCACCGCGCTCGGCCAGGGCACGGCCGGCTACGAGGTCGCCGCACCCCGGCCCGGCTGGGCCGAGGCCAGCCCCGAGCACTGGTGGCAGGCCGCGTGCACCGCGGTCCGGGCGGCCGTAGGTCCCGCGCCGGCTGAGGTCGCGGGCCTGGCGGTCGCCGGGCAGATGCACGGCGCCATTCTTTGTACCGAACGGGCCGTGGCTCTCCGCCCCGCCATCACCTGGCTCGATCGCCGGGCGGAAGCCGAGGCGGACGACTACCGGCGGCTGCCGGGGGACCTGCGCGCCCGGCTCGGCAATGCCCCGTCGCCCGGGATGGCCGGCCCGATCCTGCTCTGGCTGTCCCGGCACGAACCCGACACGTACTGGCAGGCCCGCTGGATGCTCCAGCCCAAGGACTGGCTCCGGCTCCGCCTGACCGGGCAGGCCGCCACCGACCCGACCGATGCCTCGGGAACCCTGCTGTTCGACCTGGCGCGCGGCGAATGGGCCACGGACCTCGCCCGGGCGCTTGGGCTGCGCATCGATCTGCTGCCCGCCATCCGGCCGCCAGCCGGGATCGCCGGCCCCCTGCTGCCCGCCGCCGCGGAACACCTCGGCCTCCGCCCCGGCCTGCCGGTCGCGATCGGCGCCGCCGACACCGCCGCCTCCCTGCACGCCGCGCACCTCCCGCCCGGATGGGGCCTGCTTACCCTGGGCACCGGCGGCCAGCTCATCATCCCCGTCCCCGCCACCCCCGACTCGGATATTCCATTTCCGGATAATCCGGGTCCGGGTGACGCCACTAATCTGTTCCGGTCCGTGGACGGCGGGACCTACCGGCTGGCCGCGGCCCAGAACGTCGGCGTGACCCTCGACTGGGTACGGCGGACGCTCGGCGCCGGCTGGGACGAGCTCTATGACACCGCCGCCCGCCCCTGGCGGGCGGACACCCCGGTCTTCCTGCCCTACCTGGCCGGCGAGCGCTGGGATCACCGCGACACCGGGGGCGCCTGGACCGGCCTGACCCTGGCTCACCAGCGCGAGGACCTGCTGCGCAGCGCTCTGGAGGGGGTCGCGTTCCTGCTCCGCGGCAAGCTCGACGAGCTGCGGGCCCACGGTCCGCCGAGCCCGGCCGCCATCCAGCTCGCCGGGGGCGGCAGCCGGCCCCCGGCCTGGCGCCAGCTGCTGGCCGACGCCCTGGCCGTGCCGCTCTACCCGGCCGGCGACGGATGGCTCACCGCCCGTGGGGCCGCGCTGCTCGCCGCCGCGGCGACCGGGCTTGTCCCGGACGCGAGCACCATGGTCCGTTCGGACCGGAAGACCGGAGCCGTCGTGCCCGCCAGCCACCTGGCCGAGCAGGCCTACCGCCGCTTCGCCTCAGCGGCTTCCCGCGAAAGCCGCTGATCACCGTGTATCGTGCTTTGTCGTGAGCGAGGGGAGCAAGCTCAGGCGCGCGATCTACACCCGCATGGAGGAGACGAGCTTCCGGTCGGGTGCCGCGCTGGTGGCCGCGGTGCTCGCCGTCTGCGGGCTGGGCATCGCGCTCACGGTCACGCTGGGGGGCAGCCATGGCGCCGCCGCGGCGCCGCGTACGACGCCCGCGAGCACCACCCCCACCTCGGCGGCGCCGCTGCTATCGGCCCCGTCGGTGCCCTCGCCGTCGGCCAGCGCTTCGGCCACCCAGGACCCGCCCCAACCGGTCCCGGCCGCGGAAGACGTGCCCCAGCCCGGGACCACGCGGCCGCCGTCCCCGAAGGCTTCCCCGGCCTCGTCCTCCCCGTGGCCGACGCCCAGGCCGCCCACGCGCGTACCGAACCCGGTTCGGCACAGCCCACCGCCGGGGTGGCCCCCGGGGTGGCCATGGCCCCTCTGGTGACGTCACGCGGGGTCAGCGGGCGGGCGTGAGCGGCATGGCGATGTGACGGCCCGCCCGGTCCGGGCGGGGAAGGGCGACATGCCGGGCCGCCAGCGCGGCCACCGCGGCGGCCGCCTCCGGCGGCATCGGCCGCACCCGGCCGTCGCTGACGTGCAGGAACATCAGCTCGCAGGTCGCCGACAGGTGATCCGCGCTGGTCATCTCGTGGAACACGTGCATGCGCTTCTCGTCGTGGCCGAGCAGCTGGGTCCGGTACCGGAGCACCGCGCCCTCCGTCACGGCGCTGACGAAGCACAGGTGGCTCTCCGCGGTGTAGACGCCGCCGCCGGTCCGTGCCTGGTAGGCAGCGCCCAGGCCGACGTCATCCAGGAAGGCCTCGGTCGCCTCGGTGAACGCCAGGAAGTAATAGGCGTCCATCATGTGGCCGTTGTAGTCGATCCACTCCGGCGGCACGACCCGGCTGCCGGTACTGAGCCCTCCGGGACTCACCCGGCGTGCTCGAACCCGGGCACGTCGGCGATCAGCTGACGGGTGTAGGCCTCCGTGGGCGCGGTCAGCACCTGGGTGACCGGGCCGTGCTCACAGACCTGCCCGGCGCTGATCACCGTCACGTCGTCCGCGATGCTCCGGACAAGCGGCAGGTTGTGCGTGATGAACAGGAGCGAGAGCCCGCGTTCCTCCTGCAGCCGCAGCAGCAGCTCGACGATCGCGGCCTGCACCGACACGTCAAGCGCCGAGGTGATCTCGTCGCAGACGAGCAGCTCAGGGTCGACGACCAGGGCGCGGGCCAGCGCGACCCGCTGGCGCTCCCCGCCGGACAGCTCATCGGGGTACCGCGCCGCGAACGAGGCCCGCAGCGCCACCGAGGTCAGCACGTCCCCGATCCGCTGGTCGCGTTCCCGGGCCGGAAGCTTGCTGAAGTGGGTGAGCGGATGCCGGAGGATCTGGCCGACCGTCTGCCTGGGGTTGAGCGAGGAGTAGGGGTTCTGCGCGACGAACTGGATCTTGCGTAGCTGGTCCTGCGTCCTGCCGCGGACCCCGGGCGGAAGCTGCTTACCGTCGAACGTGATCGTCCCCGTCCAGTCTTTGTGCAGACCGACGACGCACCTGGCCAGCGTGGTCTTGCCCGACCCCGAGGTGCCGACGATCGCGACCGACTTCTTGGCCCCCACATCGAGGTTGACGTCCCGCAGCACCGGCTTGTTCGTGTAGGAGACCGATACCCCGCTGATGGTGAGCACCGGTTCGGCGCCCGCGGGTACCGTGCGATCCCGGGCCAGCAGGGCGCTGCCGGACAGCGCGGTGACCTCCAGGGCGCGCACGCACTTGGCCGCGTGACCGGTGTCCGACACGACGACGGGCTCCGGCTCGCGCAGCTCGCATTCGGCGATCGCGAACTCGCAGCGCGGCCGGAACGAGCAGCCGGCCGGGCGGTTGCCCGGGCGAGGCGGGGAGCCGGCCATGCCGTGCAGCTGGTGGGAAGTTTCCATCAACGGGATGGCCCGCATCAGCCCGCGGGTGTACGGATGGGCCGAGTGCGCGAACAGCTCGCTGGCCGCGCCGATCTCGATCAGCCGGCCGGCGTACATCACCGCGACGTGGTCGGCGATCTCGGCCACCACCGCTAGGTCGTGGCTGATGTAGACGGCGGCCACCTGGTAGGTACGGCACAGCCCGCGCACGGTGTCCAGGACGCGGCGCTGGGTGGTGACGTCCAGGCCGGTCGTCGGCTCGTCCAGTACGATCAGCCGCGGCCGGCAGGCGAAGGCCATGGCCAGGGCCACCCGCTGCTGCTGCCCGCCGGACAGCTGATGCGGATAAGAGGCGAGGATGGGACCGGGGTCCTCCAGGCCCGCCTCGGCCATCACCTGCGTGAGCCGGTCGGCGTCGCCACCGTGGATGGCGAAGACCTCGCGCAGCTGGGTGCCGACCTTCAGCACCGGGTTCAGCGCGCTGCCCGGGTCCTGCGGGACGTAGGCGACCGTCCGGCCGCGCAGTTTCTGCAGCTCGTGTTCTGACAGCGCGAGGATGTCGCGGCCGTCGATGAGCACCTGGCCGCCGCCGATGGCCAGGCCGCGCTTGACCAGGCCGAGCAGGGCGAGCGCGACCGTGGTCTTGCCCGAGCCCGACTCGCCCACCAGGCC
>Ga0209415_10019565_pt1 | contig 10587 bp, 13 predicted proteins | sample PeaSoiSIISIP2007_FD_187696 | JGI IMG/M metagenome (GOLD analysis project Ga0209415, IMG submission 187696) | Peat soil microbial communities from Weissenstadt, Germany - SII-SIP-2007 (SPAdes) (version 2) | ecosystem: Environmental > Terrestrial > Soil > Wetlands > Peat | place: Germany... | reverse complement strand
GCGGGCGCGTAGCTCAGCGGTAGAGCACTTCCTTGACATGGAAGGGGTCACAGGTTCGATCCCTGTCGCGCCCACCACCATAATGACGCGACGCTGACGTTTGCCTGCAGCTTCGCCCCTGACAGCGGGCGCCGGCGGTTCGGGGACGATCGTGGCCGTGTGGCGGTCCGGGCGGGTGGCGCATCGGCGGCAGCACCAGGCGAGGCGCCGCGTGGAGCGCACCGGGCGTCGTTGTGAGCATCTAACGGTCGTGGGAAAATGCGGCGTCGCACGCCGCGCACGAGTTGGCCAATGACTTTCGAGGGGAGCGGAACCGTTACGCCGGCACGCGACGGGGCGGGCTGCCGCGCCGACTGGGATTTGGCGCGCGACCTGATTCGGGCCCGGCTCGTGCTCGGCACGCGAGCCTGCGGTTGCATTGCGCGCACGCTGTGGTAGCGGTGATGGCAAAGGACCCGGCAGCGAAGCACACCGGCAATAAAGACAGTGGCAGGCTGGGGCGTACCGGCGTGCGCACGAACCCCAGCAGGAGGCCCGAAGTCGTGGCGCTCGAGTTCTGGCGGCTTGGCGTCCCTCCAAAACGCATCGCCGAGTACCTGGGCATGACGCCTGGCGCGGTTCGGGCGATCGTGACTGCGCTCAAACGCCGCGGGCCACTCGCGATCGTGCCCCCGGGGCTGCATGAGCGATTCAACGCGTACATTGCCGCGCGCGACTGGCATGGTGCGTTAATGCTCGTGCGGTTCGACGACCGCGTGTCCCTGCTGCGCACGCTCTGGCCCTCGCTGAGACGTGACGAGTGCGCGGAGGTGTTCGCCTATGCAGTCAGCACTGGTGGCGCACTGATCGCGGAGCGACCGTTCCTGCTGAAGGCGCTCCGTGACCTGCGCGCCCGCCGGCTCGTGGCTCTAGACGGCGACGCAGCGCGCGAGCGCTGGGCGGCGCTTCCCAAGCGTGTGACCATCCAGCGCGGCACTGTGGCCGCCGAGCGTCACAGTGTCGGGATCAGCTGGACGCTCGACCGCGACCGAGCTGTGTGGTTCGCCACAAATCGCGGCAGCGGTTCACCGCCGGTTCTGGTAACGGCGGAGATCGCCCGGGCCGACGTCGGCGCCCTCATCTTTGCGCGCAACGAATCCGAGGTGCTCGTGCACCCGCGAGCGATCCGTCGGCCCGTGCTGGAACGCCTGTAATGGACGTCATCGCATCAAATGTTGACAATGAGCGCAGGCCGCTTGGGCTGCACCTTCAATTGCGCACGGCCGCGGACGCGTGGCCGAGAGGGAATGATGGCTGATGACTACGACATCGAAGCGCGGCAGGAGGCTGACTACCTGCGCGTCACAGTGAGCGGCGAACGCAGCTTTCAGCGGACCGAGCGGCTGCTCAACGCGATCCTGACTGAGGCGCGGGCGCATGGGGCAAGGCGTGTGCTACTCGACTCGACCCGCGTGACCGGGCCGCTCGCACTCACCTATCGTTACACGCTTGGCGAGCAGGTCGCGCAGCTGTTCGCCGGCACCGGCATCAGGCTTGCGGTCTCCACCAGCTCGAACGGGGCCTCGCCCTTCACCGCGACGGTCGCGCGAGGCCGCGGCGCCGCGTACGCCGTGTTCTACTCCGAAGCCGAAGCGCTTGCGTGGCTGCTAAAGCCTTCTGAGTCGTGATCACCGCACGGTTTCACCTCGAGCGACAAGGCACGCACGCGCCGGGGCTGCCGACGTCTTCGAGGCAATCGCTGAGCCTCTCGAGCCTAATAAAGCCCCGGGCTTTCGCGTAGCGTCGAACACACGACCGGGAGCTCGGTTTTGCGGGTGGGTTCGTCGCGCCTTCGCCAGCGACCATCGTAGCTGCGCACAACGCTTCAATTTTCACGGGGCCGGCGGACCGCTGCCGTCGAGGGACGGACCCAACCAAAAGAAAGCCGGGCGCGACGCCCGGCTTTCTGTGCCGCATCCGGGGATGCGCTGCGCTACTTCAGTTCGAGCACCTGCATCGTCGACGAGCCGAGCACGCGCCGGATCTTGGCGCGGTCGTATTCCGCCTGATTGCCCGCGGCCACGGAGCCTTCCATCACAGTCACGATCGCATCCGCCTTCGCGAGCGCCCCGTCCAGGGCTGCCCAGTTCTTGTATCTCGTGATCAACAACAGATCCGCATCCTCGGGACCGCGCGCTTCGACCGAAATTACCTCGTAGCTCGTAATGTAGCCGGCCTTCTTGGCGGCCTCCTGGCCTTTCTTCCACACCGTGTCGAGCCACTTCATGTAGTCATCGAACTTGCCGTCTACCGTTCGGATCCTAGCTACATTGACGACGGCGCCCTCGGTGTATGCGTGGTCGTCGGCCAGCGCCGATACGCTCGTGCACGCGAGACAGGCGAACGCCGCATAAGCGGCAATGCGAAACTTGCTCATGCTGAAACTCCCTTCAGGTTCTTGGCTTGGTTTTATGGCAGAAGGCGCACTCCGCGCGCGCCCACCCCGCTTGCGCTGGGCTTGGAACCCATCCTACCTGATGTGCCAATCGCGTGCGCTTGCAAGTCGTCGGCAACGCGAATAGACGCGAGAGACCCCCGCACAACGGGCTGCCACGACTGTTCGACGAATCGGGCCTACGGACGTCGCAGCGGAGTCGCCAGGTAGCAGCCGAACTCTTTGACGAAATCCACAGAGATGCGGGCATGCACACGGCCCTGTCGGTCGAGGAACTCTGCCTGGTCGTCCAGCGGTACGACCGCCTCGTGCCAGACATTTGGGTGGATATAGAGGCCCCGATCGCCGCCGCACCAGAAGGTGATGAATTTGTCCGGCGTGACGTCATCTCCGGGGAGTGCCAGCGGCACGACGAAGCTCTGGCCGTGGAGCGGATAGAAGAGCTGGCCGCCGTCCGGATGGTAGTTCGCGTGCCAGATCAGGGCGCGTTCGCGCGCGCGGGACGAGGACTCGCTGGCCACCACTTCGGGCCAGTTGCTCCAGCCGACGACATAGCTGTCGCCGACCGCATTGTTTCGGGCATAGAGGGCCCCGCCCTTCCACCAGTATTCGAGCAACCCCTCGACAACGCCGCCCTGATCGCCGGAATTCGCGTCGACCGGGCGCCAACCTTGGGCCGCCCAGCGGACGATCTCGATCGGAAAGGTCTTGGGGTCATCGACCAGACAGCCATAACCGTCAAGGCTAGCCTGGGTCGCGACAACGAGCGGCGTCTCATGAATCTGCCGCGCGCCGGTCGTCGGCACATAGGCGATGTCCCGCAGATCGATATCCATGCTGGCGCTCGTAATCGCTGCTCACCTCGTTGTTTGTGAATTATGCCTGCTGGCGGTCACGCGTGCGAATGACGGCACGCAATCCCCTGCGTATGAACCGCGCGTGTCAACACCCCCGGTGACAGCGCATTTCTTTCGCGGTCGCCGCCCTCCGTGGCAAAATCGCGGCTATCGAAGACGCCGAGAAAGCCCTGCAGCGGCGCACGAGTCCGGATGCCCGGACGTGCTGTATCGGGCAGCGCCGGCACCGCAGTCCTTACGGTGCAGCGAGAGCTTCGGCACAGCTTCCGGACAGGACCGGCGATATCTGTGTCAGCGGATTTCGCCGCGACATCGGCCATTCGCTGGTGAACCCGACGCTTCGGCGGCTCGTCCGGGCCATTCTCTCGACGTCGGCATCGCGCCGCGACCTCACCGGCGTTCGATTTCGGCTCACGCTTGACACGCAAGTATTTACTTGCATATCCTGCCAGTACATCGAGTTCGATACATGCACGACACAGACCTCGTGTTCAGAGCGCTCGCGGATCCGAGCCGGCGCAAGCTGCTCGACCTGCTCAATGCTCACGACGCCCAGACGCTGACGGCGCTCTGCGAGCACCTCAGCATGACGCGCCAGGCCGTGACTCAGCACCTGAGAATACTCGAGGCTGCGCAGCTGGTGGCAACGCGCTGGCGCGGCCGCGAAAAGCTGCATTTCCTCAATCCGGTGCCACTGCAGGAAATCTACGATCGTTGGATCAGCGGATTCGAAAAATCGCGCGTGAAAGCGCTTCGCGACCTCAAACGACGCCTGGAAGGAGCAAGCTGTGGCTAAATCGACATTTGCCTACGTGATATACACGCGAGCACCGCCGACACGGTGTGGAAGGCGCTGCTGGAAGGCGAATTCACGCGCCAGTACTGGGGCCACGACAATGTGTCCGACTGGCAACCAGGATCGGTCTGGGAGCACCGGCGAGCCGACGCGACGCGTTCGGTCGTCCTGCTGGGCCAGGTCCTGGAGGCGACCCGGCCCCACCACCTGGTGATTACCTGGGCGAATCCCGAGGACAAAGACAACAGGGCTCGGCACAGCCGCGTGAGTTTTGAGATTGAGCCGGTGGGCGACATGGTTCGCCTCACCGTCACCCACGACCAGCTCGAATCTGGCTCCGATATGCAGCGAAAAGTGTCGCAGGGCTGGCCTCGCGTCCTGTCGAGCCTCAAGTCGCTGCTCGAGACCGGTCGGGCGCTGAACACGTGGGCTGGCGGCTGATGCGGAAAATCGCCGGGCAAACTGCAGGGAGACGGTGATCAGCGCAACGCACGAGGTCGTGCCACATCCGGAATGGATGACAGCACGGCGAGCGCTGCTTGCGAGGGAAAAGGAGTTGACGCGCCTGCGCGAGGAACTCAGTCGCACGCGTCGCGAGCTTCCCCGGGAAGCGGTGTTGCAGTCGATCCCAGAGACGCGAGCAGCCGGCACCGATCGACCGGCTAGTCCAATCGCACGTCACGGATGGCGTGAACGAGTCTTGTAGGAGGAAACCTCAGTGCCCGACATCAAGCACGCGATCTCGATCAATGGGTCCCCGGACCGTGTCTACCGACTTGTCTCTTCCGGTTCAGGTTTCTCGCGCTGGTGGGCGGCGGATGTCACTGAGCACGAGTCCAAGCGAATCGTAGAACTGGGATTCTTCAATCGCGCCACCATTTTTCGTCTGACGCTTGATCGAGCTGAGCCTCCGATCGCGACGGAGTGGCACTGTGAGACCGGCGGAGAATGGCAAGACACCAAGCTTCTGTTCCGCCTTCAGCAGATGGATGGGCAGACCCTCCTTCGTTTTTCGCACGCTGGTTGGCGGCACGAAACGGACTATTTCGTCGCCTGCAACACGACCTGGGGCGAGTTGATGTTCCGGCTCAAGGCCGTCGCCGAGGGAAAATCGTCCGGCCCGCACTTCACCATGACCGGACTCAGCAGCTGATCACAAGGATCACGCCGCTGCTAGCGGCCCCCGGCATCACTCCTCGCGAGGATCACGCGACGCGTTGCGCGGCGAGCGCCATCCTTGCCGTGGTCGCCGGCGCCGATCGTCGCTGCACCGCGTGAGCGGCGCGGTAGAGGGACGTGTCCGCGGCCGGGCCGGCGACGGCCGGCCGCCCTTGCCCCGGTGTGCCGGCGGACTTAGTCTTACGCACAAGCGCCGAGGAGCGTCCGTCGGTCGTGAGCTCACCCGCAGAGAACGCCAGTCGTGGCCACCGCATGGGCGCGGCGCACTTGTGCATGGCGCGCCAGGCAGCCCGGGTGCCGGTCGGTCTCGGCGAGATGCGCATTGCTCCCCGCAGTTGGAGCGCACAGGCATCACCTCTGTTACACCCTGTACTGTCATGTTTTATTGGAGGAGCACACATGCGAAGGCAACTTTTGATCGCACTGCTTGTTGCCGCAGCGTTTCTGACCAGCACCGATCCTCGGGCGCAACAGCCGCCGGCGCCTGCGAATCTCGACACCATTCCAGAGAAAATGCCCTTCAATGTGCCCTATGGGGCGCCAATCGGAGCGCAACGCGCGCAGTCACTGATCCAGGCCGCGGCAGCAGAAGCTACCAAAAAAGGCTGGCCCCTGAACATCGCGGTCGTCGACTCGGGCGCCAATCTCGTCGCGTTCCTGCGCATGGATGGCGCACAGCTCGCCTCAATTCCGATCGCCGAGCACAAGGCGCGCGCTGCGGCCAAATACCGCCGCCCGACCAAAGCTTTTGAAGATGCAGTACAGAAACTCGATTACAAGTACGTGCTGAGCCTCGATGATGTCATCACCTCGCGCGGCGGTATTCCGCTGATTGAGGACGGCAAGATCATCGGTGCTATCGGCTGTTCCGGGGGCACCGGTTCGCAGGACGAGGTGATCTGCACGGCGGGCGCGGATCTTGTCAATCAGAAGGGCCGGTAAGCTCACGAGATTGCCGCGCGCCGTTGGCGAAATACTCGTCGCTCGAGGTGCGACGGCAGTCAGACGGACCGTTGTGCTCGGCACCGTCCGTTCGCCGCCGGGCGCGCCGAATGCTTCGTCAAGGTGACCGACAAGGTCCAGCCGCAATCCTGCAAACCGCCGGACGATCGCCCAACTACCCGATGTCCCTCGGCCCGCGCCGCGTGAGTCGTGCCGGGCGGTGTCACCCCACGACGACTTCGCTGATCTGAACAACCGGACTCTGATCGGTGTAATTCGGAATGTCGCCCATGATCTCTTTTGCGTGCGGGCCAAATCCGCCTTGGAAGGCCTCAATCGAGTCACAGTAGATGTGGCACATGGCAGCGTAGGGCGCGGGCGCGCCCGGAGCTCCGCCCGCAAGTCCCTTGTCGACGGTGTAGTACTTGCAGCTGGCGCCCATCCTGCTCTTCACGAGCGGCATGTGCTTGTCGCGGTAGTACTCATGGTTGAATCGCGCCCCAGGAGCGTTGGGGTACATCACGCTTACTTTGATCATCAACTGTGTCCTAGCATCGAGTCGAGGCTTCGCGATCGTGGCGATAACGCATACTAGCGGCCAAGCCGTTTCCTGTCAGTCTCCGTGATGCGTCCACGCGTGACAACGGCTCCGCGATGCTTGACACGGGAGTACTCCCCCGCTCGTGAGCGCTGTCTTACTCGCGCCACGGACGCAGACGCGGAAGCCACGCCTGTACGTGCCTGCAGTACTCTGCATACTCATCGCCGAACATCTTTCGCAGCGTCGGTTCCTCGTACAGCCGCACAAACAATGCGACGGCCAGCACGACCGCGAGCGCGACGGTGATCGCAAGCGCGTTTGCCCGCCCGAATACCACCCACAGCCCCGCCCAGCCCACGTAAAAGCCCAGGTACATGGGGTTCCGCACGTAGCGGTAGCACCCGACCACTACCAGTTTCCGCGGCGGAGCAAAGGGCGCCGGCGTGCCGCGTCCCGTCCAGCCGAAGTCCCACACGCATCGCAGCGCGACCGCGAAGCCCGACACGGCCGGTACTGCCGCTAGCCAGCGCCATCGCGCGGGACCGGTTGTGTCAACGCGAAAGCCTAACCAGGGCGGCAGCAGCCAGAACCACAGCGCGAAGAATGCGACACCGACCACGAGCGCGCCGGCAGCTGTCGGCCAATGCGTATCACTATCAGGGCGTCGCACAGCTCCGCGGCGCATGAGGTGACCTTGCTCGGTCCACCAGGTGCATACTGCTCACCGCGTCTCGCCGCTGCTCGACCAGCTAATCGGCGAGGGGATTCGGTCGAACCTGGAAATGGACTATCAGGGGCTTGGTGCCTTTGCCACCTTCCTTGAGCCACGGCGTTCGATCCCCGCTCGTCACCCACAGTCCCCGCCCTTTCCACCCGGCGCCCGGATCATCGATCCGGCCCTCGAGCCCCTTGGCATAGAAACCCAGTGGATACGGAATTCGCAAGCTCACAAATTTTCCCTTGACCAGCGCATGCAGGCCGTCGAGCAGATTGCCGGTCGCGATTGGCACGTTCGCGCCCAACCCTGAGGTGTTGTGCTGGTCGACCCAGGTGTAGTAGCTGGACTCGACGCTGAAATGCGGCACGTTCACGAAGCTCGGGCCCGGCAACCTGTAGAAGCTCCAGCCTTCCGGACAATGATCCCCGGTCGCGGCCGGGCCGCTGAGCGGCCCCTTGCACTTGCGTCGATCGAATTGACCCAGATGCCCGCTGCCCAACGAAACCCACACGACCCCGTCGCGATCGATATCGGCACCCCGGACGCCGAAGCCAGGCGGCGGCACGTTATAGATCTCGGTGAGCATCGTGTGCGGGTCGAAGCGAACGATCGCACCGGGGTAACGGAACGCGACGGAGCCCCACACCGACCCGTCACCCGGATTCGGCATCACCGCATAGAAGCTCGCGGCGAGACGCTTGTCGAGCGTCGGGTTCGCCGGCTGATCGGGCTCCACCCACGTGTCGAGCTTGCCGTTGCCGTTGGTGTCGAGGACCAGCGGGGCCCAGTGCTGCGAAGCCGCCGCATCATGCGTCTGGTCGAAGCTCCTGGTGTCGAGCCAGCCTATGACTTCACGGCCGCCGCTGGTCCACAGCGTGTCGTTCGCGTCGGACGCGAACTGCAGGTGGTGCGTGCCGAAGCAGGTGTCAATGAATGTGTATTTGGCAGTCGTGGGGTCGTACATCGCGAGCTGGCGCTCGGAGATCTCCAATGGAAACAACTTGGCGGACGGGTGATTCGCCCCCCTCCTGCAGAAGTCCGGATTGTTGCGCCCACGGACGCGCGCCGTGTACCACACGCGGCCGAGGCGATCGAGCATCGGGTTGTGGGCATTCGCCTTGCTGTTCCAGATTCGCTCATCGCCCCAAGTCGGGGACGGTGCCACCACTGGATCATCGTACGTCGTCGGCGTGTCCGCATCGCGGACCGGGGCTTTGAAAGTGGTGGCGAAATTGCGAGCCGGATGCAGGATCGGAAAGTCGTCGGTGCTCAGCTCCGGCGATCCGTACAGCGGGCCATAGCCGTTCACGGTCGGGTCGCGTCGATCGGTTCCCGACAGGTCGTGCACGTACGCCTTCGGCCCCGACCAGTCGCGCACCGTCGCGACAACGTTTCGCTCGAGACCCGTCGGACGCGACGGTGCCGATGCAGGCAGCTCGCCGGCAGAAATGCGGTCCGTCCAGTCGGCAAGGAACTTGATCGGCAGGCCACCCAGGGTCCCCTGCGCAATCCCGACCATCTGCCCGCCGGCCTGGCCAGACTGTATGCGCCGCGCCCAGGCCTGTTGCGAGGAACTGAACGTACCAAGATTCGCCGGAATGGTGCGCGTCGCCAAATTGCCGAGCTGATGGCAGCCGACGCAGCCCATGTTCTTCATCCACATCAGGTACGCATTGCGGCCGCCGGGGATACTTGCCACCTGTGATTCCCCGGGAATCTTCATCATTGCGTACCAGTACGCGGCCGGATACACCTGTGCCGCCGTAGCCGCATCCGGAGCGACTACAGCATTGAGATTGACGATCGTGCCGGGGGTAGCCTGCACTTTGGCTGAGTCGGTCAGCCCATAGCCTCGAACCCAGACACTGAAGGTCGCTTTAGGCAGATCGGGAATGACGAAGCGACCCTGGTCATCGGTGACGACGATCTTGGCGAAGCGCGTCTGCAAGGCATCGGTCTCGGCGATGACCCACACACCGGCCTCGCGACCGTGGGCGCTGGCGACGATGCCGCCGATGCTGCTGGCGTCGACTGTCACGCTGCCATGACTGGGAAGGGCCTCAGCGCCCGGCCCGACATTCAGCGCCGCCACCGCGGCCGCGGCCAATGCCACTGTCGACCCAGTTGTCCGATTCATATCGACGCCTCGTCGGGGAGCGCAAGTGCAGCGCAGTGCCCCCAGCGCTGCCCCAGCTCCAACTACCTAGCCGTTGCAGCGCGTGCCCGCCACGAATCCTGCAGTTGAAGAACGATGTCAGCCAGAGGAATGGCCAAGACAATGCAGGACCAAACGATCGTCTCGCCGGCGCCGGGAGTGTCGTCCAGCCCAAAGATTCCGGAGATCACGCGGACTTCGAAAAACACTAGCGCGACCGCATAGCTGCGCGTCATCCACTGACGGTGCTGCTGGATTTTCCTGTTACGGATGAAGAACAGCGCAATCGCGGCCGTCGACGTCAGCAGGATGGCGTCGAGCAGCGCGGCAATCGTGAATGACCGAGACTCCCCGATGCGCTCTTCCAAATATTGGATGTACGCACCGAGCGGTGCGAGGATGAATACGCTCGTGATGTAGATGCGCCCGACGACGCGATGCATCTTGGTAAACCGCTGGCGTAGCCGGTCGGAGAACTGCAGCGGAACGAGGAACAGTGCGCAGGCTCCCGCCAATCCGTGAAACAGCAGCCACCATTTAAACGACTTGATGTGCTCCCAGTTCGAGTCGCTCGCGTCGACGAGGAAACGCTCGTTGTGCTGAAGGACGTAGGCCATCATCAGCGCGATACAGGCGAACAGGAGGTTCTTTGCCCGAAACCAGGACGCGCGAGGCCGAGAGACTGAAACAGTGGCCATGCGGTACCCCAACCCACCCTTAAGTCACGGACTATACAGTTCACTGCCGGCGCAGTCAGCGGCCGCGATCAAGGTGCCTGCTAGGCGGCTGTGCGGTGCGATCATCGCCAGTCTGGTGCCGGCCGTGAGCTGGCTGTGCGACCGACTGGCCGGCGTTCAACCGCTAGCGATATTCAGGACAGGCTGCTATTACTACTGTGTCACGAACACGGGGTGCTTGGTCGGGCGCCGGCAGCACGGACAAATGGGCAGCGAGTGGACGATAGC
>Ga0209415_10019564_pt1 | contig 10587 bp, 10 predicted proteins | sample PeaSoiSIISIP2007_FD_187696 | JGI IMG/M metagenome (GOLD analysis project Ga0209415, IMG submission 187696) | Peat soil microbial communities from Weissenstadt, Germany - SII-SIP-2007 (SPAdes) (version 2) | ecosystem: Environmental > Terrestrial > Soil > Wetlands > Peat | place: Germany... | reverse complement strand
GCTTCGGCGGAGTCATCGCCCTGGTTGCCTGGGCGCTCTGGCCCACTTGGGAGCGTGGCCGTACGGAGCAAGCGTTGGCGTGCATGCTGGATGCGTATCGCGCCTACTTCCACGCGGTTCGGCGCGCCTACGAGAATCCGCAGGTGGATTTTCGCGATGAGCTGGATCGCACTCGAGTGGCGGGGAGACGCGCACGGTCCAACCTGCTGGCCTCCGTGGATCGCCTGTCCGCCGAGCCCGGAACTCCGCCGGAGCGCCTGCGATTGCTTGGAGGCATACTGGCCAGCTCGCATCGGCTCGCGCATGCGATGATGGCGCTCGAAGCGGGTCTGGCGAGCAGCCGTCCCGTCCCCGCCCGCGTCCGGGTGCAGCGACTTCGCGAGCCGCCGGAATGCGCGCCGTGCGTCGTCGAGCGACGCGTCTTGGGCGATGCCCAGCACCGCCCACGGGATCCGTCCCGAGGTGTCCATGCCACTTCCTTGTGCGACCGCACCGGCTCCGCCGGCGCACACGGATCCATCCGTGCCACCCCTACCGTCGGCAGTCCGGACGCGCGCCTGAGCTGCTGGCGGACGGCCTACGCTGAAGCCGGGCCGGCAGGGAGGGGCGATGGCGACGATCACCGTGATCGACGAGGTCGAGCACACCGTCACCGGGGAGATCGTCGGCGGGCGGGTGCTCGTCGACCCGGCGGGGCTGCCCGACGCGATCGGATGGGAGCTCAAGGCCGAGGGCCTGTGCCGCGACGAGGTCTGTGTCCCGGTCCGCGACCCGGCGGCGATCCGCGTCGGCGGGCGGGTCGACCTGGTCGCGGCCTGCGACGCGCTGGGTCGTGCGACCGTCGTCGAGGGCGGCCTCGGCGTCGTCGCCGTGGCGCTGCCGTCGGAGGAGCGCCGGCGCGTGCTGCAGGATCTCGTCGCCTCGCCGTTCACGCTGCCCGACCTCGATGGTGTGGAGCACGAGCTGGCCGAGTGGCGTGGCCTGAAGAAGATGCTGCTCGCCTTCTCCACCTGGTGAGGGTGCCGCTACGACCTGCCCGGGTGGCAGGCTCTGCACGATGAGCTGGCGCCGCTCGGCTTCACCGTCATCGCTGTTGCGCTCGATGACGACGCGGACGTCGTGCGGCCGTGGGCGGAGGGCATCACCTTTCCCGTCCTGATCGACCGCCGGCACGTCATCAGCGAGTCCTACGCCATCAGCAACGTGCCCACCGTGGTGTGGATCGACGAGGAGGACCGCATCGTCCGGCCGAACGGCGTCGCGCACGGGTCTGACACGTTCAAGGAGTTCACGGGCGTCGAGTCCGCCCTGCACATGGACATCCTGCGCGACTGGGTCCGCACCGGTCAGGTGCCGATCGCCCCCGACCTGGCCCGCGCCGTGGTCGGCGACCTGAGCGACGACGAGGTGATGGCCCGCCTCCACTTCCGCGTCGCCACCCACGCCCGCCGGGCCGGCGACACCGACGCGGCCCGACGTCACTTCGACGAAGCGGCGCGCCTGGCCCCATTCGACTGGACCATCCGCCGCGCCGCGCTGCCCCTGACCGGAGGCGACCCGTTCGGCAAGGAGTTCTTCGACATGTACGGCGAATGGCAGCAGGCGGGCAGCCCGTACCACGGTCTGCCCGTCGTGCGCGCTAGCTCATGACGAGCACGCCACGGATGTTCTTCCCGTCGCGCATGTCCTGGTAGCCGCGGTTCACCCCGTCGAGCGGATAGGTCTGGGTGATCAGCTCGTCGAGCTTGAGCTGACCCGTCCGGTAGAGGTCGAGCAGTCGCGGGATGTCAAAACGGGGGTTGCCCGCGCCGAAGATCACGCCCCGGATCTCCTTCTGGAACATGGCGAGCTCGAAGAGGTTGAGGCTGGCCTCGGCCTGCATCATCGGCGCGACCGCGGTGACGACCACCGTGCCGCCCTTGCCGGTGAGCGCCATCGCGCCCGCAATCAGATCGCCGTACATCACGCCCGGGACGAGGATCGTCGCGTCGGCCATCTGGCCCCGGGTGAGCTCGGTGACGAGCGGTAGCGCCTCCTCCATCGACGCCACCGCATGCGTCGCGCCCAGGTCGAGCGCCGCCTTCTGCTTGAACTCGACGGGGTCGACCGCGACGATCGTGCGGGCGCCGCACATGCGCGCCCCCTGCACGGCGTTGATGCCGACGCCTCCGACCCCGACCACGACGACCGTCTCCCCGGGCTGCACCTCGGCGCGGTGCACGGCCGATCCCCACCCGGTGGTCACGCCGCACGACACGAGGGCAACGGCCGTAAGCGGCAGGTCGTTGTCGACCTTGACGAGCGACTGCTGGTCGACGACGCCGTGCTCCGCGAACGTCCCCACCTTGGCCATGAAACCGATGTCGGTGCCGTCGAGGAGGTGGTGCCGGCTGGTGCCGTCGCTGATCTGACCCTTGCCGAACGTCGCCGCGCCGAGGTCGCACAGGTTGGAGTGGCCGGTCACGCACCACCGGCACCGGCCGCACGCCGGGAAAAAGCTGGCAGCGACGTGGTCCCCCGGCGCGACGAGGGTCACGTTCGGGCCGACCTCGAGCACGACGCCGGCGCCCTCGTGGCCGCCGATCATCGGGAAGAAGTCGTCCTGACCGGCGGCGAGGCGGATCTCGTCGGGCAGGACCATGTCGCCGGTCACCATGTGCTCGTCGGAGTGGCACAGGCCCGCGGCCTCCCACTTGACCAGCACCTCGCCGGCCTTGGGAGGGTCGAGCTCGATCTCCTCGATCTTCCAGTCCTGGTGCGTCCCCCAGAGCACCGCGGCGTGCGTCCTCATGTCCGACCCCCTCGTATCGGGTCACAGCCGCGCGGCTGCGCCGCAGAGCAGTTTGCCATCCGTTGCCGCCTAGGCTGCGCGGCCGTGTCCGGGTGGAACTACGCCGACGTCTGGGAGGTCGTCGCCGACGTCCTGCCGGACGCGCCTGCGCTGGTGCACGGTCCCCTCCACCGCAGCTGGCGCGACTTCGACCGGCGGGCCGACGGAGTGGCCGGCTGGCTGATGGATCATGGCCTCCAGAGGAACGAGACGTTCGCGCAGTACCTGTACTCGTGCCCGGAGTACCTCGAGGCGGTGTTCGCCGCGTTCAAGCTCGCGATCCCGCCCGTCAACACCAACTACCGCTACGCGCCCGACGAGCTCGCCTACCTGTGGGACAACGCCGACTGCGGCGCCGTCGTGTTCCACGGCGAGTTCACCGACCGCGTGGCGGAGGTGCGCCCGCGGGTGCCGAGGGTCAGGGCGTGGCTGTGGGTCGACGACGGCACCGGGCCGTGTCCGGAGTGGGCCACGCCCTTCGAGGACGCCGTCGGGGCCGGGACGACGCGGCACGTCGCCGCCCCCTGGGGCCGGTCGCCGGACGACATCTACATCGTCTACACGGGCGGGACGACGGGCATGCCCAAGGGAGTGATGTGGCGCCAGGACGACCTGTTCGCCGTCCTGAACGCGTCGGCGCCGGTGCGCTATCCCGAGGACGGCGGCCTCGACGACGTGCGGGAGATGCTGATCAAGCCCGGGCCGCCCCACATCCCGTGCGCGCCGTTGATGCACGGGACCGGCTCGTTCACCTCGTTCGCGGTCCTGAGCTCCGGCGGCAGCGTCGTCACCATGACCGGGCGACACTTCTCGTCGGTCGAGCTGCTCGACACGATCGAACGTGAGGGCGTGCGCAGCATCGCCATCGTCGGGGATGCGTTCGCCAAGCCTCTGCTGGCCGCGCTCGACGCCGAGCCGGCCCGGTGGGATGTGTCGTCGTTGCGGGTCGTCACATCGTCGGGGGTGATGTTCTCGGCCGCGACGAAGGAAGGCCTGCTGCGCCACATGCCGCGCCTCATCATCGCCGACACCCTCGGGTCCTCGGAGGCGCTGAGCATGGCCACCGCGGTGACGACCGCGGACGCACCTTCGGCCACGGCGGTGTTCGCCATCGGCCCGCGCACCCGCGTGATCACCGAGGACGGGCGCGACGTCGTGCCCGGGTCGGGGGAGGTGGGCCTGATGGCGCTGCGGGGCCGGGTGCCCGTCGGCTACTACAAGGACGAGGCCAAGTCGGCCCGGACCTTCCGCTTCCTCGACGGCGCCAGGTGGTCGATCCCCGGCGACTGGGCCACCGTCGAGGCGGACGGCACACTCAGGCTGCTAGGCCGCGGGTCGCAGTGCATCAACACGGGCGGGGAGAAGGTCTACCCCGAGGAGGTGGAGGAGGTCATCAAGACCTATCCGGACGTCCTCGACGCGGCCTGCGTCGGCGTGCCCGACGAGCGCTTCGGCGAGGTGGTCGTGGCCCTGGTGGAGGGGCGGTCAGGGACGACGATCGACGCCGCCTCGCTGATCGCGCACGTCAAGGCCCACCTGGCCGGCTACAAGGCGCCGCGCCGGGTTGTCCAGCTCCGCAGCCTGGGCCGCGCCCCCAACGGCAAGGTCGACTACCGGGCGCTGCGGGAGCGGGCCATGTCCGCGCCCGCCTGAGCCAGCCTGCGACCGCCGCACCGGGTGGGGCCGGCCTGCGCCCGGCCTCGGATCCACCGTTGCTGTCACCCCCCCTGCGCACACTGGATCTGTGCCTGGGGACACCCCCTCCCGGATCGCCGTCATCGGCAAGTGCACCTCGCCGTGGTGCGACCGGCCGGCGCGGGTGCACGTCGAGGTCGAGGTCGAGGACCGCGTCGTGCGCGGGCCGGTGTGCGAGCGCTGCGAGCGGGCCACCCGCCTCGGCGCCACGTTGCTCGCCGCGGGCAGGCGTCGGCCGGCCTAAGCACACAGAGCCGGGCGCGGCTGGGCGCGGCTACGTTCGCAGGACATGGCCGATCTCGAGGTCCTGACGTGGCCGCTGTACGCCGACGGGGCGCGCGACCTGGCCCACATGGTTGCCGCCGACGGCTACCAACCGGAGTTGATCCTCGCCATCGCCCGCGGCGGGCTGCTCATCGCCGGCTCGGTCTCCTACGCGCTCCGCGTGAAGAACCTTCATGTCATCAACGTCGAGTACTACACGGGCGTCGACGAGCGCCTCGACTTCCCCGTCATCCTTCCCCCACCACTCAACCTCGTCGATCTCGAAGCGTCTCGCGTGCTGGTGGTCGACGACGTCGCCGACACGGGCCACACGCTCGCGCTCGTGCGTGACTTCTGCCGTCCCCAGGTCGCCGAGGTGCGCTGCGCCGTGCTCTACCAGAAGCCGCACTCGGTCGTGGACTGCGAGTACGTCTGGCGGCGGACCGATTGCTGGATCGACTTCCCGTGGTCGACCGAGTCGGCGATCGTCGTGCCCGCGCCGGGGCGGGCTCAGGCGCCGGCGAGGTCTTCTCCCTCGTAGGAGCCGCCGTAGAGCTGGGCGAGCATCTCGAGCAGGCCTTCACTGCGGTCCTCGCCGGACGCGACCACGACCCAGCCGGGCGGGCCGCCCGACGACGGTGGGAACCGGTCGGTCTGCATACCGTCTTCCCCGAGGGCCCCGGCGAGGCCGGTCGCGCCGTCCTCGGTCAACCCGTAGAAGCGGTAGCTCCGCACCTCGTCAGTCTGTCGCACCCGGGCCAGCGGGCCATGCAATGGCCCACCTGCCGACCACCCGACAGCCCGGTAGGGTCCCGGGCCATGCTCGACGACGGCGACGTCGCCCGCGTCCTCGTGATCACGGCCCACCCCGACGATGTCGACTTCGGCGCTGCGGGCAGCGTCGCCCGCTGGACCGCGGAGGGGGTGGAGGTCGCGTACTGCGTCGTCACCGACGGCGACGCCGGCGGCTTCGACGACGACGTGCCCCGTGCCGAGGTGCCCACCATCCGGCGCGCCGAGCAGCGGGCCGCCGCCGCGGTGGTCGGCGTCTCGGACGTCACGTTCCTCGGCTATCCCGACGGTCGGCTCGTGCCCACCATCGACCTGCGACGTGACCTGTCGCGTGTCATCCGTCGCGTCCGGCCGCAGCGCGTCGTGTGCCAGTCGCCGCACCGGATGTACACGAGGATCTTCGCCAGCCATCCCGATCACCTCGCGGCGGGGGAGTCGGCCCTGTGCGCGGTGTACCCCGACGCCCGCAACCCGTACGCCCACCCGGAGCTGCTCGCCGAAGGCTTCGAGCCCTGGTCGGTCGACCAGGTCTGGCTGATGGCCCATGACACGCCCAACCGCTGGGTCGACGTGACGGCCACCGTCGATGCCAAGCTGGCGGCGCTGCGCTCCCACGTCAGCCAGCTCCCCGATCCTGCGGCCGTCGACGAGCGGATCCGGGGGTGGACGTCGGCCACCGCGGCGGCCGGCGGCATGCCGGCCGGCACACTGGCGGAGGCGTTCTTCGCGATCGACACCGCCGGCTGAGCCCCGGTCGGTGCAGCCGGACCGCCTCAGCCGACCGGTGCGGGCGCCACGCCGTTGCCGCCGGATGCCTCGATCGCCGTGACGGTCGCCTCCAGGGCGCCGAGCACCTCCGTGCCCGGAGTGGTGATCTCCGCGTAGCTGCAGCTCAAGGTGACCGGCACGAGGTTCTCGCCGTGTCGGAGTGGCGCCGCGGCGACGACCGAGCGGAGGCGGTCGGCGAAGCTGCGGGCCCCGTGAAGCGGAGTGAGCGGGAGCAGGACCACGAACGTGCTGCGGTCCCACACGCCGGCGAAATCATCCGTTCGCCGCACCGCCGCCACCAGATAGCCCAGCTCGCGCCGCAACGCGTCGTCGCGTCCGGCGCGGGCCCGCGGGGAGCCGTTGGCCGGCGGCATCGCGGCCCGGGCCATGACGACCGACGCCGCGACGTGGTGGCGCTCCGCGGAGGCGGCCAGCCGGTCCAGTTCCTCCTCGACCCCGCGCCGGTTGGCCATCCCGGTCAGCGCGTCGACCGCCCCCAGGAACTCGAGCTCGGCGTTGCGCTGGCGCAGCCGCTCGAGCTGGTCGTCGGTCCGGATCACCGCGCCGACACGCGCGACCAACTCCTCGGAGCCGGCGGTCCGGCGGACGTGGTCGCGGGCGCCCTCGGCCAGGCATTCGGCCAGGCGCCTGGCGCCTGGATCGTCCGAGAGGGTGATGACGGGGACGTCGACCCCCTCGCTCTCGTCGCTGATCAGGGCGAGCAGGTCGCCGACCGGCCGCGCCTCGAAGGTGTCCGACACCACGACGACATCGGGTCGGCCGCGGTGCAGCTCCTCCACCACGTCGTCGAGCGAGCCGGCCTGGACGACCGGGTAGCCGGCCATGGCCAGGTGGAAGGCGATCGTCTCCCGCACGTCGACCCGCCCGTCGGCGATCAGGACGACCGGGTCTCTCGGCATCTCCTCATCATCGGAGGCGCGGCCCTCCTGACGCCAGACCTGACCCACTGCCCCTTGGTTCGGTAGGGCCGGCGGTGTTCGAAAGTGCCGGCCGCCGCGACCCCTACCCTGGCCCGACGTGATCCTCGTCGACGCCGAAGGCCTCGGCGCCAGCCGGCCCGGGCGCGACCTCTACCACGCCCTCTCGCTCACCATCCGCACGGGTGACCGGATCGGCCTGGTCGGCATCAACGGGACCGGCAAATCGACGCTCCTCAGGGTCCTCGCCGGCGAGGAACCCCCCGACGAGGGCGTCGTCCGCCGCGGGCGCGGCGTGCGGATCGGCCTGCTCGGCCAGGAGCCCCGCCTCCCGCCCGGAACGGTCGCCGAGGCCGTGGGGACCGGGTGGGAGGCGGCTGCGCTGCTCGACCGGATCGGCATGGGCGCGATGGGCGCGGTGTCGACCGATGCCCTCTCCGGAGGCGAGGCCAAACGGGTGGCACTGGCTCGCCTCCTCGCCCACCCGGTCGACCTCTTGTTGCTCGACGAGCCGACGAACCACCTCGACCTCGATGCCGTCGCCTGGTTGGAGGAGTGGCTGGCCGGATTTCGCGGCGGGCTCGTCCTGGTCACCCACGACCGCCACGTCCTCGACCGCGTGACCACCCGCATGGTCGAGCTGGACCGCGGATCCAGCTACGTCCACGACGGCGGCTACGCCGACTACCTCGCCGCCCGCGCCGACCGCGACAGCCGCGCCGCGACCGCTGAGGCGACCCGGCGCAACCTCGCCCGTGCCGAGCTGGCGTGGCTGCGCCGCGGCGCGCCCGCCCGCTCGCGCAAACCGCGCGCCCGGGTCGACGCCGCCCAGGCCGTCGTCGACGGCCGGGCCGAAGCGCCGGCGCGTGTGCAACCGCTCGCTGTCGGTGGCGGCACGTCGCTACCCACCCCCCGGCTGGGTGACCGCGTCGTCGACCTGCACGACGTCGGCCACCGCTTCGGCGACGGACCGTGGGTGTTCGAGCACCTCGACCTGTCGCTGGCGCCGGGCGGGCGGCTCGGTGTGCTGGGGGCGAACGGCACGGGCAAGACGACCCTGCTCGACCTGATCGCCGGCCGCTTTCCGCCGACCGTTGGCACGATCGAGCGGGGTCCGACCGCGGTGATCGGCTATGCCGACCAGCAGGGTCAGCAGCTCGACGGGACGCAAGGGGTGCTCGACGCCATCGCCGGTCCGGCCCGGCGCCCCGACTGGGCGGATGCCGCCCTCGCCGAGCGGTTCTGGTTCGACGCGGACGCCCAGCGGGCCCCGATCGCGATGCTGTCGGGGGGCGAGCGACGGCGGCTCCAGCTGCTCCTCGTCATCGGTGCCCGTCCCAACGTGCTGCTCCTCGACGAGCCCACCAACGACCTCGATCTCGACACGCTGCGGGCGCTCGAGGACTACCTCGACGACTGGCCCGGCTCGCTGGTGGTGGTGAGCCACGACCGGGCCTTCCTGGAACGCACCGTCGAGGATGTGGTCGCGCTCGACCTCGCGCCCGCTCCGGGGCTCGTGCCCGGCGGGTACGCGGGATGGCTGAAGCGACGCCGCGGCGCGGGCCCGCGCCGCTCGCGCCCCGCGGCGACAACGACCGCCACGGGCGCAGCTCCGGCAACTCCTCCGGTGCGTCGCGGACCGCGCGGGCCCGCCGCGTCGCCCGGCACCCGACGGGCCCGCACGCCGAGCACGCTGCGCCACCTGCTCGCCCGGGCCGAGCGTGATCTCGACGCGGCGACCGCGACGCGCGATGAGCTTGCCGCCCGGCTCGTGCAGCCCGGCACGGATCGCGTCGAGCTCGAGCGCCTGGCGACGGCGCTCGCCGCGGCCGAGGTTCGGCTCGCCACCGCCGAGGCGGCGTGGCTCGAGGTCGCCGAGGAGCTGGGCGGGTAACGCCTCGGCCCGGGTGCCGGACCGGCCCGCCCCGAGCGGTCAGACTAAAGGGATGCGGGTGGCGCGCAGCTTCACGTTCCTCGACCTCTGCGGCTTCACGCGCTTCACATCCGAGGAGGGCGACGACCGCGCCACCGCGGTCCTGGGCGAGTTCCGCGGCTGCGTCCGCACGATCGCGAGCCGCCGCGGTGTGCGCGTCGCCAAGTGGCTCGGAGACGGGGCGATGATCGTCGCCGTCGAGCCCGAGCCGATGGTCGCTGCGGTCCTCGAGATCGAGGCCAAGGTCGACGAGGGCGGGTCGCCGCTGCCGATCCGCGCCGGCCTGGCGACCGGCGCGGTGATCCTCTTCGAGGGTGACGACTACATCGGCACCCCTGTGAACCTCGCGGCCCGTCTGTGTGACGCCGCCGGCCCGCGGCAGGCGCTGGCCGTGCCCGACCTGGTCCCGGCCGTGCCGGCGTGGGGGACCGCGGGCGAGCCGCATCGCTTGGCCATCGCCGGCTTCGCCCAGCCCGTCGAGGTGGTCCGCGTGTCGCGCCGTCCCGCGGCAGCCGACGCGGTGACGGATCCGGTGTGCGGGCTGACCATTCCCGCCGACGCGGCGTTGGTCCGCGACGTCGGCGGCGAGCGCGTCTCGTTCTGCTCGGACTCGTGCGCGGCCGCCTGGACCGACCGGCTCGCCGCGGAGCCCGCGCCGGGCTGAGTCGCGTCAACGGGCCGCCGGAGCCAGGATCCGCCCTTCGATCCGGTCGATCCCGTCGACCGGCGGCAGGGACCATCCTCCTGTGGAGAGGGCGATGGCGGTGCAGGCTGCGTCGAACGCGTCCGCCGACCCGGACGCGACCGGGTGCAGGCGCCGCGGGAGGCCGGTGCCGAGCCCGGCCAGGTGCCGGCACCGGGCCTCGGCGCTCGACTTCACCACCGGGCCCGTCCACCAGCGTGGGTAGATCTCGACCACGGTCGGGGCCGACCCCGCCGGATCGAACGGCCACACCGCGACCCCGGCCGCCCGAAGCCGGCGCAGCTGCGGCATGCCCCGCAGCGAGGCCGTCCCGACCGCACCGGCTCCGCCGATCTGGAAGCTGCTCTTGGGGCGCCGGGCGCCGGCTGGCGCGGCCACCTCCGTCCGCCGCCACTCGTCCCGGCCCGTGAATCTCGGGCGGCGACGCCCGGGACGGCCCCAGAACGGTGGCTCGCAGCGGACCAGCCATCCTTCGCCGTCCTCGGCCACGCGCTCCCAGAGCCCGGGACCGTCGGCCACGCCGATGGCGTCGAGGTACCAGGCGGGCAGCGAGAAGGAGAAGTCGAAGCCGGCGAGCGCGGCGCCGGCGTCGAGCTCGTGCCGTACCGCGTCGATCGCCTCCTCCCTGGTCCGGCCTCCGACGAGCGTGCACAGGCGGCCGTCC
>Ga0209415_10019563_pt1 | contig 10588 bp, 2 predicted proteins | sample PeaSoiSIISIP2007_FD_187696 | JGI IMG/M metagenome (GOLD analysis project Ga0209415, IMG submission 187696) | Peat soil microbial communities from Weissenstadt, Germany - SII-SIP-2007 (SPAdes) (version 2) | ecosystem: Environmental > Terrestrial > Soil > Wetlands > Peat | place: Germany... | reverse complement strand
GATGAACTGTGGATCGCGACCTCTGGAGAAGGCGTCGTCGCCTTCGACGGACGCGATTTCCGCCAGATTCGGGCCGATGATGCGAAGTTCCGGAAAGTCACCGCTCTTTTGCCGCTGGCGACCTCGAGAATTCTGATCGGAACCGAAAAGATGGGAGTTCTGGTCTACGACGGACGGGAAATGAAGCCGTTTCATTCGTCGCTTTCCGATGTTCCAGTAACCGCGCTCGCAGGGGATGACGCGAGTCTATGGGTCGGCACCATCGACCGCGGCCTGCTCCACTGGAACGCGGGAACGCTGGAATCTATCGACGATGAACTGCCGGATCATCAGGTGCTTTCCCTTGCGCAAGACAGCGGCACCGTCTATGCGGGAACGGCAATGGGAGTGGCGGAAATTCGCGACGGGAAATTCTCTCAAGTCCTCGCGCCGGGATATTTCGCACAGTCTCTTTTTGCCGCCGACGGAAGACTTTGGGTCGGGACGCTGGATGAAGGGATGGTGGAAGTCCCTTCGCACCACGCCGGTGTGTGCCCGGAGTGCTCCATTCACAAAATCCTGCGCATCGATGGCGACGTGTTCGCGCTCGCGGAGGATTCGTTGTGGCGCGGGTCGCAGGAAGTGATTCGCCGTGAGGATGCCACGCTGGTGGATCGAAATATTGCGGCGCTGTCGATGGATGGAAGCGCGCGGCTATGGATCGGGTACTTCGACCGCGGCTTGCAGATTTTGGGCGGCGAACGCTTTGAAGACGATCATCTGTTCTGCATTAACCGGATCGCGCATGACGCCGCGCGCGGAGTCTCGGCCGTTGCGACGGCCAACGGCTTAGTGATGTTCGATGCCTCAGGCGCGCGTCGCCGCGTGATCACGCATGACGACGGTCTGATCGCGAATCAAGTGACCGACGTAGTTCTGAGGCCGGATGGCAGCGCGATCGCGGCGACTCCGGCAGGCGTGAGCTTCATCGATGGGTCCGGAGTCAGCAGTATTTACGCGTTTCAGGGGCTCGTGAACAATCACGCCTATGCGCTCGGGCCGGATGGAGCGAGAACGCTGGTAGGAACGCTCGGCGGACTTTCGATCCTCGACGGCGAGATGGTGAAGGCCAGCTTCACCACCGCGAATTCCGCGCTGAAACATAACTGGATCACGGCGATGGTCCGTGTCAACGACGCCTGGTTCGTCGGCACCTATGGCGCTGGAGTCATGCGCTTCGACCGCTCGGGCCGCTGGCAGAGTTTCGACGAAATGCGCGGGACGGTCGAGATCAACGCCAATGCGATGGTTTCGACGACGAACGCGGTGTACGCGGGAACGCTCGATCGTGGACTTGCCGTGTACAGCCTCGCGAGCGGGCGGTGGAATTTCTGGACGGCCGGATTGCCTTCATCGAACGTCACCGCGATCGAAGCTCGTGGCGGAGTTTTGTACATCGGCACGGATAACGGGCTGGTGAAGATTCCGGAATCGACGGTGGTCCGATGAAGCGACTGCTGATTCTCGCCATCTCGCCGCTGGTTCTTGGCGATACCGGAGTCCTGATTCCGTCGACGCTCAGGCAGCCGGATGCGAAAGTGCTGTCGCTGGATGAAATGTCGATCGAAGTTGTCATCGACAACGGCTACGCCAAAGTCAACATCCGGCAGATTTTCGGGAATCACACCGCGAAATTGCTGGAAGGGAATTATGTCTTTGCGCTGCCGGGCGCGGCGCTCGTTTCCGATTTCGCCGTGTGGGACGATACCACGCGGATTCCCGGCGTGATCCTGGAGCGAAAGCGCGCCGAGGAAACGTATCGCGAAATTCGCTTGCAGGCGCTGGATCCGGGGCTGCTGCAAATGGGCGAGCGCGACGCCGATGAAGCTCGGCGTACTTCGATTTTCAGGGCGCGCATCGTCCCGATCCCGGCCTATGGGACCAAGCGTCTGGAAATCGAATATCAGGAACGCTTGTCCGTCGAGCAGGCCGAAGCGTTCTTTTCGATTCCCCTCAGGCCGGATGTCTATCGCGCGCAAACAGCCGGGCGGCTGACCATTCACGTGAACGTGAAGAGCGCGCACGCCATGCGCGATTTTCAGTTCGTCAGCAAAGCGTTTCCGATGAAAATGAACGCGCAGACGCCGAAATCGGTCGAAGCCTCGTTTGAAGGCTCTAATGTCGCGCTGACGGAGGATTTTTCGCTGAAATATGGATTGGATGCGCGCAAGAATGCGCTGGAAGTACTGACGTACCGGGATGGCTCCGATCCGGGATTCTTCGAGGCTTCGGCGCTGATGGCGCTGCCTTCGACGAATGCACCGGTGGCTCCTCGATCCATTGTGATTCTCTTCGATACGTCGTTGTCGATGCAGTGGGAAAAGCTGGAGCGAAGTTTTCACGCGCTCGAGTCGCTGCTTAGATCGCTGCGGGCGACGGACCAGTTCAATCTGCTGGCGTTCAACGAACAGGTGACCCCGTTCGCGCCGGCTCCGGTGGCTGCGGCTCCGGAGACGATCGAGAAAGCACTGGCATTCTTGCGCGCGGAGCGATTGCGCGGCGGAACGAACCTTCAGGCTGCACTCGATGCGGCGCTTTCGCAGACGTTCGCCTCCGATCCATATATCGTGCTGCTGGGCGATTTGGGTGCGACCCGCGGAATTCTGCAAAACGGCAAATTGAGCGAATGGTATGCGGCGAAATGGAAGCAAATCGCCGAAGCCCGCCGGCCTCGAACCTATGTTTTCGCGACCGGGGATGACGCGAATCTGCCGCTGGGGCGGATGCTCGCGCGCAGTCGCGGAGTGTTTGAAGCTGTCCGGTCATCGGAGCCGGTGGACTTCAAGCTGAACGCCTTTCTGGCCAAGATCGGACGCCAGCCGGTGGACAATCTGCAACTCGCGATTACGCCTGCGGCGAATTTCGATCTCGTTTATCCACTCGAAGAAACCATTTTCCCCGGCTCGGTACAGACCTGGGCGGGTGAATATAAGAAACCGGGAGGGCAGGCTACGTTCACGGTGGGGCAGACACGCACGACGGCAGCGCTTCCGGCGCAGAATACCGATCATCCGCATCTGCCGCGGATGTGGGCGAAGGCTCGCGTGGATGCGCTGCTCGAAAAGATCGAGCGCGACGGCGAGGATCAGCCCACTATCGACGAGATCGTGCGCCTGTCGCGGAAATACAAATTTGTCACGCCGTACACATCGTTTCTGGCCGCGCCGCGCGCGCTGCTGCGGCCGAGGCTGATTCGTCCCGGCGATCCGGTGTTGCGCGTAAAGACGGATGAATCGATCAACTCCGTCGTCGCGATGTTTCCGTTCGGGCTGGTAAAGAAGCTGCGTTATCTCGAAGACGAAGACACATGGCAGACGCGGTTTCTTGCTCCGAAGGATCTGGCCGATGGCACCTATCACGTCCGGCTGATTCTGCGGGACCGGGAAGGGCACGTATTTCGCGAGTCGAAGACCTTCGTGATCGCGAGCCAGCCTCCAACCGTGAAGGTAAAGCTGGAGCGGACGCAGTTTCATCGCGGCGATGTCGTGAAGCTGCGCGTGAGCGCATCGGATACCACGCGGACCATTGTGGCCCGGATGTATGGCGCTGCTCCGGCGTATCTGCGCTGGAGCGCGGAGATGGGGTCGAGCGTGGGAGAACTAATGGTCCCGGCGACGTTGGCTGCGGGTCGCTACAAAGTCACGGTGACCGCCGAAGATTTCGCGCACAACATCGGCAGCGGGGAGGTGGATGTTGAAATCCTTCCTTAGATCGACACCGATTTTCTTGATTTGTCTCGTGTGGGGATTGCGGGCGGATCTTACTCGGTGGGCTGAGAACATCGATGCTGGGAATCGGCTGGAGAACATCTTTTTCAGAGGCACCATGCGTCGGCCTCCTACGGAGACTCGCGCGGATCTTTCGAAGTTGATTGCGGCATCGCCATCGGATGCCGAGTTGTATTCGCTGCGCGCGCTGGAGGCGGAGCAGGCGCTGGATTTCGCGGCTGCGGAAGCGGATTGGAAGAAATACATCGACGTTGCGAAGGATAAAGGCGCGGCTCGGATTGCGCTCGCGGATTTTTATCACCGGCGGCTACGTTCAAACGACGAATTGACCGCGCTGGCGATGGCGGGCCGCGAAGATTTGCCCGATGCGGAAAAGATGCTGGCGGACTCGGAGCAAAGAACCTGGAAGATCTATGAACGTCTGATCAAGCTGGTGGACGATCAGAGGCTCGATTCGTCGACGGGCGGAGATCAGTTCGCCGCGTGGATCGATCGCTATCCAGGCGCAGCGGCTCAGTTGTATCCCAGGTATTTTCGATTCGCGATGGATCATCAGCGATATGATCTGGCGAATGCGGTAGCCGGCGAGTATCGCAGAAAATTTCCGAAAGACGAGGAGTTTCCGATTGAGGCGGAGGCCGAGGTTGCAGCAAAAATCGGCACGCCCGCGCGGGCGATTGCGGTGTATGAGAGCAGTTTTCGTCCACTGTGGCCGCCGAAACTGGTCGCGCAATATTTCGAACTGTTGAAGCAGACGGGCCAGCTGCGGGCCTATCTCGAGCGCGCGCGGGCGGGAGTGGCGGCGAATCCGGCGGATCTGGCGAGCGCGGTCCGGTTGTTTTACTACTGGCAGCAGACGGGCAATGCGGCTGCGGCGGAGCGGGCGCTGATCGAGTTTCGGGTCCGGAAAGAAGCGCGGCAGTCGGCGTGGACCGGCGATGAATTGTTGACGCTGGGGCGCCTGTTCGAAGCGTCGCACAATTACGACGAGGCGGCGCGAAATTATTACGCGCTGTATAAAACCGATTCGATGGCGGAGACGGCTCTCAGTTCCCTGGCTCGGCTGCTGTTGTCCGCTCCGGAGCAGAACATTTCATTCGGATCTGGGAATCTTTCGTTGTATCGCGACGTCGCCGCCATGGATCCGCATCCGGGATTTTTGAATGGCGTAACGTCGCTGCTGTTGAACGGCACGGGTCCGCAGTATCGCTACGCGATGGAGGAGCAAAGCGCGGCGCCGTATTTTCGAAGGGCGCGCGCGGCCGAACTGGTCACTCTGTTTGAAACGCGGTTCCCGAATTCGCCCGAGCGCGCGGATCTGCGGGAACGTGTGATCGAGGCGTACGCGATCTACGGGTCAAGCGACGGAGTGATTCAAGCAGGAACGAAGTTTCTCGCCGATTTTCCCAATGCAGCGAACCGCACGGCGGTGGCAATGCGAATGGCGGATGCGTATGCGCGGCTGAATCGGACACAGCAGGAGTTCGCGACTTACGATGCGCTGCTGGTCGAGCTAGGAAAGCGCGCGGGGGGCGTCCCGCTCGGCGCGATTCCCGCGGCCGTTCAGAATACTCCCCCACAATTCGATAAACTGCGGTCCCCCGAGTACGCGCGCGTGCTGGATCGATACGTCGCGCGGCTGGTTTCGATGAAGCGCCTGAACGATGCGCTGGCGCTGTACCGCCGGGAGATCGACCGGAATCCGAACGATCCAGGTTTGTACGACACGCTGGCCGCGTTTCTGGATCAGAACAAATTGGGGGCCGAGGCCGAGCAAGTTTATAAGCGGGCGATCGCTCAATTTCCGGATCATACCTGGGAACACAAGCTGGCTCGCTGGTACCTGCGGCAGCGGCGTCAAGCTGATGTATCGCGGCTGACGCGCGATGTGATCCGGACTTTTTCAGGCACCGAGCTGGAGGGATATTTCAAGGAAATCGTTCACACCACGGCTCCCGTCGGGCCGGCGCTGGCGCTGCAACTGAACGTTTACGCACATCAGAGATTCCCGCATCAGTTGACGTTCGTGCGAAATTTGCTGGCTGCTTATTCGTCGGCTCCCACTCGAAACGACGTCGCGTATGAAGCGCTGCTGCGGCAACACTGGTATTACGCCGAAGATTTGCGGATGCGATTCTTCGAGCGATTGTCCCGCACGGGGAGACTGGATGCGGAACTGGCGTCGGTACGCGCAAGCGAACAGAATCCGGCGGCAAAGAGAATGCTGGCAGAGGGAGAAGCATGGCGCGGGCATTTTGAGGCGGCGGCTCCGGTGATGCTCGCGATCGAGAAGAATTTTCCCGCGGATCGCGCGATCGGGCAGAGGACTGCGGCGGCATACCGGTCTCTGGATCAGATGGATACGGCGGTCGCAGTGGAACAGAAGCTGGTCGAGGCGGATCCGCGCGATCACACGGCCCTGACCCGACTGGGTGAGATGGAGGCCGCGCGCGAGCGGTTTGATCGCGCCGCCGCGGATTGGAACCGGATCGCGGAAATCGATCCGTCGAAGGCAGATTCGTATCTGGAAGCCGCGACGGTGTTCTGGGATTATTACCGTTACGACGACGCGCTGCGCATGATCAATGAAGCTCGACAGCGGCTGGGCCGGCCGGCGTTGTTCGCGTATGAAGCCGGAGCCATTCGCGAGAATCAGCGAGTGTACGATTTCGCGGCTCGCGAATATGCCAAGGGGGCGATCGCGCAGCCGGATTCGACCGCGCAGCAGCGTCTGCTGTCGCTGGCGCGGCGTCCGGCGCTGCGCGCGGACATCGAACAATTGACAGACAATTTGGTTTCGGCGCGGAATCCAGAGATGGGCTCGTATCATCTGCGGGTCGCGCTGCTTCGGAATCAGGGCCGGCGGGACGATCTGGAAAAACTCCTGCTCGATATTTCCGCGCGAGCCACCAGTCCGGAATTGCTGGCTGCGATCGAAAATGACGCGCGGGTGGATGGATTCGTGAAGGCGCAGCAGGCGGCGATTGAGCGGCAGGTCGCGGTCGCCACGGACGCGGTGGAAAAAATGCGTCTGCGGTTAGGGCTGGCAAGGTTTTTCGAGGGGCAAGGGCAGACGACTCAGGGGGCTGCCGTGATCGACGCGCTGTATCGCGAGGACCCGGCGATTCTGGGCGTCGTGCGGGCCGCGGTGGATTTTCACTGGCGGAACAAGAACGCGCGTCGCGCGGTGGACGTGCTCGAAGAAGCTGCCGGGCGTGCCGCGGGTGTGTACGCGAATCAGTTCACACTAGAGGCGGCTCGGAAGGCGACGGAAGCGGGAGACTATGCGCGGGCGCGCGGATTTGCGGCGAAGCTGCTGGCGGCGAGTGCGGACAATGCCGAGTACGTCGCGGTGATTGCGGATACCTATGCCCGGCAAGGCGATGATCGGGGATTGCGGACGTTCTACGAATCGAAGATTCACGGCGACAATGCGCCGGCGATGCGGCGTGCGCTGATTCCGGTGCTGACGCGGATGAAGGATTATTCGGGCGCCGTGGATCAGTACATCGAGGTGCTGAAGAAATATCCCGAGGATGAAGCGCTGGCTCGGGAAGCGGCGCTGTATGCGTCGGCGAACGGCGTTGCTGCGAAGCTGCGGGATTATTACGCGAGAGCGGCGAACGATTCGCCTAGAGATTATCGATGGCCGATGGTGCTGGGGCGGATCGAAACGGGTCTTGAGGATTTTCCATCGGCGATTGCGGCGTATACGCGGGCGGCGGGGGTGCGGCCGGATCGCACCGATTTGTTGCGATCCCGTCTGGATCTGGAAATTCGGACACTGCGTTTCGAGGAGGCGGCGGCGACGGCGGCGAAGTTGTATGACCTGACGTACCGGAATCCGGAGTGGATGGAGACCCTGGCGGAGATACGAGCTCGGCAGGGGCGCAATGTGGACGCGGTGGCGGCGCTTCAGAAAGCTTGGATCGAGGGGCGATCGGCGAATGCGCTGAATCTTCTGAAAGTCGCGGAGAAACTCGACCAGTGGGGCATGATCGCGGAGGCCCGGCCGCTTGCCGATCAAGCTCTGAAGTTGTCGCCCGATGAGGCAGCCAGGGATTGGGCCCGGATCGCGACGCGGCAGCGGGATTTCGATGCGGTTCTTGCGCAGTTGACCCGTGCAAAGGATTACGCCGGGTTGATGTTGGCGTTGGAGATCGGCAACGTGGTCGAGAATTTCTATTCGCCTGAGGAGAAGGTGAAGTTTGTCGCGGCGCTCGAAAAGAATCCGCGGCGGGTGGAAGTCGCGGAACATGCGGGGCTGACCGATGTCGAAGCGAAGTGGATCGCCGAACAGATGATGTCGAATCCCGGCGACCAGAAAGTCGCGGAGTGGAAGGAGAAGCTGATCGCGCTTCAGGAGCAGCGTTTGGCGTTCGATGAGCTGGGAGGGCAGTTGGAAGCGTATGCTCGCGCGCCGGGAGTGGAGCCGGAGGAGGAACTGATTCAGGCGGCCTCGAATTACCGGGCGAGCGGGAATACGCCCGCGGAGCTGCGGGTGTTGCAGATGCAGAACGATCGCGCGCCGCTGGCCGGCCCGGTCTTCGATCGATATGCTCAGTTGTTGATGGCGCAGCCGCAGCGGCTGGTCGCGGCGATTGCTCGTGACCGGCGGGGCGAGGTCGCCAATGGGCTGGTGAACTATGCGGTCGAGCATGGGAGCGCAAATGTCGCGCAACAGGCAATTGCCGCGCGCGGGACTCGCATGGGCGCGCTGTGGACGAAAAGTTATACCGGCCTCGCGGGGCTTTATTTCGCGACCGACACGGCTCCCGTGCGGGCGGCGTTCAACGGGATTCTGGGGGACATGACGATCGGCGCGCGGATCGGGAAGCCGCTGGATCGGAACGCGCAGCTCGCGGGAGATTTGTGGTTTTACTATGCGGGCCGGTATGGCGAGTTCGCGAGGAACGCGGATTTTCTCCCGGCCATGGTGGAAGCGAACCCGGGCCGCTCGGATGGATACTTTGCGCTAGCGGAATATTTTCGTGGGGCGGGGAATACCGCGTCGGCGCTGGCGGATTATCGCGGTGCGCTGGACCTGAAGCCGTCGCGGGCGGATGTGCATGACCGGTTCGCGATGATGGCGGGATCGAATGAAGACGGCGTGAAGGAATGGCGGCTGGCGATTCAGGCGTTGACGGACCAGATGAATTCGGCGCACGTCCCGCAGACGTTCTGGAGCGACTTTAGCGACACGGTGCATCACATCCGAGATGCAAACGCCCTGCCGGCGCTGCGCTCCGATGTCGATAAGCTGTTGCGCGTCTATCTGCGCCGCAACGGCGCGTTCCAGGTAGAACCGCTGTTTGAAGCTCTGGGCGATGTCGCATGGATCGCGGATCTGAGCACATCGGCCGCGGAACCGGCGCGGCTCCTTGCCTCGATTATCGACCGGCCGTGGATTCCAGAAGCGCAGAAAGATGTTTTGTACGCGCGGATGGTGGAGAGCGCCCGGGCGCAGCTTGCTCGTAGCTATGGCGAGCAGCGCATGAACGCGCAGGGTGAGATCTGGTTGTTTGAGATTCAGCGGGCGGTGTACTTGTTGAAGCATCGCGAGAACCGGCTTGCCGCAGAGACGGTGGCATCGCTGCAGGAGGCGCGGAAGGAAAGAGTTCGGGAGATAATCCCGCTGGAGTTGCGTGTGGCTGCCCGGGCGGGGACGCTGGCGGCGCAGTTGGCTCGCTACGATGCGCCGGCGACCATGGAGATCCTTCGCGATGCTGCCGTGCAGTTGACGAAAGATGGCGATCCAGCTTCCGCCCGGCGGGTGCTCGAGTTCGCGTATTCGCGCGAGCTGAAGGCAGGGAATCTGGAAACGTCGAACTTCGTGGGGCTGGCGGAGATTCGGATCGAAGAGAAGGATCTCTCGGGCGCGCTGGAATTGTTGCGGCGCATGACGCGTGTTTCAGGTGACGGGTTCGATCTGTTCAAGCCGCTGGATTCAGCGGCGGCGCTGCTCGAAAAGACCGGACATTCAGCGGAAGCAGCCGAGTTTTTGTCGGCGCTAGTGAAGGCGGAGCCGTGGAACTGGAATGCTCGCGAACGGCTGGCGATGGCGGGCGGGTCGGCGAACGATTTGACGGCGGTTGCGAAGTCTACCGAAGCTCCGTATGCGGCTCGCGTCGCGGCGGCGCTCGGGTTGCGGAAATTGAAGGCTCCGGCGCTCGTGGGCGCGGATGAGCTGGCGCTGCTTTCTTCTTCGAATGCGCTGAGCGAAGCGGACGTGAGCAAGCCTTATTTTTATGCTGCGCGAATGGAAGCTTCAAGAGAGACTCGCGATGCGGCGGCGCGCGAAAGACTGCTAGCGGGCGCGGTCGCGATGAATCCGAAAGAACTGCCGACGAAGATTGAGTTGTTGCGTGCGGCGATGGAAGCTCGTCACGATGCGCTAGCCGTGGGGATCGGGCAACAGGTGGTCGGGCGGTTTCTGGGCGAGGAAACAGAGTTTACCTCCTGGACCACGACCGAATTTTTGGGGAATTTGCCGGATTCTGAGAGGGTCGAATTGGCGCGGGGTTTGGCGGTAGCGCACCAGCGGCTGGGGAATTTGCGATCGGCGCTCGTGTTCTACCAGATCGCGCAGGCGATCGAGCCTGTGGATCGGATTCAGCGGGCGTTGGAAACGGTGCGCGGGCGGGTCGAGATCAACGCGAAGAACGAAGGGCGGCGCCCCGTCGTCACGGATCATCTGGATCAGGACCGGTTGGTAAGGGCTCGGGTGACAGTGCAATGAGACGCTCGATTTATGTTTTGACAGGCGTGATCGCGGCGGCGCTGATATATTGGGCCGTCGCGCAGCAGGCTCCGCAGCCGCT
>Ga0209415_10019562_pt1 | contig 10588 bp, 13 predicted proteins | sample PeaSoiSIISIP2007_FD_187696 | JGI IMG/M metagenome (GOLD analysis project Ga0209415, IMG submission 187696) | Peat soil microbial communities from Weissenstadt, Germany - SII-SIP-2007 (SPAdes) (version 2) | ecosystem: Environmental > Terrestrial > Soil > Wetlands > Peat | place: Germany... | reverse complement strand
GGAAAACGCTCGATCAGAAGCTCGGTCGAGTTGCCCGGCCCGCAGCCGAGATCGACGACGAGCCGCGGCCGCTGCAACGGCACCTGCGCCAGAAGATCGCGCGGCGGCCGGGTGCGCTCATCCTCGAACTTCAGATATTGCCGGGCGCTCCAGTCTTCCATCGCGGGCGTTCCGCTTCCGAGCGTTCGACAACTCACTCCGCGGGGGAAGGCGAAACGCCCGCGGCTGAAGAGGCGGCCGCCCTTTTCGAGCGATCGACCGCGAGCAGCATATAGACCGCCGGCACCACGAACAGCGTGAACAGCGTGCCGATGGAGAGACCCGAGGCGATCACGAGACCCATCTGAAAGCGCGACACGGCGCCGGCGCCGGCGGCGGTGATCAGCGGCGCCACGCCGAGCACCATGGCCGCCGTGGTCATCAGAATCGGGCGCAACCTTATTCCGGCGGCGAGCTCAATCGCCTCGCGCTTCGACTTGCCCTCGGCCTGCAGATCGTTGGCGAACTGCACGATGAGGATGCCATGCTTGCTGATCAGGCCCATCAGCGTCACCAATCCCACCTCGGTATAGATGTTCAGCGATGCGCCGGCGATGCCGATGCTGACGAAGATCAGCGCGCCGGCAATCGACATCGGCACCGACACGAGGATGATAACCGGGTCGCGGAAGCTTTCGAACAGGGCGGCCAGCGCCAGGAAAATGATGATCAGCGCGAAGCCGAAGGTGGTGACGAAGCCGCTCGTCTCCTGGACGTATTGCCGGCTCAAGCCGCCGTAATCGATCGAATAGTCGCGCGGCAGGCTCTGCGCCGCCAAATTCTGCAAATAGGCGAGCGCGTCGCCTTGCGACACGCCCGGCATGGCGACGCCCTGGATGGTGGCGCTGTTGAGCTGCTGAAAGTGGTTGAGCGATTCCGGAACGGTCTTGGTATCGACGGTGGCGATGGTGGACAAGGGAACGAGCGTGCCGTCGGCGGTGCGAATGTGGTAATCGAGCAATTGCCGCGCATTGAGGCGGAAGCGCTGCTGCACCTGTGGGATCACCTTGTATGAGCGCCCGCTCATGCTGAAGTAGTTGACGTAGCCGCCGCCGAGCATCGATGCGAGCGCGCCGCCGACGTCGCTCATCTTCAGCCCGAGCTGCGCGGTCTTGTCGCGGTCGATGATCACATTGGACTGCGGATTGTCGATCTTGAGGTCGCAATCGAGAAAGATGAAATTTCCGCTTTGCTGCGCTTGCTGCAGGAATTTTTGCGCGATGTCGTACAGGCGCTCGAAGGATTCGGTCGTGCCGATCACGAACTGAACGGGCAGTCCAATGCTTCCCGGCAGCGGCGGCGGCTGGAAGGCAACCACGCGCACGCCCGGAATCTTGCTCAGCTCCTGCTGCACCACCGGCTGAAGATTATTGGTGGTCCTTTTGCGCTTGTCCCACGGCTTCATCACCATGCCGGAGATCGACTGGCCGGGCACGTCGATCTGGAAGACGTGCTCGGTTTCCGGATACTGCAGGAATATCTTATAGACCTCATGCGAATAGAGCTGCCGCTGCTTGAGTGTGGCATTGGGCGCGGCGATGGACTGGGTGATGATGACGCCCTGATCCTCCTGCGGCGCCAGCTCGGTGTGGGCGGTGATGAACAGGAAATAGATGCTGCTCAGCACGACAAGCGCGAAGACGACGGTGACCGGCAGATAGTTCAGGCTGCGATGCAGCCGCCGCTCGTAGGCCGCGCGCAGCCGCACGAAGCCGCGGTCGATGTAATAGGTGAACTTTTCCTCCCAGCCGCGATGGTCAGGATCGGGAGCCTTCAACAGCCGCGAGCACAACATCGGCGACAGCGTCAGCGCAACCACGCCCGATACCGTCACGGCGCCGACCAGCGCGAAGGCGAATTCCGCGAACAGCGCGCCGGTCAGGCCGCTTTGGAAGCCGATCGGCACGTAAACCGCGCCGAGCACCACGGTCATGGCGATGATCGGGCCGCCGAGCTCGCGCGCGGCGGCGACCGCGGCTGCAATGGGCGCCACGCCCTCTTCGAGGTGGCGGCTGACGTTTTCCACCACGATGATGGCGTCGTCGACGACCAGGCCGATGGCGAGAACGAGCGCCAGGAGCGTGAGCAGGTTGATGGAGTAGCCCAGCGCCAAAAGAATAACCAGCGTGCCGACGAGCGACAGCGGGATGGCGACGGTCGGAATGAGCGACGAGCGCACCGAGCCGAGAAACAAAAATACCACGAGCGTGACGATGACCAGCGCCTCGACGAGACTGAGCACGACCTCGTAGATCGCGGCATTCACGAATTCGGTGGAGTCGTACACGATCTCGCCGTTGAGCCCGCGTGGCAGTTGCGCCTGGATGTCCGGCCAGACCCGATGGACGCCGCGCACCACCTCGAGAAGATTGGCGGCGGGCGCAACCTGCACGCCGATATACACCGCCTGCTTGCCGTCAAAACCGACTTCGGATTCATAGTCTTCAGCGCCGAGCGTAACGTTGGCGACATCCTGGAGACGCACCACTGCACCGTTGCTCTGCTTGATGACCAAGTTGCGGAATTCGTTGGCGGTATGCAGGCCGGTCGAGGCGGTGAGATTGACCTGCACCATCTGGCCTTTGGTGTTACCGATGCCGGAAATGTAATCGTTGGCGGTGAGCGCCTGGCTGACGTCGGTCGCCGTCAGCCCATAGGCCGCGAGCTTTTGCGGATCGAGCCAGGCGCGCAGCGCGAACACCTTTTGCCCGAGCAGCTCCGCGGTCTGCACGCCGGGCACGGTCTGCAGCTTCGGCTGCACGACGCGCGTGAGGTAGTCGGTGATCTGGTTCGGCGCCAGCGTGTCGCTGTTGAAGCCGAGATACATCGCGTCGATGGTTTGCCCGATCTTGACTGTGAGCACCGGCTGCTGCGTGCCGGTCGGCAGCTGGTTGAGCACCGAATTGATCTTGGTGTTGATCTCGGTCAGCGCTTTGTCGGCGTCGTAGTTGAGCCGCAAATAGATCGTGATCGTCGAGGTGCTGCTCTGGCTGGTCGACGTCATGTAGTCGATGCCGTAGGCCTGGGCGGTGGCGATTTCGAGCGGCGTGGTGATGAAGCCGGCGACCACGTCCGGATCGGCGCCGTAATAGGTCGTGGTGACGGTCACCACCGCATTCTCGGTGCGCGGATATTGCAGCACCGGCAGCGCGTAATAGGCGCGCACGCCGAGCACCAGGATCAACAGGCTGATGACCGAAGCGAGCACCGGCCGGCGAATGAAGATATCGGTGAATTTCATGGTAGCGCCGCCCTACCGGTCGATCGGAACCGGCGCCGCATCGGCCGTCGGCGTCACCGAGTTGTCGATCAACACGACCGAGCCATTGTGCAGCTTGATCTGGCCGGCGGTGACGACCATGTCGCCCTCGTCCACGCCCTTGAGCACGGCGACCTGATCGCCGCGGGTCGGGCCGACGGTGACGAAGGTCTGCCGCGCAATCAGTTGCCGCTTGCCGTCGGCATCGTTGCCCTTGCCGTCGACGATCACATAGACCGTGTCGCCGTACGGATTATAGGTGATCGCCGTCTGCGGCAGCGTGATGTAATTGTGCGGCGCGCCGGTGGCGATGTCGATGGTCGCGTACATTCCCGGCAGCAGCTTGTGGTCGGGATTTTTCAGCGTCGCGCGGACCTGCACGTTGCGGCTGCCGGTGTCGACCTTGGGATTGATCGCCGAAATCTCGCCGCTGAAGGTCTGGTCCTTGAAGGCGTCGATCTTCACGGTGACCGGCTGGCCGAGGCGAACCTGGCTAACCGATTGCTGCGGCACGAAGAAATCGGCGAAAATCGGATCGAGCGCCTGGAGAGTTACGATGACCGTCCCCGGGCCGAGATATTGGCCGAGATCGACGGCGCGGATGCCCAGATGGCCGGCAAACGGCGCGCGCAGCAATTTCTTGTCGATGATGGCTTGCTGCTGCGCTACTTGCGCCTGGGCATTCTTCAGGTTGGCCGCGTCCGTATCCAGCGTCGCCTGGCTGACCGCCTGCATCTTGAATTGCTTCTGGTCGCGGTCGTAAGTCAGGTCGCTCAGCTCCGCCATCGCCTCGAGCGAATGAAGTCTGGCGACGTCGTCGGCGGTGCGAAGCTTCAACAGCGCCGCGCCTTCCTCGACGTCGTCACCGGAATTGAACGAGATCGACTCGACGACGCCGGAGACCTCCAGCGACAGATCGGCGCCCTTGACCGCGCGCAACGCGCCGACCGCCTCGATCCACGGCTGCCATTCGCTGTAGCCCGCCTTGGCGGCCGAGATGGTCTGCGGTGGATTGCTCGCCGCGGTAATGAATTTCTTGATCATGATCCCTTTGAAGACCTGGAATCCGAAGATCAGGCCGAACACGACGGCGACCGCGGCGAGCATGATCACCATACGTTTGGTCATTGACTGGATTCCGGCCTGGTGGGCAGCGGCATGTCGCTCGCGGCCTGGACGATTTGCGGCTCGGGACTGTAGGGATCGGGCAGCACGTCGGACCGGTTCCACCAGCCGCCGCCCAACGCCGCGAACAATGCGGCGGTGTCCGCATAGCGCGCGGCCTGTGCCTGCACCAGCGCCAGCAGCGCCTGCTGATAGCTGCGTTCGGCATTGAGCAGAATGATGTAGGTGATGGCGCCGAGGCGGTATTGGCCGCGCGTCAGATCGAACGTCTCGGATGCCGCGCGCACGGCGCGCTGCTGCGCTTTCAGCGTCGCGGCGTCGAATTGCAGGGCGCGGAGCGCATCGGCGACGTTCTGAAAGGCGGTAAGCACGGCGTTGTGATATTGCGCGTCGGCCTGCTCATAGGCGGCTCTCGCCGCGCGCTCCTGATGCATCAGCGCAAATCCGTGAAAGATCGGCTGGGTGACGCCGCCGGCAACGCTCCAGATCGCAGTCGCCGGCGTGAACAACGTCTCCGGCGTCAACGCGGCGCTGCCATAGGACGCAGTGAGACTGAATTGCGGCAACCTGTTGGCTACGGCGACGCCGATCTGGGCGCTGGCCTGATGCAGTTGCGACTGCGCGGCGCGAACGTCGGGCCGCTGTTCGACGAGTTGCGTCGGCAGGCTCACCGGCAGAGCGGTGGGAAGATGAAACGACGCCAGCGTCAGATGGTCGCGGCGCTTTTCGTTCGGGAAGTGGCCGATCAACGCCAGCAGCACGTGGTGCTGCTGCTCCAGCTGCTTTTTCAAGGTCGGCAAAGTGGCTTGCGTCGTCGCCACTTCCGAATCCTGCGTCAGCACGTCGGCGCGGGTGGCGGCGCCGGCTTCGAATTGATGGCGCACGACCTCGAGCTGGTCGCTCTCCGCCTTGATGATTTCCTCGGTCGCCTCGATCTGGCCGCGCAGGGAAGCTTCCTGAACCGCCGCCGTCACCACATTGGCGGTCAGCGTCAGATAGGTCGCTTCGAGCGCGAAGTGCTGATTTTCGGCAAGCGCCGCATTCGCCTCGATCAGCCGCCGCTGGCCGCCGAACACATCGGGCGTGTAGGAAACGGTGACGCTGGCCTGATAGAGATTGAAGATCTGCGAGGGACCGGTCAGGCCGAACTCCGCCGGCGAAAACGCCTGGCGCGTGGCGGAGGCGGCGGCGTCCACGCTCGGCAACAGCTTGCCGCCCGACGCGTACAGATTCTCCTTAGCTTGCCAGAGCGCCGCCTGCGCGGCCTGCAGGTTCGGATTGGCCCGGAGCGCTTCGGCAATCAACGCATCGATCTCCTTGGAATGGAAAACCTTCCACCACTCGCCGGGAATATCACGGCCAACGACGAACTTTTGCGCCGCGCCGCCTCGCACATCGGCCGCGGCGGTAGTCGCGGGAGGCGTCTCGGGAGTGTAGCCGGCGACCGGAGGCGCCGGCGGCGGGGCAAAGTCCGGACCCACGGCGCACGCCGTTAATAATGACAGCGACGACGCAAGCCCGGCGACCTGCGGCCCGAAAACGCCGAATCGAGCCAAATATTTGGCCCAACGCGCGCCGGCCTGCCGGCCATGGCGCAACCGCAACTGCCCCACCCAGATCACCAACTTGTCCACCCTTAACAAAGGCAGACTAGTTATTTACTATCCGGTTAGTCAATAATGGGACTTCTTCTCTCTGAGGGAATTCGAGGTCGCACATGACCGACGTGATGGGTGGCCACACGGAAACCCGGCGCCGCCGCAAGGCCGAGCGTCCGCAGGAAATCCTCGAAGCCGCATTCGCCGAATTCTCGCGCAATGGCTACGCGACGACCACGCTCGATCAGATCGCCGAGCGCGCCGGCGTGACCAAGGGCACGATCTACGTCTATTTCGACAACAAGGAGCACCTGTTCATTTCGATGGTGCGCGAGCTGATGAAAGTGACGCTCGACGCCGTCCAGGACATGTTCGAACGCCACGAGGGCTCGAGCGCCGATCTGCTGCGCGAACAGTTCAGTTTCATCTACCGCAACGTCGTCGAAGATCGGCGTCGGCGCGAGGTAGTGCGCATGCTGATCGCTGAAGCGCCGCGTTTCCCGGCGCTAGCCGACCGCTATCACGAGGAGATCCATCGCCCGTGCATGGAACTGCTCAAGCAGGCGATCGAGCGCGGCATGGATCGCGGCGAAATCCGGCGCTCGGCCGTGACCGAATGCCCGCTGGTCATCATCGCGCCGATCGCGCTTGTCGACGTGTGGATGATGATGTTCGACGACCGCCATCCGCTCGACTTGAAGACCTATTTCGACGCCCACCTCGATCTGGTGCTCAAAGGCTTGCTGGCAAAATCCTGATTGGCCCCCGTCATTGCGAGGAGCGGAGCGACGAAACAATCCAGCGCCTCGGCGCCTCCCTGGATTGTTTCGCGGAGCTTGTCATCGGGCCGGCCACTTCGGGCCAGACCCCGTTGGCTCGCAATGACACGAAATCTGATCGGATTCCGACCTAGTATTGTTCCATTTCGGACTTATATTTGTGGTCTTAGTCGGCGACGCCGCGCGCCGGTCAAGAGGGCCGTACAATGAGCGAATTTGACTATAATGCCGCAGCCGAGTTGTTCCCCGCCCGCCGGCGGGTGCCTAAGCGGCAGCCGATCGGCTATCGGCGCTTTGCGCAGGCGGCCCAGGCCATTCGTTTTGCCGTAGAAGAGGTCGCGCCCGAACTTCTTGTCGGCGCCTGTCTTGAAGTGGACGAGCGAAGATACGGCAGCGACGACATCCGTCGATTGTACGAGAGCAGCAACTATCCCCTAGCCCGTCGCGCCAGCGGGCGATGACCAGGAAATGACCGAGAAGACCGTCGAGCTCGATCAGCATCGCGGGATGGCCGCCCAGAAGGCCACCGGCCTGCGGCGACTTCTGGCCGACGTGGAAGCCAACGAAAAGCAGTTACGGCTTCGACAGGACGAATTGGAAGCGCATCTGATGGCGGCGCCGGCGGCGAGCTGGCAAGAGGCCGCCGAGAAAGCGCGTTACCTGCTCAATCTCTTTGCCGCAACATTGGTCTCCCAGGATCCGCGGAAGCAGCGGCTGATCGCCGCCGTTATCGCCGACTTCAAGCGGCTTTCAGGTGAAAGCTGAAGTTTGTTCCAATAGAGCCTGTTCACCCACAACGAGAGCGAGGACACCGTGGCAAAAGGTCAGTTGCGAAGCAACCGCGAGAAGAAAAAGCCGAAAGCCGACAAGAACAAGAAGAAGGAAGCTCCGCCCCCTTCGCCTTACGCGTCGCGGTTCGGCGGAAATACGGTCCAAGGCGGCGGCAAGAAGTTTTCCTGACCGCCCGCTCCCCGTTTGCGCCGGTGTCTCAGAAATCAGCCACCGCGAGCTCGTAAGACCCTTTGCGGGTCCGCGTGAATGCTCTGCTTGCTGCCGCGTAGATCAACGGCCGATTGCAATCGAAGGCATTGAGCAAGCCGGCTTCGTCGCGCCGCATATCCGGCTGCATGTGCTTGAGCGCGTCTTCGCTGACGAAGAACGACCACTCCATGGCCCGTTCGTATCCCCAGAACCGCACCGCACGTCGCGTCGGATCGAACACTCGGCTTTGGTTCGGAAAATTCAGCATCGCCCGCTCATCGCGTTTTTAGTCGGCGGTGGAAATCCAGCATTTCCGCAGGCCCGCGGCATCCCGCGCCCACCAATAATTTCCCTCGGGATTATGCCCGGACACATGGAACGTCCGCAGATGCTTCTTGACCGCGGCAAGCGCCAGTTCGCGCGTGGAGTATCTGACTCCGACTTCCGCCGCGGCGGTTGAGTCTGCGCTTTTCAGCTCGAGAATCTTGAACATTGTCGCTTTCCTCAACCTTAGTCGAATTTCAGATGCGCCGACAGGATAAGATCGTTTTCTGCAACAATACGCTCGTGGGACTCGCTTTTGCTCTTGATCCGATATTGCGGACTTCCGCCCTCGGCCGGTCGCAGGCTGACGATTTCGTAATTCCCCTTCGCCGCCGACCTGAAGGTGGACGGTATCAGATCGACACTTTGTCCGACCCTGAATTTGTGAGTGAAATCTGTCATCGCTGCTCCCGCGCCAGGATGTTCGTTCGGCCGTCGTCGCGTTGCGGCTTCATTTGGTGGTTTTTTTGTTCAGGCGCCAAAGCTGATAGCCGCGATCGTTGATCGCTGTTTCGATGACGGCGCGGGACAGCTTGTGGGGCGGATCATGGTCCGGCCCGACCGCGCCGACCGCGTGCCAGGGGCGAAACTTACTCGGCAGCCCGGCGCCTGCGAGATCAGCGCAAAATGCCCGCAGTTCGGGATTTGCCTCGGACTTGAAGATGAAAAACCGCATCAGACCGCTCCAGTTGTCGCGACGGCGCCATCGCCATCGAAGTCGAAGTCATGCCTGCGCATCGCAATTCACCGCCGCCGGAATTGATTGCGTTGCGGCGGGCGGCTGACGGATGCGGCTCTTTCGTCCTTGTGGCGGAAGATGAGCCGGCCTTTTTCCAGGTCGTACGGCGATACCTCGACCGTCACCCGATCGCCGGCCAGGGTTTTGATCCGGTTCTTTTTCATTTTGCCGGCGGTGTAGGCGACGAGGATATGACCGTTATCGAGCTGAATGCGGTAGCGGGCGTCCGGCAATATCTCCAGGACGAGGCCCTCGAATTCCAGGAGTTCTTCCTTTGTCAACGTCATGACCTCTTTGAATGACTTGTCCAGCGCGGCCCGCGCTGGTCGGCCTTGAGCCTAGACGGCGAAGGCCGCTGCAGGAAAGCGACCGAAGCGATTGCGCCGCCGGTTTCCGCCGCCTGCTCGTGCTGCCGAACCGGCTGCTCGCGATGCCGCACCGCCGGCTCGTGATGCCGCACCGCCTGCTCGTGATGCCGATCGCGACGAGACTGGTCGCCCCGACGCGGTTTGCCGCGCTTGTGCGGGTTGGCGTTTGCGGAACGGGTGGCTGCACCATTCGCTGCAGGCGGCTCGGAGCGCGAAGGATGCGAACGGCGGTCGCTGACCGGGATGGACATGCGGATGAGTTTCTCGATATCGCGCACGAACGGCATTTCCTCGCCATCGCACAGCGAGATCGCGACGCCTTCGGCGCCTGCCCGCGCCGTGCGGCCGATGCGATGCACGTAGGTTTCCGGCACGTTGGGCACGTCGAAATTCACCACATGGCTGATGCCGTCGACGTCGATCCCGCGCGCCGCGATATCGGTGGCGACGAGCGTCCGCACTTCGCCTTTGCGGAAAGCGGCGAGCACGCGTTCCCGCTGATTTTGCGATTTGTTGCCGTGGATCGCCTCGGCGGCGATGCCGGCGCGCGCGAGGTTGCGGGCCACTTTGTCTGCGCCATGCTTGGTGCGCGTGAAGATCAAGGCGCGATCGACCGTCTCGCTTTGCAGCACGTCGATCAATACCGACGGCTTTGCGCCGCGATCGACACGGATCATGCGCTGCTCGACTCGATCGACCGTCGCGGCTTCCGGCGTCACCGCCACCTTCACCGGATCGCGCAGCATCTGCGCGGCGAGCTCGGCGATAGCCCGCGGCATGGTCGCCGAAAACATCAAAGTCTGGCGCTTGGCCGGAAGTTTGGCGACGATTTTGCGGATGTCGTGAATGAAGCCCATGTCTAGCATCCGGTCGGCTTCGTCGAGAACGAGGCATTCGACATCGCCCAAACGCAGCGCATTGCTCTGCACGAGATCGATGAGCCGGCCCGGCGTGGCGACGAGGACATCGAGGCCGTTAAGGAGCGCACGCACCTGGGCGCCCATCGGCACGCCGCCGATCGTCAGCGCGGCCCTGATGTGCAGGTGACGACCGTAAGTGCGGAAACTGTCGAGGATTTGGCCGGACAATTCGCGCGTCGGACTGAGCACCAGGACGCGGCAACTCTTGCGCACCGGCGGACGCGGGTTGGCGGCGAGATAATGCAGGATGGGTAGCGCGAAGGCTGCGGTCTTGCCGGTACCGGTTTGCGCGATCCCGATCACGTCGCGGCCCGACATGACGATCGGAATTGTCTGCGCCTGGATGGGGGTAGGAGTGAGGTATTTTTCTTCGGTAAGAGAACGCGTGATTGCGTCGTTAAGTCTGAAGTCGTGAAAATAGGTCAATCAGAGAGCTTTCTGTATCGCATCGGCAGG
>Ga0209415_10019561_pt1 | contig 10588 bp, 10 predicted proteins | sample PeaSoiSIISIP2007_FD_187696 | JGI IMG/M metagenome (GOLD analysis project Ga0209415, IMG submission 187696) | Peat soil microbial communities from Weissenstadt, Germany - SII-SIP-2007 (SPAdes) (version 2) | ecosystem: Environmental > Terrestrial > Soil > Wetlands > Peat | place: Germany... | reverse complement strand
GGATCCGCGTCGAGTTCGGCGAACCGTTCGCGACACCCGCCACAGAGCTGACGCCGGCCGCGCTTACAGCGACGAGTGAGACGATTATGCGCCATATCGCCGCAATGCTACCGCCGCAGTACCGCGGTGTTTACTCGGACTGACCGGAGCCACTGCCCGCCCTGGCGAATGGAGCGATTCCCCACAGAGCTACAAATCCTCCCACGTAAATCAGGGCAACAACCAGGAAGGGAGCGCCTGGAAAATACCGACCCGGCTCGGAGCATAGCCCCAAGAGAGCACCAGCCAAGGAGGGCGCCACGATCGCGGTGAGACCGCGTAGTGAACCAAGAGCGCCCTGCACCTCCCCTTGGCGGTCCGGACCGAGACGCGCCGACGCCATCGCCTGGATCGCCGGCGTACTCATCGTGCCGATCGCCTGGAGAAGAATGCTAACAAACACGATCCAGTCCGTGTTGGCGAAGGCCAGACAGAGATAGGCGATGCCGGCCAGGAAGAAGCTGACCAGAGCGGTCGCCCGGTCGCCAATGCGGCGGACAACTCGTCGCAGCACAAGCGTCTGGACGAGGGCCGCGCTTGCCCCAAGAACAACCAGTGCCAACCCGTTCCGCCGAATGCCCCAGTTGAGACGCATCTGGTTCGCAAGCACGAAACTGCTCTCGAGGGTGCCGAACGCGATACCGATGCAGCACCACGCGATCGCGAGGCGGGCCAGGACGCTGTCGGATGAAAGCCGGCGCCAGACGCCGACCGGGTTGATCTCTTTCATCCGAAATCGCCGCCGGCGCCTGAGCGGCAGACTCTCCGGCAGTACAATCAATCCGTACAGCGCATTGCTTCCGGCTAATCCAGCCGCCACTATAAGTGGCAGGCGAATCCAATACTGCCCTAGCAGTCCGCCAAGCGCCGGCCCCAGCACAAAGCCCAGCGCAAAAGCCGCGCCGACCAAGCCAAATCGCTGTGCGCGCATCTCCGGAGGCGTCACATCGGCAATAAAGGCCGTGGCTGTGGTAATGCTCGCCGCGGTCGTGCCGGCAATGGCCTGACCCAGAAATAGCCATGGCAATGCCGGTGCCCAGGCCAGCAGCAGATCATTGACGCAGGTGCCGGTCAGCGACAGGAGCAGGACAGGACGACGTCCATAACGATCGCTCAGGCCGCCCTGCAGGGGTGAGCAAATGAACTGCATGGCGGCGAATGTGGCCAGCAACCCACCCATCCAAATTGGCGCAGCCGATTCGGAAAGTTGGCCGACCTGCATCACCAGGTTCGGCAGTAAAGGCGCCACGATCCCAAAACCCAGCGCATCAATGGCAAGCGTCGCCAGCACAAAGCCGATCGCCGCGGTTTGGCGCGCGGGTACCACAGGTAGCAGTTCGGCCGTCATGCTGCGCGAAAGATTTGGCGCCGCTCGCCGCGGTCAGGACGACTGTCCGCGGATAGCCGCGACAATTTGCGAACGATACATCTCTGCATGCTTGTGGCCGATCTCCAGGATAAGGGGCAGGCTTGCAATCTCATCGAAATCGATTGTTCTAGGAAATTGCAAGTCAGCCACGATCAGCTCGCCGTGATGCATGACCGTGCCCAGCAATGCCAATGATCGACCTACCTGACGACGCATCGCGGTCTGGAACGTGCTGTACCGCGCGATGAAGTTGTTCTGCAACCGCGGCAGATCCTCGCGGTTCTCGATGGCAATGATGACGTCGATATTCCGTCGCCACGCCTCGATAATAGGAACTGCGACACTATAGCCGCCATCGCTAAGCCACATTCCGTCGAACCGGCCCGGTGGCAGCATTGGCCATAGCGCGACCGAGCCATAAACCGCCTTGGTCAACGCACCATGCGTGAGGGTCACAGAATCGCCGGTCATGTGGTCGGTGGCGCTAATCGCGAGGGCTGTCGCGGTATGCTCGATCCGGGAATCACCGTAGACCGCGTCGATGGCCGCTTGAACGCGCGACGGATCGATCAGTCCCTCAGTGTGGCCGAGCGGGCGACCTCCTGGCAACCCGAGCAATCCGAGCGCCTTGCGCCACCTTAGTGGCTTGAACAGCATTGGATGCAGCACCGCCTCGCATATCGCTGGCATCTCGGCAACCGGCCAGCCGAGCGCAGCCAGGGCGGCCACCATCGCTCCTCCACTCGACCCGGCAAAGAAGTCGATGTGGATGCCCTCATCTCGCAGCATCTGCAGAATCGGAATGGCAGCAATGGGCTTGATGCCGCCAGCGCTGATCACAATGGCAACCGAGCACTGCATCAGGGCGTTGCATCGTGCAGCAGTAACGTCGCGCGTGTTTCGAGTTTGGCGAACTTCTGCTCTGCAGCGGCGACCACCTCGGGCACAATTGTTAGGTCGAATGGATCGACCGGACGATGCAGACGTGGCGCGATTACCACAAGTTCGCCATCCAGCAGATGCAGTGCCAGCAGCGAGCCGGTTTTCAATCCGGATTTGTGCAGTGTCATTTGCAAGGTCAATTGCTGATCGGCCAATGACGAGTACTGTCCCGGTGGTGGAAAGCTACATGCGACCACTGCCACATGCTTGATCCCTGGCTGGAGCAGTAACTCGGTGAGCGGCGCGGCATGATAGACTGAGGCATCGCCAAGCCAACATCCGTCGATGGCAAGCGGCGGAAGCGCGGGCGGGAGTGCGGTGCTTGCGTACGCCAAAGCGGCAAGCTTGCCTTCGGTTACGCCGAGGAACGAGCCGGTCGAACAATCGACCAGCAGTACGCGCAGCGGCACCGGGCTCGTGTCGAGGCGGGCATCGCCGAACAGTCGTTGGCAGGCTGCCTTCAATGGTCCTGACCGCCACAGCGCATGTCCAAGGCCTCGGTTCGGAAGAGGACATCCCAGAAGCGTCAGGAAGGGCATAAAATTGCGCTGCCGGAACACTCGATTCGGCAGGTGAGTCTGAAGCGCCGCGAAAATCTCCCGTGCGGGCATTCCAAGTGCCCATAATGCCGCGGGAAAGGTGGCGAACCCGGTGGTGACAATTAATCCTGGCCGCACATGGTTCGCCTCCAGCCAGGACAGCAGGGGAATACAGGCAAGCGCCGTCCATCCCACCCCGCCCAGTGCCAGAGCAAGACAGGGATGTGAAATGGCGCCGCGGGCGTCTGCGGTCATGCCGCACTGCTTCGAGCCAGGTCGCGCACGCTTGCTTCGATGGAGCGGATCAGGTCGCGTGACCGAACCCGCCAATGGCCGGCATCCGGCCGATTGCCGGGCTGGATCGCCGGGCCGAGCGTCAGCGTGACCGTGCCGGGGATCGGGATACGGCATCCTTTCGGGAGCAGATGCTCGGTGCCGTCGATAAATACGGGCAGCACGGGTCGCCCGAGAGCCAGCGCAAGGGTCGCCGCACCACGCTTGAATGGCGCAATGGTACCGCCGGTCTGCCGCGTGCCTTCCGGGTAAGCGATCAGCACCTGGCCACCCTGCCGGAAGAACGCGGCGGCGGCGGCGATCGTGCCGAGCATCGCCGCGCCTGGGTGGCGTCGTTCCACCGGAATTACGGTAAACGGCAAAGCCAGCAAACGCCGCGTCGCTCCGCCCTCCTCGAAGTAGTCTCGGGCGGCTAGCAGTGCACATCTGTCCTCAAGACACAGTCCGCAGATCAGCGCCAGGCTATCGAGATGGCTGCGATGATTGGCGCAGAGCACGAAGGGGTTGACAGGAATATTCTCGCGCCCGACGACGCGGGGAACGCAGAGACAGTTGCGGAAGAATGCCAAAATTCCGGCTCTCAGCAGACGCAGACCTGCCCCGGGACGCGCGGCATGGTCCGTCACACGGGACATCGTCGCCGGGGTGTAGGCCGCACTCATGGCCTGGCCGGTTGCAGGCAGACGCACGCCAGTTCCGTCAGGTCCAAGCCTGGTGACGGCGATCCGGCCGCCTGCAGGATCCGCAACGACGCCGTCGAGTCAAACACCGGTGCGCGACCATCAAGATACGGAATGCCGATCGCGGGACGCAACGAGGAACCCAGGAAGATGTGGCGGAACATCATCAATTCGAGCGATCGAGCCTGTTGCAGATGCGAGGACACGCGGGACAGGAAGTCTGCCAGCGGCAGTCGCTCCATCCGGCGCCCTGTCGCGGCGATCGCGGCAGCGAAGCCGGCGGATGTGACCGCCTGCGGCGCGCCGAGGTGAAAGATGCAGCGCTGCGCGGTTAGCGTTCCGGCAGGGCTCAATCCCAGCAACGCGCAGGCCTCTGCCACGAAACTTACCGGCACCAGGTTGAGTGCACCCGACGAATCAGGGGTTGCTCCGGTCGCCGCGAACACCCGCAGCAGACTCGCAATGAAATCCGTTTCGATTCCGCGTCTGGCTTCGCCGACGATCCAGCTCGGCCGCACACACATCACCTCGAAGCCGCGTTCGCGCGCAGCAGAGAGTAGTACTTCGGCGACCCACTTGGTCTGTGCGTAGCCAAGCGGCAGGCATTCGGGGTCGATCAGTGGCGTGGCCTCTGTGACCGTTTCACCGAAGTAGGCGGGGACGTCCAAAACGCTCAGGCTCGATACGTAAATGATGCGCTTGGCGACGCCAACCGAAGCCAGTGACAGCACCTGCTGCACCGAGTCCACGTTGGTGACACGCAGCGCATCGAACGAACTGCGGAAATCAAGGCGTGCCGCAAGATGGAACACGACCCGGACACTGGCAGCGAGACGTGTAAAGGCTGCCGATGAAAGACCGAGCCGCGGCTGCGTCACATCGCCTGAAACAACGCGGAACCGCCGTTCCGGAGCGGTTATGCCCGAACCGGAAAGCTGTGCCAACAGTTGTGACTTCTCCGCCACCTTATCGCCGCGCACCAGGCAGATGATCGGAAGCGACGTCCGTCGCAGCAAGGCACGCAGCAGATGTCTGCCGAGGAATCCCGTGCCGCCCGTGACGAATATGGCGGCCTCCGCCGCGGAACCCGACGCTGGCGTCAAGGATGCCGGTAGCCGCGCGGCATGAAGAAAGCGCTCGCTTGCCTCCACGGGCCAAGATTGCTCAGCCGGCAGATGCGAGTGGAGGCCCGTCATTCGACTTCGTCCAAAACCAGCTTGCCCGGGTTCATGACCGCATCCGGGTCAATTGCGGCTTTCAGCGCGGCGACTGGCATGACGTTGCCGATCGCGGTTTCGGCGCGAAGCCAGGGCAGGTGGTCGCGTCCGACGGCATGGTGATGCGACAGTGTAGCACCGCATTCGGCGAAGCTGTCGAGTAGTACCGTCTTGACGCGGCGATAGTGTGCAAGCTCTGCCGCACGGTCGACGCGCCCGTCCGAATCCTGCCGGCAGCGGAATGCGAATGTGAAGTAGAGCGAGGCCCCACTGCTGTAGCAGTGGCTGACATGGCAGCCGAGCCATGCTCTGCGTTCGCCCTCAATGAGGACCTTCCACGCTCGGGCGGCCACAAGGCGATAGGTGGATCGCATGTCCTTCCATCGCAGGCAGGTCTCCGCCACGTCCACAACAACGTTATAGTCCATCAGGAAGTCACGCACATAAGGCAGGTCGAATTTACTGTTCTCCATCGATCGCCCAGGCCCCTGTCCCAGACCGATCGCACCGTATCGCCGCCAGATTCGCTCAGCCGCCGCGCGCCGTGCGCGAATCTGGGCGACGTCACCTTCGAAGCAGCCGATCATCAGCGCGGCCTGAGAGAGGTCGATCCGTCGCAGATGCGACAGTGCGAGTTTCACCAGACGTTCCGTTGCAACGGCGAATTTGCCGGTGCTGCGTTGGCGGAACGCCGCCGAAAGCTGCGTTTTGGCCGGGTCATTCAACCGGCTCATCACCGGTGAGACGCCGAACCGCGCTGCTTCGCTGACGGCCTCTATCCCGGCCTCGAAACCCGGGAACAGGTAGCCGCGAAACTGCCGTTGCGCAGGCCGCGGGCGCACGCGCATCGTCAGCGCTGTGATGATGCCGAGGGTCCCCTCGCTGCCAATGATCAGCCGCTTCACATCCGGGCCGTTTGATGCGTGCGGGATGGGCCGCGTTTCCAGTACCCCGGCCGGCGTGACGATGCGCACGCCTGTTACCATGTCCTCTATGTTGCCGTAGCCGTCGCTGAGCATCCCGGACGATCTGGTGGCCACCCAGCCGCCCAGCGTGGAGAACAGGAAGCTGTCAGGGAAATGTCCCAGCGTCAGGCCGGCGCGTTCAAGCGCAGCTTCCAGCGCGGGTCCGAGAATGCCTGGCTCGGCGCGCACCAGGCCCGATATCGCATCGATCTCCAGCACGCGGTTCATGCGGCGGAGGTCAACGCTGACGATCATGCGGCACCGCCGGTCGGTCGGATCGAGACATCCCGCAACGTTGGAGCCCCCGCCAAAGGGGATCAATACGACACCGAACCGCTGCGCGGCAGCGATCAGGTCAAGCACGTCGGTTTCATTATCGGGGAACACGACGCAATCGGGCGCCCTGTCGATCAGCCCAAGGCGCAAGCGCCAAATGTCGCCGGTGCTGCGGCCAGTGGCATGCCGCAATCGGTCATCGTCCGCATCCGACCACACCCCGGAGCCGAACGCCGTCTGCAACCAGCCGATGAAGCCGGTGTTCCTGCGTGGTGCTGGCAGAACGATCTCGTTCGGATCGACCGGTTCCCAGCGCGGCAGCGACGCGTTGATCCCAAGCTGTGCCGCTGCATATGGCCACAGGCCAGGCCGGTCCGCGGAATCGAACGCCATCGCTTCGGTCCCCCAGCCATACCACCGCATCGCGCCCGGCACAGTATCGCTAAGACAGCGGCCCTTACCGGTCATACACAGCCCCCACTGTCACCCCCTTGCCATACTATGCGGCAAGATAGGGTGCGGCTGGCAAGCGAAATTTCTCCCCGCAAGGAGTTCACGCCGTTCGCTCGGCTCGGTGCCATGGGTCGCAATTCGCACGGTTACACTATTGTCGGGCGGCTTGGCGATCGGTTATGGTTCGGCGCAGACGTTTCCAACGGCTCTATGCCTGATGAACAGTGCCGCGAAACCACAGACTTGGTTCGCCCCAGAGCGTCAAGCCGAGTTGATGCGACGGGAGACCGCGCGCCCGCTGCTGATCCTCGGCCGCGACTTTCTGCTGTATTGTGTCTCGTTGGGCTTGGCGATCGCGCCGTTACCACTACCGGTCTGCTGCGCCGCCTCTGTATGGGCAGGTGTGATGATCGGAGGAATCTTTGTCGCCGGACATGACGCGTGTCACCAAGCACTGACGCCGCGGCGCATACTGAACGACTGGGTCGGGCGGATTGCCTTGGCTCCGGGTTGGACGACGCGAAGTCTGTGGAAGTATTTCCATAATCAGAACCATCATAGTTATACTAACGTCATCGGGGTCGACTATGCCTGGAGCCCGATGTCGTTAGCAGCATGGCGGCGAGCCGGGCGGGCGAGACGTGCAATCTACCGCCTCTATCGCAGCCCGGTTGGTTTCCTGCCTTACTATCTGGTCGAAATGTGGTGGAAGAGCCACTTCCTGCCCTGGGCCGCGCCGGTACGGGCGCAATGGCGGGACCACATCGCAGACGCCGCCTTTGCTCTTATCTGGCAGGTAATGATGATCGGTTGCATCCTCGCCGCGGGTAGCGTGCTGAATCCCTCGGCGTCGGCGCTCTATCTGGTTGGCCTGGGATGGGTGCTTCCGTTTCTGATATGGAACTCGCTTATCGGCGTGGTCATCTATGCCCATCATACTCACCCCGACGTTGCCTGGTACTTAAACCCAACGGAAGCGAGATCAGCGATGGTACAGGTGACGGGGGTCGTCCACGCGGTCCTGCCGCAGCCGCTCAGGTTTTTGTCGAGCAACATCATGGAGCACAACGCGCATCACGCTATTCCGACCCTGCCGCACTACCACCTTGCGGAGGCACAGCGCGAACTGGAGCTGAGTTTTCCCTCGATCGTGCGAATGATCGTACACTCGCGCCAGATGCTGGCGGCGATCAAGGCCTGCAAGCTGTACGACACAGAGCACCGTTGCTGGGTCGACTACGCGGGCCGCCAGATCGGACCACTGCACGTCGAACCGGACTAGCCCGTCTGGTGCCGGACCGCCCCGCCACCCCGCTCCGCTCCGTACTTATCACCGGGGCATCGAGTGGGTTGGGGCGTGCCCTTGCGATCGGCTTGGCGGCACAAGCTCACGCGTCTCAGGTGCCGTTGCGGCTGTGGCTGACCGGACGGAATAGCGCGCGTCTGTTGGAAACCGCGGAACGCGGCGCCGAACTCGGAGCGAATGTCGCGACGGCAGCAATCGAGATCACCGACGCCGCAATGGTCAGAGACTGGATCCTGACCTGCGACGCGGCCACGCCGCTTGACATGGTGATCGCAAATGCCGGCCGCTCGGCTGGGACCGGAGATGGCCCCGAAAGCGCGGCGCAGGTCGGGACCCTGGTCGAGACCAATATCTGCGGGACGGTCAATACGGTATTGCCTGCCACCGATTGTATGCGATCGCACCGGCGCGGCCACATCGTTATTATATCATCGCTGGCAGCACGCCTCCCATTTCCCTCCACGCCGACCTACTCGGCAACGAAGGCATTCGTTCGCAATTGGGGACTGGCTCTTCGGTCCGACCTGGCCCGGGACGGTGTCCGCCTGACTATCGTCTCACCGGGGTATATCGCCACGCCGATGACCGCGGGAAACCATTTCCCGATGCCGTTCCTGCGTAGCGCCGATCAAGCCGCAACGCTTATCCTGCGCCGGCTCGATCACAGCCCGGCGGAGATCGCGTTCCCGCTCGGTGCGGTTCTGGCGCTCGGTATCCTGTCGCTGCTGCCCGTCGAACTCTTCGGGCGATTGATGTCACGCAGACCGCGCAAGCGCGCACTAATGACCGAGCGCTGATCGAGCATCATGCGTCCCTTCAGACCGCCGGCGGCGCAGAGCCGCAGGACTGACCGCAAGCATAAGGAGTGCAAACGGCGTCAGCACCATCAGCCCGAGCCACGGCTGCACTGCCAGGAGGATCAGGAAAGCGACAAGCACTATCAGCTTGGCGGCAAAGGAAATCCGAACATGCACGAAATCAAGCAACGGGAACGGCGAGATCATTAGCAACCCGGAGCCGAGCAGAGACGCCGCGGCAGCCGTCTGCGTATGGGCTAGTTCCGCCAGGTTTGGCCACCGCAGGGCTTCAGCCTCCAGCGCAGTCAACAATGGAAATACTGCAAGCGCCGCCCCAGCCGGCGACGTCAGTCCTGTGTAGAAGTGCCGAGCGTAGTCCGGCTTAGCCCCTGCGTCAGCGGTCAGGTTGAACCATGTCAATCGGAGTGCGGCGCAGGCGATGTACGTCACACCGGGCAGGAAGCCCCACGCGCCGGACGACCGCAAAGCCCAAACGTACATTACCAGCGCGGGGGCAACGCCGAACGACACGACGTCGGCGAAGCTGTCGAACTCGGCGCCGAAACGCGAAGTAGCGTGCAGCAGGCGGGCAACGGCGCCGTCAAGGCGGTCAGCCAGCCCCGCCAGTGCCAGGGCTATTGCCGCCTCCCGGAAGGCTCCATCGATCGCGTAGCGGATTGCGGTCAAGCCCGCGTACATGGCGGCAAAGGTGACAGCGTTTGGCGCGGCCAACCGCATCGTCACTGCGAGCGATCGAGTGGCCCTCACTAGCTGCTCCGCCCAAGAAGTCGTGCGACGAGCTGTTGCGAAGTGCCTTGGGTTCGCTTCATTGTCCACCAATCCGAGATGCGAGCGCAGACCATCTGACTGACGAATATGTGCACCAGTTTGACTCTCAGGGCACCATCCCTTGTTGAAAATGAATCAGACGGTTATCATCACCCACTGCCGTCCGCAAAGCCCTTTCTCTTCGAACACGTCGCTTGCGACCACGATATGTATGAGAGCCGGTCAGCGCAGCTTACTCTGCTGCGAAACCGCCAAGAGCGCCTGATAGCGGTCATTGTGGACCGGCAGCAAATCGGTCACACCGGTCACTTCCAGGGCCTGCTTCACGTCCGAGGTGGGTGCCAGAAGCATTAGTCTGCCGCCCTGCCGCTGCACGATCTTGGCAGTCTGCAATAGAAGTCTTACTCCGATCGAAGCGAGGAAGCTCACTCTGGCGAGATCAACAACCACGCCGCTATTGGCAGCGGTGACCGCACACATTTCGGGTGCGATGTCCGCCGCACCTGCCGCGTCGAACCGACCGTCCAACTCTACGAGGATGACAGACGGCCCGACCTGCTCGACACGCATTCTCATTTCGCCGCTCCGAAGCCTCCAACGGCCTTTTGCCCAACCTGTTTATGCCGCGCGCCATCCTCCGTGACAACAATCTGTCGCATTGACCGCGAAGCTGCGCAACTCGGCCACAGTGTGAAGAGGCGTCGATTCCACCTCCCTTGTCGATCTCGCTTACCGGCTTCATTGAGCCGGGGTACCATACTGTCCTCCGCCGGGCTGACTCCACCACCATCGCGACATTGCCGCCCTCTCCCCTGCGTCGATGAACCCGGCGTGTTCTGATGACAGTTCCCGATCGACACTCCCAATGATCGTTCTCCTGCGCTTGGCGGGCGCCGGCATGACCACGATTGCCTGCGCTCAT
>Ga0209415_10019560_pt1 | contig 10588 bp, 9 predicted proteins | sample PeaSoiSIISIP2007_FD_187696 | JGI IMG/M metagenome (GOLD analysis project Ga0209415, IMG submission 187696) | Peat soil microbial communities from Weissenstadt, Germany - SII-SIP-2007 (SPAdes) (version 2) | ecosystem: Environmental > Terrestrial > Soil > Wetlands > Peat | place: Germany... | reverse complement strand
CAGCCGTGAGCAGCGTCACCTCGCCCAGGTCCGACCCGATGCCCGACCAGAAGTTGTAGCCCTTGCACCGCACCACCAGATAGGCGCTCCCCGTGCAAGACCCGAGCGGGTGCGCGAGCCAACCAGACGCGCCAACAATCGCGTAAACCGCGACGGCTACGACAGCGGCAACGCAGACGCCGATCACCATCGTGTGCGAGGGTCGCTTCACATCGCCTCCTCGGGCTTGCCTTGACGGCTACATACTCGCGCTTCGCCGGAGCGCGCAGCGGTCCCGACCAGGTCGGCATCTTCGGCAATGCTCGGCTCGATGCGGTTTCGACGGTTGCCGGACAGGATCGTTCCAGGAGGAACGGCGCCGCCTCCGCGCCATTGATGACCGCTGCGCTGTCCCTTTGCGCCAAGGCAGCAGCGGCTACGGCAACGAACTGAGATCGAGCCGCGAGCGTTCGTGATCCGGGGGAACGTCGGCGTGTGCGGTCGATTGGTGGCCTGTCAGGTACTGACGCGGCGCAGCGTCCCGGCGCTGTCGTACTCGCCGCCGAGATGTGACGTGACCGAGTCATAGAGGTTGGCGCCGGCGCGTTTGAGACAGTCGATGTCCCCGCCAGCGCAGGTCGCGCCGCGCGCCAACTTGCGGAGGTAGTGGTGGTAGCCGTTGGAGATGCTGTCGAGCGTGAGCGGGCCGCGGCAGGCGGCACTGACTCGCCAACTCCCTCCGGTCTGGGTGGCGTTGACGACGATTCGGATGTGGACGGGCTTGAGTGCGCTGCCTGGGTTGCCGACGATAGAGCCGCTCCAGGTGCCTGTGAGCGGCCCGCCGCGCGAGGCCTTGCCAGCAGCGACGCTCGCCGAGGCTGCAACGATCAGGACGATCGCGAGCACAACCAGACGTCGAATCAACGCGAACATCGGCATGACCGACTCTACTATTCGCCGCGGCGCGAGACGCCGTGCGGCAGCCGACCCACCGTCAAGCCACCGCCCAAGCGCCAAGCGGTCGGTGTCGCCTGTCGCGCCTGCGAGAGCGTTCTTTGACCGGCGCCCAGGGCCGGTGGCGACGCGGCGCTCAGTTCTGAAGATGCCACGCTCGGCACGACTGCGGCTAAGTGCCATTACGCTGCGGCGATGATGCCGGGTCGTGAGACGGAGATCTGGCGGATGAAAGGTGGGCGCGCTTGGCGGGTCGGCCTGGACACCGAGGTCGCGTGGATAGGGGAGAACACCGGATCTGGGCTCGGGATCACCTCTGCGGTCCCGCCGCTGTTCGCGGCCTACGCGACGCTGGAGCTGCCGGCCACTGGCGGGCACGATCCGGCGTCGTGGCTTGAGGATCATGATCGCCACGCCGCGGGTGTGCTCGCCGTCCTGGGCGAGCACACCGCGTCACAGCCCTGGTGGCTGGGGTACCTGGAAACCGGGGTTGGCGCCGAAACGATCTTCTACGACGTGCCCAAGGTGACGCTGTACTCCGGTTGGCACTATGTGCTCATCGAAGCCGGGCCCGAGCAGGCGGGAAGCTGGCGGGAGTGTGACCCCCTCTGGAACAGGAAAGGCCCTCTCCCGGACCTGGTGTTCGCGACGGACCGCTCGTGGCTTCTCTCGACGATGTGGGACGACTACTGGACATGCATAGGTGGACCCAGCGAGCTGGTCGACTCCTTCCTAAGCCATCCGGATCTGCGCCACCGAGTCCGACAGGTCGATCTCTCGGCCGAGGACGCGACTCCACCGGGTCACACCGCGACCTGATCGCGGTTCGCCGCTCTCTCGCCTCGAGGTGCAACGCTCGCGAAGTACGGAGGGTAATCTGGCGCAGCAATCGCTTCAGTGTGGGTAGGCGGAGACGACGTGGGAGGGGCGGCTGTGCGACTGGCCACCCGGACGGCGAGCGCACTTGTTTCTCAAGTGTCGAGGTGTTCGTGCAGGAACGCGACGGTGCGCTCCCAGGAGCGTGCCGCCGCGGCTGGGTCATAGGTGCCCAGCCGGTTGGTGTCGTTGAAGAACGCGTGTCCGACGCCGTCGTAGAACTCAAAGACTGTGGCGACGCCAGCTTCGCGCAGTTCGGCCAGGAGCGCCTGGGCTTGGGGCACCGAGACGAACTCGTCGGCGGTCCCGAAGTGCCCGAGCACGAAGCCGCTGATCTTGGTGAAGTCGGGTTTGCCGTGCGGCATCACGTAGTAGTAGGAAACCGTCGCGCCGATGCGCGGACACGTCGCCGCCGCCCAGATGGCAAGGCCACCACCGAGACAGAACCCGACCGCGCCGACGCGGTCGCCACCAACACCGTCCAGGTCGGCGAGGTAGGCGGCGGCGCCGCGCATGTCCGTCGCGGCTTGGTCCATCGACAGCGCCATCATCCGTTGCTGGGCCTCGTCGGGCTGGGTCGTCGGCTCGCCGTGGTAGAGGTCGGGGGCGAGCGCAACAAATCCAGCCTGCGCGAGGCGGTCGCAGACCGAGCGAATATGGTCGTCAAGACCCCACCACTCCTGCAGCACAAGCACACCCGGCCCCTGCGCGACGGCTGGCTCCGCGAGATAGCCGGTCGCCTCGCCGCCGTTTGACGGGAATCGAACCTCAGGCACCACTCCTCCTCATCTGGTCTTGGTTGGCGGGCTTGGCACGGCCGTTGGTCGGCAGACCCGCCGTTCGCCGCAGATCCAGCAGCGCGATTGCAGCGACCGCTCGGATCAGCCGCGTCAGCACGATCAGCTGCGCGCGCTCGAAGCTCGGCGCGTCGCCTCGTAGGCCGGCGACGTAGGCCTCCAGCGCGTAGGTCAGCGCGACCGTCTGATGACGCCACGCGCTGCGGTGTCGAAACGCGTCCGGGCGACTCGCCAGCCGTGCGCCGCAGACCACGTTCGCGGCGCCCTCGACGATCGCGCTGGCCACGCTTCCAAAGCGCTCCCACGTCGGCACGTCGAGGTGGCCGTCGATGGCCACGACCGCGACATGTTCGTGCGTGGCCAGCACGAGCCACGCCTCCCGCGCGGCGTGCAGCGCCCGCTCGGGCGTGCCGGCGCTGCCGGCCGACGCGATCGCGCGGAGCGTTCGCTCAGGGGCTTGCACGCGCAATGCGGCGGCGAGATGGTGCGCAGCAACGTCGCCGCGCTCCTCCACTGGCGGCCCGGCGGCGCATGCGCGGCTTGCCAGCTCGTGCTCGATCGCGCGCAGCGCGAGGTCGAGCGCCGCGGACCGCGACTCAGGTGCCACCGCGGCGCCGCCGCCGGCAGCGGCGTTTCCGGCAGCGCGGACGAGCAGAGCGGCGAGCTCGACAGCCGCGATCCGCAGCGAAAGCAAATCGCCGTGCGAGAGCGCGGTCTGGCCGGCCAAGGCTGCGACCACCTCGCGCAGTCGCGCCGCTGCCGCGTCAGCCTCGTCGACCCGCACGCAATACGTCAGCTCGCCAGCGAGCACCCCGTGCTCGTGCGCACTCAGCCGCCCAGCCAGCGCGTCGTCAAGCTCGCCGCCCAGGTCAGAATCGCCCCTCGCGGACGACACCGCGAGCGCCCTGTCAAGAAGAGTCGCCGTGTCGCGCACAAGCTCCGAGACGGTGCCCGCATGGTCGTTCGTGCGCGGGTCGAGCGCGACGAGAAGATGGGAGTGCGCGCGTGCAACCGCGTCCGCAAGGGCCGTCTGCGCCGACGCGCCTGCCGCCCGGGCTGGCCGGCGCGCACCCGCCAACTCCTGGTGCACGCGGTCGAGGACGCAGTCCCAAAGCACCGAACGCAGCATCTCGGGCGCGCGTCGTTCGCTGGACGCCTCCGCCATACGGTGTGATCTTAGATGCTTACGCTGAAATAAGATTACGGGGGAGCCAATCCGGCGCGCGATCGCCGATGTGCGTCGCCGGCCAGCGGCACGCTCGGAGCGCGCCTCGAGCGTCAGCGGCCGCGAGAGCACCGCTCGAGTACGCCGATTAGCGCGGCGGCGATCACAGCGGGGGTTGGCGGGCATCCGGGGATGCGTATGTCGACGGGAAGGATCTGCTCGAGCGCGCCGGCGTGCTGGTCAGGCTGGCCGAGCAGGTTGCGCCCGAGCGCGCAGTCCCCGAGCGCGGCAACCAGCCGCGGTTCGGGCATCGCGTCGTGGGCAGCGAGCAGCGCGGGCTTCATGCGTGTGGTGATGGCGCCGGTGACCAGGAGGACGTCGGCGTGGCGCGGCGAGGCGACGACGTTGAGGCCGTATTGGGCGAGGTCGTAGAACGGGTTGGCAGTGGCGGTCAGCTCGTGCTCGCAGCCGTTGCACGAGCCGGCGTCGACGTGGCGCAGCGCCAGCGAGGACCGCGTGACGGGTGCCGGTGCCGCGATGTCGCGTCGGACGCGTCGTAGCTGGTTGAGCAACACGAACATCGTTACCGGTCGGCGCAGGCGTAGCAGAGCTCGAAGCTCTTGTTGATGAGCGGGAACTCCGGGAGCAGGTTGCCGGCGGTGGCGTGCGCGAGTGCCGGCCAGTTGGCGTAGGAGCCGGTGCGCAGGTGCATCGCGCGCAGCCGGCCTTCGTCGCGTTCGACCACGCAGACGGTGGCGCCGCGAGGGCTCTCGACCCTGCCGACGCCGAACTCGGCAGGGTCGAAGGCCGTCTGGGTGCGGCCGGGTGTGAGCGGGCCGGCGAGCAGCTGGTCGAGCAGCGTGAAGGACTGGTCGAGCTCGAGGGCGCGTTGGACCGTGCGGCTGGCGACGTCACCGGGCGTGTCGGGCGCCTCGACCGGCTCGAAGAGGCCGTACGACAGATGCGGGCTTTCACTACGCAGGTCACGATGGATCCCGGCGGCGCGGGCCGCCGGGCCGACGGCGCCGAGCCGGTCCGCGTCATCGCGGGTGAGGATGCCGACGCCGCCCAGGCGTGCCTGTAGCGACGCCGTGAACTGGAGCTGGCGCCAGGTGCTCGCGTGCTCGTCGCGAAGCTCGCGCAGCTCGGATCGAGCGCGCTGCACCGTCGCCGCGTCGAGCGTCTGGTCGCTGGCGCCGACGCGCACGGTGTGGAACAGGAACCGGTGCGAGGTCAGGCGCTCGTTGAGGCGCTGGGCCCGTTCCTTCATCGTCGCGTAGGCCATCGTGCCGGCGGCAAAGCCGACTCCTGCGCAGATCGCGGAGATGTCGTGGAGGTGGTTGTAGACGCGTTCGAGCTCGAGGAGGAGCGTGCGCGCGCGGCCCAGCTCAGGGTCGGGGGCGAGACCAAGTGCCTGCTCGCAGGCCTGAGCGTAGGCGACGCTGTTGGTGACGGCGCAGGCGGCGCAGGCTCGCTGCGCGTAGGCCAGCGACGTCGTGAGCGGGTGTCCTGCGGCGGCTGCTTCGAGGCCGCGGCGCTTGTAGAAGAGGCGCACGTCGAGGTGCAGGATGCGCTCGCCGACGACGTGCAAGCGGAAGTGCCCGGACTCGATCACGCCGGCGTGCACCGGGCCGACCGCGACCTCGTGGGTGTCACGGCCGACGATGGGCACGGTCCAGGCGGCCAGCGGTGCATGGTGGTCGAGCAGGGGTCGCAGCGGCTCGTGGCCGGCGAACCGCACGCCATGCAGGTCGTGGGCTCCGCGTTCATCCCACGCGACGGCCGGGATATCGTCCACGAGGGTCTCGACGCTGCGGTCGCCGGCCTTGCAGACGATCAAGCGGGTCTCGGCGGGTGAGCTGAAGAGCGCTCGGAGCTCCACCGTCTCGCCGTCGCCGGCTGTGGCGAACAAGCCTTCGAACCGTTCGCCGTTGCGGTGCGCTACCAGACAGGCGGTCTGCCAGCCCGTGGCGGCGACTGCGGTGACTGCCAGCGGTTCGGCGCGTCGAACGGTCATGTGACCCCTCGCATCAATGTTCGGACGACGCTCCAGCCGGGCAGCAGGTAGGCGGTGGCCGACAGCGCGATCAGTCCAGCGCCGATCGCGACGGCGAGCCGTTCGACGAGGCGGACGGTCGGTCCGCGTCGCCATCGGCCTTCGGGCTCGCCGCCAGCGAGTCCTTCGATGAGCGCGTGGGCGAGGCCGAGGAAGCCGAGCCCCAGTAGGGCGGCGGCGATCAACGTGACCGCGAGCTGGCCGGCGGCGATGCCGCCGAGCAGGATCAGGAGCTCGCTGAAGAACAGCGGTGAAGGCGGCATCCCGCTGAGCGACGCGAGGGTGACGCCGAACGCTGCGGCCGTGCCGCTACTCGCGCGTGCGACGCCGCGCGGCGGCTGCTCGCCGGCGGCGGGCTGGTGGTGGAGCAGCGGCATCGCGGTGTAGAAACCGAGCGCTTTGGCGAGCGCGTGGCCGGCGAAGTGCAGCACGACGCCGGCGGTGGCCAGCGGTGTCGCGAAGCCGATGCCGAGCGCGAGCACGCCCATGTGCTCCAGGCTTGAGTACGCGAGCAGGCGCTTCCACGCCTGCGGTCGCCATAGGAACGGTACGGCGATCGCCAGCGAGGCGAGGCCGAACGCGAGGAACACTGTTTTGGCGACGCCGTGGTGCAGCGTCGGGCCGAGGGTGTCGAGCACGCGCCAGGCGATCAGGATCACGACCGGGAGCAGTGCGGCGGACAGCAGCGCGCTGACGGGCGGCGGCGCTTCGCTGTGTGCGTCCGGTAGCCAGTTGTGCACCGGCGCCCAGCCGATCTTTGCCGCCAGGCCACCGATGATCAGCAGGAACGCCAGCAGCGCAGCCTGCCCGTGAAGCGAGTGCGCGTGACGCGCGATCTGCTGCCAGTCGAGGGTCGCGAGCACGCCGCCGCGTGGTGCGAGGCCGACGTAGAGGACGAGGATGCCGACGAGCGCGATCGTCAACCCGAACGTCGTGAGGACCAGGTATTTCCAGCCGGCCTCGAGCGCGTTGCGCCGGCCGCTGTAGGCGACCAGCAGCGCCGAGGCGCCCGTCGTCGCCTCGACCATCAGCCAGGCGACGCCGAGGTTGTCGATCAGCGGCAGCGCGAGCAATGCCGCCCAGAACAGGTAGAAGCCGAGGTAGTACCAGGCGCGCGAGCGCCTGGCGCGAAACAAGCCGTGTCCGTGGTCCGCGAGGTGGGCGGGTGAAGCGAGCGCGCTGAGTAGCCCGATGACGGCGACGACGCCGAGAAATACGCCGGTCGCGCCGTCCAGCAGGTACCACGACCCGTGGGTCGGCGTCGTACTACGGGTCAACGCGACGACCGCCACGATTAGAGCCACCGCTGCGCTTGCGAGTGCGCCCGCAACGTTCATGCGGTCTGCCGTTCGCGGGGTACGGGCAAGCTGGACGAGCAGGCCGCACGCGGCCGGCAGCGCCGGGACGGCGATCGCGAGCGCTTCAGTCACGCAGGCCTCCCAGCAGCGAGGTGTCGCCGGTGCCGAGCTCCTCGTGGATCTTCGCGCTGAATACCGCCGCGACTGAGACGATCAGGACGAGATCGAACACGAGCCCAAGCTCGACGAAGGTCGGCAGTCCACCCGGCGCAGATAGCGCGCCGAGGTACAGCCCGTTCTCGGCGACGAGGAAGCCGAGTACCTGGAAGATCGCGGGACGACGCACGGTCGCGGTCGTGATTCCCAACGCGACGAGGCCGACCGCCGCGCGCTCCACCCCCGGCTGCAGGAGCCCGAAATGTGGGACCAGCGCTGCGATCGGCAGCGCGATCGCGAGGGCCAGCGTCAGCCGGACAAGCGGGTGGCGCTCCGTGGCGATCCACTGCGGCTCGCGCGTGCGCAGCACCACGAACGCCAACCCGACCGGCAGCAACACGGCCTTGGCGAGCAGCACCGCGCCGGCGACCAGCAGCCCGGTCGACTGGTCACTGGCGACGCTGATCGCGTGCACGCCCAGCCACACCGACTGCAGCGCGATCAGCGCCAGCGCAACGGATCGCCTTCGCACCACGACGACGCCGAGCGCGCTGATCACCAGCGCCCACGTCAACACGCCGGTCATGACCCGCCACCGGCAAACCAGCTCGCCAACCCTAACAGGCACACCGCCCCGCCGGCGCCGACGAACAATGGAACACGCAGGATCCGCATCTTCGCCTGCGTCGTCTCACACAGCGCCAGCAGCACGCACCACACCGGCAGCGACCCTGCCAGCACGGCCAGCCGGGCGAGGAACGGGCCGGGCTGGGGGATGAACAGCTCGGTCGCGAGCACGAGCATGATCCAGTGGCGCGCCGCGGCAGCCCATTGCAGGTAGGCGAGCTCGCGTCCCGCGTATTCGAGCAGCGGCCCCTCGTGCACCATTGTCAGCTCGAGATGGGTGTCGGGGTTATCGACGGGCTGACGGCCGGTCTCCGCCAACACGACGAGCCCGAACGCGAACGCCGCCGCCCAGTGCGCGGGCTCCCCCCACACCGCCGGCCGCGTGGCCTGTGCGCTGAGCGCGAGCAGATCGGTGCTGCCGCCCGGCAGCGCGACGAGCACGAGCACCAAGAGCAGTACGGCCTCGACCGCGACCGCAAACGCGAGATCGCGGCTCGCGCCCATCAGCCCGAACCCGCCAGCGGTGTCCCACGCTGCGAGCGTGATCGCGAAACGCCCGAGCGCCAGCAGCCCGACCAACACGAGCGCGTCGTCACCGACCGGCCATCGAGGCGAGCGACCGCCGATCGGCAACATCACCAACACGATCAACAGCGACCCCGCGACCACGGCCGGAGCCAACTCGTAGACGATCGTGCGCGGCATCGGCGCAACGCCACTCTTGCGCCACAGTCGCCGCAGCTCGCGATAGGGCTGCAACGGCGAGGGGCCCCGGCGTCCTTGCAACCGTGCCTTCATGCGCTGCACGATCCCCGGGATCAGGGGCGCCGCGGCGACGCCGCCCACCGTCTGCACCACGCACGCGACCGCAGTGGCAGCGCTCATGTCAGCACCCCCGATCGCGCGAGCACCAACAACAACGCGAGCAACCCGACCAAGTACAGGAGGTAGGTGCGAAGGCTGCCGGACTGCAGACGGCGCACCACCGCTGCACTGCGTAGCGCTGCGTGGGTTACCGGCTCATAGATCAACGTGTCGAAGAGGTGCGGAACCTCCGCCTCGTAGGTAACCCCCCGAACCACGCCGTGCTCGACGTGCACTGTCAGCTCGCGGCTCGGGCGCAGCACCGCCTCGAGGAACAGTCGCAACGGCTTGGTGAAGCCGGCCGATGTCCACGCCATCGCTGGCTCGACGAGTTGGCCGCACGCCCACGCCGGAGTTGGCGCCGCGCGGCGACCACGGGCGGCACGCCACAGGCCACCAACCAACAGCAGGAGCCCGATCGCCAACCCAAGCGTCGGCAACCCCCCAGTTGCCGGCACCACCACGGTTGCGCCTCGCGAGAGGGCGACCGCGCCGGGACCCAGCTGCGCGAGCGTCGGCACCAGCAACCCGGGTACCACGCCGAGCAGGACGCACAACCCGGCCAGGAAGACGAGCGGCCCACGCATCCCTGCCGATGTCTCTCGCGCGTTCGCGGTCTCCGGGCGCCGCGGCGCGCCGAGGCACACCAAACCGATCACCTTCACGAAACAGAACACCGCCAGCGCCGCCGTCGCAGCCAGCGCGGCTGCGGCAAGCGCCCCGGCGAGCGACACGCCGAACGGCCCGTACACGGCGACGTGCAGCAGCGACTGGAGCGTCATCCACTCCGACGCGAACCCGTTGAGCGGTGGCAGGCCGGCGATCGCCATGGCGCCGACCGCGAATGCGCCGCCCGTCCACGGCATCCGCCGCAACAAGCCGCCCAGACGATCGAGCTCGAGCGCACCGACCGCGGCTGAGAACGAGCCGGCGGCGAGGAACAGCAGCGCCTTGAAGACCGCGTGGTTGAGCGTGTGCAGCAGCGCGGCGGCGAACGCGATCGCGCTCCACTGCCAGCGTCCCATGGAAGCGAACACCAACGACGCCCCTAGCCCCAGGACGATGATGCCGACGTTTTCGATCGAGTGAAACGCGAGCAGTCGCTTGAGCTCGTGCTGAAACAGCGCGTAGAGCACGCCGCCGACCGCCGAGAGCGCGCCGAGCGCGAGCAATGTCAGCCCAACCCACAACGGCACCGGCCTATCCCACGTGAACAGCACTCGGATCAGCCCGTAGAGCGCGAGCTTGATCATCACCCCCGACATCAGGGCCGACACGTTCGCCGGCGCCAACGGGTGGGCGCGCGGCAGCCATGAATGCAGCGGCATCGCCCCCGCCTTCGTCCCGAACCCGACGATCGCTGCGACTGCGACCAGAGCGCGCAGGCCGCCGCCATGTAGCACCGCGCCGTCCAAGGCGCCGTGGATGGTGAGCACGAGCATGCTGGCCCACACGCCGATGCCGCCCAGGTGCGTGATCGCGAGATAGGCGAACACGTCCCGTCGCGCCCGCTCGTCCTGGCGCACGACGAGGATCACGCTCGCCGGCAGCAGTGTCATCAGCTCCCAGAACCCAAGGAACGTCGCAACGTCACGCGCCGCCAACAACCCCACCAGTGCCAGACAGAACACGCCACTGAGCCCGGCGACGACGCGCGGATGGCGGACATCGCGCAGCGCGTCGCGCGCATAGACGGCGGCCGGCATCGCAACCAGCGACAGCACCACGAGAAAGAACCCGCTCAACCGATCCACGCCGAACGCCGGCGCAAAACCGCCGCGGAACCCGACGCCCAGGTGGGGCGCGCCGAACAAGA